>Ga0316217_10001156_pt1 | contig 35427 bp, 22 predicted proteins | sample 1anoAmetaG_FD_203633 | JGI IMG/M metagenome (GOLD analysis project Ga0316217, IMG submission 203633) | Freshwater microbial communities from Trout Bog Lake, Wisconsin, USA - 1anoA | ecosystem: Environmental > Aquatic > Freshwater > Lake > Hypolimnion/Profundal zone | place: USA: Wisconsin...
CCCAGTCGAAGCTGTCGCGTCCGGAACTGCCGCCGTCGAGGCTGAAGACCACCTTGGATTTGGCCAGGGGGATGCGGCCGAGCAGGACCGGGCCGTTGAGCACCTCGGGGGCGGGGGATGCGGCACCGCCGGGGAGATGGACGCCGGCCACCGCGGCGCCGGTGGCGCCGGCGGCATTGTCGTCGGTTTTGACCTGGCCGGTGTTGGAAGCCACAAACCACGCCAGCAACGCCACCGCGCCAATACCCACAAAAATCATCAGGCCGATGGCCCAGTACAGCAGGCGTTTGTTCTTTTTGCCGACCACCTTTTCGGCGGGCGTAGGTTTGTGCACCGGGGCCGGTGCGGTGCTGATGCTGGATACTTCGCTCAGGGCCTGAATGCCCGAGCGCGGATCGTCGGACACGGCAGCGCGGGCGGGACTCCGCGGATCGAGTTGGCCGCGCGACAAACCGGTATCGCCCCCGGGATTCGCCGGTCGCGGGGCCGCACCACCCTGGGCGCTGGGCGCGGCCGGGCGGCTCTTGGGCGCGTCGCTGGTGGACCCTTTGGGTACTTGCAGCAGCGAACCGCATTGACTGCAACGGCACACGCCGCCGCGAAAGCCATCATCGAGTTCCAGGATGTTCGAGCAATTGTAGCACTGCACCACGACAGCCATGAGCCAAATCCTCTTTTTACGGGAATCCCGGGTGCGGACCGGCACGCGCTACGGATCGACGCGCAACAAGGATTCCTGTTCGACCAGGGTATTGTACAACTGCGCGAGGTCTTCGTCGCTACAGCGCACCCCGCTGAGCCCCCCATCGCCACCGGCGCGCGGGCCGGCGCTGCCGTACAGGCACGCGCTACCCGGTTCGTCCGGGCCCGCGACCGCCCCCTGCCAGAGCACCCAGCGGCGGCTGGTCGAGCCGGCGCCACGGAGCATGATCTTGCCGCCATGCCGGACCCGATAGAGCCCGGCCGGCAGATAATTGCCCTCATCAAAACTGCCTGCAAACGAGCGCACGTACATATCGCGGGCATAGAGATCCAGGCGCCCGGCACCCTTGAGCACGTGGATATGAAACGGCCCCCGCACCACCTTGAGCAGGCTGCCGGCCCGCACCTTCCGGGGCGAAACCTGCGGGTTGACCGCGGCCAGCAGTTCCCCCGGCACCTGGTATTTGTGCCCGAGGCGCACGAACGAATCCCCCGGGGCTACCAGCACGCGCAGCACGTACGGGTCGCCGGTAAGCACGGCGGGGCCGAGGAACACGGCGGTGTTAAGCGCGGCGAGGCGCTGGCGCAGGTCGTCCTGGGCCTGCGCATCGGGCATGCCGCCGAGCGTCTGGTTAAGCAGGCCGCGGCCGGTCACGCTATCACCGGCGGCCAGGGCCCGATCGGCGGCATCGCGCAGCATGGCGGCCTGCCCGGGCGCCAGCAGGGGCCGGGGCGGGCGGGCGGCGGCGGGGTTTTCGGCGGCCGCAGCGTCCGTGCTGGGCGCGGGATTGCCATTGAACGGATCCGCGGCGGATTGGGCGGCCGCCGGTTCCACCCATTGCAGGGGGGCGCCGACCGGCGCTGCCGGAGTCGCGGCGGGGGCGCCGTGGCGCGCGAACGTCAGCAGGTTCCAGAGGCCCCAGGTGGCCACCAGCGCCGTGAGCCCCCAGAGCACCAGGGTGGCGCCCGCGGAACGGCGTTTCTTGGACGAATACTTGTTTGAATACCTGGCCATCGGCCGCACGAATCCCTGCTTTTATTTTCGGAACCCGCATCGCCCTGCCGCAGACCTTGCCGAGTGCCGTTAATTACTCAATCCCGTCACATCATACTGCGCCCCCGGGGCTAAGGCGCCGGCCGCACCACCGCCGGATGCGGGCAGCGCACCAGTTCCACGTCGGTCACGATCAAATCCATGGGGATATCGTGGGGCTCGCGGGGAATATCCTGCCCCAGCAACTGCTCGTGATAACCCAGCGCACAGCGTATGCCCTGAAAATCCTGCTGACTCAGGAAGCGGTCGTAAAAGCCCCGCCCGCGTCCGACGCGAAAGCCCTTGCGATCAAAGGCCAGTCCCGGAATGACGATCATATCGATAAGGCCCAGCGGGACGACCGTCCCGGCAATGGGCTGGCGAAAACCCGGACCGATGGTCTGCATACCGGCGTCGAGGCTGCGAATTTCCACCGGTTCCATGCGCTTGGCGGCCCAATCCACGCGCGGCACGGCCACGGATTTGCCATCCTGCCAGGCGCGCATGGCCAGCGCAGACGTCTCGACCTCCGTGGGCATGGACAGAAAGATCATCACCATCTGGGCATCATGAAATTCCCGGGTGGCCGCCACGCGATCACAGGCGGCCACGGAACGCTGATGGCGTTCCTCCGGGGACAGGGCTTTGAGAAAAGCCCGCATAGTGGCGCGAATGTCAATTTTGCTCATCACGTCCTCGACCCTGTTCGGCTACTAACTTTTGGGTTCGGCCAAGCCCTGCCCGGGCGTGGCGCTCCCCCCAGATGATACCGCAGAATCGGTTCGAAGTAGGACCAATTTCTCCAAATATTGCCGAAAAGTCGCCTCACGGCCGCGGTCGGTGGGATGGTAATACTGCTTGGCCACCCCAAGATAATCCTGCACCACATAGCCCTCCGGGCTGTCATGAGGATACTTGTAACCATCGTTCCCCAATGACTTTGCGCCTTGATAATGGGTGTCCCGCAAGGCCTTTGGCACCGGCAGTGTCCGCTGGTTTCGCACATCGTCCCGGGCCTCGGCCAGCGCGGCACACGAGGCATTGGATTTCGGACAGCAGGACATATAGGTAACCGCCTGGGCCAGGGTCAGGGCACACTCGGGCAGGCCTACGAATTCGGTAATCTGCACCGCCGCCGCCGCCAGCACCAGCGCCGTCGGGTCGGCATTGCCAATGTCCTCGGAGGCGAGAATGGCAATGCGCCGCGCGATGAAGCGCGGCTCCTCGCCGGCCTCGAGCATGCGGGCGAGCCAGTAGATGGCGGCATCCGGATCGCTGCCGCGCATGGATTTGATCAGCGCGCTGGCGGCATCGTAATGCGCATCGCCCGTATGGTCGTAGACCAGCGCCTTGCGCTGCATGGATTCCCGGGCGACCGCCAGGTCCACCAGCACCGGTCCGGCAGGGCCGCCGGCGACCTGCGAACGGACGGCAATCTCCAGGGCCATCAGCGCGCGGCGGGCGTCGCCATCGCACGCGGTGGCCCAGAATTCCACCGCCGCCGGATCCAGTTGCAGGGCAATATTCCCCAGGCCGCGCTCCTTGTCGGCCGCCGCGCGCCCGAGGAGTTCCCGGATGTCCGCGACGCTCAGTGCTTCAAATTGGAATATCTGGCTGCGTGATACCAGAGGGGAATTGACGCTGAAGAAGGGATTTTCCGTCGTCGCCCCCACCAGGATGATCCGCCCCTCCTCGACATCCGCCAGCAGAATATCCTGCTGGGCGCGATTGAAGCGGTGGATTTCATCGAGGAACAGCACCGTGCGCTGCCCGGTGGTGTCGAGCAACTGGCGGGCTGCGGTCAGGATGGCCCGGACTTCCTTGACCCCGGCCGCCGCCGCGTTGAGTTCGACAAACGCCGCCCGGGTCTGCCGGGCAATAAGCCCGGCCAGCGTGGTTTTGCCGGTGCCCGGCGGGCCATAGAGGATAATGCTGGTCAGCCGATCCGCCTGGATCAGGCGGCGCAGCAGCTTGCCGGGCCCCAGGATGTGCTGCTGGCCGACAAACTCTTCGAGCGTGGCCGGGCGCATGCGCGCCGCCAGCGGCTGGGCCGCGGCACGGCGCTGGTCGTGAATCGGCGCAAACAAGTCGGTCAAACCAGAAACTCCGGAACCCGAAACACGCCTATCATAGCACTCCCGGAGGCTGGTGCCATTAAGCACTATTTCAAAAACACCCTTTTCACCGCGGAGTCCGCGGAGTCCGCAGAGACCGCAGAGACAATACCAGAGATTTCAGGGTTTTCTCTGCGCGTTTCTCCGCGATCTCTGCGTTCTCTGCGGTTTTTGAAATGATCCCTTAGAGCGCGCGGATGACTACCAGCGTGCGGTCGTCGGATGGCGCCTGGACGCCGGCAAACGCTTCGACCTCGTTTATGATCCCATGGGCGATGCCTTCGGCACTGGCCCCCTGTTGCACGGCGTTGGCCAGGGCGGAGCGCAGCCGCTGATAGCCGAAGAATCCGCCGGTCGCATTGGTGGATTCGACCAGGCCGTCGGTGTAAATCAACACCACGTCGCCGGGTTCGAGCAGCACGTGATCGAGCAGGAAACAGGCTTCCGGATCGATACCCAGGACCGTGCCGCCGCTGTTAAGCTCAACGATGCGTCCCTGCTGGCAGAGCAGCGCCGGACAATGGCCGGCACCGCTGAAGGTCAGGCAGCGGGTCATGTAGTTAAGCACGCCATAGAACATGGTGGCGAAATCCCCGTCGCGGACCTCGGCACAGAAATCCCGGTTGACCTTCCCCATCACGGAGCGCATGTCATAAACATTGACGGCATGGGCCCGCAGGGAGGCCCGGACCGCCGCCATAAGCAGCGAGGCCCGCACACCCTTGTCGATCACATCGCACACCACGATGCCCAGGTTCCCCGGGGGCAGGTCGATAAAATCGTAAAAATCGCCGGCCAGCATCTCGCTGGGGCGATAGACCGTGGCAATGTCAAAGTCCGGCACATTCGGCGGCCCCTGGGGCATCATCTGCCGCTGCACCTGTTCGGCCAGGGCCAGCGCCCGCCGCATGTGCGCCACGTGCGCCACTTCGGCATGGAGCCGCGCATCGATCAGCGCCGCGGCAATTTCGGCCGCCATGGTCTCCAGCAGCGCCAGCGCCGCCCCGGGCAATTCCATCCCCGGCTTGAGACGCAGCACCAGGACGCCTTCGCGCACGCCCTTGAACGACAGGGGCACAAACACGGCGTGCTGGCCCGCAGCACCCAGCGGCCGCGTCACGGCACGGAGGCCGGTTACCCCCAGCAGATCCGTGCCACAGAGCGTCGCATCGGCCGCGAAGGTTTGCTGGAGCACCGCCGCATCCGGCAGGTGCGCGGCCCGGAGGGCGTTTTCGTAGGGGGGCACGCTGGCGGCGGCGCGGAGCACAAAATTGCCCCCCGCGGGGGGCGCCAGGTAGATCTCGCAGGCCTTGGCCTCGAGCACTTTGACGATCCGCCGCGCCACGACCTGGAGCACGTTGGCCAGATCGCGCCGGCTCGAGAGCAGGGCGCGCAGCCGTTGCAATTCCGCGCGGTCTTTGCCGCTGGACACCTGGATGGCCAATTGCTGGCGCTGGCGGTTGAGTTCATGACACTGGCAGGCCGATTGCACGATACTCTGCAGTTCGAGTGGTTCCCACGGCTTGGGTATGTACCGGTAAACACTACCGACATTGATGGCATCGACCACGGTCTGGAGTTCCCCGTAGCCGGTCATCAGCAGGCGCATGGTGTCCGGAAATTCATCGCGCACGCGCCGCAGCAGTTCAATGCCGCTCATGTCCGGCATGCGTTGATCGGTCAAAATGACCTCAACCTTGTCGCGCCGCAGAACCTCCAAGGCGTCGCGCCCGCTGGTCACCCCCAGCACGCGATAGTCCAGGCGCAGCAGATCGTGCAGGCTTTGCACCACATCCGGTTCATCATCGACCACGAGGGCGGTGTGTGGCGTCGTCATACAGGCCACTCCTTAAATCGCGGTTGCAAAACAACGTTCCGGACAACGATCATCCCTGACCCCGGACGCGTAACATCCATTTCCCAGCCAGGCCCGCCAATCCCGCCAACCTACCGGCGGCAAGGGGGTTGACCCTGAAGACTTGAAGAAACATTCCGTGACGGTAATTTTATCACAAGCGCCGTCTCGTTCAAGCAAATTCCGCCCACATTCTCAGAATATGTATATGCGCCGTGCATGACAGGCGGCCGCATCTTGTTGCACGGCGGCCGGGGTCGATGTATTTACGCAACAGAGGCTTTCCCCGTTGGCGGGTGCACCGGGATGCGCACCGTGAAGGTGGCGCCGCGCCCCGGTGCGGACTGCACTTCAATATCACCCCCGTGATCGCGGACAATCCCGTAGCTGATGCTCAGTCCCAGACCCAGCCCCTTGCCCTGCGGCTTGGTGGTGAAGAAGGGATCGAAAATCCGGCTGCAAACCGCCGGGTCGATGCCCGACCCATGATCCGCGACCGAGATTTCAACCATATCGTCCTGGACCGCGGTGCGCACGAGCACCTGGGCGCCGGCCGGGCTCGCGTCGATGGCGTTGCTAAGCAGATTCATGATGACCTGGTTGATTTTGGCCGGAAAGCACATGACCGGGGGCAGTGGGGCGAGTTGCAGCGTAATGCCCACCTCTTTATGCCGGGCACGCGGCTCAATAATATTGACGGTCGATTTGAGGCCCGCGTTGATGTCGGCGGCACTGATCTCCAGGGCATCCATCCGGGCAAAGTCGCGCAGATCGCGCACGATTTGCTCGATGCGTTTGAGCCCTTCCCGCGACCGCGTGACCAACTCGTTGAGTTCCGTGAGGGTATAGTCAATATCGATGCGCCGGGCCTCGTCCTGGATCTGCTGGTGCAGATCGGGCTGGGCGGCCGCCAGGATCGCGTCGCCCTGGCGGTACAGTTGCATCAAGCCAACCATGGCGGTCAGGTCGCGCTGCATTACCGCCATGTTGTTGAGCACAAACGCCAGGGGGTTGTTGACCTCATGGGCGATGCCCGCCACCATCTGGCCCAGGCTGGCGAGTTTCTCGGTCTGCACCAACTGCCCCTGGGTCCGCTTAAGGGCTTCGTGCGCCGCCCGCTCCGAACCCTGCGTACGGATCAACTGGCGATTCTGCTGCACGGCGTTTTCATAGGTGGACAAGAGCAGGTTAATTACATGGCGGTGATTGGCGGTGACCACATGGCGCTGCCCCGCGACGACAATTTCCCAGGGCTCCGCCGGCGCCCCCGCCCGCGCCGCCGCCGGTTCGACCAGCAGTTCGTGCACCTTGGCGAGCAGGAACGCCTCATCAAAAGGCTTGCTGATGTAATAATCCGCGCTGGCTTCGAGTCCGCGGAGCACATCGCCGGCCTCGGAAAGCGTGGTGAGCAAAATGACGGGAATGGCGCCCAGCGCCGGATCCTGCTTGAGCGCCTGGCACAGTTGATAGCCATCCATTTCCGGCATCAGCACATCGCTGATGAGCAATGCCGGCGGCTGCCGGCGCGCCCGGTCCAGGCCCTCCCGGCCGTTGGACGCCGCGCTGACCGCATAGCCATGCTTTTCGAGCAGATGTACCAGCATCAGGGTTTGGGTCGGGCTGTCCTCGACAATCAAAATCTCCGGTGCCGCAGGCATATCAAGGCTCCTTGGTTTGCCGGCCCAGGGCCGGCACAAGTTTGTGCAACATGGCCACCATGCGCTGCGGCGTCAGAACATAGGTGGCCCCATCAAGGCGTATGGCTTCGCCCGGCATGCCATGGACCACCGAGCTGGCTTTATCCTGTACCATCGTGATGGCGCCCAGATCCTTGAGTCGTTTGAGTTCCGCCGCACCGTCCTTACCCATGCCACTGAGCAGGATACCCACCGCCCGGCGGCCAAAGACATCGGCCACACCGCGGAACAAATAGGACACGGCCGGACGCAGACCCGCTTCCAGCGGCGCACGGTTGAGGGTCAGGCACCCGGTGGAATCCAGGCCCAGGTGGCTCCCGTCCGGCGCCAGATAGGCGGTGCCGGCGCGGGGCAGCTGACCGGCCCGCGCCAGTTGCGTGGGAAACCCCGTCGTCTGTGTGAGCCAGTCGACCATGCCGGCGGCAAAGCCCGCCGCAATATGCTGCACGATCACCAGCGGCGCCCCGAATGCCGGCCCCAACCCGGAAAGAATAGTTTGCAGCGCCAGCGGGCCACCCGTCGAAGAGCCAATGGCCACCAGGCCGATAGCGCGCCGCGGCACGGCCGCCATCAGCCGTTCCGCCGGCAGATCCGGCGCCGCCCGGTTCCGCCGGGCCCAGCGCCGGACGACCTTCACCTCGGCCATCCGCTTGATCGTCTCGAGGAGCCGGTCGCGGGACGCCGCAAAATCAGGATGCCCGATGCCGCGCGGCTTTTCCACCACCGCGACCGCACCGGCCTCCACGGCGCGAAAGGTGGTCGCCACCTCTTCGGGCCGGCAAGAGGCGCTCACGATGACCACCGGCACGGGGCAGGTCTCCATGATCTGGCGGGTAACGGCAAAGCCGTCCAGACGCGGCATGTTGATGTCCATGGTAACCACATCCGGCTGCACCTGGGCCATGAGTGCGAGTGCTTCGGCGCCATCCCGGGCGGCGCCGACCACGGAAAACTCCCCGTGACTGCGGAGTATATGCACCAGCATTTCCCGCATGACCGCGGAGTCTTCCACCACCAGAACTTTAATGAGTCGCGCCGCCATGACTTATATGAACCTCCGCACGGTTTCCAGCAGGTTGCTCTGATCAAAACTGCTCTTGACGATATAGGCATTGGCCCCCGCGTCGAAGCCGCGTTCTTTGTGCGCCGGCGCTTCGAGTGCCGTCACCAGCACCACCGGCAACGCGGCGCGTTGCTTGTCCGCGCGGATTTTGGCGGTGAGCGCAAAGCCGTCCAGGTGCGGCATTTCGATGTCGGAAACCACCAGATCGAACGGCGTGTGCTGGAGGAGCGCCCAGGCTTCGGCGCCATCGACCGCCGTTTGGACCTGGTACCCGGCCGATTCGAGTATGTTCTTAAGCAACAGGCGTGCGGTGATGGAATCTTCCACCACCAGGATGCGCCGCCGCGGGACGGCGCCCTTTTCGGCAACCAGCGACCCCGGCCGTACCGCAGCGCCTTTGAGCGCCGACTTGAGCAGGTCGGCGGCATTGAGGATCGGCACCACCACGCCCGAACCCAGCACCGTCGCCCCGCTGATATTCCGCACCCGCTGAAGTTGCCGGCCCAGGCTCTTGGTCAGCACTTCCTGCTCCTGGAGCACCTCGTCAACCCCAAAGGCGATGTGCTTATCCGCCCAGACCAGCACCACGGCGGGAAACAGCGGCCGCTCCGGGTCCGCGGCCGGCGGCCGGTGCAGTTCCAGGACGTCGGCCAGCCACACCAGCGCAATCGGCCGACCGCCGTAAAGCACGGTTTCCCGGCCCTCCACTGTCTTAACGGCATCCCGGCGAATCCGCACCACACGCTCGACCCCGGCCAGGGGAAGGATGAATAACCGCCCGGCCACCCGCACCAGAATGCCGCGGACCGTTGCCAGGGTCAGCGGCAGCAGAATATGAAAGGTGGTGCCGCGCCCGGGACAGGTTTCCACGGTCACACGGCCGCCGAGTTTCTCCACTTTTTCGCGCACAATCGCCAACCCCAGGCCGCGCCCGGAAACCTTGGTCACGCGGGGACTCGTCGAGACCTCAGATTCAAAGATCAAGGCCAGCGCCTGGGCGTCGGTCAGGGTGCCGGCGGCGTCGGCGGCAATGATATTCCGGTCCACGGCCGCCTCTTTAACGCCCGCCATATCAATCCCGGCCCCGTCATCGCCCACCATGATCTCGACGTTGCGGCTGTCGATCTGGGCGATCGAGACGGTAATGGTTCCCTGGTCGGGTTTGCCGCCCGCCGCGCGCCGGTCGGGCGTTTCGATGCCGTGATCGATCCCGTTGCGCAGCAGATGGATCAGCGGGTCCTTCATTTCCTCGAGAATGCGCCGGTCGATTTCCACCCCTCCACCGTCCATCACCAGCGCTATGTTCTTGTTCTGCTCGTGGGCCACGTCGCGCACCAGGCGCGGCAGCAATTCCAGCAGGGCCGTACAGGGCATCATGACGGCTTTCTTCATGTCGTCCAGCAGGCCATCGACCAGGGTACCCACCGCATGGGCATCCTGTTCGACCACCCGGGCCAGGTCGTTGAGCCGCCCTTCGAGCGCCGTGAAACACGTGCGATTCGACTCCAGGAAATCCAGGACCCGCACTACGGAAACCGCGTGCGGATCCACCGCGGCGGCGGTTTGCTCCGGCGCCACCGTTTGACGCAGGGCGCGAACGTCGGGCGCCAGGCGCGTCCAGCTCTTCCGCCAGGGCGCCCCCAGGCGGCCGAGACTATAGAGGTCGGTGGCCCGTTGGCGCAGGGCCAGCTTCACCGCCAGGAGTTCCTCGGTTTGCAGCAGCAGCGCATCGAGTTTGGCCCGGGCAATCCGGACGGTCTCGCCGACGACGGGCTTCTCGGCCACCGGCGCGGCGCGCGGCGGGATTATGGCCGCGGGCGCGGGCGGGGCCATGGCCGGCGCCGCCCCAAGGGACACAGGCGCTCCGGGGCTATGCGCGCGGGCCAGCTGGGCCAGGGCGTCGGAGACGGCGGCGTAATCCGCCCCGCCCCCGGCCTGGGATCCCAAGGCCGCCTCCAGGGCATCGAGCGCGCGATGCAGGGCATCAAAAATCGCGCGGCCGGGCTGGATTTCACCGCGCTTCAGGGCGGCGCATAGCCCCTCGATCGCCTGACAGAGTGTTTCGAGCGGCGCCAGGTTTACCGCCCGGGCCGCCCCCTTGAGGCTGTGGGCATCGCGGAACACGTTCTCGATGAGCGCGCGCTGCACGGCGGGATCCGCTGTGTTTTCCAATTCCAGCAGTCCCGCCGACATCGCCCGCAAATGCTCCTGGGCTTCAATGCGGAATGTCGCCTGTAACTGGGCGAGAAAATCATCTTCCTGCGGACTGGCCACGACCGAGGCTCCTGCATCAGACCTTAAACTGCGTTACCATGCCCTTGAGCCGCTCGCCCAACGCGCTGAGGCTGTGGGCCGCCTTTTCCACCTGCCGGGTGGCGGCCACGTTCTCCAGGCTCGATTGCTTGATATTCTCCATCGCCGCGGCCACCTGATCCATGCCGGCGGCCTGTTGCTGGCTGGTGGCGGCGATCTGGCGGGCGGACTCGGCGGCATCGACAATGACTTCGGCCAACTGGGCAATCGACGTGCCGGCCTCGGTCGAGCGCCGCTGGCCCAATTCCACGGCTTTGGCCCCCTGCTCGGCCGCCATCACCGCAGCGCTGGTGGCCTTCTGAATATCACCCAGAATCGCCTTGATCTGTGCCGTGGCCAGTTTCGACTGGTCGGCCAGGCTTTTGACCTCCTGCGCCACGACGGCAAAGCCCTTGCCCTGCTCGCCGGCTTTGGCCGCCTCGATGGCGGCATTGACCGCCAGCAGGTTGGACTGTTCGGCCAGATCGTTGACCGTAGCGGTGATCTCGCCGATCGACCGCCCCTGCTCGCTCAAGCGCACGATGCTTTCGGCTATGGATTGCATCTGCCGGGCAATCAGGCGCATGCCGTCGACGGTTTGGGCGGTGGATTGGCGGCCGTCTTCGGCAATCTGCACGGCATTCTGCGCGCCTTCGGAAACATGCCGCGCCTTGTCGCTGGCCAGCCGTGTGGTCTGCTTGACCTCTTCGACGGTGGTGGTGGTCTGGGTAACGGCGGTGGCCGCTTCGGTGGTGGTACTGGCGAGTTGGGTGCTCGACGCGACGATTTCCGTGGCCGCAGTCCCCAACATGTCCAGACCCGCATTGAGGTCGGCGGCAAGCTGCCGCAGACGCTGGACCATGGTCGCACACGCATGGCCCAGGACATCCCGCGGAGATTGCGGCGTGACCACCACGCGCAAGTCACCGGCGGCAATATGCTCGGCCAGACTTGCCGTGCGGCGCAGCGCCGCGATCATCCGCGCAAAGGCCTGCATAAGTATCCCCACCTCATCGCGGCGCGACGGCACGGCCATCGTAACATCCAGGTCGCCGGTGGCGATCCGTTCGGCCGCCCGCGTCACTTGCCGCAGCGGGCCGGAAATATCGCGCACCAGCAGCAGTGCGATCAGCAGCAGAACGCCCACCGCGGTCACCGTGCCGCCCACAATCACATCGTAGCTCAGCGTGGCGCTCCAGCGTGCGGCGTTATCAGCCTGCTCGCGGGCGCGATTTTCGCCAGCTTCCAGGCCCTGCAGGAGCGTGCGGATGTCCGTCATGCGCTGCCGTCCCGCGTCCATTCGTATGGCCGCCACCGCCGCGGCAAAGCCCTGCTCCGGTTTCCTGCGCAGCTCAACAATGCGTGCCCAGTCGCCGAGTTTGGCGCTGATCAGGGGTTCCAATTTCTGGAGCATAGTCCAGCTTTGCTTGGAATCCTGGAGCAAGGACTGCAACCGGAGCAACCGGTCCTGGGCGTCGGCCAGGCCCGACTTATAGGGCTCCAGATACTCCTCGTCGCCGGTGAGCACATAGCCGCGTTCCCCGGTTTCCGCATCCTTGAGCGCCGAGAGTAATCCCACGGTATTAAGCAGCACATCATGGGCGTGCTTGCGCCGGTTGGTGGCCGCCATGATCGTGCCGGTATTCTCGTACGTCACCACGCCAATGAGCATGATAAACAGGAGCGCGAGGATGAAGCCGCCGGAGATTTTCTGTCCCACCGTCCAGTTCATGGGATCGCCTCCTCTTTACGATACTGGGCGATGAGGCTGGTGAGCTGCTGACCGAGATTCCGGAGGTTGCGCGCCGCGGATTCCAACTGGCGGGCAATCTCGACATTCTGCGTGCTGGTCTGGTTGATCCGGTCCATGGCCTGGGTTACCTGATCCATGCCCACCAGTTGCTGCTGGCTGGAAGAAGCCACCTGCACCGCGGCATCGGCCGCTTCGGCGATGCTGCTGGCCAGCGCCACAATCGATTCGCCCGCCTGGGCCGATTGCTGCACGCCGGCCTCCACCATCTTGCTGCCTTGCTCCGTGGCCTGGGCGGCGGCACTGGCGGCCTGCTGGATGTCGCTTAAGATGGTGCGCACCTGCGTAGTCGCCTGCCGCGACTGCTCGGCGAGGTTCTTGACTTCGTGCGCCACGACCGCAAAGCCCTTGCCCTGCTCGCCGGCCTTGGCCGCCTCGATGGCGGCGTTGACCGCCAGCAGGTTCGACTGCTGCGCCAATCCCTCGACCGTGGCGATGATATCCCCGATAGTCTGGGTCTGGCCGCTCAGGCGGGCCATGCTCTCGGCAATCGACAGCATTTGCGCCCGGATGCGATTCATGCCCTCCCGGGTCTCTTCGGTCGATTTCCGGCCGGTCTGCGAGATCTGCGCCACCCGGTTGGCGTCGTCCGATACATGGCGTGTCTTCTGGCTCGAGACCAGCGCCGTGTGCCGCACCTCCTCGACCGTGGCGGTGGACTGCGTAACGGCGGTGGCGGTTTCCGTGGCGGCCGCCGCCACGTGCGTGGAAAGTTCCAGAATATCCGTGGCCGAGGATCCGAGCACCTCGACGGTCTGGGCAATCTGGGCCGACTGGGTCTGGAGCGATTCCTTGGCCTGTTGCAGGGCCCGTTGCCGGTTTTCGATTTCCCCGAGCATCTGGTTGATCGCATTGGCCAGCACGCCCACCTCGTCGCGCCCCGAGCGCGGCGCCCGCACCGAATAATCCTTGCGCTCGGCCACCACGCGTGCCGTGTCGGTCAAGGCCAGAATGGGCCGAGAGATCAGGCGCTGCAAGCCCGACGTGAGCACCAGCGTGACAAAGAACGCCACCAGCGTCACGGCCGCGACAATAATGCCGTAAGACTCGAACCGCGTCGTCATCCCCTGCAAATCCGCCAGTAGATAGAGTGTTCCCACCGGCTTGCCCTCGAACCGGACCGGGTGGGCCAGTTCCATCCGCCCGTTGGCAAACCGCGGCTCGGCCGCGGGCGGGATGTCCGGGAATTCCGCGGTAACCCCTTGCCGGACATACGTGGCAAAGCGCTTCTGGTCCTTGTCAAAGAGGCACGCCGCCAGCACGTGCGGTTCGGCGGCCAGTGCGGCGAGCGTCTCCCGGGCATCCTTTTCGTTCTGGAAGGACAAGGCGGCGGTGGAGTTGCGCCCCAGGGCATCGGCCAGCACGGTCATATCCTGCCCCATGGTCTGACGGAAGGTGACCCATTCATAAACCGCCAGCGCCCCGCACACCAGCGCCAGCACCGCCAGGCTGGTGAGCCAGGTCACCAGCCGCAACTTGCCTTTTATCGATAGATTACGCAGCCATCCCATAGCATTCCTTACATATTTGGTTTTAATTTGCTTCCGACCCGACGATCCGGCCCAGTTTAAGCAACTGCGAACTGAGCTTGAGTCCTTTGCTCCGCGCTGCGTCCGGGTTGATTTCGAAGCGCACCTTGTTCTCCTCCAGATAGAAGTTGATCACGCCGCCGTGCCGCGCAAAGCCTTCCATATCGCCCACGGTCAGGACGCTCGCCTCGCCCAAGTCGGCAACTATGCGCGCCAGGCGCGCATGTTCCGTTTTGCTGACAAACAGTACCTGACAGCCTTTGAGGTCCGCCAGTTGCAACTTGCGCCGCACCACCACCGTCCGCTTCTGCACCGTTTCACCCTGGACAATTTCATCGAGTGCCGGGCCGAACGGGTCGTCCCCCAGGATGCCGATGACCAGCGGCGCGCTGTCATCGGCAAAGGCGGCGGCGGGCCACTCGACAAACTTTGTAAAGTTGAACAGGAATGCCGCCTTGACCGCATATTCCTTGGAGCCGGGGGCATCGGCCCGCAGCGCCGCACCGCAGAACAGCAACCCCAACAGCACGCGCCACCACCGCGAGCGCCACCCACCGTGGCCGGGCCGGGGGCGGGTCAAAAATATATCGTTGTTCATTGTTCCATTCCTTCGTACAGTAGCCATGACCACAAAGCCGCCTCGGGAAACTAGAAGCGCCAATCCATCGAAACCACGAACGTGGTACCCTCCGGGCGGTAGGTATCGCCATCGACGGGCGAACCGACCACCCGGCGATTGTCCATGATGTTGTAAACCGAGAATTGCAGATCCAGGTGCTTGGGAATCACATTGGCCCACGTGAGCGTGGCATCCAGGAAGAAGCGGTTGCGCAGGGTCACATCGCGCGAGGCCCCGGTGGTCGGGTTGAACTCCGCCGCCGCCTGCTCGGTGAAGTACCGCACGGCCGGTGAAAATGTCACGTTTTCCAATACCTTGTAATCCACGCCCAGGTTGGCCATGTAACGCGGCGTCCCGATGATGTAACCATGGGGATCGACATACGTGTGCAGAGTCTCCGGGGCGCCCGTCGCCACCAGGCTGGTGAGCTCCGGATTAAAGGTGTGCAGGCGGGTATCATTCCACGCCCCGTTGGCCCACACGGCCAGGTGGTCGGTCACCGGCGCCTGGAGCGTGAGTTCCACTCCCTCGCCGCGGGCGTTGCCCCCGTTGGAATGGGGGGCAAACCAGGTCGTGTAGTTCTGATCTTCCTGGTGGTACAAGTTGACGCCAATCCGGGCTTTGTCCAGATAAAAAATATTATCCCACTCCACGGTCGAGAGCGTTTCGGGTTGCGTGGCATTCGGGGAGAGTATCGCCCAGGGCACACTGGGCGGGCCATAGGTTAGCGGCGTGGTCGTCAGCGGATGATTGGACCCCCATACCTGGTTGGTGGCGTTAAGTACCGAGGGGAATTTAACCGCCCGGTTGTAAGTCACCTTGGTGACCCAGAACTTCGTCGGCTCGTAGACGATCGCCGCCCGCGCGCCGGGATACCACCGATCGGACCCCAATTCCGTGTTGCGATCGAGGCGCACGCCTCCGACGAGCTTGACCTTATCGGTCAGTTGGAATTCATCGTCGGCATAGAACCCGACGGCAAAGACCTGCCGGGCCGTCAGGCGGGTCCGCGGGATTACCAGCGCTCCGGCGGGATACAGATAATTGGTCGGCGTGGTCGGTGCGGTCGGCGTTCCGCCGACGAGGCCGTAGGTCTGGGTATAGCTGAAGCTGTCATCATTCTGCGAAAACGAGCCCTGCATCCCGACCTGGATCAAATGATGTTCCAGCCCGGTGTAGCGCAGCCCCATTTCGGCGCGGTAGAAACCCTGTTCGATCCACTGCTGCACCGCGTTGTCCGGAAACCCGTTGCTGTTGGTGCGGGTTTGATTCTTATCGCTGGCTTCCAAGGTTATCACGCTCGAGAGGGTGGAGGTCCACGGGTGCTCATCCTTGAGATACAGCGTATAGAACTGTTCCATCATGTGCGCGTCATACGCCGGCGAAGCACCATTAATGTGCAATTCCGGCCAGACCGACCGGTAGGCGATGAACTGCCCGGAAATCTCCCCATACTGGCCGTGGAGCACACTGAAATAATCCGGCTGTTCCACCCCTCCGGTTTCATTGGCCCCGGGATGGCCCAGGCCAAAGTCGCTGTCCCAGGCATTGAATCCTTTCTTATCCATGGTCGTGCCCGAAAAGCTCAGGAACTCATTGGGGCCCCAATGGTGCCCCGCCATGAGGGTCGTGGAATAGCGCAGGTCATTGCCCGCGCCGGCAATCAGTTCGGCCCCCTCGATGTCCCGCGTGATGACATTGACCGTGGCCTCGAGCGTATTGCCCTGCTGGAACAACGAGCCGGGTCCCTCGACAATCTCCACGCGCTCGACGTTGTCGAGGTTGATCGGGCCATTGAGAAAATCAGGCTCATGGGCTCCGTTGACATTCTGGCCGTTGATCAGCAGCGAGACCTTGTCATTGTCGTTGGCGCCCAGGCCGCGCACCCCGACGGTATAGTCCAGGTCGCGATGAAACACCGAGAAGCCCGGCACCACCTGGAGCAACTCGCCGAGGCTGCGATAGCCGCGATTCCGGATCGTTTCCCGCGAAAACGAGTAGACATCCCCCGGCGCCAGGTCGATGCGCTCCGACACCAGCGACAGGGTCGTCACTTCGACTTTCATGAGATCTTCCAGGCTCATGCCTTTAAAGCCGCTGGCATCTTTGGCGGGTGCCGTGGCCGCCGGGTCCAGCGTCAGCGGGTAGGATGACGTGGCGGGCGGGCTGGCGGCCCACACCGGGGCCAGACCAGAGCAAAGCACCACGGCCCCAAGGATCCCACGACCCACCGGCAGCCGTCGTGCGGTCTGCACCTCCCCGCCGCGGGGGTAACAACGACGTCTACTAGACATACACATCATTGCCTGTCTCCTACTAGGGACCTAAGGTTCGACTTCCTCGCGCACCACGATGCGCGGGTCGGAAAGAATTCGGGCGCCATCGAGTATCACCACCTGATCGCGCGTGATACCCTGGAGGAAATCACTGTGCAGACCCCGCAGCGTCGGCAGCGTGGGCAGAATATCGGTGCGCCGCACCGGGCGCACGCCGTGGACCTCGTCGGCCAGGATGGCCAGTTCCATCGGGGCGCTGCCCAGCACCAATAGCATGTGCCGCTGCGTCGGGTCCGGGTCCGGAAGATCGAAGAACTTCTTCAGGTCGATCACCGCTACGATCCGCCCGCGCAGGTTGATGAGCCCGGCCACAAACGGCGGCACGCAGGGCAGCGGCGTAAGATCCTTGAGTGGCCCGACTTCGCACACCAGGTCCGAAGTCAGGGCATAGCGTTCCCGGGCTAGGCTGAATTCCACGACCTCCAGGAACTCCGCCGCCACCGGAGCGCTCTGCGCCGGGCGGGCCAGCGCCTGCGCCCGAGCTTTGAGGATGTCCTGCTTGCTTTGCGCCATGCCGCCTTAGCCTCCGAGAGTGAGCGCCTCAATGATCTCCGCCAGCCGCCCGGCCAGGATGCCGTCCGACTCCGGCAACGGGTCTTCCGGGCGATAGCGCTCCAGCAAGGCCCGGGCATTGAGCAGATGCCGGCGGGTCCCGGGGCCATCGCCCTGCTGCCGGCAAAGATTTCCCAGCGCAAAATGCGCCAGCACAAAATCCGGGGCCAGATACAGCGCCCGTTGCAGGGCCGCAGCGGCCGCGGCCGGCTGCCCCTGCTCCTGCAATATGGTCGCGCTTAAATAGTGCCAGACCGGATTGAGTTTGTCCGCCTCCAGAACCTGCGTGCAGTACGCCAGCGCTGCGCCCAGCGCGCCCTGGTTGGCATGGATGCGTGCCAGGAGACCCAGCACCGCCGCGGCCGGTCGCGGGCCAGCCGCCAGCGGGGATAGCGTGGCGGCTGCCGCGCCGTATTGCCCCTGTTCGTATAACACCCGCGCGGCGGTGCAGGCCGTTTCGACCGCCGCCGCGCCCGCCACCGCCCGGGGTCTTTCCGCCGCCACCGGCGGCATCTGTGCGGGCGCCGGCCAGCGGGCGGATATGCTGCGTCCGCCGTGCAACCCTGCCGGCCGCCGCACCGGCAGCGCACCGGAACGCTGCGGCTCGGCCGTTCCGCCGCCCTTTTTCTGATAGAACCCCGCCGCCTGCTGGCGCGTGCGGCTCAATGGCGCCAGGAACGCGGCCGGAACTTCGGCCGCACCGAGCATCAGCCAGCCGCCGTCCACCAGCGCCCGGGTGAACCGCGCGATCGTCAGTGCCACCTGCGGGGCCGCAAAGTACATCAGCACATTGCGGCACACAATAAGGTCCAGGGCATTAGTGCCGTTGAGCAGTGCGGGGTATACATCCTCCGCCAAATTCAAATAACCGAACGTAACCATCCGCCGAATCTCTGGCCGCAATTGCCATTTCCCGGCACCGACCGGCGTGAAGCTGGTCCGCTTGAGCGCCGGCGGCGCCGCGCGGAAGGACCAGACGCTGTAAACCCCCGCCGCGGCTTTCCGTAAAAAGCTCCGGTTAATGTCGGTGCCCAGGATCGATAGCTGCCACTGGTCGAGGTCCGGCAGCAACTGCCGCAGCACGATGGCCAGGGAATAGGGCTCTTCGCCGGTGCAGCAGCCGGCACACCAGATGCGCAGCCGCTGTTCGGCCCCCCGGTGCGCCCGGATCAATTCCGGCAACACGTGCTCCTGTAAATACTGAAACCCGGCCTTATCCCGGAAAAAATAGGTTTCGCCGATGGTCAGATATCCCGCGAGAATCTCGATCTGCCGGCGCGTGACCGGCGCGCGGACCAGCGTCTCGAGGCATTCCTGGGCATCGGCAAACCCCAACTCCGGCGCCGCGGCGTTCACGGCCCGCTCCAGGTCCGGCCAGCGCTGCACGGGGAACCCCAGCCCCATCTGCGCCGTCAGGCGCCGGGCCAACTCCGCCAACCGTACATCCAGTGCGTGAATCGCCATCGGATGCCTCAGGAACTTTGCAGGGCACGATCGAGTGCCACACCTTCATCCACCGACAGAAATGCTTCCAGATTATGAATCAATACCAGTCCGCTTTCCAATATCAGGACGCCCTCAACCTGCGGCGTCGGGGCTATTGGCGCCATGGCGGTCATAGCTTCGTCGCGCCAGGGGATCACGCCGGTCACGGCATCAACCCACAGCGCCACGCACCGCGTAGCCATCCGGGCAATGATGAATTGATCGTTAAGGTCCAACGCCCGCTCCGGCAGGCCCCAGCGACGGCGCACATCCATCACGGGAATAACTTGCCCCTGCACATTAATAATCCCCCGCACGATCCGCGGCGCCTGCGGCAGCGGCGTTATCTCCACCGCGCCAACCACGCGTTCGACAGTGGCTAAGCGCAGAGCGAACTGTTGCGCGCCAAGCATGAAACAGACAAGATGTGTTACGTCGCGCATGCAATTCCCCAGTAGCACAAACCAAGAATCGGGCTGGGCTGAAGGACCTTTGCGCCAAGATACTACCATGCTTGCGAAACCATACCTAGGAAAATCTTCCCATTTTGTGACATTGCCGCGGCCACCCCGCCCGGATGCACACGCCCCTTTATCGACCGCCTCCGCTATAATGCCGCCCGCTGACCGCCATGCCGGGTTAAGCCGCCGTGCTGGCCGGGCGCCATTAAAAGGATCTGCCGGATGATGCCGTACAAAATTGCCGTGCTCTGTTACATATGCAATTCGCATGGCGAATTGCTCCTGCTTCACCGGGCGCGCAAGCCCAACCAGAACCGTTATTCCCCCATTGGCGGGAAGCTCGAACAGGCCATCGGCGAGTCGCCCTTTGCCTGCGCCCTGCGCGAGATCCAGGAGGAAATCGGCATCCGCCTGACCCTGGCGGATATTGCGCTGCTGGGCATCGTTTCGGAACGCGGCCATGAAGGCGAAGGCCACTGGCTGATGTTTTGTTTCGAGGTCAACAAGCCGCTGGATTTTCCCAGCCGCGCCATCGACGAAGGCGTGCTGGAATGGGTGGCCCCGGCACGGGTCGCGGCACTCCATATTCCCCAGACCGACCGGGATGTCATCTGGCCGCTGGTGCAGCACCATGCGTCGATTCTCAACCCGGGCCGGGTCGGGCCGGGTTTCTTCAGCGTGCATATCGATTGCACGGATCAGGAGTCATTTATCGTCACGCCGGAAACCGGCGTGCCCGCTCCGGGAGTCTGATCCCTGCGCTGCCGGAAAATCTTTCCCCGGGCCGCCGCGACTACTTATGCGCCGCTCCGCCCACCATGATTGCGGTCTGGCCCACCCCGTAAACATCCACATAAACGCGCCAAGGCGCCGGCCCCAGCGCCGCCTTGCTGAAATGCGCCACCGTCGGCCCACGCACATAGCCTGCGGATAGGGCCGGTAGCGATAGCCCATTTGCCCACAACCCGTCAAACCCAGCAGCCGCAAGCCCATAACGATTCGGCGCATAAAATCCTCACGGCCGCAACAGGTCCGGCGGGGAGTTTCCCCAGCCCAGCGACCGGTGCCTAGGCGCGGCAACGGGTGTGCGGCAAAACCTCCCGCCCCAGCCGCTTGGCCGCGGAGTTGACCCAGGCATAGAATTCCAAGAGTTGGCCGCCAACGGGGCCACCGGGAATATTTCATCGACGTGAATTACGACTATTCCAAGACACGATTATTGACGATAAACACGAAACGTGAGTCTCGGCCGGGGGCTTGGAGCGCAAGCGCCCGCTCTTCCCGTTACGCCCCGGCAGCGTGTCTTGTCCCAGGAACCTCATTTTTCAGGGTGGATAGGTATGAACATTGCGATTATCGGTTGCGGCTATGTCGGTCTGGTCAGCGGCACATGCCTGGCGGCACTGGGCCATCGCGTCGTTGCCATTGATGTGGACATCGCCCGCATCGAAAACCTGCGCAAAGGCATCGTGCCGATCTACGAGCCGGGCCTCTCGGAACTGATCCGCAAGGAAGTCGCCAGCGGCCGGCTGCATTTTGACACCAATATGGCCACCGCCGTCGAGGAAAGCGCCACCATCTTCATTGCCGTGGGCACCCCCCCGCAGAAAGATGGCAGTGCCGATTACAGCTATCTGTTCCAGGCGGCCGAGCAAATCGCCGCCAATGCCAAGAGCCCCAAGACCGTCGTGATCAAGAGCACCGTGCAGCCGGGTACCGGCAGCAAGGTGGCCAAGGCCGTGGCGGCCAGCGCCCACCGCATCGAGGTGGTCAACAACCCGGAATTTCTGCGCGAAGGCAGCGCCATCCAGGACTTCATGCAGCCCGATCGCATTGTCTTCGGTGCCAACTCCCAGGAAGGGCTCGCGACGCTGCGCGAAATCTATCAACCCCTGATCGACAAGGGCTACGCGATCTTTTCCATGAGCCGCGAAAGCGCGGAACTGACCAAGTTTGCCGCCAACGCCATGCTGGCCCTGCGCATCAGCTTCATCAACGAACTTTCCCAACTGGCCCTGGAGGTCGGGGCGGATATCGAATCGGTGCGTGTGGGCATCGGCACCGATGCCCGCATCGGCCCGTCCTTCCTGAAAGCCGGCGTGGGCTACGGCGGCAGTTGCTTCCCCAAGGATGTCGCCGCCCTGGTCTTCCAGATGCGCTCCTTCGGCATCGAGCCGATCCTGTTTAACGCGATCGAACCGGTCAACCGCCGCCAGAAGGTGACCTTTGGCCGGCGCGTGCTCGCCGCCATCAAGGACATCGAAAAGCCCGAGGTGGCCGTGTGGGGCGTGGCGTTCAAGAGCGATACCGATGACATTCGCGAAGCCCCGGCCTTTGAAGTGATTTCCGTGCTGCTCGAAGGCGGCGCCACGGTGCGCTGCTACGATCCGCAAGGCATGGACAACGCCAAGAAGGTACTGGGCACCAAGGTGCGCTGGTGCAAGAATGTTGCCGAGTGCACCCAAGGCGCCGACGCGATTGCGCTGGTTACCGACTGGCCGGAATTCATCACGCAGGACTGGACCAAGGTGGCCGCCATGATGCGCGGCAAGTTTGTCTTTGACGGCCGCAACTGTCTGGCCAGCGGCAAGGTCTCGGCCGCGGGGCTCCATTACCTGGCCATCGGCCGCCCGCCGGTCAAACCGGGCGAAGGCAAGCAGGGCGCCATGGGCATGTTTGCGGCCGGGTAAAGGCCGGGTCAATTTTCGATTGCCGCTTGTTGGGCGGGCGCCGGCCCTAAGTCGTAAATACCAAAAAACGCAGGCGGGCACGACGCCACAGCGGCGGAATTCTGCGGGGAAACGGACCCATGACAGATCGAGCGAGCCTATCAGGCGTCATCATGACTCGCGCCGTTTTCGTCCGGCGACTGCTGTTGATTCTTGTGGCGATAAATTTGTTCTTTCTGAGCCTGGCGGGATTCGCCGTGTGGCGCAGCAAGGTGCAATATGAAGACCGCGCCACGATTACAACGCACAACCTCTCACGCGTGTTGGCGGAGCACATTACCGAAACGGTCAACAAGATTGACCTTGTCGTGTTGGCCGTGGCCGACGAAGTGGAGGAACAACTTGCCGGCGGCCGCATCGACACACGGGGCCTGAACGCGTTTATCAGCCGGCAACAATCCCGGCTGCCGGCGTTAAATGGTCTGCGCGTGGTCAACGCGCAAGGCGAGAACGCTTACGGAATCGGCGTAAACCCGGGCATACGGACCAGTGTTGCCGATCGCGCTTATTTCAACATCCTGCAGAATGATCCGCGGGCCAGGCTGGTCATTTCCGAGCCGGTGGTCGGGCGGGTCAGCAAGAAATGGTCGCTCATCCTGGCACGCCGGGTCAATAATCCGGATGGCTCTTTCGCGGGGGTGGTGTACGGCGCCATTGCGCTGGAGAATCTCGCCGCGACCTTCTCCACCATTGATGTCGGCCAGCATGGGACGATTGTCTTGCGCGATGGGAAGCTGGCTCTGATCACGCGCTATCCGGAACCGCAACTCTATGAAACATCCGGGGTCATCGGGCAACAGAACGCCTCCCCCGAGCTTACCAATGCGGTACAGGTGCAGGCAGATGGCGGCAGCTATCGCTCCGCCCTGAATCTGGACCATATCCCGCGAACCTACGCGTATCGTAAGGTCGCCAATCGCCCTCTTTATGTCACCGTTGGCCTGGCCTACGAGGATTATCTTCGGGGATGGCGCAACGAGACGCTCGGGCTGGCAACACTGGCGGCAGTTTTTGTTCTCGGTACGATACTATCGGCAGCTTATATTTACCGGTCCTGGATGCGCCGCACGGTCGTGGCCCAGGCCCTGATGGGACAGGAAGCGGAAATCCGCGCCGTCAATCGGGCCTTGCAAACCAGCAACGAGGTACAACAGGCGATCCTGGACAGTGCCGATCTGTCCATCATCTCCATTGACCAGACGGGAATCATCCGGACATTCAATGCCGGTGCCCAACGCATGCTGGGCTATGCCGCCGAAGAAATGATAGGACGGGTATCGCCCGAGGTTCTGCACCGCGCTGACGAGGTCGCCGCCCGTGCCGCAGCGTTGACCCGGGAACTCGGGGTTCCAGTGGCCCCGGGACTCGAGGCATTTGTCGCCAAGGCCCGCCGGAACCGCACGGATGAAAACCAATGGACCTACGTGCGCAAGGACGGGAGCACGTTGCCGGTGCTGCTGACGGTCACCGCGCTCCGCGATCAAGCGGGCCGCATTTCCGGTTTCTTGGGCACGGCCGTTGATCTGTCGGAACGCCACCGCGCGCAAGCCCAATTGCGGCAGCGCGATGATGATATCCGTCTCATACTGGACTCCACGGCGGAAGCCATTTACGGCATCGACGTGCACGGCAACTGTACTTTCTGTAATTCGTCCTGCCTGCGGCTGCTGGGATACTCCCGTGCCGAGGAGCTCATCGGCAGGAATATGCACTTTGCGGCCCATCATAAGCATGCGGACGGTACGCCTTTCCCCGTCGAGTCCTGCCGGATCTTCCAGGCCTTTATGCAGGGTGTCGGGACCCATGTGGACGACGAGGTGTTATGGCGTGCGGACGGAACATCTTTCCCCGTGGAGTACTGGTCTTTCCCCCAGCGCCGCGAGGGGGTCGTAATCGGCGCGGTCGTGACCTTTGTGGATATCACGGAGCGCCTGGCGGCCGCCCAACAACTGCGCTGCGCCAAGGAATCGGCCGAGGAGGCCAATCGCGCCAAGAGTCAGTTCCTGGCCCGGATGAGCCACGAAATCCGCACACCGCTCAACGGTGTTGTGGGGATGACGGATCTGCTGGCAACCAGTGGCCTGACCGCCGAACAGGCCGCCTATGCGGAAATGGCCCAAGCGTCCGCCGACGCACTTCTTAATGTGGTCAATGATATCCTCGATTTTTCGAAGATCGAAGCCGGAAAGGTGGAATTGGAGCGCATTGGTTTCGAACTCCATGCCGCCGTGGAGAATTCCCTGGCGGTGGTGGCCCCAAAGGCCAGCGCCAAGAAGCTGGTGGTGGGGTCCTTTGTCGATGCCCATGTGCCTACGCACCTGGTCGGCGACCCCGACCGGTTGCGTCAGATACTCCTCAATCTCCTCAACAATGCCATCAAATTCACGCAGCGCGGCGCGGTGACTTTGCAGGTTTCGGTCGAGCAGGAAACCGCGGCGCAGGCGGTTCTGCGTTTCGCCGTCATGGACACCGGAATCGGTATTCCACCAGACCGTCTGGATCGCTTATTCAAGAGCTTCTCCCAAGCGGATTCGTCCACTACCCGGCAGTTCGGCGGGACTGGTCTGGGCCTGGCGATCTGCAAGCAACTCGCCGAGCTCATGGGGGGCCGCATAGGCGTGGCAACCGAGCCGGGCAAGGGCTCAACTTTCTGGGTCACGATTCCATTTCTCAAGGGCCGGCCGGCGACCCCCATTCGCCTGCGCAATTCCGCGCCCGATGGCCGCGACTTAAGGATCCTGATTTTGAGTCAGCAAGAGACACTCCGGGAGCTCCTGTGCCAGCAACTTGCGGCATGGAGTATGTGGGGTGTCGCGGTAAGCACCGCTGACGCGGCCCGGGCGACGCTGCGTAGCGCGGCGTCGGCAGCGCAATCGTTTGCGGTAGTCCTGGTGGATGATGCTACGCCGGCCAACGACCAACTGGCGCTGCGCGAAGCCGTTCGCCAAGACCCACAACTTCAGAGCACGGCGCTGGTGCTGCTGACCTCCGTCGCGTGCCCCATGGGCGCCGGAGCCCTGGAGGATGCCGGATTCGTCGCCCAGGTGCCCCAGCCGGTGCGGCAATCCCAACTCTTCGACCGCATCATGGATGCACTGGCGGCCGTGGCGATACCATCGGCGGAGCCCATAAACATCGTACCGGCAGCGCCGCTGCCCGCCCCGGCACAGCGGCAGGTACGCATTCTCCTGGCGGAAGACAATGTCGTGAACCAGAAGGTGGCAGGGAAGAACATCGAGCGCGCGGGACACCAGTATGATGTCGCCAACAACGGTCAGGAGGCCGTGGATATGGTCCTGCGCACCCCGTACGACCTGGTGCTGATGGACTGCCAGATGCCCGGTATCGACGGATTCGCGGCCACCAAACTGATCCGGCAGGCCACGCTGGATGGGCGGCTGGCGGGAGGCCGCAGGACCCGCTTGCCCATCATTGCCCTGACGGCTAATGCCATCAAAGGCGATCGTGAGATCTGCCTGCAAGCCGGGATGGACGGCTATCTCACCAAGCCGCTGAATCCCAAAGAACTCGTGGCGGCTATTGACGCCGTACTGGCGGGCGCCGCCGCGCCGCCGCCCGCCCAGACCGCCAGTGCAGCGCCGCCCGCCCCGGCGGATTTTGAGGCCCTGCTCAGAAACTGTTCCGGCGAGATCGCTTTTATTGCCGAACTCCTGGGCGACTTCAAAACGCAAGGGGCCACGGATCTCGCGGGCATCCAGCGGGCCATGGCCGAGCAGGATGGCGATGGGCTGCGACGGGCCGCGCACAGTCTTAAGGGTGCCGCGGCCTATTTCTCGGCGGGTCCGCTCCGGGATCTGGCCCTGCGCCTGGAGGAGGCCGGCCGCACGCAGGCACTCGATGACATTGCCGATGCCGTCGGGCAAGTGCAGCGTGAATTCGCGGCCTGCGTCGCGTTTATCGAGTCGCGCGTGGCCGTCCACGGCCCGATGGCGCCCAAGGAGTCCGCATGAACATTTTGATTGTTGAAGATAACGCGGTGGCCCTGAAGATGCTGCAACGTGCACTGGAGCAGGCCGGCCATAAGGTGCGCACCGCCGGCAATGGCCACGAGGCGCTCGAGGCCTTGGCCGATGGCGTATGCCGGTTGGTGATATCGGATTGGGAGATGCCGGAGATGGATGGCGTGGAACTATGCCATTGCATCCGCTCCGCCGGCCTGCCGGGATATGTCTATTTCATCCTGCTGACGGCCCGCGGCGGCAAGACGAATATGCTTGAAGGGCTTAACGCCGGCGCGGATGACTTCATCAGCAAACCGTTTGATCAGACCGAGCTGCTGGTGAAGCTGCGCGGGGCCGAGCGTCTGCTCTCCCTGGAATCGCGCGAGTTGACCATTTTCGCCATGGCCAAGTTGGCCGAATCGCGCGACTCGGATACCGGAGCCCATCTCGAACGCGTACGCCTCTACTGCCGGTTGCTGGCCCTGGACCTTTGTGGCCGGCCAGGTTTTGCGGAGGTCACCGGAGAATACGTGCGCACCATCTACCTCACCAGCCCCCTGCACGACATCGGAAAAGTGGCCATCCCCGACGCCATCCTGCTCAAACCCGGGCGTTTCACGGAGCAGGAATTTGCCATCATGAAGACGCACGCACTACGCGGTGCCGAAACCCTTGAGGCCGCCTTGCACGAATATCCCGGGGCGGCTTTCCTGCAAATGGCCAGCCAGATCGCTCGCACCCACCACGAGCGGTGGGACGGCACCGGCTACCCCCACGGCATCAAAGGCCGCGATATACCGTTGTGTGGTCGCATCATGGCCGTGGCGGATGTGTACGATGCCCTGACCAGCAAGCGCGTTTACAAGGCGCCTTTCGCGCACGCGGTGGCCTGCGCCATGATCCGCGAAACTTCCGGCAGTCATTTCGATCCGGACCTGATCGACGCGTTCATTCGCGTTGAACCGGCGTTTGCCGCAGCACGCGAAAAGCATAATGACACGGCGAGTAATACGGCCTGACCCCGAGGCGCCAATCCGCACCGGCGGCAAGGTCTCGACCGCCGCCCTTCATGACCTGGTCATCGGCCGCCCGCCGGTGAAACCCGGCGAAGGCAAGCAGGGCGCCATGGGCATGTTTGCCGCTGGGTAAGGGCCGTGGCGGCGCAGCAAACCCCGTAGGCGCTCCACTGGCGCCAGCGGTGATACGGCCAACGCCTGTGCCGGTGTCGGAAATGGTGCCGCAGATCCCGCCCCCGGAATCGCCGCCGAGCACGGCCGCAGGGCCGCAGGAGCGGCGGCGGTGGGCGATGCTGATCAAGCGAACTTGCCATGTTGATCCGCTGGTTTGACTGACCAACCAAGCGTACTTTGATGCGTTTTCATAGACCCCCAGTTGGGGGCGGTGGTATACTGCGCCCGAAATGCCTAGGGACGTTCTACGGGTCGCTACGGCGAGGCGTCACGAGGCCGGGCATGGCTTGGAGGCATGGCGATTGGTGCTGCTGGGACGAAATTTTCCCCCCCGCCCCCCGGCTGGTCCTTCCCGTTTCGACCAAACTTTGGGGAAATACAGAATTCCTGCCAGTAAGCCTGCGGATCAAATGATCAGGGCATCCATGATCACGCCTGCGGTCAAGACAACTCAGCGCTGCGTCCTGCGCGGCGTGCATCGTTTTCTCCTGGCCGTTGCGAGCGCGGTGGCGGTTGCGTTGGCCGCAGCTCCGTGCGCTGGCGAGACGCTATGCGAGCGGCAGAATATTCCTCTGGCCGCGCCGCTAACCATCGAGGGCGTCGAGGCCTGGATTCGCCCGGCCGATCTGCGGCAAGGATCGCTGGATGTGCTCTTGAGCGTGAACAGTCTGGATGATTCCTGGACGGTGGCCAAAGGGGATGTCTGCCTGATCGCCGGCTCCGAAAAGTGGCGGATCAAGTCCCCCTTGTTCAAGGACGGCGCCGCCAACACCGGCCCGCTGGAAAGCGGCAAGGCGTTGCACCTGACATTCCAACTGCCTGCGGCCATCGCGCCGGGCCAAAAAGTGGGGTTGCTGATCACCGGAGGAATTTATGCGTGGGGCGGCGGGAAAAACCACGACCAGTTCAGCCTGACTCTTTGGCGGGGACTGCGCGCCCGGCCGCTGGCGTCGATGGATGCCGCAGGTCGCGTCGCATCCGTGGATGCCTCCGCCTCCACCGGCGACATCGCCCGCTACGAGTATCGCGTTAACCGCGGAGGCGGTTTTGTGTCGGCTCGTCCGACCTGGCGCGGTCGCGTCCCGCCGGATGGATTGTTCGCGGGAGAGTTGATCGTGCACGCCCGCAATGGGGAAACGGATTCCGCCCCGTTCAGCGCGCGGCACGTCCAACCCGCACCGCCCTTGCCCAAGGAATTGCTGACCGGCGTGTGCTTTTATCCGGAGGAGGAACTGGCCGAGCCGGAACTCGCCCGGCTTGAGGCTGCGGGCAAGAACGAATGGGGAGCGCCCTATCGGCGCGAGCGCCACCCGCCCGATGCGTACCTCCAGAAAGCCCTGGCCGAGGAACTGGGGAACCTGTTTGTGATCTGGCCGGAAGTTCAAAAAACCGCGCAGTGGGGAGAAACCGGCGAGGCGAAATGGATCGCAGACCTGAGCCGCAAGAGCATCTACTACATGACCATTTACCAGAATGCCGGGCGGGACGCCGCCCGACGGTTCGCGGCCGCCGGCGGGGCGCGATTCTTCCTGGGGAACAACGTCGGCGAATACGCCTCCTACCTGTACCAAGGGGCTGGTTCGGCCAAGGCCTGCGGGGTTCCGCAAGAAGGCGACCTGGAACAGTGCCGCGACTGGTTTGTGAATTCCTACATCGCCAAGGGCGCCCGGGATTATCACCGCAGTTACGACCTGGTCTTTTCCACATCCGGCGCCGGATTAAGCGCGTATGAACTGGAAGGCGGCATGGATGTCATCCTTGGGGAACTCTACGCTGTCGGCGCCGCCAACCTCGCGTATGCGACCGCGGAAATGCGCGGCGCGGCACGCCAATGGAAACCGGAGTACTGGGGGGGCTGGCTGGCACACGAATGGCAGACGACGTCCATCCCTTATCAATCCGAGGAGAAATTCCTGTCGTTGCGCGCGGGTCTTTATCAGCAATACCTGATGGGCAGTTCCATGATTGTTCTGGAGTCCGGTTCGCAGTCCACCCAGGCGGGCGCGTACACCAATGACAGCGGCAAAATAAACCAGGGATTCAGCGCGCAGGCACCCGTTCGCTATCGCGAGGAAATGCGAAACTTCCATCGCTATGTCCGCACGCATCCGCGCGCCGCCGGCACTCCGGAAACCCGGCTGGCGCTGGCGCTCGGGCACTGCGATTCGTTTGTGGGCTACTATATTGACGGGCTGCCGCAGTGGGCCCAATACGAACAAGCGAAAACCAATCCCAACTGGCTGTATGGCGCGCCCGAACGGGCCTGGCTGGCCGCGCAGCGCGTTGTGTTCCCCACTCCGGCGGGCGCCGCCGGACCGCGCGCCAATATCTGGCTGGGCGGCAGCCCGTTCGGGCAGACGGACATCTGCGCGGTTGACCGCCTCACGACGGCGGGCGACCTGCAGCGCTACCAAGGCCTTGCCTACGCCGGCTGGAACAGCATGACCGCAGACATCTGCGCCGTGCTGGCGCAATACGTCAGTCAAGGCGGACGGCTGCTGCTCTGCCTGCCGCATCTTTCCACGCGGCTTGACCGGGAGTACCGCCACTATGCCGCGGGGGATCTCATTGGAAATGGAGACCTTTCGGCGCTTGCGCCGGTTAAGATCTTCGGCGCGAAAAGTATCACGGTCCCGCCCACGTTCGCGGGCATGGACATGAATGCTCCGGAGCCGTCCGTCCTGGCCGCGCTCAAAGGCGAGCGCGTCGCCGACGCCGCCCTGGGCCCCGGCGCAGAGATCCTGTGCGGGACGCCTGAGGCGCCGGTCGTCGTCCGTTACCGCAAGGGCCGGGGCGAAGTCATTCTCCTGCTGACTTGGGAGTATCCCGGAAAGCCGTCTCTTGCGGGCCTCTACGAGCATCTGCTGGCAGAATTCGCCGCCAGCCTGTGCGGCGCTGTTTTTGTTTCGGAAGTCGGCGAAACGGTCCCCCGCCGCGGTCCCCATACCTCTTTCATCGCGCATGCAACCTATCCCGATACCGTCTATCTCCTCAACATGGATACGCAGTCGCCCCATGCTTTTGCTTTGCATCAGAGGGGAAAAGCGCTCCCGATGACTTTGCAACCGGCGGAGTTCCGGGAGATAAAAAACAGCGCGACGGAAAGGTGAAACCCCTCACCCCCCGGCGGAGCCTACCCACCGCACGCAGCTATTCGCAACAAACGATTTTTCGGTCAGGGCAGGCGGGCCACCTGGCCTGCGGCCCACCCGGAGCCGGTTCAGGCGGAAGCCAAAAGAATCTGCAGGCCGCGTGCAAAGAATTGTGCCCGGCTGACGCCCTCGCGCTTTGCCTTGGCATCCGCTTGCCGGAGCAAATCCCGCTCCACACTAAGCGAAATAATCTTGGCGCCCTTGCCAATTCTTGGGCGGCCCGCTTTGCGCTTGGCGCGCAGCCATACCTTCCGTTCTTGTGCCGTGGGTTGCCGAAAGGTATCAGCCACAAACTCGCGGTCGAATTCCGCCACGGCCTTGGCCCTGGCGGCGGCACTCAAGGCCATAAATTCCGCAACCGGGCTGCGCTTTGTTTTTTGTATCATATTCACCGTATCCTCCGGCGATAGCGCCGCTTTTCGTTATCCGTCAGCGGACGGGCATGGATGATATAAAAAGTGCCGTCCCAGTCAATGACATAAACCACCTGAACAAACCGCCCGCCGATACCACGCCCCAACACCATCCATTTATCGTCACCACGGTGTTCCGGGTAAGGCGCATGGGCGGTTTGAACGACGGACTCGGCCTCGTCCGGAGAAATGCCGTGCTGTGTTGCATGCTCCAAGTTGTCGTCGTTCCACCGGAAATTCATGCGATTAATTATAGAAGTAATCATCAGCGGATCAAGTTGCCGAGTTTGACAGCACCCCGGTGCACGCAAACGCGATGCCTATCCATAAGTTGGGGGGCTGTCAGTGGTCTGTGGTTCATGGTCAGTTGTTGGGGCCGTAGGGCGACGGAAGTTTATTAGGGCGCGCTTTCCGTTGCCGAAGTGCCAATGGAAAAATCGCCGAAGGCGACGTTGGCCCCGCAGGTGGCCAGGCTTACATAGCCGCCGGCGGACGTGTTGTCTTCGATATCGATCACGGGCTTGGCCTGATCGTTCAGGAACACACGCATCCGGGGGCCGGCGGTTTCGACCCGGATGGCCGCCGTCTGGCCGATCTTGATTCCGGTTTTGGCCTCCGCCAGCACCTGCCCGCGAGAGTAAAGGCACAATTGCCCGTTGCCGCGCAGATAAACCAGGTAGCCGCCCTGGTCGTGATTGTCATCGGGCTTGGCTTTGCGGAACTCCAGCCCGCCCCAATTCTCGAGGTTTCCACCGGCGTCGATGACGCGGCAGCGATAGCGGTAGGTGACGTTACGCCACCACTTCCCGGGTATGGCATAGATACCGGTGCCGTGAGCCCGCAATTCCCCGCTTTCATGCTGCCACTGGCCCGAGATCACGTTCCACTGGACACCAGTCGATTTCAGGTCGTCGCGAAAATCTCCTGCCGGCTTTCCTGGAGGAAGGGTGGCCGTGGCCGCATCGGGAAGTGTTTCCACCGGCGGGGCCGGGGCGGTGAACTGGTAGTGGCCGCCTTCGACTTCAACCACCAGGGCACCGGCTTCCTGGCGCAACATCTTTACGCCCTGGGCTTCCGCGATTGCCTGGTCCCCTTCCCGCACCTGATCGGGCTGGGCGGTGGGAATGCGAATGGTGGCGCTAGTATTGGCCGGGACGGTCACGTCCATCCGCATCGTGCCATCTGCCAATTTCCACTGGGATTCGATGCGCCCCCGGATCGAATCATACCAGCCGGCCGCCGCGGTCAGGCCGGTCGCCGGATCGGGTTGCGGGGCCACGATGAAGCGCTTAAAGCCCGGCCCGGCGGGATCCGGCCTAATCCCCAGCACCGATTGGTACAGCCACATGCCCACCGCCCCGCCGCAGGAGGGCATCTGCGCCCCGCCGCCATTCCAGCTTTCCGCCAGCACGCCATCGTGCATCAACGTCTTCCAACTGGGATAGGTTTTCTGGTTGACGATCCGGTTGGCCAGAACGCCCTGATAATTGTCGGTCAGAAACTCCAGCAGGTAGGGCAGCGCGACAAAGCCGGTACCGTGATGATCGTGCCGGAGACGGATGGCTTCGATCAACCGCTGGCGGGTGAGGGGGCGAATCTCCTCTGGCACCATCCCCAGTTGCAGCGGCATCACCTGGGCCGACTGGTCGTCGGGCCGGCCGGCGTACAGGCCCGTCTGGCGATTCAGATACTCCTGGTTGCAGCGCTCAGCCACCTCCCGGGCCATCGCGGCATAGCGCGCCGCATCATCCTGCTTACCCAGCAGCGCGGCCGTTTTGCTGACCACAGTGGCATAGTAGTACCAGCCGGTCATGTTCATCAGCGGCCCGGGCACGCCGCCGTAGGGATTGAGCCAGTCGCCGGCGCCGGTCCAGATCAGCAGGCGTTTTTGGGCCGCGGCGGCGTTCAGGAAATCGTGCGCATCGGGATAGTCCAGGGCACGCGTGCCCGCGCCGATGCTTGCGATATGATCCAGGTAATCCACATAGCGCCGCATCGGTTCATAGGCATCTTCCAGCATTCGCCGATCGCCGTAGTAGAGGTAATGCTGCCACGGCGTCCAGACGATCACGCCGCTCCACCAGGGGCAGTTCCAGTCATCGATCTGTCGCGCCACCACCGGCGCCACCGAGCCCAGCAACCCATTGGGCGACTGATTGTCGGCCCAGTCGTGCCACCACTTGCGGTACAGGCCGCTGACGTCGGACAGATACGCGGCCGTATCGAACATGTTCTGGGCATCCTGCGTCCACCCCTGCTTCTCGCGCATGGGGTCCAGCGGATGCTCCAGGTTGTAATTTGTATGCGTGCGCAGCACCACTTCGTGCAACTGGTTCAGGTACGGATTGGAGCAACTAAACCCGCTGGTGAAGCGGAAATCCGCGTGCGCCTGCTGGATGCAGACCGCATCGGCCGTCAGCGGCTCTTGCAGGCCGCTGACCTGGAGCCGCTTGGGTCCGGAGAAAAAGACAAAACGCGGCTCAAGAACCACCGGCCCATCGGCGGCCAGCGTATAGCGTTGCGCACCGACGCCGCAATCACCCGTCACGTCGATAACCTGCCCGGCCTTGCCGTTGACCGTCAGCCGCGGCCAGCCGGAAGTCAACACATCAAAGATGGCGGTGTTGCCTTCGACCCGCGCCGGTTTAAGCTGGCCAACCACGCGCACGGGTGGGCCCACCGCTGCGCAAAGTTTACCGCCGAGCCCTTCAGTCAGGCCCACGGGCCGCCAGCCGGCCGCGTCAAAGGCCGGCCGATCCCAACCGGATTGGGCCAGATGGCGATCTTCCTGGTAGCCCTGCCACACGTCGTTGAAGGTGATTTCGCTGCGCGCCCAGCGCCAGGTTTCATCGGTGGCGATGGTCTGGTGGCTGCCGTCGGCAAAGTCTATATCGACTTGCGCCAGCAACCGCGGCTGCCCGTGGCCGTTGTGCCGCTCGCCGAAGCCGCGCCCCGGCGTGCTGAAGAATCCATTGCCCAGCACCACCCCGATCACGTTAGGCCCGTCGGCCAAGAACTTGGTCACCTCATATGTGCGATAGACCACGCGTTGGGTGTAATCGGTGAATGGGGGATCGAGAATCGCATCGCCTACTTTTTTGCCGTTGACCGAGACGTCGGCCATGCCCAGGGCCGCATAGCTCAGCAGCGCCCGTTTCACTGGTTTATCCACGCCAAAGGCTTTGCGCAGCAGGGGCGCCGCGACCGTGGGGCAAGCGTCATCCGGACAGATATCACCCTCGTTGGCCGAGGGCATGCCGTCGACCATAAAGGTCGCGTGTCCGGTATTCCAGGCGCGGCCCGACTCGCGCGTGGCACGCATCAACGCCACGTTGCGCCCGCCCGACCAGACTTCCAGTTGCCGCACCACGCTCTGGAAGTGTTTGGCGCCCGGGCGGGTTGGCGGCGATTTGAGGATCAAGATGCGCACGCGCCGGGCGGTAATCTGCTTGCCTGGAAATTCCGCCGGCCCACTCTGGGGCAGATGAAAATCCTCCCCGGTGCAATCGGCGATCACCATGGGCTTGTCAAAATCCAGATCGTCGGCGGCCTCGATGCGGAAGCGCAGCGGAAATTGCTCCGGCCGGTGGGGATAGAGCTTGACGGTGTCCAGCGGCACGGGCTGGCCGAGATCCACCTGGGCCCAGGAGGGATACTCGGCATTGCCTTGAGCCAGGGTCATGAAACCGGGCGGGCGGTATTTCGGTGGCATGAACCACCGGGAGGCACTGATCCACCGCCCTTGCCAATCAGTGCTCTGGAGCAAACCCATCGTCCAAGTGGCCGATGCGCTCCATGCGGAGGCCTGCCCATCCCGGCCATAGATCCGCACCTTCCAGAAGCACTCCTGCCGCGCTGCCAGCGGCCGGCCCGCATACGGCACATGCACGGATTCGTCGGAATCAACCTTGCCGCTGTCCCACAAATCCCCCTGTTCTTTGTTCAGCAACTCCGCGGAAGATGCCACCAGGATCTGATAGGCCCTCTGCCTGACCCCGCGCTGGTCCGAGGCCATGTTCCAAGACAATTGCGGAGCAGCCACATCGACCCCCACCGGGTCTTCCCACCCTTCGCAGCGCAGACGGGCCACCTGCAAGGCGGCGCGGGCGACAGACGGAAGCACACCGGCCAGTATGAGAACCCCAACCAGCGAGAAAAACCAAGCGCGTTGAAATCTCATTCCGTTACTCCGCTTCTGCACTATCGCACGTGAGCCGCTCCAGGAGCCGGCATTGTAACGCCTGCAAACCCGCCAACAACAGCGGCGCGGATCGCGGTGGCCTGGGGGGTGCATAACTGATTCGGCTGGGCATAGGTAACAGCGGGACTGGCGTATTCTTGCCCCGGCAGGGGCTTAAAGAATATAGCCCATGGCGCAGCCGTGGGTCCGAAGGGTTTACGTTTCGTTTTAGCCCCGGCAGGGGCGTAAGCAA
>Ga0316217_10001157_pt1 | contig 35427 bp, 34 predicted proteins | sample 1anoAmetaG_FD_203633 | JGI IMG/M metagenome (GOLD analysis project Ga0316217, IMG submission 203633) | Freshwater microbial communities from Trout Bog Lake, Wisconsin, USA - 1anoA | ecosystem: Environmental > Aquatic > Freshwater > Lake > Hypolimnion/Profundal zone | place: USA: Wisconsin...
TCGAGCCTCCCACCGTCAAGCCGATCACTTCGAGATTGTTGCCGACGTACCCCGCCTTCACCTCCACGCGCTTGTTGGCGAACGACTTGTAGAGGTAGGCGCCGTAAATCTGCAAGGCCTTCGGGCCGGCCGGACTCCAGCTCACCCAGTTCCACACTCCGCAAATATACAGTTGCGCGTGTTGGAGATGAAGCTGGCGAAGATCCCAGGTCAGAGTCCAATTGGTCATCGCCCCATAGAACTCGTGTTCGCCGACGTACGTCTGCTGGTTCGCCGTCACTGGCGCCTGCACCAGGTTCTGCGCATACTGCTCCTGGACAAGGCCGCGCAGGGCCAGGCCCTTGTCGAACCATGTCTGTCGGAAGCCGGAGTTTATATCGATGGGGCTTTCGACAAAAGGCGGCATCGCGGTCTCGGCGCCGACCAGATTCAGATCCTCGATCGAACGACCGTCGTTCTGTGTGGGGGCAGAGGCGGCTGTAGAGGGCGGCTTCTCCTGCGCCTGGCCCCAGGCGGTGGAAAGACCAAGAGTTATTGCTGTAAAAAGGACAACCCGCATTCCATTGTTCGTAGGCCGCACACGCTTCTCCGGCGGGCTCGCCTCTTCCGCTGTCGCCAGCCGGACGGGCATCTCCGCACTTCCGATGCTACGGAGATGGGGATGCGGAGCGGTATCCCGATCCTTCCTGTTGATTGCCTATTCCTGTCGATCGTCGATTTTTCTGTGCAACAGAGCCCGCTTCGGCGGTAGCCTGAGTTGGAAGGAGCAACGCGGAATGGATACGGCGCAAAACAAAGTCGCAGGCGGAGACGCGCGGACCGAAGTCGAGGCCATGCGGGCCGAACTGGCGGCCAAGATCGCTGCCCACGTCCAGGTCGAGGGGTCGGTGTCCACCCTTGTGCCGGGCCTGGGCCTCTCCCGCAGAAGCTCGCCCTCGGAATGCTACTCCGCCGCCTACGAGCCGGAGTTGGTGGTTTGCGTGCAGGGCGAAAAGCGGATCGTTGTTGGCGGCACGACCCACGTTTGCGATGGTTCCACCTTCCTGCTGACCTCGATCGACTTGCCGGTGGTCGGCCAGATCGTCAAGGCCTCGCCGCTCGAGCCGTTCCTGGCCCTGGTCCTCAAGTTGGAGATGCCGGTGGTGCGCGAGATTCTCAGCCAGGACGACTTTCTGGCCTCCGGCGTGGTCTCCGACGCGCGCGGGATGGCGGTCGGCAAAACCCCGCTGGAGATGCTGAGCGCCTGCTGCCGCCTGCTGGACCTGCTGGATAAGCCGGGAGACATTCCTTTCCTGGGCAGCCTGCTCCAGCGTGAAATCCTTTACCGGCTGCTGCGCTCGCCGCTCGGCAGGCATCTGCGCGCCATCGCCACCCTGGGCGAACAGAGCAACCGCACGGCCAAGGCGGTGGCCTGGCTCAAGTCGAACTACGACAAGCCCTTGCGTGTGGAGGAACTGGCCTCGGTGGCGCAGATGGGCGTCTCCACCTTCCACCACCATTTCCGCTCGCTGACCTCGATGAGTCCGCTCCAGTACCAGAAACGGCTGCGTCTGCACGTGGCGCGCAGCCGCATGGTGACCGAGGGCCTGGATGCCGCCAGCGCGGCCTTCGATGTCGGTTATGAAAGCGCCAGCCAGTTCAATCGCGAATACAGCCGCCTTTTCGGAAAGCCGCCCATGCGCGACATCAAGACGCGCCTGCTGGCCGGCGTGGCAGCCGCCAGCGACTGACGCCGCTATTCCTTGTTCCCTACTCCCTATTCCCTGTCTTTATCCTTCGCCCGCAGGAAGATCACGATTCCCAGCGCGGAGAGCACGCTGACGAGTCCGAAGAGGAAGGCGCTGGCATAGCCGTAGACGCCGATCACCGCGCCGGCCAGAGGCCCGGTCAGGAAGAAGGAGACGTCGGCAAAGGCGGTGTAGACGCCCAGGGCCGTGCCGCGATTGTGTTCCGGGACGCGCTTGACGGCCTCCACGCCCAGAGAGGGAAAGACCAGCGAAAAGCCGAATCCGGCGAAGGCCGCGCCGGTAAAGGCCACCCACGGCGCCGGCGAAAGCCACAGCATCAACATGCCCAGGGACTCGACCGCCAGGCAGACCATGCCCACCGGGTATCCGCCAAAGCGGTTGATGGTCTGAATGAACAGAAGACGGGCGACGATGAAGGCCACGCCAAAGGCGGTCAGGCAGAGCGCCGCGCCGCTCCAGTGGCGGCTGGCGTAGAACAAAGTGACAAAGGTGGCGAGCACGCTGTAGGCGATGCCGCCCAGCGCCAGGCCCATGCCATGCGGCGCCACGCGGCCCAGCACATCGCGGAAGGGCAGATGCTCGCCCGGCTCGACCCGCACCGGGCTCTTGCGAAATGCCAGCGCCAGGCTGATCCCGCCGATGACGATGGTCAGCAATCCCAGCGACGCCAGTCCCCAAAGCTGATAGAGCACCACGCCCAGCGGAGCGCCCAGGGCCATGGCCCCGTAGGTGCTGATGCCGTTGAAAGAGATGACCTTGGCGGTGTGTTCGGAGCCGGCGCTGGTGATGCCCCACAGCGTGGAACCGGTCGAGCCCAGGCTCTCGCCCACGCCCAGCACCAGGCGGCTGGCAATCAGAAGGGCGAAACTCAGCCAGGGAATCCCATGCAGCAAGGCCGCGGCCACCAGCAGGGCTCCGCTGACGGTGCAGCCGGTCATGCCCCACAGTACGGAGACCTTGGCGCCGGCGTGGTCCGAGATGCGTCCCGCCCAAGGCCTGCTGACCAGGGTGGCGATGTACTGGATGCTGATCACCAGACCGGCCGTCGCTGCGCTATAGCCCATTCCCAGGTGAACGTAAGGCGGCAGAACGGCCAGCGGCAGCCCGATCGACAGATAGCAGATAAAGGTGAAGTAGGTGAAGCTGACAATGTGCCACGTGCCGCCGGTCTGGGCGCTCGAGGAGGATTCTGAAACGGTGGCAGGGGCAAGCTCTTGCATCGTGTAAGACGTCTACCTTAGGGCAAATGCAGTCCTACTTAAGTATAGCGAACAGGTGGTGCGCCGCTCTGTCTGCTGGAACGGCTCCCAGGGCAATCGCATGAATCCTTTGGGGCGATTTTGCCTCCTCCAGACATCGATTTCGACAGCCGCTTTGCAGCTTCCGTCCCGAAGGGACGGTCTGAGCATAGCCCAGGACAAGCCAAGCGCAGTCCTGGGAGAACGGCCCATTGAGGGTCTTCCGCCCCGCAAGGGGCAGAACGAATTCTGCCTCGGTTCCATGCACCGCTCTTGCAATCGCCCTGGGAACGACTCGCCGCCCGTCCAGCCAGGCTCTAGACTGGTTTCATGCAGGGATTTCATGTCGAGCACTTCGGTTGCAGAGCCGCCCGCGCGGACGGGGAGGCGGTCGGCGATCGTCTGCGCGCCGCCGGGCATTGCGTGCAGCCGGCCGCGGAAGCCGACGTGGTGATCGTCAACACCTGCAGCGTGACTGCCGAGGCCGATCGCGCCGCGCGCGCCTATATCCGCCGCGCCCACCGCCTCAACCCGGAGGCGCGCATCGTGGTCACCGGCTGCTACGCCCAGCGCGCCCCCGAGGAACTAGCCGGGATGGCCGGCGTGGCCGCCGTGGTGGGCAACAGCCACAAGGCGCTCGCCCCGGAGATCGTCTTGAGCCTGGCCGGCGGAGCCGCCGGAATGGCCCCATCGCAGACGATGGTCAGCGTGCAGTCTCTGCTAGCCGGCGGCGCGCCCATCTGGGCCGACGACCGCTTCGCCCACTCCTTCCTTGAAGAAGCGCAGCTCACTCCTGGCGCACAGACCCGGCCCAACCTCAAGATCCAGGAAGGCTGCGGAAACCGCTGCACGTTCTGCGTCATTCCCCAGACGCGCGGCGGGTCGAAGAGCCTGCCCGCCGCGGCCGTCTTCCGCCAGATCGAGGGATTTGTCGCCTCCGGCGGCAATGAACTGGTGCTGTCGGGAATCAACCTGGGCCGCTGGGGACGGGATTTGCCGGAAGTGCCAGGTGACGGGCGGGCCGAGGTTTTCGGTCTCCCACCCTTGCGACAGGAAAAACTCGCAAGGATGGGGCACGGAGCGTTTGAGGTGAATCCGGCGACGCAGTCGCTGGCTGGGTTGGTGCGGCAGATTTTTGAGCAGACAGCTCTGCCCCGCCTGCGCCTCAGCTCCATCGAGCCGATGGACTGGAACGCGGACCTGATCGCCCTGATGGCCGAGTTTGGTGGGACGCGCCTGGCGCGCCATGCGCATCTGCCGCTCCAATCCGGGTCCGACGCCGTGCTGCGCCGCATGCACCGCCGCTACCGCCCCTGGCATTACACGGAGAAGGTCGCAGCCCTTGTCCAAGCCGCCGGGCCTGAGCTGACCCTGGGCGCGGACGTGATGGCGGGCTTCCCCGGCGAGTCCGACGCGGAGTTCGAGGAGACGCTGGCCTTCATCCGCTCGCTGCCCTTCGGCTATCTCCACCTCTTCCCGTTTTCGCCCCGTCCGGGAACGCCCGGCTGGGCGATGCACGCCGAGCGGCCGGTTCCGGCCGCGGCGGTTGTGGAGCGGATGGCGGCGCTGCGCGAGCTTGCCACCCAAAAGAGCGAAACCCACCGCAGGTGCTTCATTGGGAAAGAACTGGAGGCGATCACGCTGCACACCCCGGCGGAGATTGCCGCCCGGGTCCGGACCGCCGCGCTGACCGATAACTTCCTGCCGGTCGAGATCGAAGGAACTTATGCCGCCAACCGTCTGATGCGGGTTCGAGTGACCGGGCTGAATGCCGATCTCGCCCTGGAGGCGACGGCAGAGGGGGCGGGCAGGAATCAGTAAGAAGCCACGGCAATGTCGGTCTGAGCGAAGTCGGCGCCTTTGAACAGCAACTCTTCGCCTGTCTCCTTGGCCAGCGCATAGGCCATGCAATCGCCGAAGTTGAGCTTGGCCGGATGGCGGCCTTTGCCGTAGCGATTGAATGCGTCGCGCGCCAGACGTGCCTGGGATTCGGTAAAGGGGACGATCTCAATCTGGAACCGCACGATCAGTCGGTCCAGATCGGGCATCCCCTGCGTGCCCCTTCGCGACAGCAGAATCATGGAAGACTCAAGCAAGCTGGCCGACGACATGCGGCACGCAGGACTCTTCGTGATTGCCACGTCGAAAAGGTGTCCCTCCTGCTCCTCAAGCAGCATGGCGAGTATGGCAGATGAATCGACAATCATGATGGAAGTCCGTTCTCATCCCAGCCCATGATCTCGTCCTCAGTGCGATTGTCCAGTACCGGCAATGAGGCGCAATGGTGGCAGATCGCTCGGATGTCCTCAAGGAGAGCCTCCTTGTCTTCCCGCTTCCGCTCTTCGCGCGCCAGTCGCTCGCGCATGGCCACGATGACCGCGATCGTGACGGATTCCCCGGTGAGGGCAGCCAGATCGTGGGCCAGCCGATCGGCTTCGGGGGCTTCGATGCTGAGAGCCATGGCGCCTGACCTCCTGTGTGTCTCCCTGTCCCTACGGTAGCACCAAATCCATTCCAGATCGCGCGCGGCAACCGCGTCGCCCGCGCGGCTGTTTGGCGGGATTTCCTCCCGTTTTGGAGCGTTTCGCCAGCTCCACTTCCCATTTCCCCATGGGGAGGGGCTGGCCGTGGCATAAAACTGCTCGTTCCGCCAAGCCAAGCCAATGCTATACTTAGCGTGCGTTCGTGCGTCCGCAATGAGTCCGGATTGATCCCGGAGGTGGACGGCGGCGACTTTTGGAGGAGTCCCATCGCACTCGACAAACGTTCGGCAAAGTCTTTTATCCGCATCAACGAGAAGATTCGCGCGCGTGAAATCCGCGTAATCGACGAAAACAGCGAGCAGCTCGGCATCATGGCTCCCTTTGAGGCGCTGCGCGTGGCCCGCGAGCGCGGCTTGGACCTGGTCGAGGTCTCGCCCAACGCCGTCCCCCCCGTCTGCCGCATCCAGGATTACGGCCGCTTCCTCTACGAGAAGGAAAAGAGCGACCGCGCCGCCAAGAAGAAGCAAAAGGTCATCGTGGTCAAGGAAGTCAAGTTCTCGGTCACTGTGGACGAGCACGACTACCAGACCAAGAAGAACCAGGCGGTCCGCTTCCTGAACGACGGCGACAAGGTGAAGGCCAGCCTGCGCTTCCGCGGCCGCCAGATGGCCCACCGCGAGCTGGGCTACGCCATTATCAACCGGCTCATCCAGGACATCGGCGAGGCGGGCGTGGTGGAGTTCATGCCGCGCATGGAAGGCACCATTCTGCACGCCATCATCGCTCCCTCCAAGAAGCAGGAGCAGGTGATCAAGCCCAAGCCGGTCGCGCCGCCGCCGGGTGCGGCCGCGGCAACTCCGGCACAATAAGCCAGTCGTTTCCGGTCTAGAGGCGAACCGGCCGTCCCCTCAGGGCGGCCTGCGCCTGTTGCGCTTCAGGATTTCGCGCCCTTCCGGAGGCCTTGGCCGCTACGGAAGACGGGGATTTGCAGTGGCGGGAGGGCGGTTGTAGACTCGCTGTCGATATGAAGACCAGACTCTTTTCGTTGCCAATCCTGCTTCTCGTTGCGATCTTCGAAATCACGGTTCTCTCCGCCCAGCAGAGCAATGCTCCCCACCTCGAAAAGCGAGGCGCGGCCACCCAGCTCATTGTGGACGGCAAGCCCTTCCTGATTCTGGGCGGCGAGCTGCACAACTCGTCCTCGTCCAGCCTGGAATACATGAAGCCGCTTTGGCCCAAGTTGGCCGCCGCGGGGCTCAACACGGTCGTCACGCCCCTGAGTTGGGAGCTGATCGAGCCCACCGAAGGCAAGTTCGATTTTGCCCTGGTGGACGGGCTGCTGGAGCAGGCGCGGGCTTCGCATGAGCGCATCGTCTTCCTGTGGCTGGCGTCGTGGAAGAACGGCATGTCCAGCTACCCGCCGGTTTGGGTCAAGCAGGATACGCGCCGCTTTCCGCGGGTGGTCGAGCATGGCGTCGAAGTGGAGTTGCTGAGCCCTGCCGGCGCGGCAACCATGGAGGCGGATGCGCGCGCCTACGCCGCCCTGATGCGGCACCTGAAAGAAGTCGATGGCCGCGAGCACACCGTGCTCATGATGCAGGTGGAAAACGAGGTGGGCGTGCTGGGCGATACGCGCGATCACTCCGCCGCCGCCAACCAGCTCTTTGCCTCGTCCGTGCCCCAGGAACTGACGGCTTATCTCAAGGCGCACCGCGACGCGCTCTATCCCGAGCTGCGCGCGCTCTGGGATGCCAACGGCGACAAGACCGCCGGAACCTGGGCGGAGGTCTTTGGCGACTCGGTGCGCGCCGACGAGATCTTCATGGCCTGGCAGTATGCCCGCTTTGTCCATGCCGTGGCGGCCAAAGGCAAGGCGGCCTACGACATTCCCATGTACGTGAACACCTGGCTGATGGGAGACGATACCACGCCGGGCGACTATCCCAGCGGCGGCCCCGAGCCGCGGGTGATGGACATTTGGAAGGCGGCCGGCTCGGCGCTCGATTTCTATGCGCCCGACCTTTATGCGGAGAACTTTGCCGATTGGTGCATCCGCTACCACCGCGACGGCAATCCGCTGTTCATGCCGGAGACCAGGGGCGGCGCGGCGGCGGCGGCCAACGTGTTCTACGCGCTGGGTGAACATGCCGGATTCGGATTCTCACCCTTCGCCATCGAAGACGAGGCGGACCCCAAGACCGAGTTGGCCGCCAGCTACGGATTGCTGGCCAAGCTGATGCCGCTGGTGGCCGAGCACCAGGCAGCGGGCGACGTGCATGGTTTTGTGCTCGACAAAAACCACACCTCCGTCGATTTCACCGTCGCCGGATATACGCTGCATGTCACTCTGGACGAGATCTTCGGCTACCACGCGGAGAACGGCTACGGCCTCATCGTGGCCACCGGCAAGGACGAGTTCTTGGGCGCCGGCAAAGGCTTCCGGGTGGCCTTCGCGCCGCGCTCCGCGGGCCAGCAGGTGGGCATTGCAGCCGTGGACGAAGGCAGGTTCGAAGAAGGCAAGTGGGTTCCAGCACGGCGGTTGAACGGCGACGAGAACGACCAAGGCAAGGGTTGGCGCTTCGATCCGCGGCAGTTGACGATCGAAAAGGCGACCCTCTACCGGTTCGAGTAGATCCAGGGCTCGCAGTGTAATCGCATTTTGAAAGGCGAGTTGCTTTGAAAGGGCACGGCTTTAGCCGTGCCGGAAAACAGCCAGGAAATTCATGGGCTTTAGCCCCTGAGGGATGTTTTTGGGGAGCATTCAAAACGCTCCTCGGCGGCTAAAGCCGTGCCCTTTCAAAACATGGGATTCCTCCACGATCTCGAAAATCTGTGTCCTTCGGCCCCCATTCGAGAATCCAAATGCGATTACCCTGCTCGGACTCGTGCAACCGGTAGCGGCGGAGCCAGCCATGCGATATACTGATTGAAGCCTCAAGAGGGCAGGGAAGTCCCTGTCTCGCGGGGAAAGCGGCAGAGTGACCCCACTTTGCCGGACAAAGAGAAGAAAATGCCCAAGTTGAAGACCCATACGGGCGCGAAGAAGCGCTTCAGCAAGACTGGCACCGGCAAAATCAAGCGCGGCCAGACGAAGACGCGTCACATCCTTACGTCGAAATCGCCAAAAGTGAAGCGCAAGTTGGGCCGGACCCTGCTTGTCTCCGATGGCGACTACGCCAAGGTAGCGCGCATGATTCCCTACGCCTGATCGCTGTGCCGCTTCCGACGGACGGAAGCAGCGCACCAGGGCCCCGGCAAACGCGTTGCATGGGCCCCCGGCAGTCCGGATCGATCCGGATTCGCTGCGAGATCGAGGCTCGAAATGAGCGAGTGAAGAGGTGTACCGGTCAGAGATGACCCTCCTGCCTCCAGCCGCATGACCGAACGCAAAATGGAGAATACCCAATGCCCCGCGTAAAACGCAGTACCAAGCGGAGTGACCGCCGCAAGAAGATTCTTGAAAGAGCAAGTGGATACTTCCTTACCAAATCCAAGCTCTATCAGGCAGCCCAGGAAGCCGTCGAGCGCGGCCTGAAGTTTGCCTACACCGGCCGCAAGCAGAAGAAGCGCCAGTTCCGTTCCCTGTGGATCGTGCGCATCTCGGCCGCCTGCAAGCTGAACGACACCAGCTACTCGCAGTTCATCAACGGCCTCAAGAAGGCCGGGATCGAACTGGATCGCAAGATCCTCTCCGACATCGCCATCAAGGACGCGGCGGGTTTCACCGCCCTGGTTGGCAAGGCCAACGCGGCCCTGGCCGCGGAGAAGGCTGCGTAAGCCGAAAGAAATAAGACAGCAAGTCAGCCAAGAGGCCCCGCCATGCGGGGCCTCTTCTGTCAGCACCGGGACCAGTCTGCCCCACGCAGTGGTTTATCCTGCTAATTACGCATATGAACGAACAAACCCCCAATTTGACTGCATTTGACGAGGCTTCGCTTGGCCAAGCCTTCTCCGCGCTGGAGCAGCAGGCGCGCGACGCGGCCGCGGCGCTCGACGGCGAAGCGGCTGTCGAGGCCTTTCGCCTGGAGTGGCTGGGCCGCAAGCAGGGCCGGCTCAACGATGTCTCCGGCCGCTGGCTGAAGGCCGCGCCGCCCGAGGCCAAGAAGGCGCTGGGCGTGCGCTTCAACGCGCTCAAGGCCGTGGTGGAAGCTCTGTTGGATGCCGCGCTGGGCGCGGGCCCGAGCGACGCCGCGCTGGCTGCCGAGGCCATCGACATCACCCTGCCCGGCACCGAGCGCCTCACCGGCGCCGAGCATCCCATCACCCGCACGCTGAACGAGATCACCGCCGTCTTCGCGGCGCTGGGCTACTCGGTGGGCGTGGGCCCCGAGGTCGAAACCGACTTCTACAACTTCGAGAGCATGAACTTCCCTCCGGGGCATCCGGCGCGCGACACGCAGGACACGCTGGTGGTGGCCAATCAGGAACGCCGCGCCCAGCGCGACCGCCTGCTGCTGCGCACCCACACCTCGCCCGTGCAGATGCGCACCATGGAGTCGCAGCCGCCGCCGGTGCGTATTGTCATTCCAGGAAAAGTTCATCGGAATGACGCCCAGGACGCCACACACTCGCCGATCTTTCACCAGGTCGAGGGCCTGTGCGTGGACACCAATATCACCTTCAGCGATCTGAAGGGCACGCTGGACCACGCCATGAAGGCGCTGTTCGGCTCGGCGGTCAAGACGCGCTTCTTCCCCTCCTTCTTTCCCTTCACCGAACCCAGCGCCGACGTGCAGATCAGTTGCATCTTCTGCGGAGGCAAGGGCTGCCGCAAATGCAAGAACTCGGGCTGGATCGAGCTGCTGGGTTGCGGCATGGTGGACCCCGCGGTCTTCGCCTTCGCCGCCGAAAAGCAGCCGGGCTACGATCCCAAGAAGATCTCCGGCTTTGCCTTCGGCATGGGCGTCGAGCGCATCGCCATGATGAAGTACGGCATCAGCGAGATCGGCAGCTTGTACGCGGGGGATATGCGGTTCCTGAGTCAATTCGTTTAGCAAGCCAGCGCGCTTCGCGCCAGCAAGTCAGTGAGTCAGCAGTATGGGCAGAACCCGGCACTATCGCGATCTGATTGCATGGCAGAAGGCCATGGAACTAGCCAGACTGGCGTATGAACATACCGAAGCTTTTCCGAATGCGGAGACATTTGGTTTGCGCATGCAAATTCGGCGCTCGTCGGTAAATGTTGCCAGCCATATCGCGGAGGCGCACGGAAGACTGAACGATGCTGAAATGCGCAAGGGGCTCGGTTCCGGTCGGGCTGCACTCAACGAATTTGAAACACAAACTGAGCTTGCCAAAAGTCTCGGCTTCTTTCCCGCCGGAGTTGCCGAGGACCTGCTGGACCTATCGTCGGAAGTGGGGAAGTTGATCAATGGCTTGATTGGCGTGCTGGAACCGGCATCGCGCTGACTTGCTGACTTGCTGTCGCGCGGAACGCGGCTGGCTTGCTGAGAGAGAAAACACAAGATGAATATCCTGACCAAATGGCTTAGAGCCTTTCTGCCTGAACTACTCGTCGACGACACTCAACTTGCCGAAGACCTGACCCTGCGCGGCATCGCCGTCGAAGGCATCTACTCGAAAGGCTCCGGCAACGGCTCGCTCTACGAGATGGACATCACCACCAACCGCGTGGACGCCATGAACCACTACGGCGTGGCCCGCGAGGCGGCGGCCATCTACGGGCTGGCGCTTCCGGCGCTGGACTTTCCCCTGCCTGAAGCCAAGCCTGCTGCAGCGCCCTTCTCCGTGAAGATCGAGGCCGAGGACGCCTGCGGGCGCTTCACGGCCCGCGTCTTGCGCGGCGTCACCATCTGCGATTCGCGGGACTGGTTCCCCGGCGCGGAAGTCTCCACCTACTTCGGCCTTCTCGAACAAAAGTGCATCTCGAACGCGGTGGACGCCACCAACTATGCCTGGCTCGCCATGGGCCAGCCCACCCACGTCTTCGATCTGGACAAGATCGAGGGCGGCATCGTGGTGCGGCGCGCCAAAAAAGGCGAAAAGCTGAAGACCCTGGACGGTGTGGAGCGCGTGCTCGACCCCGAGGACCTGATCATCGCCGATCATGCCAAGGCCCTGGGACTGGCCGGGGTGATGGGCGGCTGGGACACCATGATTACGGCGACGACCACCAATGTGCTGGTCGAGGCGGCCTGGTTCGATCCCATGGCGGTGCGCAAGACGGCCCGGCGTCATGGATTGCATACCGACGCCAGCCATCGCTTCGAGCGCGGCGCGGACTTCAACGCCGCTCCGGTTGCTTCGGCTCTGGTGAGCAAGTTCCTACTGGCCTCTGGCGGCTGGCTCGAAGGCGATCTGGTGGACGTGCGCGTTCCGTCCGTCGAGGCGCGCACCGCGCAGCGCAAGCCCATCGCGCTGGCGCTGAGCGAGGTAAAACGCATTCTGGGCACGACCGTGGACGAAGAAGGCATTACCGCCGCGACCGTCGAGGGCGTGCTGAAGGCGCTCGGATGCGAGCTAGCGGAGTTAGCACCGAAAGCGGAGTTTGCGGAGTTAGCGAAAACCGATGCGGCCTGGCTGGTGACGCTGCCCAGTTGGCGTCTGGACATCGAGCGCGAGATCGACCTGATCGAAGAAGTGGCCCGCGTCTACGGCTACAATCGCTTTGCCAACACGCTGCCTTCGTTTGGCGAAGGCGTGCAAGCGCTGCCCTGGGCAGAGGCGGAGGCTACCGTGCGGCGGACGCTGCTGGCGGCCGGCTTCCACGAGGCCATTGCCAGCACCTTCTGCTCCGCCGCCGAGGCCGCGCTGACCGCGCCGCAGCCGGGACTGGTGGTTCCGCTGGGCAACCCGCTCAGCGAAGAGGCGGGCGTGCTGCGCCCCTCGCTCGTGCCGGGTATGTTGACCATGATCGCCGGCAACCTGCATCGCGACGTGAGCGATGTGCGGCTCTTCGAGCTGGGTACGGTCTTCAGCGGCACCACGGAAAAAGTCGAAGAGCGCGCTTCGCTGTCCTTTGGCGCGGTGGGCAGCCTGCCGGAAAGGGGAGCGCTTCATCCCGCACGCGCGATCGAATTCCACGATATGAAGGGCGTGGTCGAACAGGTGCTGGCGCGCTTCCAGGCGCGGACCGTGTACTTCGACCGCTTCCCGGCAGAGGCTGGGCTCACGCCCGCCTGGCTGCACCCCTACCGCGCCGCGCGCTTGGCGGTCGATGGCGCCACCGTGGGCTGGTTCGGGCAACTCCATCCGGGCGTGGCTGCGGCGCGCAAGCTCAAGGAACCGGTGCTGCTGGGCGAGTTGTACCTCGACCGGCTCTACAAGCTGCCGTTGCGCAAGCCGATCTCCCGCGAAATCTCCCGCTTCCAGCCGGTCCGCCGCGACTTCTCCCTGATTCTCAAGGAAGGCGTTGCCTGGGAAACCGTCGATCGGGCGCTGGCCGGGTTGCAGATCCCCGAACTCGTCGAGTGGCGGGTGCGCGAGGTGTTTCGCGATGCGAAACTCGGGGCAGGCGACTATTCCCTCTTGCTGGGCGCTACGTTTCAGGCCCAAGACCGCACCCTGCGCGAGGAAGAGTTGCAAGCCTTCCAGGCCAAGGTGATTGAAGCTGTTGGCAAGGTAGGGGCGCGGCTGCGCGGTTGAGGAAGAAAGAACCGCCATCGGCGCTATACTTGCACGGATACGTCGCAGTCGCGCGGAGGCTTTTTCGATGTCGCAATCTTTCTGGGAGTCCGAGACCGTGGAAACCGCGGATGAAGTACAAACCGAGCAGCAGCCGCAAGAGCCGCTGGCAGATCCGGGCAGTCTGGCTCTGAGCGTGGACGATTTTTCGGCGCTGGAAGAGCGGATTCTGCGCGCCGTCAACCTGGTAAAACGGGAGCGGCTGGCCCGCGCCGAGGCCGAGGAACGCGCAGCCAGGGCCGAGGCCCAGCTGCTCGAACAGGCTCCGCTGGCGGATCAGTTGCAGAAGGATGTCAGCGCCCTGCGCGCCGAACGCGATCACGTACGGCAGCGGGTCGAGCGGCTCCTGGCGCAACTCGATGCGCTCGAGCTGTAACCGAATTCACGAGGAGGTCAGGCTTGGATCGCGAACAACCCGGCAACGCCAAGGCGTACGTCACCGTTCAAATCTACGACCAGACCTATCATCTCTCCGGCCAGGATGCGGCCCATATCCGCAGGCTGGCCGAGCGGGTTGACGCCAAGATGCGCGCCGTGGCCGCGCAAGGCCGCACCGTGGACTCGCTGCGCGTAGCCGTGCTGGCCGCTCTGAACCTGGCCGACGAGCTTTCCCAGGCTACCGCGGCGGGCGGACCTGACGCCTGGCAGGGACATGCCCGCGCCGCCAGCTTGCGCGGCTTGCTGGACGAAGTCCTGGATGAAGAACGGAAGACCGGTTCGTAGCCGCCGCTTCTGGCGCGCAATTCCCAAAAACGGCGGCCCAAAAAACTAACACAGCTTGCCGATGCAGTACAAGACTTGTATTTTCGCGGCCGGACTCATACTATCCGCAATAGAAACCGGCCTGCAAAGCAGGTGGGTGATCAACGCTGGTTGAACCTTTAAACATGAACAGGGGCTCGACTCGACAATCGGTTCTGTGTGCCGTGTCCGCCAGTCCGGAATGCCTAACGAACCGCGGAGAGCTCCACCGTCTAAGGACGGGTTCACCAGCACATCATTCACGGCCCAGTGGGTCGGATTCTACCTCTGGAGTACACTTGTGCCGGCGCGGGTTTGTGCGCTGAAAGTGCAGCCAGAGGCATAGATCGAAAATGAACGTCAGCGAAAGCCCGTCCGATCCCCATCGCCAGCAGCAACTCTACTGGAATCAGATGTACCAATTGAAGGTCGCTGCAATCTATATCCGCCTATACAGGGATCATCTTGGTAAAAGGGTGACCGGGCTTGGCGCGCTCAAGGCCATCGCCTCCTGCACCGGCATTGCGGCCTGGGCGATCTGGCGACAATACGCATTTGTCTGGGGAGCGATCATTGCCGCATCCCAGGTTGCGGACGCCCTCAAGGATATCTTTCCATTTTCCAAGAAGCATAAAGCAGCTTGTGAACACGCCATGATGCTTGATAGTTTGTTCATCGATGTGCAACTGGAGTGGGAAAGCGTCTTTTCCCACAGGTTTACAGACGACGAAATCATGGAGAGGCTGCACCGCCTGAGGAAGTTGCAGTTCAATGCCGAAAAGCTGCATTTCCCCGATGGGCTGGCCACGAAAGTAGCCCTGTTCGACCGCGCAACGCAGGAGGCTTGGGGCTTCTTTCGATCGACGTATGATGTAGACTGAAGTTGGAGGGATTGCCATGGCAGAGCTAAAGCCAGGTAGAGCGCGTGCTTTCGATAGTCTCATCATGCCTCCCGTTACCAAATATCCCCCTATGCCATCTGGTGCGGCTGTCCCCGCCAGGTCTCCCAAAACGCAGCCAGTTCCTGATTCCCCGGCGGAGCCGGTGCAGCCAGCGGCGGCACAGTCGAGGCATTAAGCCATGCGGAGGTCATCCCTATGACTCTCCACGATCGCGTCAGCCGCTCTGCCATCTCCAAAAACCTCCACTAGGTCCCGCCCTGCGTGCATCCAGTCCTCTTCCACATCGGATCGATCCTCATCCCCGCCTACGGGGCCTCGGCGGCCTTGGGCGTGCTGCTGGCGCTGGCGCTGGCGCTGCGCACGGCCCGCGTCGCCGGCCTGAACCCCAACCATGTCTGGAACCTCTGCATTGTGGGCCTGCTTGCGGCCTTGCTCGGCTCGCGCCTGCTGCTGGTCGCCGCCAACTGGACCGCGCTGCGCATTCATCCGCAATGGCTGCTGGGCCTGGCCATGATTCATCACCCCCTGGTGGCCGCGGTGGGCGCATTGGCCGGCGCAGTCGCCGCGGCGATTTACGCGCTGCGCGCGAAGCTGCCGCCCTGGGCTACGGCCGATGCCCTGGCCGCGCCGCTGGCCCTTTGTCTGGCCTTCGAACAGGTGGGCGCGCTGCTGGCCGGGTCGGGCTACGGCACGGAGACCGGCCTGCGCTGGGCGGTTACCTACGAACATCCGCTGGCCGCGCGTTGGAGCGGCACGCCCCTCGGCGTTGCCCTCCATCCCGTTCAGCTTTACGCGGCGCTGGCGTTTCTCGCCCTTTCCGCCTTCCTCCTGTTCTGGCTGCCCAGGCGGCGTCAGCGGGGCGATGCCGCCGGCCTTTGGCTGCTGGGGGCGGGCGTGGCCGTCTTCGTTACTGAATTTTGGCGCGATCCCGAGGGCCGCGGCGTTGTCTTCGGAGGCGCTCTGGATGGACCGCAGGCAGCCGCCGTGCTGATGGTTGTGGCCGGCGGGCTGGCGCTGCGAGAGCGCAAGGGGCCGTTCGAGGGCGTCGGCTTCCCACCCTTTCGCAAAAGGCGCGAAAGGATGGGGCCCGAAGCGAGTGGGCAGCCTCGATCCGAGGAAACAGCAGGCATGAAAAACGAGGAAAAAGATGTTTGAACCACGCATCGTCGAAGTACCGAAGGAAGCTTCCGGGCAGCGTCTCGACCAGTACCTGGCCGCGCAACTGGAAGGTGTCAGCCGTTCGCGCGTTCAATTGCTCATGGACCAGGGCGATGTGCTGGTGAACGGCGAGAAGGAAAAGGCCTCGCTCAAGCTGCGCGGCGGCGAAACGATCCAAATCACCGGCGAACCCCATCCGGCGCCCCTCAAGGCCGTGGCGGAAGACATCCCCCTGGACGTGATCTTCGAGGACGCCGACCTGGCGGTGGTCAACAAGCCGGCCGGCATGATGGTCCACGCCGGCTCCGGGCAGAGCGACGACGAGCGCAGCCGCGGCACCCTGGTCAACGCCATCCTCTTCCGCTTCAACAAGCTCTCCGCCACCGGCGGCGAACTGCGTCCGGGCATCGTGCATCGGCTGGACAAGGACACCAGCGGCCTGATCGTGGTGGCCAAGAACGATCGCACCCACCTGGCGCTGGCCGAGCTGTTTTCCAGCCGCCAGATCAAGAAGACCTACATCGCGCTGGTGCAAGGCCATGTCGAGCGCACCCGCGGCACCATCAACGCCGCCCTGGGACGCGACCCGGTCCGCCGTACCCGCATGACCGTCCGCCCGCTGGAAGACGGCCGCGCCGCCGTCTCGCACTACGAGGTGGTCAAGCGGCTGGAGAATCGATTCGGCAAGTTCACGCTGGTCAAGGTGCGCATCGAGACTGGCCGCACCCATCAGATCCGTGTGCACATGGCCTCCATCGGACATCCGGTCATCGGCGATACGCTCTATGGCGGCTCCGGCCAATTGACCGACCAGGTCGCCTCGCAGGCCGCTGTCTCCAAGGCCGCGCGCCGCAAGTCCGAGCCGGAACGGCTGCGCCTGGGACGCAATTTCCTGCACTCCGCGCGCCTGGAGTTCATCCACCCCCGGACGGGAAAGCTGCTGGAACTGGAAGCGCCCTTGCCCGAGGAACTGGAGACCTTTCTCGCCCGCATGGAGAGCGCCGCGCCCGTGCGGCCGGCGAGGGGCCCCAGGCACTAAAGCATTTGCCGGGCGCGATTGATAAGCCGGGCGCGATTGATAAAATGAGGAAGCTATGAAAAGACAGTTTTTAGGCCTCGTGCTGGTCGCGGCGTTTCCCGCGGCAACCCTTTGCGCACCGCAACCCGCTGCCCCCTCCGCGATCTCTCCGGCGGCCCAGCAGCAAGCCGCTCCGCTCCCCGACCAGCCGGGAGATGCCAGCGCTCCCACCATCAAAATCACGGTGAACGAGGTCAACCTCATCTTCACCGTCACCGACAAGCATGGGCATTACATTCCCAACTTGAAGCAGAGCGACTTTGCCCTGCTCGACGACCAGAAGGCGCCGGCCAGGGTCAAGGACTTCCGCCAGCAGATCAATCTGCCGTTGCGCGTCGGCGTGGTGATCGACGCCAGCACCTCCATCCGTTCCCGCTTCCAGTTCGAGCAGCAGTCGGCCACTGAATTCCTGCTCGACATCCTCAAGGCCAAGAGCGATCGCGCCTTCGTGATGGGATTCGACGTCACGCCCACCGTGACCCAGGACTGGACCAACAACGTCGATGCCCTGGAAACCGGCGTCAACCGGCTGCGCCCCGGCGGCGGCACGGCTCTCTTTGACGCCGTCTACACCGCCTGCCGCGACAAACTGCTGACCGGCGCGCGCGATCGCGAACCGGTGCGCAAGGCCATGGTGCTGATCTCCGACGGCGACGACAACACCAGCCGCGTCCGCCCCGACGAGGCCATCAAGATGTGCCAGCGCGCCGAGACCATCGTCTATGCCATCAGCACCAACTGGACCCCCAGCCGCGGCAAGGGCGACCAGGTGCTGACCGACATGGCCGTGGCCACCGGCGGCCAGGTCTTCTTCCCCCCCTCGGTCGAGGAGATGTCCAACAGCTTCCACGACATCGAAGAGGAGCTGCGCAGCCAGTACGCCCTCACCTACACCCCCGCCGACTTCAAGGAGGATGGCGCCTTCCGCACCATCTACCTCTATTGCAACGACCGCCGCTACCAGGTGCGCACCCGCAAAGGCTACTTCGCCCCCCGCCCGTAGCATCCTGGCATGAGAATGGCGCGCGCATCTCTGCCCTTGCCATAGACTTCCGTGCCCCATCCATTCCGCGTTTCCCAGCGGAATGGGTGGGAAGCCAACAGAACACTGTTCTCCCTTTCTCGCGCCGCTCTCCGCCAACTTGCCAGCTTGCCATCCCCGCGCGAGCGGGCGCCAACTCGCCACATACGTTCCAAACTCCGTCTCCACCCCTTTGTACAGGGTGCGCAATTCGCGTTTGACGAGCGCCATGTTCCTTTTCAGAACCGCTGCGGCGCCCGCATTCCCGGTTTGGTCCATTTCCAGATTCCGTCCCTGCCTTCCTCACCGATTCCGCCCCCCCGCACGATGAAAACAAGGAGGGCTGTTTTCCATCCTTCTCCGGCCGTCCAACCGGCGAAGACGGAATCCAGCAAGCCGCAGAAGAACTGTGCGGACTGGGGGAATGCGGTGATCCGGCAGGCGATATCGTGCGACATCTGCGGAAGTGAAAAGAAACAGACCAACCACTGGTTTGTGGCCTACGACCAGGCTGGAGAGCTGCGGGTGAGCGGGTGGAACTCGCGCAACCGCCTGCGCCCTGGGTCGAAGCACCTCTGCGGGCAAACCTGCCTGCACAAGCTGATGGATGACTTCCTGGCCAAGGATCTGGCCGGCCGCGGGCAGCCTGCCGCCATGGCCAAATGCGAGGCGGAAGCGCCAAGGCCCGACGCCGACAGCAGCGTGGACGCGGAAGCAGCCTTCGAGGAGTTTGAGTCCTCCGCGCGGCTCATCGTTACGCCCACGCCGATCGCACCCAATCGGCCCTTGATCATGCCCCCGGTGGAACGGGTTGCCGTGCCCTCCAGAGCGCGGGCCGAAGAGCCCGCCGCGCCCCAGCCCGGCGAGCCCCCGGTCTATGCCTCGCGCAACTGGCGCGTCGAAGCCTGGAAGCGCGAGCGCGAACGGGAGATGCGCGCCAACGATCGCCACCCCGCCGCCGCCGCCCGCCGCCGCTCCGCCTCCTAAGCGGGCAGCCGGAACCCGCCGAAAACTCTCTCACCCAAGGGGTTCGACCCAAAACGCTCCATGCCCCGTCATCCTGAGCACGGACTGGCGGCGCTGAACTTTGCCAGGAATGAACCCCCCGCAAAGCCTCCCGGAGGGAGGCATCGAGAATAGCCCAGGGCAAGCGAAGCGCAGCCCTGGGATAAGGCAGGAGAAATGTGTTGCGCCCCGTGGGGGCGCTGCGAAACACCGCCATTGAGGCCCGTTCATGCGTAGCGAGTCGAAGGACCTGCGGTTCGCTTCCCGACGGCACGGGTGGGAAACCGCGAACCCCAACCGGCGTCCGCTCATTTTGCCGGTTCCGGCCCGCTCTCCAGCAGCGCCAGCAAACCCGCCTCGTCCAGTACGGGAACCTTCAGCTCAATCGCCTTGTCGAGCTTCGATCCGGCCTCTTCGCCGGCCACCACGTAGCTGGTCTTCTTGCTCACCGAGCCGGCCGTCTTGCCCCCGGCCCCCTCGATCTTGGCCTTGGCCTCTTCGCGGGTCAACGTGGGCAGGGTGCCGGTCAGCACAAACGTCAGGCCCGCCAACTGCGCCGAGCGCTGCTTCTTCTCCGCGGTCATATCCAGGCCCAAGGCGCGCAACCGCTCGACCAGTTCGCGGTTCTCCTTGTCGGCAAAGAACTCCAGAATCGCCTGCGAAATGCGCGGACCCACCTCCTCCACGCGCTCCAGCTCTTCCGCGCTTGCGGAGGCCAGCGCTTCCATCGAGCCGAACTCCTGGGCCAGCAGTTCGGCGGTGCGCTGCCCCACAAAGCGTATGCCCAGGCCCATCAACACGCGAGCCAATCCGGCGCGCTTCGAGCGTTCGATCTCCTCAAGGAGCCCCCGCGCCGATTTCTCCGCAAAGCGGTCCAGACCGGTCAATTGCTCCTCGGTGAGGGCGTAGAGATCGGCGACACTGCGCACCAGCCCGCGATCCAGCAGTTGTTGCACCACCGCGTCGCCCATGCCCTCGATATTCATCACGCCGCGCGCGGCAAAGTGCAGCAGCGTCTCGCGCAATTTGGCCGGGCAGTCGGCGTTCACGCAGCGGAAGTCCACTTCCCCCTCGGCGCGGACCACGGCGCTCAAGCACTCCGGGCACTCCGACGGAAACACAAAATCGAACACACCCCGAGCGTGATCGGCGTCTTCAATCACCTCGACCACCTTCGGAATCACGTCGCCGCCGCGCTCCACCTTGACCCAGTCGCCCAGTTTCAGGCCCAGCCGCTCGATGAAGTCGGCGTTGTGCAGCGTGGCGCGGCTCACCGTGGTCCCGCCGATGAAGACCGGGGCCAGTTCGGCCACCGGGGTCAGCTTGCCGGTGCGGCCCACCTGCACGGTGATGCCGTTGACCTGGGTCACGCCGGAGCGCGCCGTGAACTTGTAGGCGATGGCCCAGCGCGGCGCGCGGCCGGTATAGCCCAGGCGTTGCTGCGTGGCCTGGGAATCGACCTTCAGAACCACACCGTCGATCTCGTAGCCCAGCGCGGCGCGCTCCGCCTCGGCGGTATCGATGAACTGAACCATCTCCTCGACGGAAGCGACCAGCTTGCGGTGCGGGTTGACGCGAAAGCCGAGCGCGGCCAGGGTGTCGAGCGTGACGCGCTGGCCCTGCGGCCAGTACTCGCCCTCGACCAGCAGGAAGTAGGCGTAGAGGTCCAGCCGGCGGTTGGCGACGATGCCGGGCTCCAGCGTGCGCAGGGTTCCGGCGGCGGCGTTGCGGGGATTGACGGCGGGGGCCAGGCCCTGCTGCTCGCGCTCCTCGTTGAGCCGTTGAAAGGCTGCCAGGGACATGACCACCTCGCCGCGCACCTCGAATCCCTGCGGCAGCCCGGCCTCTTTGAGCGTTTCGGCGGAGATAGTCAGCGGCGCGCTGCGGATGGTGCGAATGTTCGAGGTGACATCTTCGCCATTCTGGCCGTCGCCGCGAGTGATGCCGGTCGTGAGCCGCGCCCCGCCGTCTTCCGAGGGTTGATACCGCAGCGCCACGCTCAGGCCATCCAGCTTCAGCTCGGCCATGTACTCGACCGGCAGCAGCCCGGCCAGTTCGCGCACCCGCGCATCCCAGGCGGCCAGCTCCTCGGTGGAGTAGGCGTTGTCCAACGAGAGCATGGGCCGCGAGTGGGCCACCTTCTGGAAGCCCTCGGCGGGCTTGCCGCCCACGCGCTGGGTGGGCGAGTCCGGGGTCACCAGCTCGGGGTGCGCGGCTTCGATGGCCTTCAGCTCGTTCATCAGCGCGTCGTACTGGGCGTCGCTAATCTCCGGCGCGTCCAGAACGTAATACAGGTGCTCGTGGCGGCGCAGCGCGGCGCGCAGTTCTTCGGCGCGTAGGGCCGCGTCTGGCGGCAGGGCGGTGTCTTCGCTCATCTCAGATCCCATCCCGCAAATTATAGGAGAGCCGGGCAAGGTAGTATGGTTGGCATCAAGCTATGGAACCTGTCACGCACTTTCTCACGGGAGCCTGCATCGGCCGGGCGGGGCTGAACCGCAAGACCGCCTACGCCACCCTGGCCGCCGTCCTGGCCTCCGAGGCCGCCGACATCGATGTCCTGTGGGGGCTGCGCGGGCCAGTCGAGGAGCTGAAGCACCATCGCGGCATTACCCACACCCTGATCGCCGCGCCGGTGGTGGCGGGGGTGGTGGTCGGCCTGGTCTGGCTCTTCGACCGTTGGCGCGAGGCGCAAAGGATGCGCAAGGCGGCTTCGGCGTCTTGCAATCAGCGTAGCCCCGCCTCTTATGAGAGGATGCCGGACGAGGATCGTGGTCTCCCACCCTTGCGCCAGGAAGAAGGCGCAAGGATGGGGCACGGAACTGTTGTGGCCGACCCTCAGTCGCCGGTCCCGATTTGCTTGAATGGGCAGCCGGTGCGCTGGGGCTGGCTTTATCTCACGGCGCTGCTCTCCGCGCTCAGTCATCTGTTCCTCGACTGGACCAACAACTACGGTCTGCGCCCCTTTTTCCCCTTCAATCCGCGCTGGTATGCGGGCAGTTTTGTGTTTATCGCCGAGCCGCTGCTGTGGGCCGTGCTGCTGGCGGCGCTGGTCATGCCCTGGCTCTTCGGGCTGATCGGCGGCGAGATCGGCGCGCGCCGCAAGCCCTTCCGCGGCCAGGGATGGGCCATCTTCGCGCTTTCCTGCATGGTTCTGCTCTGGGGCTGGCGCTGGGCCGAGCACGCCCAGGCGCTGGCCATGATCGAAAACACCCAGATCGTCGCGGCCCCGGTGACGCGCGTGGCCATGGAGCCCTATCCCATCAGCCCTTTCCGCTGGCACGCCATCCTGGAGACGGCGGAGTATTACCAGACCGCCGAGATCGACACCCGCACCGGCTCCATCGACAGCGACTCGCATCGCGACGTGCTCTTCAAGCCGGCCGCGACCGCCGCTGCCGAGGCCGCCAAGCGCACCCCGCTCGGTCAGGTCTATCTGGACTGGGGCACATGGGCCGTGGTGCGCGACGTAGGTCCCTTTCCCGTGTCCGAAATGTCCCCCCCGCAAGTCCCCCGCGCCCGCTGGACCACGGTCGAGTTCACCGATCTGCGCTTTGCGTATTCTTTCCTGGGCAGGGATAGACCAGTCGGCCGGGCGCCTCTGGCCGGCTGGGTCTATATCGTGGACGGCCGCGACGATGCGGGCGAAGCGATGAACGGTCGGGAGCAGAAATAGCGCTGCCCGGTCTGGGATGGAAAATTTTGTTCACCCGGTGAAACGCTCCCGGTTGACCCGGCGGCGGTTGGACCGCAGAATAGGGAGAGTGTATCCGCCCGCCGGGCAGCTTCCCCAACCGGGGAAAAGCCCTTGGGAATCCAGTATTTGAGGTGTTCATGCCCGCTTATCTGCTGCTCCTTGTCGCCGTGTTGAGCCGTCTTCTGCCCCATGCCGGTTGGCTGAACTTTACCGCGGTGGGCGGCGCTTTGCTCTATTTTGGCGCGCGGCGTCCGTGGCGCGAGATGCTGGCGCCGTTGGCCGTGCTGATCGCGGCCGACTACTTCCTCACCGTGTACAGCTACCACTACGCCTTTGCCGTGCAGACCTACTTGCCCACCTGGGGCTGGTACGTCGCCGCCATGGCGCTGGGGCAGATTCTGCTGCGCAGCAAGACCACCGTACTTCGCGTGGCCGCGGGCGCGCTGCTGGGGCCGACCTCGTTCTTCCTGATCTCCAACTATGCGGCCTGGGTAAGCGGTTTTGCCTTTCCGTATCCGCATACCATGGCCGGGCTGGCCGCCTGCTACGCGGCAGCCATCCCCTTCTACCGCAACGATTTGGCCTCGACGGCCATCGTGGCCGGGCTGGCCTTTGGAGTTCCCGTGCTGGTGCGGCGTTTGAGCGCGGCGCACAGCGCGGAAGCCGCTGCGGGGACCGTCCGCTAGCCAGACAGTCCACCAAAGCGCCGGGGGAATCGGCGAGAGTTCATGAGCATGAGGCGCGATTTTCGGGCATTTCGCCCGCGGATCGCGCCTTTTTTCGCAGTCGGCCGAATCCGCGTTAAGATGCTGCTAGTGTGGTGTCCTTTAAGTTCGCAACATGATTAGACGGCTCCACCCCAGCCCCATGAGCTGTCATCCTGAGCACCGGACTCGTAGCGCCGAGTTTGGGCAGGAATGAACTCAGCGCATTGCCTCCCGAAGCCTGTTGCCTCCCGGAGGGAGGCATCGAGAATAGCCCAGGGCAAGCGAAGCGCAGCCCTGGGAACAGCCGCAAACAATGTCCTGCGCCCCGTAGGGGCGCTGTGAAGCGGTGCCACTGCGACCCGTTCATTAGGAGCGAACGTAATCCGACACCCCACCTAGCCCCATGAGCTGTCATCCTGAGCGAACGGGGCCCCAGACGCTTTTCAGTCTGGGGGTGGTGAGTCAAAGGATCTGCGGCTGCACTTCGGGATTTATGCCAGGAACTTTGGAGACAGGACACTAGTTCGTACTTCGCGGGAGGAGGAACCATGGCAGCCACAACCGAAGTCACGCACGTGCCCGTCGAGGTCTACCTGAACAGCTCCTACGAACCGGACGCGGAGTACGTGAACGGCGCGATCGAGGAGAGACCCATGGGCGAGTGGGATCATGCGGACTGGCAAGCGGCAATCCTGGATTTCTTCAGGAGCCGCCGGCATGAATGGAATATCAGGGCTGCCGCGGAACTGAGGGTTCAGGTTGCCGGGGATCACTTCCGCGTTCCCGACGTCACGGTAACGGATCGCGCCCTCCCCGTCGAGCAGGTCATCACCCACCCGCCCATCGCGGTTTTTGAGATTCTCTCCCCGGAAGACACATTGGCGCGCATGATGGTTAAGTTGGGCGACTATGAGCGCATGGGCATCCAGACCATCTTGGTCATCGATCCAAACGGCCCCAACTACCGCTACAAGGCGGGCTGCCTGGAGCCGCTGCCCGCGGCGGCCTTCGATCTGCCCGGCAGCGCCTGCCGCTTCGATCTGGCGGAGATTGAAAAGCTCCTGGACTGAGCGAACCCTGCTCCGCTCCTTCAATCCCCCCTGGGCAGGAACCTTGCGTAATTCGCTTCGAGAACGCCGTCCAGCTCGCCGAATTCGAGAAGCCGCAATTTCACCGATTGCACGATGTTTTTCGCGTTCTCAAACTCCGCATCCGACAGTTTGCCTCCGCCCTCAATGCGCAGAATGAAGACGTTCATCTCGTGCCGCTCCTGAAGATTGCGCTCCAGCACCGAACCGTACAGCTTCTGCACGGCATAGAGCTGGGAGTAGCGCTTGACCTCGTCGTACTTCAGGAAGGCGATGGCGCCGGTCGAGGAGGTCGCATTCCAGGCGGAATCGCGGAGCAGGACGGAGGTCCAGTTGAAATCCTCAAGCGGCTGGACGGAATGGCTCTTCTGGGCGTCGTCGATCCAGCGCAGAATCTCTTCCATCCGCTTTTGTTCGGCCGGCAGAGCCGTCAGTTGCCGGGCAATATCCTTCTTGTTCGCGGCAATCTCCTGAAAGATATTTTCCCGCGCGTCTTGCGCCATATGACGGTGATGCAGCCACTCGACCGAGCTCTCCAGACCGAGCGCAATCAGCAACCCGATGGTGATAGCCAGCAAATGCACCATGAACTCCTTGACGGAGTGAACCGGGCCATGTGGGGGATGAACTTCCATGCGCGTGCTCCTTCCGGCGTGCGGCCTTGGGATGGACCGTCGCCCCCAGGCTTCGAAGTCCCAGGGGGCCGAGCTTGTCCTTGGCACATAGGATAACTTGGCCTGCTCGGAAGCCGATTGGCGTCCAGCGCCAGCGCGCGCCTTGCAGGCCCCGAAGGGGCCGTCAGAGAAGAGCCCAGGGTGAAGCGCAGCGAAACCCTGGGTCACGACGATAAAAGGATCATCAGCCCCGTAGGGGCGACCGAACCATTCAACGTGTTTCTAGGGCGCGAATTCAATTGTGCCGTAAAATATTGATAATAAACAGTTTGATTTAGCCGCTGCGGGAGGCCTTTCGAGCTCTTTGCCTGTTTCTCAAAGATCCTCTTAGGCCTTTGCCCGTCGCAAGGATGGCGCAAGCCGCTGGGGGAAATGAAGCCGCCCCCGTGCCTACTGCGCGTCTTCCAGCAGCTTCCCAGATCGCTTCTTCCGCATCCACCACCAGGCAAAGCCGATCACCGCCAGCCCGCCCACCACCGCCAGCAGGGTCAATCCGTGGTGCGCCACCAGGTCCACCGCCCCCGGCCCCAGTTTGAGCACCAGCGCGGAGAGGATCATCCAGCGGATCATGCGCCCGCAAAAGACCGCCAGCATGAACGGGACCACCTGCATCTCGAAGACCCCGGCGGCAAAGACGAAGGCCTTCCAGGGCGTGGGCGGCGGCAGCATCGAGGGAATCATCATGGCCAGGAATTCCTGGTTCTCGAAGCGGGTGCGCATCTTTTCGTAGCGTTCGCGGTTGACGCGCTTCAACAGGAACAGCTCGCCGCCCGCGCGTCCCAGCCCGTAGGGCAGCAACCCGCCGATCGCCGAACCCACCGACGCCAGCAGGCAATAGATCCAGAAGTGGCCCCTGTCGGCCCAGACGTAGCCGGCAAGCAGGAAATCCATGGGGACGGGAATGGTGGAGGAGTCCAGCAAGGCGACCGCTCCAATGCCCCAGATGCCAAACTTGGCTAGGAACGGCAAAAGAACAAACTTCCACTTGGCCATGATTTTCGCAAATACTGCCTTCAAACAGGGTTCCCTTCCGCCCAAAAAGCCGTCTTATATAGTCAGCAACCATTGTACGGGCCGGACCTTTAACAGCGGATTGCGCACAGGTTTGGGTCAAATGAGAGAATAGATAGGAAGGACTCAAAGCGGAGCCGCTGGCGCGGATACTTGTCCAGGCGGGCTCTTCAAGACTGAATGCCCACCAGCGAAACGCCCATCGATGTGAACGAGCCGCAAAGGCCAAACGAGACGCGCCCGGAGAACGGCGCGCCCGGCCAGGAAAGCACCGCCTCGATCCCGCCCGCGGCAGATGCCCCGGCGCCCATGGTCCGCGGATCGCGCTGGGTAGACTACGACACCCACGAACTGCTGTCGATGATCAGCGAGCTCGAAGACGAGCGCCGCTGGGCGCGGCTGCGCGAAGGCGCGCTGTGGGCCGTGCTGGTGCATCTGGCGTTGATTGTGACCCTGGCCATGTTGCCGCGCTACATCTTCCTGCCCAAGGTGGTCGAGCCCAAGGTTTCCGACCTGCACAACAAGGACGAGTGGACGTACATGGATACGCCGCGCTTGCCCAAGACGCCGCCCGCGCCCAAGCCAACCCTGAATCCGCCCAAGCCCCCGGCCATCGACCAGAAGACCCTGGAAGAGATGCGGAAGACCGCGCCGCCCGCGCCCGAGCCGCCTCCGCCCGCGCCGGCCGAGCAGGCCAAGCCGCAGATCCCAAATCCGGTCCCGCCCGCGCCGCAGTCCCAGTCGCAGGTCGAGGCCCCGCGCCCGGCCGCCGTGCCTGCCCGGCCCAATTTTGCCTTTGGAAGCACCAATCCCGCCGACCAGTTGCGCGACGCCATGCGCGGCTCGGCGCAGAATAACGGAGCAGGGAACGGCAATTTCCCCTCCGGCGGCGGCCTTGCCCGTCATCCCGGCGCCGGAGGCGGCGTCGAGGTCCTCTCCGATACCCAGGGCGTGGACTTCCGCAACTGGCTGCAGCGCTGGCACCACGAGACTCAGAACACCTGGGACCCGCTGATTCCCGACGAGGTCAACCCGCCCATCCTCAAAACCGGCCAGGTGGTCATCCGCTTCAAGGTTCTGCCCAACGGCCGCTTGATGGAAGGCAGCATGATCCTGGAAGGCCGCTCCGGCGACTCCGCCCTGGACCGCGCCGCTTGGGGCGCTCTGACCGGCTCCAACTACCCGCCGCTGCCCAGAGACTTCCACGGACCCTACCTGGAGCTGCGCGCCATCTTCATGTACAACATGGAGCCGCGGTAAAGATGGCCAGTAAAGATTGACAGTAAAAACAGACGGTAAGACTACGCAGTAAAACCGCCGGCAGGGCCTGGCTCTGGCAGAATTCTCCTATTCCTCCTGCTTTGAAAACGCGAGTTCGACCTTCCGCCCGCCGTACAGGATACGGAGAATGGCGACGGAATCTGGGTTTACCCGGAAGGCGATCAGTACCCGGTGCTCGAATCCCATCACCCGCAGGCCGGGCCGCAGATCCTCGCGCAGTGTTCCGCGTTCGGGCAGAGTTTGCAGGCTCATGCAGGTCTTCTCAATGCGACCGATGTAACGCAGGGCGCGCTTTGTGCTGCTGCGGACGGCGATGTAGTCGTAGAGATCGAGAAGATCGTCCTGGGCTTCGGGCGTAAAGACGACCGCGCGTTTCACGCCTTGCGCGCCTCTCGCTCCCGGTGGCGGGCGCGAACGGCCTGGAAGACCTGGCTGGCGGGAATCGCCCGGCTGGGATCGGCCTGGAGGGCATCGTAGGCGGCTACGACATCCTCACGCAGCCAGCTCTCCAAAGCGGCATCCCGTTCCTCCAGCGCGCGCAAACCGGCCCGGACGACCTCACTGGCCGACGCGTAGGCTCCGGAGTTGACCAGCCCGTCAATGTAGCGGCTTTGCTCGCTGGGCAGGCTGATCGTCCGCTCTTCACTGGGAGAGGTGGACATGCGGCATAGCTCCTGGAGCGAAGTCTAGCATAAGCAGGAATGGAGGGGTGGCTGGGATGCAAGCTTTGCGCGGCCCGCACAAACTACATCCACGGGTCTTCTTCTTCGGGCGACCTGGGCGGCAGCAGCGGATTTTCCCTGGGCAAGTTGGCCGGCCGATGGCGCGGATCGAGATAAATGCCGTCCTGGGCCAAGAGCGCCTCGTAAATCGGGACGGGCCGCCAGTGGCGAGCCAGGGCAAAGGCGCTCATGTTGGCGATCATCAGCGGCAGCACCAGCCCGTAGCCTCCGGTCATCTCGAAGACGATCAGCACCGAGGTCATCGGCGCGCGCACAATGCCGGCGAAGACCGCCCCCATGCCCACCACCGCAAAGGCGCCGATCGCGTCCGAAGAGTGATGGAAGACGGCGACGTCGATGTACCCCACCGTGCCGCCCAGCATCGCCCCCATGAACAGCGAAGGCGCGAATATGCCGCCCGAGCCGCCGCTCGAATACGAGCAGACTGTGGCCAGCAGCTTGACCACGCAAAACACCGCCATGGCCAACACCGGCAGCGTGCCCATGGAGCCGGTCAGCGCCAGGGTCAGCGTCTTGTACGGGTCGCCGGCGATGCCGTTCAAGTGAAACAGCGCCAGCGTGCCCACCGCCAGGCATCCGGTGGCCATGCCCCCGATTGCCGGATGCGCCCATTTGGGCGCCACGGTCAGCCGCTTGAACCGGGCCCGCACCCAGAGCAGGGAATCGGTGAAGGTGACCGAGACAAAGGCCGCCAGCAGCCCCAGCAGGGAATACCAGATCAGCGACGAGGAGTTGGTCAGTGCATACGTCCGGCTCACATGGAAGACCGGAGTTGTGCCGAGAACGGTGTGCTCGACCACGGCGGCCAGCGCGGCGGCCACAATCACCCCGGAGAGCATGGTCTGGTCCAGGTCGCCGATCAACTCCTCCAGGGTGAAGGTGACGGCGGCGATGGGCGCGTTGAAGGCCGCCGCGATGCCCGCCGACATGCCCACCGAGGTCAGCCGCCGGCTATTCTGCGGGCTGAGCTTGGCGGCGCGGGCCAACATGCTGCTGACTCCGGCGCAAATCTGCACCGTGGGACCCTCCAGGCCCAGCGAAGCCCCGGAGCCGATCTGTAGCGCGCACAGCACGAATTTTCCGATCGTCTCCCGGACGGTAATCAGGCCAGAGCGCAGGGCGTAGCCCACCTTGACCTGGGGAATGCCGCTGCCCGCCGCGGCCGGGGCAAAGTAGGTGAGCCCCAGGCCTACCGCCAGACCGCCGAAGGTGGGCGACAGGATCGTCCACCAGATCCAGCTATTGCCGCGCGCGCTGTTGGCGCGGTCGATCAGCAGCACTTCCAGCCAGCCGATGCTCAGGTGGAAGGCCACCGCGGCCAGCCCGCACAATCCTCCGGCCAGGATGGTCACCGCCAGCAAACGCTGGCGCTCGGTGGGCAGCCGGCGGCTCAGCCAACCGAGAAACCGGGCGTAAAGTCCTGCCAATCCCTTCCAAGAATCCAATGTGCGGGCGACCTCGTGGCGTTAGCCGTGCATTTCAAGTATAAGAGCCGGTCCACTCGGCATGGGCTGAGCGGGCGGGATCCCAGGGCAATTGCATGAGGCCGGTGGGGCGATCTTACCCCTTCGCGACATCGATTTCGACAGCCGCTGTTCCGGCTTTCGTCCCGAAGGGACGGTCTGAGAGTAGCCCAGGACAAGCGAAGCGCAGTCCTGGGAGAACGGCCCATGGAGCGTCTTCCGCCCCGCAAGGGGCAGAATGAATTCTCTCTCGGTTCCACGCGCCGTTTAGGCAATCGCTCTGAGCGGGATGCTTCTCTCTTCGTTGGATGCACAGCTTCTGTCGGCCAACGCGGCCCAAAGCCCCCTGCACAGGCGGATAATGGATCTTCGGCCTTTCTGGGCCCGTCATTCCGCGGAAGCGGGGAACCAGGGCGTCGCGGCCTTGCGCATCTCCCGTTTGTTCTAATAGGAAGCACGGGCCGGCTCAACGGACTGGCCTTTCCCATGGAGGCATCTGTGCCCAGGCGCGAGAGCGGCGAGGAGTTGAACCGTCCCGAGTCCCGGCTTCCGGCCGAGGGGCCGGCGGCTTCGGGCATCGTTCCCCGGCGATTCCTGGAGACCGCCATGGAAGGCGTTCTCATCCTCGATGGCAACACCGGAACGATTGCGGAGGCCAACCCCTTTGTCTCCCAGCTGCTGGGCTATTCTCCCGCGGAACTGCGGGGCAGGGCCTTCTGGGAACTCGGTCCGCCGGAGGATGCCGACGCCGCCAAGCGGGCTTTTCGGCGATTGCTCGCCAAGCGACATCTCCCGCATCGGGAGCTGCTCCTGGTTTCCAAGGCCGGAATCCCATTGGCCGTCGAGGTCTCCGGCATCGTCTACCGGGTAAATGGCGAGAGTGTCGTCCAGTGCAACATCCGTTTCAGAAAGGACGCCGGCCGGCCGGACCAGCCTCTCCCCCCGGCGCAGGCCCTGAGTGAGGCGGGCCAGCTTGTGGGCGGCCTGGTGCATGACTTCAACCATCTGATGGCGGTCATTCTCGGCTACTGCGAGGCGTTGGAATCGCAGCCGGCCTTGTCTGAGACGGCCCGCCAGATGGTGATGGAGATTCACAACGCAGGAATCTCGGCCAGGAACCTCACCCAACGGCTGGTTTCCATCGACCGCGGGCAAGCGCCGCAGCCGGCAGCGGTCGACTTGAACCAGGCCGTGCAGCGCATGGAGAAGCTGCTCGCCCGGCAGTTCGGTGAAAATGTCCAACTCGCAAGCTCCCTCGGCGCGGGATTGGCCAGCATCGCCGCGGACCCCGGCCAGGTGGACCGGGTGCTGATGAACCTGGCGATCAATGCCGGCGACGCCCTGCCCGCCGGGGGAAGAATCCTCATCGAAACGGCCAATGTGGAGATCGCCGATGCAGCGGAGGAACACGATCCGCCCCTGAAGCCTGGGTCCTATGTCTTGCTGACGGTGAGCGATACGGGGCAGGGAATGGATCCGGAGACACAGTCTCACATCTTCGAGCCCTATTTCAGCACCAAGGCGGCCGGCCAGGGCACCGGGCTGGGGCTGTCCACGGTATCCGCAATCGTCCGGCAGTGCGGGGGCGCGATCGGCGTCCATAGCGAGGGGGGCAAGGGGACAACGTTCAAGGTCTACTTCCCCCGCTGCGGCGAGGTTCGGCCGGCCATGGAACAAGGCAAGCAGAAGGCTGCGCTGGAGGGGACCGAGACCATCCTGCTGGTGGACGACTCGGCGGCCTTGCGCGCGCTGATGCGCAGAATTCTCGAAGACAGCGGCTACACGGTGCTCGAATCCGGCGATCCCGCCGAGGCGCTGCGCCGGGCGGAAGCGTTTGCCGGGCCGCTCCCCTTGATGATTGCCGACCTGGTCCTGCCGGGCTTCGGCGGCGTCGAGCTGGCCGAGAAAGTCCTCGCGCTGCGCCCGCAGACGCAAGTGCTTTATATCTCGGGCTACAACCAGGACTTGGCGGCTCGGTCCCACCTGCTGGGGCAGAGCTATGTGTTTCTCGAAAAGCCATTTACCCGCGAAGATTTGCTCGCCAAAGTGCGCCGGATGCTGGACGCTCCGCGCTAACTTCCGGCACGGCAACAGCATAAGCCATCGATGCCTTTTGGACCGAGTCGGTCCGTCTCGCACTGTGCCCGGCTTTCTCCTCCTTCCACTGGATGAGAACCAAAGTAATGCCGATAGGGGTGGAGCGAGCACGCGGTCTACAGCGCTCTCACTTTACTGGTTGCCCTTGCGTTTTCGGCCAAGTCGGTCGTTCCTCGGGGAAGAACCGTCAGGCTCTCCGGATTCCGAACAGGGCGAGGTCAAGGCGCTGTATCGCTGCCTTTTCCGCCATTTCACGGTCTTTCGGAAGTTGGCGGGAAGTGCTGTTCGGACGGGAAGGAAAAAAGAATGTTTGCGATCGTTGGGATTCTTCTTGTCTTCGCCAGCGTCATCGCCGGGTACTTGATGGAGAAGGGCAAAATGGCCGTTCTTCTCCAGCCGGCCGAGCTGCTGATCATCGGCGGCGCGGCCATCGGCACAGTGCTGGCGGCCAACCCGATGCATGTGGTGAAGAAGATTGCCACCGGCCTGGTGAAGGTTTTGAAAGGGTCTCCATTCCCGAAGAAACGGTATGTCGAGACGCTCAAAATGATGTTCGACCTGCTCGCCAAGTCGCGCAAAGAGGGCGCGATCGCCATCGAAAGCGATATCGAAGAGCCCGCGCAGAGCCAGATCCTCTCCCGCTATCCCATGTTCCTGGCCGATAGCCATGCGCGCAACTTCGTCTGCGACACCATGCGCATGGCCATCACCGGAGGCGTCAGCGCCTTTGACGTGGACCAGATGATGGAACTGGATATGGATGTGCATCACCACTCGGCCAGCCAGCCCAACCAGGCATTGACCACCATGGCGGACGCCTTGCCGGGATTGGGCATTGTGGCCGCGGTGCTGGGCGTCGTGGTCACCATGGGCTCGCTGGGCGGTCCGCCGGAAGAGATCGGGCACAAGGTCGCCTCCGCCCTGGTGGGCACCTTCCTGGGCATTCTGCTCTGTTACGGAATGGTGGGGCCGCTGGCCGCCAACATGTCCAAGTCCGTGGACGAGGAACAGAGCTACTACCATGTGCTGCGCGTCGTCATGCTCGCCTTCATCAAAGGCACTTCTCCCATTCTGGCGGTAGAAATGGGCCGTCGCGCGATTCCCGAGCACTCCCGCCCAACCTTCTTCGAAGTAGAGAAGGCGTGCCGCGAAAGAGCTTCGGACTCTCCGTCCGCAGTAGCCGCATAAAGTCAGGAAACCATGGCAAGCGACGACCACATCGTTATCGTGAGAAAGAAGGGCGGCCACGGCGGCCACCACGGCGGCGCCTGGAAGGTGGCCTACGCCGACTTTGTCACCGCCTTGATGGCGCTGTTCATCGTGCTCTGGCTGATGAACAGCAGCAAGCCCATCCAGGAAGCCGTGGGCGGCTACTTTCGCGACCCCAACGGCTCCGGGCAAAAAACGGGCACGCGGCTGGGCGGGGCGGGCGATGCCGGCGCGCTGAAACAGCAGGACATGGCCAAATTGAAGGAAGATCTGATGCGCGCCATGGGGAAGATGGCCAACTTCGAAAAGCTCAGCAAGCTGATCGAGATGACCGTTACCCCGGAAGGACTCCAGATCGAACTGATGGAGGACCCCAACGGGACCTTCTTCGAGAACGGCAGCGCGCAGCCTACCCCGACCATGCAGGGCCTGCTCAAAGTCCTCGCTCCGGAAGCCGGCAAGTTGCCGAACTCGATCTCCATCGAGGGCCACACCGATTCCACGCCCTATTCGGATTCGACCAAATACGGCAACTGGGAGCTATCCACCGAACGCGCCAATGCCGCCCGGCGCATGATGGAAAACAACGGCTTGCGGCCCGAGCAGGTGGTGCAAGTGCGGGGATTTGCCGACCGCAAGCTGCGCAAACCGCAGCAGCCCACCGATGCCTCCAATCGCAGGATCACGGTCTTGATTCAATATATGGATACCGCCTCGGACCAGGCTGTGACCGGTGCGAACGGAGCCCTGCCGGCGGTCAAGATCAAGTAGGCGTCCTGCGCGGCCGGTACGAACCCTGCGGTTCGCCGGCTGCGCGCAGGCGCAAATGGCGGACAACTGCCGCATCTTCAGTCCAATTCAAGGATTTTGCCGCGAGCCGCTCTAGGGGAACGGAACCACCTGCGATTCGGCCGATTGGCTGACAATCAAGGCAATATATTCGATGGTCAGCTCACGCTCCCAGGAGGTCTTGAAGCGGAACTCGAGCCCCACTTGAAACTTGTCGATGTAAGCGGCCTGAGCCTCGATCTCCAGCACGCCGGCCGGATGGCGGAGGATCAGCAGCCCGCAGTCGCCGACCGACACCGAGCCGTCCAGCCTCGCGCGGATGCCCGAATCGCTGACATCCCTGCATAGCCCCTGGATCGCCTCCCCTGCCGTCACGAACTCGACGTTGAAACCGGTCACGATACGGCACGGTCGATATTCGAATTTTCGGACGCTTTCCAGCTCGCTCATCTTCGAGGATTCCTCCCGGTTCTGGAAGCAGGACGAACTCGCCAGCCACACAGGTCAAAATGACTATCGGCTGCAACTCCCCGGAATTTCAGTGTAGATCGCCGGGGCTGCTCTTGGCGCGGCCGGCCGTGCCAAAAGGCGATCGAGGAGCTGCCGATCTCCGCAAAAAATGAAGTTATGCCGTTTAGAATCAGCAGAAAACGCCCAAAACACGGGTTCGCTTGGACAAATCCATCATATTGTATAATATTAGACGGGTGCAAAGTTTACCTTCTCAGATTTTCTCGCCGGATTTGCCGGAAAGCGATGTGGATTCCGGCGGCGCCTCCCCTGCGCCCATGGCAGAGGACTCCCCGCGCGACGAATTCGAGATTTCCGCCGGCCCCAAAATTCTCGTGGTCGATGACGATATTCCCCTGGGAAAGTTCCTCTGCCGGGAACTGACACGGAGACATTTTGCCGTCGAGGTGCGTCACGATGGCGAGGCCGCCTGCGAGGACCTTCAGGAATCCATCTACGATCTGGTCATCCTCGATCTCAACCTGCCCCGCATGGACGGCATGGCGGTCATGAAGCAGGTCCGCCAGAGCCAGCCGCGCCTCCCCATCCTGATCCTGACGGCCAGGAACCGCACCGAAGACCTGGTGCTGGCCCTGGAACAGGGCGCAGACGACTGCCTGGTCAAGCCGTTTTCGTTCCTGGAACTGCTGGCGCGGGTGCGGGGGTTGCTGCGCCGCAATTCCGCTCCCCCGGTCAGCTCCTCCAAGGTCGGCAATCTGGTCATCAACCGCGAAGAGCACTGGGTGATGCGCGGCGATCGCCGCATCGATCTGACCTCGCGCGAGTTCGCCCTCCTCGAATACCTGATGAACAACGTGGGCAAGGCCGTATCCCGCAAGACCCTGATGCGCGAGGTATGGAACATTCCCTACGATTCGACCACCAATATCGTCGATGTCTATATGAAGTACCTGCGCGACAAGGTGGACCTGGAGGGGGAAGTGAAGCTGATCCGCACGGTCCGCGGCGTGGGCTACGTCTTGAGCAATGACTGATACCGGCCGGCCGGAACAGTGCCCGCCGCCGCGCTCCGCCCCCGAGGCGCTCTGCTCGAACCTGTCGCGGGGCCTGCACGCCGCCGCGCAGCCGCTGGCCATTCTGCGCGCCAGCCTGGGCGCCGGCCACGTGAATCGCTTGAGCGTG
>Ga0316217_10001158_pt1 | contig 35416 bp, 31 predicted proteins | sample 1anoAmetaG_FD_203633 | JGI IMG/M metagenome (GOLD analysis project Ga0316217, IMG submission 203633) | Freshwater microbial communities from Trout Bog Lake, Wisconsin, USA - 1anoA | ecosystem: Environmental > Aquatic > Freshwater > Lake > Hypolimnion/Profundal zone | place: USA: Wisconsin...
GCTCGTCTCGCTCATGCTCGAGGGGTCGAGCGACCTCTCGCCCGAGGCCGCCCTGGCGTTCGCCGAGGGGGACACGGAGGTCCGCACGCAGGGGCTGCGGCGCGGGTTCGTCGGGCTCCTCTCGTGGCTCGCCACCATCCCGCTCACGCTCCTCGTCGGCGTGCGCGACTGGACGACGCTGACGACGCTCATCGTCGTCACGGTCTCCTGCCTCGTGTTCACCGGCGCCATCGTCCGCGTCCCGGGCCTCGCGCGGTCCCGCGCGGCGGTCCTCGCCCTGGCCGTCCTCAGCGGGTGCGTCGTGGCGCTCGGGAGCGCGTGGCTCGGGCCGTTCGTCCTCACCCCGCTGGCCGCGTGCGCCACGTCGACGATGTTCCTCGTCCACAGCACCCGCGAGGAGGCCCCCGCCTTCATCGGCATCTGGCTCGTGATCATCGCCGCCACGTTCGGCGTCGAGTGGCTCCACCTCGTCCCCCCCGCCTACTCGTTCGTGAACGGCGAGGTCGTGCTCCACGCGCGGATGCTCCGCCTGCCGGAGGGGCCGACGATCGCCTTCCTCGCCTACACGGCGATCAGCTTCGTCGCGTTCCTCGGCTACTTCGTGGCGCAGCTCCGCGGCAAGCAGCGCGACGCCGAGCGGCGCCTCTTCGGTCAGGCGTGGCTGCTGCAGCGGCTCTTCCCGGCGGACGAGCCCAGGCAGTCGACGTCGGGCCGCGGCTGAGGGGCCCCGCCGCGAGGTTGCCTCTGTGGCGGCCGGACACTACGGTCCCCTGGTGCCGAAGCCCGACTCTCGCCCCCCGTCCGGTCCCGCGACCCCCGCCGAGGCTCGCCGGGACCACCCGTCCCGCCGCGAGCTCCTCGTTCGCGTCGGCTCTGCGGCGGGCGTGCTGGCAGGGGCGTCGCTGCTCGGGCGGGCGGTCTGGGACAGGGGGGGCTTCGGCCTCGCCGCCGAGGGGGGCGCGCGCCAGGTCCGTGACTACCGCGTCGCCGGTGGCCCGCCGCCCCCCGAGCCCTTCGCGGAGCTGGTCGTCGCGCGCGGCGGGCTGATCGACAGCCCGACCCTCGCCTCGGAGCTGGTCGGCAAGGCCGTCGACGCGCTCGGCGGGATGAAGCGCTTCATCAGCCGCGGCGACGTCGTCGTCGTGAAGCCGAACATCGGCTGGGACCGGATGCCGATCCACGCCGCGAACACCAACCCCGACGTGGTCGGCGCGGTCATCGAGCAGGCGTTCAACGCCGGGGCGAAGCGGGTGGTGGTCGCCGACGGCTCGTGCAACGAGGCCGAGCGCTGCTTCCAGCGGTCGGGCATCTGGCGCAAGGCGTACGCGCTCGGCGCCGACGTCATCCTGCCGGCCGAGCACCGCTACCGGACCACGCGGATGAAGGGGGAGATCCTCGACGAGTGGCCGATCTTCACCACGCTGGTCGACGCCGACAAGGTCATCAACGTCCCGGTCGCCAAGCACCACAACCTGGCGAAGTACACGGGGGCCATGAAGAACTGGTACGGCATCCTCGGGGGGCGGCGGAACCGCCTGCACCAGAGCATCGACGTCTCCATCGCCGATCTGGCGACCTTCATGCGCCCGTCGCTCGTCGTCGTCGACGCCATGCGCGTCCTGGTCCGCAACGGGCCCCAGGGGGGGAACATCGACGACACGAAGGTGATGAACACCGTCGTCGCCTCGGTCGACCAGGTGGCCGCCGACGCCTTCGCGTGCACGCTCATCGGTCAGCACCGCGACAACCTGGCCTACCTCAAGATGGCCCACGAGCGCGGCATCGGGACGATGTTCTGGGAGCACCTCCGCGTGAAGGAGGTCTAGCGCGCCGTGCCCCCGCCCCCGCACGCCCACGAAGACTGGCCGGAGCCGATCCCCTGGAAGACCGGGAGGCCGGGTACGGTCCCGTCGCTCGACCAGCTCGTGCCGCTGCTCGCGGCCCCGTCGAGGCTGACCTCGACCTCGACCCCGACCTCGACCCCGACCTCGACCCCGACCTCGACCCCGACCCCGACCCCGACCTCGACCTCGACCCCGACCCCGACCCCGACCCCGACCTCGACCCCGACCCCGACCCCGACCTCGACCTCGACCTCGACCTCGACCTCGACCCCGACCCCGCCCGCGACCAAGCCCCCCGGAAAGTCCTCCGGCCCCCGGCGCGCCGGCTCCGGCCTCCCCGCGCGCCCCGTCATCCGCACGCTCGTCTGGGTCCGCCGCTCCTGCCAGGCCGGGTTCTTCGGCCTCTTCATGTTCTTCCTCTTCCAGACCGGGTTCCGCGGGAGCTTCGCCGCGAAGGCCGACGCCGTCGTGCGCCTGCCGCTCCCCGTCGAGGCCTTCCTCCTCGCCGACCCGTTCGTCGGGGCGATGACCCTGCTGTCGACCCACTCGGTCTACCGCGGCCTCCTCTGGAGCGTCGGGCTCCTCGCGCTCACGCTGGTCGTCGGCCGCGTGTTCTGCGGCTGGATCTGCCCCTTCGGGACGCTCCACCACTTCTTCGCGTGGCTCCTCCCGTCCCCCAAGGGGCGCGGCTCGCACCGCGTCGACGCCAACCGGACGCACACCTACCAGCGCGCGAAGTACTATCTGCTCTACGCCTTCCTCATGGCGGCCGTCTTCGGCAGCGCCATCGGCGGGATGTTCGACCCGATCTGCATCGCGGTCCGGTCCATCGGCCTCGGCGTCCTCCCGGCGATGCAGTACCTGACCCACCGCGGGCTCGGCGCGGTGACCGACCACGGGTCGCGCCCCGTGCAGACCGCCGCCGACCACACGCAGGACTTCCTCGCGCGCACGGTCTGGCAGTCGCACCAGTTCTACTTCCACCAGACCTGGTTCATCCTCTTCCTGTTCGTCGCGGTCCTCTTCGCCAACCGCTTCATCCCGCGCTTCTGGTGCCGCGTCCTCTGCCCGCTCGGGGCGTTCCTCGGCGTCTTCTCCCGCTTCGCCCTCTTCGGCATGGAGAAGGATCACGCCAAGTGCACCGACTGCAACCTCTGCCTGGTCAACTGCCAGGGGGCCGACAGCCCGCAGGGGGGGGTGAAGTGGCACCAGGACGAGTGCCACATGTGCATGAACTGCGAGGCGTCCTGCCCCGAGGACGTCATCAAGTTCCGCTTCCTTCCGAGCCGGAAGAGCGCCGTCACCGAGCCCGACACCGTCCGCAGGACCGCGCTGGCGGCCGCCGGGGCCGGGGCCCTCTTCCTGCCGGCGGCGCGCGTCGCCGACTCGCTCGACGTCAACTACCACGAGAAGGTCATCCGCCCCCCCGGGGCGGTCGAGGAGCGGGCCTTCCTCGAGCGGTGCATCCGGTGCGCCGAGTGCATGAAGGTCTGCCCGAACAACGCGCTCCACCCGGCGCTGTTCGAGGCCGGCGTCGAGGGGCTCTGGACCCCGATCCTCATCGCGCGCATCGGCTACTGCGAGCACTCGTGCGTCCTCTGCGGGCAGGTCTGCCCGACCGGCGCCATCCAGAAGATCACGGAGAAGGAGAAGCTCGGCCTCGGCCAGCCCCCCGTGAAGATCGGCACGGCCTTCTACGACCACGGCCGCTGCCTCCCGTGGAGCATGCAGACCCCGTGCATCGTCTGCGAGGAGTTCTGCCCGACGTCCCCCAAGGCGATCTGGGTCGAGGAGGTCACGGCCCCCGTCCGCGACAAGAAGCCGGGGCCGAACGGCGAGCCGCCGGCGATGCGCGAGGTGCGCCTGCAGCGCCCCCACGTCGACCCGAGCCTTTGCATCGGCTGCGGGGCGTGCGAGAAGGTGTGCCCTGTGCAGGACCGCCCCGCCGTCTACATCACCAGCGTCGGCGAGACGCGCAGCAAGACCAACGTGATCTTGCTCGAGAACACCAACTACAACCAGGCGACCTGACGCGCCGCCCGCCCGCCCGCTCGCCTCCCCGGGCGAGCGACGGGCTGGACCCGCCGCCGCGCCCGCGGCAGAACCCGTGACGCCCCCTTGACCGAGACCGCCTCCCCCGTCGCCACGTCGCCCCGCCAGCCCACGCCGGGGCTCTCGCGGGCGCTGCTCCCGATCTTCCTCATCGTCCTGGTCGACATCTTCGGCTTCACGCTCGTCATCCCGCTGCTCAGCATCTACGCCGAGTCGCCCCGCTTCCGCGCCACGCCGCTCGAGGCCACGCTCCTCGTCTCGACCTACGCCGCCTGCCAGCTCGTCGGCGGTCCGTTCCTCGGGCGCCTGTCGGACCGGATGGGGCGGAAGCCCATCCTCCTCGTCAGCCAGCTCGGGACGCTCGTCGGCTTCATCGTCATGGCCCGCGCCGACGCGCTCTGGATGCTCTACCTCGCGCGCGTCATCGACGGCGTCACGGCCGGGAACCTCTCGATCGCGCAGGCGTACATCTCGGACCACACGCGCCCCGAGCAGCGCGCGCGCGCGTTCGGGCTCGTCATCGGCATCCCGTTCGGCGTCGGCTTCTTCCTCGGCCCGGCCATCACCGGCAAGCTGACCGACTTCGGCCTGACGGCCCCCATCTACTTCGCGGCGGCGCTCTCCACGACGAGCATCCTCTGCACCATGTTCCTCCTCCCCGGCGGCAAGCCGGCGGGGATCGGCCACGAGCCCGAGGCCGGCGCCGCGGCGCTCGGGCCCGACGCGTCCGAGGCCCCGGGCGGCAGGCGGCTGTCGGTCTTCGCGTGGGGGGCGTACGCCGAGTACTTCCGCCGCCCCGTCCTGCCGACGCTCTTCCTCCTCTTCTTCTGCTTCACGTTCCCCTTCTCGATGTTCATCTCGGGGTTCGCGCTCTTCGCCGAGCGGACCTTCACGTGGAACGGCCACGCGTTCGGCCCGCGCGAGGTCGGCTACCTCCTCGGGTTCAACGGCTTCCTCGGCATCCTGCTGCAGGGGGGGATGATGGGGCGGCTGGTCAAGCGCTTCGGCGAGGCGGGGCTCGCGCGCGCCGGGTTCCTCGCGGTCGTGGTCGCGCAGGTCTTCCTCGGCTTCATCCACACGCTCGGCCCGCTCCTCGTCGTGTCGGCGATCTCGTCGTTCGGCACGGGCGTCCTCCGCCCGGCCATCACGAGCCTCATCACGCGCGCGGTCGGGCGCCACGAGCAGGGCTCGGTCCTCGGGCTGAACCAGTCGATCAACTCGCTGGCGCAGATCACGGCGCCGATGCTCGCGGGGGTCCTCATCACCACCGGGCACCTGGCGCTCTGGGCGTGGGTCCCGGGGGTCGTGTCGCTCGTGGGGTTCCTCCTGCTCCGCCGCGCGGGGGCGGGGGCGGCCGGCGAGAAGACCGCGGGCGTACCCACGGGGGCGAGCCCCGCCTGAGCCGCCGCGTCAGTAGGTGCGGACCGACTGCAGCGCGCTGTGGATGCCGCGCTGGTGCATATCGAAACCGGCGAGCGTCCCGGTGCCGATGATGACGAGCCCCTTCCTCGGGTTCACCTTGTCGGTCAGCACGGCGGCGAAGAACTTCCCCGGCGTGTTCAGCCCGTTCTTCTCGTTGCCGGTGCCGAAGATCTCGAAGCCGGAGTAGTTGCCCCAGTTGATCATCGTCGCCTGGCTCGAGATCTGGACGTTGTTGAAGTGCTGGTTGATGAAGCCGAGCATCGCGCTGCTGGCCGCGTCGCGCGTGTACTGCCCGTGGGTCGTCCCCTGGAGCCTCAGGTGGAACGTGTTGTCCGACGGCGCGGCGATGACGTACTGACCGTCGTTGCCCACCGTCCAGGAGCCCGGGACGTCGATGACCATGTGCGACTTCGGCTCGCGCAGCTCGAGCGCGTTCGCGTCGAGGCTGGTGGAGGCGAGGGCGGCACCGAGGAGGAGGGCTGCGAAGGCGGAGCGGGTCTTCATGGTGGGGGGATGAATACCCCGGGGCGCGCGAGGGGCAAGGGGGCGGGGTGTCACCCGAATGGGGGGGGCGTCGAGCTCCGGCGTCCCCGGTACACGCTCGGTGTGGGGTCGATGAGGCCTGGTGTCGGGTCGATGAAGGTCAGCGCAGGAGCCTGGAACTTCAGCCTTTCGCCGCGGCCGTCGCTGGCGAGCACCGCGAACGTGTCGCCCCTCCCCGCGCGTCAGTTGTCCGGAGCGCCGCACGCGAGCCACGTGAGCAGCGTGGTGCGGGCCTCGGCGGTCAGCAGCGGCTGACTCGGCGGAGGCATCAGGCAGGCGCTGACCTGGCCGAGCGCGGCCCCGTAGACCGAATGGACGTCCGAGTACGACGTGAGCGCGCTCCGCGCGAGGTTGCTCCCCGCGTAGTGGCAGGTCGCGCACGCCTCCTCCAGGATCGGCCGGACGTCCGCAGAGTAGCTCGGCGCGGGCGCGGCGCACGTCGGGTCCTCGTGCATGCAGGCGGTCGGCTGACCGGCGTCGGTCGTGGACGTCGCGCCGCCGCCGCAGCCTGTCAGCAGGGCGGCGAGCGCCAGGACGTGCGCGCTCGCCGCCGACGGGTGACCTCTCCCCCTGGTCACGGCACCGCGAGGTGAAAGGCCGCGTGACCGTGCGGCGAGTCCGGCAGCACGTCGAGGCAGTTCTCGAAGAGGTGGTAGCGGACCGTCCACGCTCCCGCCTGGTCGAACACGACGCGCCCCGTGTACGTCCCTGGCGGCCCCTCGGCGAAGACGTTCAGGGTCGACGGGCTCAGGTGGGAGCTGGTGTCGTCGCAGCCTGCGTCGTTCGGCGGGCTCGTCGTGAAGGCCTCGGGGCGGATGTGGGCCCCCGTGACCGGTGTGCTCGTGCCGAGGTGCGTCGCGACGACGGTGAAGACTACGCCGCCCGCCCCCTCGCAGATGGGCGAGGAGGTCCAGGCGACGTGGTACTTGCAGTCGTCGTCGTCCCCCTCCTGCCCGTCCATCGTCGGCTGATACGGGCAGCCGTCCCCCCCGCCCGCGTCCCCGCTGGCGCAGCAGGACGCCTGGCTGGTCGCCTGCACCATGAGCCCGGCGTCGCCCATGCCGGGCATCCCGCCGTCGCCCATGGACATCACGCAGTGGCTGTCCGCGGGGCCCCTGGTCGCGGAGCCCGGGGCGCTGCAGGTGGCCGTCGCCGCGTCGGACGTGCTCGACGGCGAGGCGGCATCGGGGGGGGCGCAGGCGTTGATGGCCGCGTCCGTGCGGGTGGAGGCGTCGGGGTGGGAGGCGGTGCTCGACGACGAGCACCCGAGGAGCGTGACGGGGACGAAGGAAGCCGGGAGCGTGACGGCGCAGAGCCAGCGGAAGCTGCGGTGACGGAACATGAGGAACCTCTCGAGATCGACGGGTAGGCGACGGGCGACCTCCCGGGTCCGGCGGCGCATGCGCGCGCGACGGACTGCGGCCGCCGAGCCATCGCTCGCCGACCTCCGCGGGTCACCAGGACGGGGCTAGACCGCGACGGTTCGAGGGGGCGGCGTCGGAGGGGCGTCGGCTACGCGCGGCCGGGACGAGGGGGGCGGGACGGCGGTGAGCAGGGGGCCCGGGCGGCTCCGCGCGAGCGCGACGCCGGGCGGGACGATGGCGGGCGGGAGGCCGGCCGCGAGCGGCGCCTGACCGTGCTCGTCGCACTGGCCGAGGCTGGCGTGCTCGGTCGGCACCGGGGCCGTGCCGTCGCCGTGGAGCAGCCGCTCGCACTCGGGGCAGCCGCACGTCCCCGGGCGCATGCCGCACGCGCAGCTGTGCGGCGTCGTGGCGCCGAGCTGGCGCGCCAGCGGTCGAAGGGCAGGGCCGAGGGTGAGCGGGACCAGCAGCGCGAGCACGAGCGCCGCCAGGGCGAGGCGCAGCAGCGCGGCTGTCCGGCGCGCGAGCACGACCTTCACCGGTACGCGGAGGCTCACCCCCTCCTGGTACCGAATCCGGCGGAGCGTCGCAAGTCGGCCACGCGGACCGGGCCGATCCTCAGCCCCGGACCCGTCGCTAGCCTCGCCTCGTCAGCCGCGCCGGCGCCGACGCGGTGCCGACCACCCGCCGGCCGCTTCGCCGCCTACCGACACTTTCCGTCGATGACGAACGTGCCGTTCAGCTTCGAGCCCCGCGTGCCAGGGACGAACTCCTCGAAGGTGCCCGTGACCATGATCCCGTGCGTGGTGCCGTCGAGCATGCCCCGGCCGATGAGCTTCCTGACCCACCCCTTGTGGGCGTGGTCGACGTAGTCGAGCCGGATGTTCCACACCCCCTGGCGCGCGGCTGCGGTGATGTTGGCCTGCGCCACGCCCGGGTTGGTGTAGACGCCGCTGAAGTCGTCCTCGCCGTGGTTGACGATATAGGCGGCGTCGAACTCGAAGACGTCCGAGCTGTTGCTCCCCCAGATCCCCTTCATCCGGCACGTCTGGTGCGACTGGGCCTCCGCGGGGGCGGAGAGGGTCGCGGCGAGGCCGACAGCGACAGCAGCGGCGAGCCCGAGCGGGGCGATGGCACGGAGGTTCATGGTCACCTGAGGAGGGTTGATGAAGGGCTCGAGAATATTCCGCTCGGAGTGTTCATTCAACCTCTTCCGTGGCCGGCGTCGCGCGGGGAGGCGTCGCGACCCGCGCGGCCTCACGGCGACCGCGCGCACCGGAACCCGACGTTGTTGAACGGAGCGCCCGGCGCGGTCTTCCCCCGGTAGAAGAGCCCGTTCCCCTCGCACACGCAGGCGCCGCACCACCACGACCCGCCCCGGAGCACCCGGCGCGTCCCCCGCTCCGGGCCCTTCGGGTCGCGCACCACGCCGCGCGACGCCGCGTCCGCGTACGCGGTCTCGGCGTACCAGTCGGCGGTCCACTGCCACACGTTGCCGACGGGGTCGTAGAGGCCCCAGGCGTTCGCCGGGTAGGCCCGGACGGGCGAGACGTAGACCCACCCGTCCTCGCGGTCGTTGTGGCGGTGCGACTCCCCCTGCCAGAAGTTCAGGCCGTACCGGCCGTCGTGCGTCGCGGCGTCCCCCCACGGGTAACGGGCGTCGAAGCGCCCCGCGCGCATCGCGTACTCCCACTCGGCCTCGGTGGGGAGCCGCTTGCTCGCCGCCGCGCAGTACGCCGCCGCGTCGTCCCAGCTCACCATCACCGCGGGGGCGTCGTCGCGGAGGAAGGCCGCCGTGTCGGGCGTGTCGTCCCAGAACGGGCGCCGGAAGGAGGCGCCGGGAATCCGCTCCCACGCCCAGTCCTCCATCCCCTCGCTCGACCCCATGCCGAACCCGATGCGCTCCGCGGTCGTCGCGTACCCCGTCCGGTCGACGAAGGCCGCGAAGGCGCGCCTCGTCACCAGCGTGGCATCCATCTCGAAGTCGCTCACGACGACCTCGTGGCGCGGCGCCTCGTCCGGCCGTCCCCCTGCGCGCCCGCGCACGAGCGCGCCGCCGTGGATCGTGACCATCGGATCGGGCGTAGGCGCCGCCCCTCGCTGCGACGTTGCCGCCCGCGTGTCCACTCCGCGTGGCGCCCCCGAGCAGCCCCCGACCGAGACCGCGAGGACGACGCCCCCGAGCGTCGCGCCCCTCGCGCGCCCCCCCTGCGCTACATGCACCCGGAAGGGATGCACGGCGCCTTCTCCATGCAGGCCCGGCGGCAGCCCCTCTGGGCGGCGTCGGGCAGCCCGCTGCACCGCCTCAGGCAGGCGTCGTAGCCCGGCGCCATCGCCTCGTCGCACGCGTCCCGGCAGGCGTTGCCGCCGTCCGCCCTGAGGCAGGCGAAGACGCACTCGCTCCGGACGTTGCAGCGCTCGGAGCAGCTGTTCTCGGTCTCGTGGCGCTGCAGGAGCGCGTCGCAGGCGATGCGGTCGCGGGCGCAGGTCGCGGTCTGGCAGCGGTCCATCGTCCTGGCGCAGGCCTGCTTGCACCTGGCCGTCGTGGTCGCGCACGCCGTCCGGCAGGCGGCGTCCGTGCAGGCGGCCTCGCAGCTCCCGCACTGGCCCGTGCAGCCCGCCGTGCACGACTTGCACCCCCCCTCGCACGAGTCCTTGCACGAGCTCTCCTCGCTGCCGCAGACGCTCGGCGCGCAGGCCTGCTCGAACTCGAGCGCGCACGCGAACACGTCGGGGTCCTGCCCGTAGGCCCCCTCGTGCACGACGGGGGGCGTCTGGGGGACGAAGTCGCAGCTCTCGGCGATGGCGGCGACGACCCTCGGATCCGTCCACCCCTTCGGCCAGCGGCGCTGCCATGCGTCCGTGTTCGGCCCCTTCTTCCTCGACGGTGGCTTGGTCGACGCCGCGGCGGCTTCGGTCGCGGTGACCGCGCCCGCGCTGGCCACCGGGGCTTCGGTCGGCAGAGGCGCAGGAGGCGCCTTCGGCGCCGCGGCGGGCGACGGGGCAGGGTTGGGGGCCGGCGCCGGCAGCGACGATACCGGTGGGGGGACGGACGCGGCCACCATCGGCGGGGCGGTCGTCGCCGTGCATGCCGCCGCGACCAGAAGGCTCCCCCCTAGCAGTCGACCCAGCCCGGCTCGTGCGCTCATGCCGGCGAGCGTACCGCCACGCGCCGCGCCGCGTCGCCATTCCTCGCGTCGAACGGGGCGCAGCCTGGTCGGCCCGCCCCGCCTCCCGAGCGGCGCGTGGGGCCACGTCGTCCGGTCCCGCGCCGGCCTTCGCTCAGTGCGGGCAGAACTGGCGCTGGGCCGCCTCGGCGCGGCAGACCTTGGCGAGCGGGGCGCGCTTGTTGACGCATGCCGAGGCGTACGCCTCGACGCTCGGGCACACAAAGGCCTGGCCGCCGGTGCAGCAGAGGTTTCGCTTCATCTGGACGCCGCCGCCCGGCTGCGGCCCGCCGCCGCCGCGCACGCGGTAGGTCGTGTTGGTCACTGCGACGTTGTTGATGACCGTCGTGCCGCCGGCGGGCGCAGGGCCAGTCTGGACCGCCGCCGGGTCCGCCCCCTGATCGCCCCCCTGATCGCCGCCCGGGTCCGGTGCCTGGTCGCCCCCGGGGTCCGCCGCCGCTCCCTGCTGCTGCGCCAGCTGCTCGCGGGCGAGCGACGCGGCCTGGGAGAATGCCTGCGCGCGGGCGACGTTCACCTCGGCGTTGCGCTGATCGCGGATCTCCTTCGCCGCCGCCCGCGCCGGGGCCTGCACTTCGTCGGCGACGGCCTTGGCGAGCTGGGCCGCGAGCACGTCGCAGCGCTGGTTGACCTTCGCCGCCGCGGGGGGCGTCCCCTCCGTCGCCGCGGAAGGAGGGGTGGCCGCGAGCGGCGCCGAGGCCGTGACGATGACCTGCGCCGGCGCGTAGTCGATCGACAGGAGGCAGCCATGGTGACGCTCGGTCACGGTCACGCGACCGTCTGTCTCGCCCTGCGGGTCCAGCTTCCGGTGCGTGATCGACCGCGCCACCGCATCGCGCACGGCGGCCGGCTGGTAGGTCTGGTCCAGGAGCGCCGTGTGCGGCGTCGGGATGACGCTGCCGCCGCCGCATGCCACGGCGGTCATCGAGCTTGCGGCGACCGCGGCGACGCGGGCCGCCACACCAGGCAGCGACGTGGAGAGCTTCATACCGCGGAGACTAGCCACAAAGGCGGGTGCCGGCTGCGTGGAATCGTCCTCGCCGTCGAGGGTTGCACGGCGGCTGGCGGGCGGCGCAGCTCGCGGGCCTGCCGCGTCAGGGCGCGCGGAGCGTCCGGGTGAGGAAGGCGATGGCCGCCCGGAGCGAGTCGTCGTCGATGGCGTGCCCCATCGTGGGGCGGTCGAGCCGCTCGACCTTCGCGCCGCGCAGGGTGAGGGTCGCCTCCGACCGGGCTGCCTCGGCGAAGGGGACCATGGTGTCGCGCGCGCCGTGCACCAGGAGCACTGGCGTCCCGACCGGGGGGCCGACCGGCGAGTCGTCGTCGAGCCGCCCCGAGAACGAGATGGCCGCGACGGGCGTCGGCGAGCCGTGGACGGCCATCCACTGCGCGAGCATCGCCCCTTGCGAGAAGCCGGCCCACGCGACCCGATCGCGCGGCAGCCGCCGCCTCTCGAGCTCGGCCGTCACGAGGCGGGAGACGCGCGCCCCGGCGTAGCTCATGGCCGCGCTTCGATCGGCGCTGCGCGCGCGGCTCCACCACTGACGTCCCCGGGGGTGCCCGTCGGCCGCGTCGCAGCCGTCCGGGATCAGGACCGCCAGGCGCGAGCTCGCGCTCATGAGGGCCCGCGCGACCCGTTCCATGTCGGCGGCGGTCGTGCCGAACCCGTGAAGGACGACGATCGTCGCCTCGGCCGGCGCCGTCGTCGGGCCGAGCTGCAGCACCTCGGGGGGAGTGCACGGGGCCAGCGGCGCAGCCGGGGTGGCCGGGGCGGCGACCGTCGCGACGGGCCCAGGTGGAGGCTCGCGTCGCGGCGTGGGAGGCGCGGGCTGCCGCGCTTCGGCGGTCTCGGCCGGTGCCGAGGAGGCCGCCGGTGGGGCGCCATTCGTCGGGGCGGAGGCGTCCGGTGACGGGGCCTCCCGGGCACGGCAGCCGAGGACCGTGACGGTCGCCGCGAGCAAGAGGGCGAGGGGACGCGAGGCGAATGGATGGGTCGAGGGGCGCAAGGACAGCAGGATCCCACCGGTCGCCATCGAGCGTGAAGAATCCTCTCCTAGCCGGCGACGTCCAGCACATCGTGAAGCTTCGCCAGGAGGACCGACGGGGTGAAGGGCTTCGGCAGGAACGCGACGCCCTTCTCCAGCACGCTTCGCCCGGCGACCACGCCGCCGGCGTGGCCGGACATGTAGAGCACCCGGAGCCCGGGGCGCGCGGCCGTGAGCCGCTCGGCGAGCTGGCGCCCGTTCATCCCGGGGAGCACGACGTCGGTCATCAGGACGTGGATCGTCCCGGAGTGCCCGCTGCTCCGGTCGAGCGCCTCGGCGGGACTCGCCGCCTCGATCACGGCGTAGCCGGCCCGCTTCAACGTCCTCCCGATGAGCTTGCGAATCTGCGGCTCATCCTCGGTGACCAGGATCGTCTTCCCGACGCCCGGCCCCGGGGCGACGGCGGAAGCCCGTGTCTCGACCCCCGCGGTCATCGGCTCGCACGCCGGGAGGTAGATGCTGAACGTCGTCCCCGCTCCCGGGGCGCTGTCGACCGTCAGGGTGCCTCCGCTCTGCTGGACGATGCCCAGCACCGAGGCGAGGCCGAGTCCCGTCCCCTTGCCGACCTCCTTGGTGGTGAAGAATGGCTCGAAGATCCGAGGCTGGATCGAGTCGTCGATCCCGACGCCGGTGTCCCGGACCACGAGGCGCACGTGCCGCCCCGCCCTGGCCCCTGGCAGCGCGCTCGCCTCGACCTCGGACAGATCGACGTTGGTGGTCTCGAGGGTGAGTCGCCCCCCGTCGGGCATCGCGTCCCGCGCGTTGACGGCGAGGTTCACCACGACCTGCTCGATCTGGCCCGGGTCCGCGTGGACGGGGCGGAGCTCGGACCCGCGTGCGGTCACGACCTCGATGTCCTCGCCGAGCAAGCGCCCGAGCATCTTCTCGATCCCCACGAGCACGTCGTTCAGGTTGATGACCCGGGGCTCGAGGACCTGACGCCTGCTGAAGGCGAGGAGCTGGCGCGTCAGGTCGGCGGCGTGCCTCCCCGCCTTCTCGATCTCCTCGATGTCTGCCCGGAGTGGGTCGTCGTGCGTCAGGTCCTCGGCGGCGAGCGCGGCGTAGCTCAGGACGACGGAGAGCATGTTGTTGAAGTCGTGCGCGATCCCGCCCGCGAGCAGCCCCACGGCTTCCATCTTGTGCGCCTGCCGGAGCCGCTCCTCGAGGCTGCGCTGCTCGGTGATGTCCTCCTTGACGGCGATGAAGTGCGCGACCTGGCCGGTCGCGTCGTGCACGGGCGAGATCACCGCGCGCTCCCAGTAGAGCTCGCCGTTCTTCCGCTTGTTGCGGAACTCTCCGCGCCACTCCTGTCCGGACGTGAGCTTCGCCCAGAGCTCCCGGTAGTCGGCGGCCGTCTTGTCGCCCGACTTGAGGATGCGCGGGTTCTGACCGAGCGCCTCGGCGCGCGAGTAGCCGGTGACGGCCGTGAACCTGGCGTTCACGTACTCGATGGCGCCCGTCAGGTCCGTGATGACGATCGACGCAGGGCTCTGCTCGACCGCCTGCAGCAGCTTCCGCGACGTCTCCTCGGCGAGTCGTCGGTCGGTGATGTCCTGGACGACGCCGACCACCTTCGTCGGCCGTCCTTCCTCGTTGACGACCAGCGAAGCCACGCTGTGGACGACGCGCGGCGAGTCTCCGTTCGGGGGGAGGACCGTGAACTCCTCGTCGTACGCGTGGCCCGCGAAGAGCCGCGTGACCGCGTCGTCGAGCCGCGGCCTGTCCCGCGCGGAGACGAGCGACTGCGCGAGGCTGAGGGGGATGTATCGCGACGTCGCCGGCAGGCCGTAGATGCGCAGCGCCTCACCGGAGGCCCACATCTCGCTCGTGCCGACGTCGAGCTCCCAGTTGCCTACCCGGGCCACCGCCTGAGCCTGCACCAGCCGCGCCTCGACCTTCGCGAGCTCGGCGGCCTCGCGATCGCGCTCCGCGAGGCGGCGCTTCGCCTCGCTCAGCTCTGCGATCAGCTCGGCCAGCGTCGCCGCCTCGGGCGTCGTGGTGGGCTACCTAGCCCCCAACGCCGAGCGCTGCAAGCTGGGCGGTCTCTGATTGCCCGCGCCATCGCGGGCGCGACTCGCCTCTCACGCCCGCGGTCTCGTGGCGCGGACGGCCGCCCACACGACGAACCCGACGATCACGCTCGTCGCCAGGGCCATCCCGGGCGCCGCGAGCGCGAGCGCCGTCCGCAGGTCGTCGGCGTCCTGACGGTCGCCTGCGGCGTCGAAGCAGTCGAGGTGCATGCGCCACCGGTTCGTGGTGCCCTGGTCCGGACGATTCGAGTTCCGGGGGTGGTCGATCCGACCGTGAGCCTCGGCGCGCACCGTCCCCGCGGGGCACGAGAACGGCGCCGCCGCGCGCTGCGCCGCAGGGATGAACCCGAGGACGAAGGCGCTCGCTCCGCCGGCGACCAGCACGAAGACGGCGAGCGCACCGAGCAGGGACGGTAGGCCCCTCCGCACGTCCTCGCGCTCCTCTTCCTCCTCGCTCCTCGACGTCGTCATGTGCGCCGCGCTGCCGTGAGCGTAGCAGGCCCGGGGTCGTGGCGTCCGTGCACGAGGGTGGGAGGCCTCCTGGTCCGCCCGCCGCTCGCCAGAGTCGCCGACGTCGCCTGCCGCCACCTCGGGGGCCGGCGGGCCGGGCGGTTGACCCCCGCGCGCTCGACGTGACAGCATCAGCATCCACGGCGCGCGGGCGGCCGCCGGGGGGGCTACCGACTCCGGATTGTCCGCCCTCCGACGGGAGGACGCTATCCGATGACCATGTCGACCGTTCGTGGTGCGAGCTCGCTCGGTCGTACCCTCTTCGCGGCTGCCGTCGCTCCGCTCGTCGCCGTGGTGGCTTGCAGCGGTCCGGCGACCTCGACAAGGGCGGATGGTGGAGTGGACGCAGCGGTCGACGGCGGTCGGGCCGCGACGGACGCCCGTTCGGCGACGCCCGATGCCTCGAAGGCGGACGCTCGCCGCGCGGACGCGGCCCCCGTTCCTGAAGGGGGATGGACGGACGCGACGACCGCGCCGGACGCCACCGTGGACGGCGGCGCGGTGAGCTGCGCCCCCACGTGCCCCGATGGCCACCCGTGCAAGATCGGGAGCGACTGCGGCTCGCAGCAGTGCAGCGCCGGAAGCTGCACGGCCCCGACCTGCGGCCCGAGCTGCCCGGCCGGGAGCCCCTGCGGGGCGAACGCCGACTGTGCCTCCGCGGTCTGCACCGGCGGTCTCTGCGCCTCCGCGTCGTGCTCTCCGACCTGCGCCAGCGGGGTCGCGTGCGGCGCGTCGAGCGACTGCGCGTCGGGGGTCTGCGCGAGCGGCAAGTGCGCCAGTCCGACGTGCGCGCCGACGTGCCCGACCGGTGCCGGTTGCGGTCAGAACGCTGACTGCGCGGCGGGGGTCTGCACCGGAGGCAAGTGCATCGCGGCGGCGTGCACCCCGTTCTGCCCCGACGGGCATGCTTGCAGCGGCAACGGCGACTGCGCCTCGGGCTCGTGCACGAACAGCGAGTGCGTCGCCCCGGCATGCGGACCGGGCTGCCCCGACGGCAACGTCTGCGGGGCGAACAGCGACTGCGGATCGGGCCTGTGCACGAGCAACGTCTGCGCGGCGCCCGCGTGCGCGCCGACCTGCCCCGCCGCCAGTGCGTGCGGCGCCGCCGCCGACTGCGCCTCCCACCTCTGCGTGAACGGGATCTGCGCGCCCCCGGCCTGCTCCCCGGCGTGCGCCGATGGGACCGGCTGTGGCGCGAACACCGACTGCAGCTCCGGCGTGTGCACGGCGGGGACCTGTACGGCCCCGTCATGCTCGCCGACGTGCGCTGATGGGAGCGTCTGCGGCGCCGCCGCCGACTGCGGCTCCGGCGTCTGCACGAACGCCAGGTGCCAGGCGCCGGCCTGCACGCCAACCTGCTCCCACGGGAGCGCGTGTGGTGCGAACGTCGACTGCGCCTCCGGCGTGTGCACGGCGGGACAGTGCGCGCCCCCGTCGTGCTCGCCGACGTGCGCCGAGGGGCTCGGCTGCGGCGCCGGCGGCGACTGCAGCTCCGGCGCCTGCACGAGCGGGTCGTGCTCGGCGCCCGCGTGCGCCCCCGGCTGCGCGACCGGGAGCGCTTGTGGGGAGAATGCGGAGTGTCTCTCCGGGGTGTGTGCCACGGGCAAGTGCTCGGCGGCGGCGTGCTCCCCATCCTGTCCCGACGGTCACGCTTGCGGGACGGTCGGCGACTGCGCGACCGGCGTTTGCACCGCGGGAAAGTGCGCGGCTCCGACCTGTGCGCCGACGTGTTCCGACGGCAACGTCTGCGGTGCCGCGGCCGACTGCGCGACCGGCGTCTGCACGGCCGGCAAGTGCGCGGCGCCGACCTGCTCGCCGACCTGCTCGGACGGCAATGTCTGCGGGGCGGCGGGGGACTGCGGTTCGCACGTCTGCACGGCGGGAAGGTGCGTCGCGCCGACCTGTTCTCCGGCGTGCTCGGACGGCGGCGCCTGCGGGGCGAATGGTGATTGCGCTTCCGGCATCTGCAGCGGCGGCACCTGCGCGCCGCCCGCGTGCTCCCCCGCCTGCGTGGACACGAGCGTCTGCGGAGCGAGCGGTGACTGTGCCTCCGGGGTCTGTACGAACGGCAAGTGCGCGGCGCCGGCGTGCGCTCCGCTGTGTGCGCCTGCCGTGGCCTGCGGGGCGAGCGGCGACTGCGCCTCCGGGGTCTGCACGAACGGCAAGTGCGCGGCGCCGGCGTGCGCCCCGGCCTGCCCCGGGGGGCACGCGTGCGGTACGGCCTCGGACTGCAGCTCTGACGTCTGTACTGCGGGCCTCTGCGCCGCCCCCGCTTGCGCGCCCGGGTGCGCGACGGGGAACATCTGCGGCGAGAGCTCCGACTGTCTGTCGGGGGTCTGCACGAACGGAACGTGCTCCGCGGCGTCCTGCTCCCCGTCCTGTCCCGACGGGCACGCGTGCGGTCTTGCCGCCGACTGCGCGACGGGCGTCTGCACGGCTGGCAAGTGTGCGGCGCCGGCGTGCGGACCCGGGTGTCCGGACGGCAACGTCTGCGGGGCCGGAGGCGACTGCGGCTCGGGCATCTGCACGGCTGGCAAGTGCGCGGCGCCTGCCTGTTCACCGACATGCAGCGACGGCGCCGGCTGCGGCGCCGCGGGGGACTGCGGGTCAGGGGTCTGCACGTCGGCAAAGTGCGCGGCTCCTGCGTGCTCGCCCAAGTGCGCGGACGGCTCGGCGTGCGGCGCGACCAGCGACTGCGAGTCGCTCGTCTGCACCGGGGGGAAGTGCGCCGCTCCCGCGTGCTCGCCCACGTGCGGCACGGGCGCGGCCTGCGGGGCGAACGGCGATTGCGCCTCCGGCGTCTGCGCCGGCGGTCTCTGCAAGGCGACCGCGCCGGCCGTCTTCAGCTACACCGGCGCGGATCAGTCGTGGACGGTCCCCGCCGGGATCACGACGGTGCGGCTGAAGGTGTGGGGCGCGAACGGTCACGCGGGCTTCGTCGCCGGCTACGGCGGGGGGGGCGCCTACGCGCAGATGGACCTGACCGTCACTCCCGGCAGCGTCCTTACCGTGATCGTCGGAGAGGCGGGCTACTACTCGAACTACCTCGCCGGCGGCGCGCCGGGCGCGTGCCCCACGACGGGCATCCCCGCGGTCTATGGCGGAGGAGGCCTGGCCTTCAGCGGGGGCGGGACGGGAGGGGGCCGCTCCGAGGTGAACGTCCAGACGGTCCCGCTCACGACCACGCGAATCGTGGCGGGCGGCGGCGGCGGCGGCGGGGACTACAACGGGGCCTCGAACCCTGGCAGCGGCGGCGCCGGGGGCGGTCCGAACGGACAGAACGGGACGTCGACCGCGAGCGGAGGCGGCGCCACGACCGCGGCGCCTGGTGGGAGCCCCGCAGGGTTCCCGGGGGTCGGGAGCACCGGCGGCGACGGTCAGTGCACGTGGGGTGGGAACCCCAACGCGGGCGGCGGGGGCGGCGGCGGCTACTTCGGGGGCGGCGGCGGCGCCGGCACCGGGCAGGGTGGCGGCGGCGGTGGCGGGAGCTCCAACACCGTCGGTGGAGTGAACGCGTCCACCGTCGGGGGCTCCGGCGCAAACCAGGCCAACACGGGGGACGTGAACTACTCCGCGACGAGCGGCAACGGCCTCGTGGTGATCCTGTACTGACGCACCCACCGTGCGAGGGGCAGGCGGGGACGGACTGGCAATCCGGCTCCTCCCGTCGCCACCGCCGTGGCCGCCGGGTTCCCGGCTGACCCTCCGGGCGGCGACGCCGCCGTCGCCTGCGGGGGTGCTCCAGCCCACGCCCACTCCGCGGCCCCTGGCTTTGGCGATGCGGCCCGCTTTCTCGCCCCGGCAACCCCCGCGAGTTGCGCTAAGGTCCGCCCGCCATGTCCGACCGCTCCGACCGATTCCTGCGCGCCTGCCGACGTCAACCGACCGACTGCACCCCCCTCTGGTTCATGCGCCAGGCCGGGCGGTACATGCCCGAGTACCGAGCCCTGCGCGAGCGCCACTCGATGCTCGACCTCTGCAAGACACCGGAGCTCGCCCTCGAGGTGACGCTGCAGCCGCTCCCCCTCGGGATGGACGCCGCGATCCTCTTCGCCGACATCCTGCTGCCGCTCGAGCCGATGGGCGCGCCGTTCGAGTTCGCCAAGGGGGAGGGGCCGGTCGTCCACACCCCCATCGCCTCGCGGGCACAGGTCGACGCGCTCCGGGTCATCGAGCCGGAGGACGGGCTCGGCTACGTGCTCGAGGCCGTCCGCCTCATCAAGAAGGAGGTGGCCGGCAAGGTCCCGCTCATCGGCTTCGCCGGGGCGCCGTTCACCCTCGCGAGCTACCTCATCGAGGGGGGCAAGAGCGCCCACTTCGTCAAGACCAAGCGCCTCATGTATAGCGACCCGGAAACCTGGAACCTGCTCATGGGGAAGCTGGCGGAGGTGGTCCGTCGCTACCTGCTCGCGCAGATCACGGCCGGCGCCGACTGCCTGCAGCTCTTCGACTCCTGGGTCGGTCAGCTGTCGCGCGACGACTACTCGGAGTACGTGCTGCCGCACGTGAAGCACATCCTCGACGGCATCTCGGGCAAGGGGGTGCCGGTCATCCACTTCGGCACGGGGACGCACGCGCTCCTCGAGCTGCAGGCCAAGGCGGGCGGGGACGTCATCGGGCTCGACTGGCGGACGCCGCTCGCCGAGGGGTGGGACCGCGTCGGCCACGATCGCGCGGTGCAGGGGAACCTCGACCCGACCGTCCTCTTCGCGCCGCGCAGCGTCGTCTTCGAGCACGCCAAGCGGGTCCTCGACGCGGCGGCCGGGCGCCCGGGCCACATCTTCAACCTCGGCCACGGCATCCTCCCGGAGACGCCGGTCGACACGGTGAAGGCGCTCGTCGACTTCGTCCACGCCTACAAGGCGACCCCCACGTCATGACTCCGAGCATCGGAGCGGGCATGACCGACGCGGTCCTGACCATCGCCCACGGCACGGTCGACAACCTCGACGACCTCCCCGCCTTCCTGGCCGGCATCCGGCGCGGTCACGCGGCCCCTCCGGAGCTCGTCGCCGAGGTCCGCCGACGCTACGAGGCCATCGGCGGGCGCTCGCCGCTGAACGACACCTGTCGCGAGCTGACCCGTCGCCTCGGGGCTCGCCTCGGGCTCCCCGCCGCCTTCGCCGGGCGGCTGTGGGCGCCGCGCCCGGCAGAGGTCCTCCCCGCGCTTGTCGAGGCGGGGGTCCGGCGCGTCGTCGTCCTCCCGCTGGCGCAGTACTCGGCCTCGCTCTACATCGACGCGGTCCGCGCCGCGGCCACGGCGCTGACCGAGCGAGGGGGCCCCGCGCTCGCGGTCGTCGGGCCGGGCAACTGGGGGCAGGAGTCGGCGCTCATCGCGGCGTTCACCGCCTCGCTCACGCGCGCCCTCGCGGCGCTCCCCGGGGCCGTGCGCGCCCGGACGCGCGTCGTCATCAGCGCGCACAGCCTCCCGCTCGCGGTCATCCGTGGCGGCGACCCGTACGAGCGCGAGGTCCGCGCGACCGCGGCGGCCGTCGTGGAGGCGGTCGGGGCCGCCATGCCCCCGCACGAGGTCATCTTCCAGAGCCAGGGGATGAGCGGCGGCGAGTGGCTCGGCCCGGACGTCCGCGCGACCATCGACCGGGCGGCGACCGAGGGGGTCGGGCACTTGCTGTTCGCGCCGATCGGCTTCCTCGCCGATCACGTCGAGGTCCTCTACGACCTCGACATCGAGGCGCAAGGCTGGGCCGCCGAGCGTGGCCTCGGCTACTCGAGGATCGACTCCCTGAACGCGTCCGACGGCCTCGTCGACGCGCTCGAGACCGTGGCGAGGAGGGTTCTGGCGTGAAGCGAGTCGTGGTGATCGGCGGTGGCATCAGCGGTCTCTCGACCGCGCACATGGTCCGGGAGCGCGACCCGTCGGCCGAGGTCGTCCTGCTCGAGCAAGCGGCGCGCGTCGGCGGCAACATCGTCACCGAGCGGCCCGACGGCTTCGTCATCGACGGCGGCCCGGACTCGTGGGTCGCCAACAAGCCGCACGCCACGACGCTCGCGAAGAAGCTCGGCCTCGAGTCGGAGCTCATCGGGACCATCCCCGAGAACCGGAAGGCGCTCCTCGCCTGGGGCGACTCGCTCCACCCGCTCCCCGAGGGGTTCGTCCTCGGCGTCCCGACGAGCATCATGCCCATCATCACGACCGGGCTCTTCTCGATCGGGGCCAAGGCGCGGATGGCGATCGAGCCGTTCATCCCGCGCCGGAAGCCGGTCGACGAGGACGACGACGAGTCGATCGACGCCTTCATCCGGCGCCGCCTCGGCGCCGAGGTGTCCGAGCGCCTCGTCGGGCCGCTGCTCGGCGGCATCTACGGCGGCGACGCCGGGGCCCTCTCGATGCGCGCCACCCTCCCGCAGTTCGTCGAGATGGAGGCGAAGCACGGCTCGCTCATCCACGCCCTCAAGGGGGCGCAGCGCGGCAAGCCCGGGGGGCCGAAGCCGAGCATGTTCACGTCCGTGAAGAGCGGCCTCGGGACGATGGTCGACCGCCTCACGGCCGGCATCGGGTCGGAGCGAATCCGGACCGGCGCGAAGGTCGCGCGCGTCGCCTCTCTCAAGGACGATCCTCGCGGGCGCTTCGCGGTCGAGGTCCAGGGGGGCGAGACCTTCCACGCCGACCACGTCGTCATCGCCGCTCCTGCGCACGCCGCGGTCGAGATGCTCAAGGGCTTCGGCGACCCGCTCGCCACGCTCCTAGGGGGGATGCCCTACGTGTCGACCGGGGTCGTGATGCTCGGCTACGCGCGCTCGGACGTCGCTTACCCGCTGGACGCGACGGGCTACATCATCCCGCGCGTCCTCGGGCGCCCCGCGCTCGCGGCCACGTGGGTGACGAGCAAGTGGGCGCACCGGGCCCCGGACGGTCAGGTGCTCATCCGGGTCTTCCTCGGCGGCGCCGCCCACGCCGAGCTCCTGTCGCGGGACGACGGCGAGCTCGAGCGTCTCGCGCGCGAGGAGCTACAGCGAACGATGGGCCTCACCGCGGCCCCCCGGATGTCGCGCGTCTTCCGTTTCCTCAAGGCGAGCCCGCAGCCGCTCGTCGGACACCCGGGGCGCATGCGCCGGGTCCGCGAGATCCTCGCGAAGACCCCGGGCGTCCACCTCGTCGCGAGCGGCTACGACGGGGTCGGCATCCCCGACTGCGTCCGTCAGGCCGAGGAGGCCGCCGGGGTCATCACGGCCTGACCGTCGCGCCGCGGCCCGCGCACGTGAAGCGCCCCGACGTGCGTGTAACCAGCGCGTGCAGCTCGCCGTTCGCGGCCGCGTTGGAGCAGAAGGAGACGTCGACCTTCCCGTCCGCCGCGGGGGCGTCCCAGTGCGGCTTCGCCCAGACGCGGCCGCAGGGGCCCCTGTCGACCGCGAGGTGGCGGAGGCCGTCCGCTTCGGGGCTCGGGGCGGGCGCAGGGCGGACGTCGCGGAGGATGACAGTCCGGCCGATACCGATGTCGAGCCGCGGGTCGTCGGCGTCGCGGGGGATCGTGAGCTCGATAGGGCACGGGACGAAGTGCGCGATCATGACCGAGCCCTGCTCCCAGTCGGGGACGTAGCCGTGGCGGTGCCAGAGCGCGAGGTCGTCGGGGCGGGCTCCGGTCAGGAGGACCCCCTCGTAGGGGAGTCCGAAGGTCGCCAGCTCGCTCTCCTGCTGGTGGCGAAAGGCCAGGTCGGTCTGGAGCTCGGGCCTCGCCAGGAGCGTCATGAAGCGCTCCTGCGGGGGGACGGGCGGCGGGTGGGGCGCGTCCTGCCGGAGGGCGAAGGGCCAGGTCGCGATGCTCCCGGCGAAGGTGTACGGCGTCAGACCCCCCTCGACGGTCGCGTAGAGCGCCCCGATGTGGCGGAGCGGCGCGAGCAGCGGGACCTCGGCGTCGCCCGGCGCGGTGAGCGGGGCACCGGCCGGCTCCAGCGTGACGGGGAGCCAGAGCCCATGGCGCTCGACCTTCGCAGAGAGCCCGGCGATGGCGTCGGCGCACGCGGCCTCGAGGCGCCGGTGGAACGGATAGGAGAGCGCCACCCACGCGAGAGCGGCCGCGAACGAGAGGGCCGCGAGGCCGCGCGAGACACGGGCGCTCGTGACGCGCTCGAGCGGGAGGGCGAGGACCAGGAGGACCATCGCCAGCGAGACGAACCGCTGCGAGAAGCACTGCCAGCCGGGGAGGTCGCGCGGGCCGAGGACGGACGTGGCCAGAAACAGCCCCCCCAGGACGACGAACGCGCGGTCGCCTGCGGCCGTCCCGCGTCGCGCGACCCGGGAGGCGCCGTAAAGCCCGGACAGCGCGACAGAGGCCGTCACCACGAGCGCGCGGACCCGCGGCCCGGGGGCGAGCGTCCGCGGCCAGACGGCGAGCGACTCGGCGAGCGAGACGAAGCCGAAGTCGTGCGAGAACGTCGCGGTGGTCGCGCTCCGTCGGGCGACCAGGAACGCGGCGACGACGAGCGCGGCGGCGGGGGCCCCCGCGAGGGTCACCTTCGCGAGCTCCACGAGCCGCCGTCCACGCGGGGCGCGCGCGGTCCGCGTCGCGGCGATTACGATCCCCGTCAGGATGGCGGGGAACAGGTGGAGGGACGCCTGCACCAGCAGCAGCGCGGCCACGAGCCCCCTCCGCGCGGCGCCAGGCGGGCGATCGGCGAGCGCGACCGCGAGGACGAAGAGCCCTACGCCGCTCGCGACGACGAAGGCGAAGAAGCCCATGTAGAGCGTCCACGAGAGCGCCAGCGGGAAGCCGAGGAAGGCGAGCGGCACCCGGCGCGGGTCGACCGCTCGCGCGAGCGCCACCATGCCCCACGCATGGAGCAGCACCATGATCGAGAGCGCGACCTGCAACCCGCGCTGCCAGCCCAGCCACTCCTCGAGCGGCTCGAAGAGGACCGTGAACCCCCGCCCCGCGAACTGCGGCGCCGGCGCGAACACCTCCCGGTAGATCGTCCCCGGGTCGCCGTAATGGTTCTCCATGTGGACCGCGAGGATGCTCTCGGGGCCATCGCCGGTCGGCAGGTAGGAGATCGTCCAGAGGCTCCCGACGAGCACGACCGACAGGATCGCGAACCCGACCGCGTGGAGCCATGCGTCTCTGCGAGCCAACGGGGCGAGGTTACCATGCGCCGGCCGGCCCCCCGGGCGCCCTGGCCGGGCCGAATCCCCGGCGCGGGTCGTTCACCCGTGGCTCAAAGCTCCGTCGTCGCCGGAATATTTCGCGCGCCACGCCGCGCCTCAGCTCTTGCACGCACGTAGGGTCTGACGAAGAGTCTGGAACCGTTCCACCACTTCGCCCTCGCCGGAGCCCTTCATGCGTATCCTTCCGCTCGCCTTTCTTCTGATCACCTCGGGAGCCGCCGCGCTCACCGCGACCGGCTGCGGCGGGTCGACCGCGGCGACGAAAGGGACAGGGGAGGACAGCGGCGGGGGGACGGTCGTCTTCACCCCGCGCGACGCGGGGGGGGCCGCGGCGGACGCGACGCGGGACGCCTCGGTCGCGCACGACACCGGGGCGGACGCCGGCGTGGACGCCTTCACGGGCCCGACCGACGCGGAGCTGAACACCTACCCGGCCATCAAGCCGGTCGTGCCGCAGGTCGTCTCCTCGGGCGGCCCGGTCCTGGCGAGCCCGATCTTCGTCCCGGTCATCTTCGCGGGGGACGCCTACGCGTCGCAGATCACCCCCTTCATCGAGGCGATCGGCCAGAGCGAGTACTGGAAGGCCGCCGTCGGCGAGTACGGCGTCGGTCCCGCCCGGGGGACCGCGGCGATCGTGCTGAACGAGACGCTCCCGAGCAGCCTCACCGACTCGCAGCTCCAGACCTGGCTGACCAACCGCATCGGCACCGACCCCCGGTTCGGCGCCATCCCCGGCTCGAGCCTCTTCGACGCCGGTCCGTTCGACGCGGGGGCCGTCGACGCCACGGCTCCGGTGAGCGACGCCATCGCCCCCACCGCGGCCCCGCCCGCGGGGACGGTCTACGCCATCTTCGTCCCCGGCGGGACGCAGGTCTCATTCTCCCAGTCGCAAGGGGGCGGGACGAGCTGCACCGACTTCGGGGGCTACCACAACAGCTTCTACTACGGGCCGGACGGCGCGACCGTCGTGTACGCCGTCCTCCCCCGGTGCGGCAGCTTCGGACAGATGAGCGGGTTCGACGCCCTGAGCGGCCCGGCCAGCCACGAGCTCGCCGAGGCCGCGACCGACCCGGAGGTCGGCTCTCCCGGCGGCGCCCACGCGGCGTTCGCCCAGGTGGACCTCAACCACATCTTCTGGGAGCTGATGCTCGGCGGCGGTGAGGTCGGCGACATGTGCGCGCAGTTCCCCGGCGCCTTCTACCACCCGGCCGAGGCGTCGATGAGCACCTACATGGTCCAGCGCATCTGGTCGAACAAGGCGGCGGCCGCGGGGCAGGACCCGTGCGTGCCCACCCTCGCTCCGGCGCAGGAGCCCTACTACTTCAACGCGATGCCGGAGCTCCAGGCCATCCAGGCCCACTACCAGGGGGCGACCTTGCCCACGCTGGGTCTGCAGATCCCGGTCGGGCAGTCTGCGACGCTCACGCTCGACCTCTTCAGCACCTCGAGCACGGCGCCGAACGACTGGCAGATCTCGGCGGTCGACGGCAACCAGTACCTGACCGGCGGCTCGGCGGGGCTCACCTTCTCGTCGGGGGTCCTCTCCGGGACGAACGGCGACAAGCTGCAGCTGACGATCACCAACACCGGGGCTGACGGGCAGTCCTCCCATCCGTTCGTCATCTTCAACAGCATCGGGGTGCTGCAGGACTGGAACTGGTGGATCGGCGTGGTCTCCAACTGAGCGACGCGACTCTCCTCTCGTGCCCGCACGCGTCGACGTGCGGCGGCTGCCCGCTCATCGCTCTCCCCTACGGGGAGCAGCTTGAACGCAAGCAGGCACGGGTCGCCCGGTCGGCGGCCCGCTTCCCCGCGCTCGCCTCGCTCGACGTCGGCGAGGTGCTGCCGGCCGACCCCCGCGCCGGCTACCGCGTGCGCGCCAAGGTCATGGTCGGCCCTGGAGGGGAGGTCGGGATCTTCGCTGCGGAGGGGGACCACGACGTGGTCGACACGCCGGGGTGCATCGTCCTCGCGCCGGCGCTCGTCCGGGTCCTCGAGGTCCTGCGTCCGATGATCGCCGCAGACGCCCGGGTCGGGCACGAGGGGCCGTTGACGCCGCGCCGGACACCGTCGGGAGGCGGGCTGCTCGCCCTCGATCTCCGGGAGCTCCGTCCGCCGTCGTCCGCCCCGGGGTCGGCGCCCCGCGTGCTCGTGATGTGGGTGGTCGCGCGGGGGGCGTCGTTCCGGCTCGAGGCGCTGCGGGAAGCGGCGGCGCGGCTGCGCGCGGCGGTGCCGGAAGTGCTCGGCGTCGCCGTGAACCTCCACGAGGGGGACGGGCCGCAGGTCCTCGGCAAGGAGACGATGGTGCTCGTGGGGGAGCGCTCGGGCGAGGACGAGCACGGAGCGTCGGTTCACCGCGCGACCTTCGGCTCGTTTGTCCAGGCCCACCGCGGGCAGGCCGCCCGGCTCCACGAACGCATCGTCCGCGCCGTCCTCGGGGCCGGGAGGCCGGCGGGGGCCCCGGCGCCGCGCGTGCTCGATCTCTACGGAGGGTCTGGATCCATCGCGCTGGCCCTCGCCGCCCGGGGCGCCGACGTCGTCATGGTGGAGTCGTTCGCCCCCGCCGTAGAGCAGGCCCAGGCGAGCGCGCGCGCGGCCGGCGTGAAGCTTGGAGTGGAGCGTGCCGATGTCGCGGACGCGCTGTCGCGCCTGGTCCGCCGGGCGGGTCGATTCGACGCCGCCGTCGTCAACCCGCCCCGCCGCGGGCTCGATCCCGTCGTCCGGGCGCGGCTCGCCGAGCTCCCCCTCGCGACCGTCGTCTACGTCTCGTGCCAGCCGGAGACGCTGGCGCGCGATCTCGATCACCTCGCGCGCCTCGGCCTCGCGGCGAGCGGGCTCACGCCCCTCGACATGATCCCGCTGACGGACGAGGTCGAGACGGTGGCGGTGCTGGTACGCGCCGCCGCGCCTCCCCCGACCGTGCTCTACGAGGACGCCGAGGTCCTCGTCGTGGACAAGCCACCCCACGAGCCGACGACTCCGCAAGGGGAGCACGCGGGCTCGCTCCTGGCGCGCGTGCAGCGGCTCCCTGGGGCGGCGCGCGCGGTCCCCGTGCACCGGCTCGACGTGGGGACGAGCGGCGTCGTCATCTTCGCGCGCGAGGTGTCCCGCGCCTCCGGCTGGGCGAAGGCCCTTGCGGCCGACGGAGCTTCGAAGACGTACATCGCCGCGGTGCGCGGCGTCCCCGAGGAGCGCGGCGCCATCGACCTGCCCATCGTGACCGAAGGGGTCGCGCGGGGGGCCACGACGCGCTTCGAGCGGACCGGGCTCCTCGGCGCTCACGCGCTCGTGCGCGTCGCCCCCGAGGAGGGGCGCACGCACCAGATCCGCAAGCACCTCGCCGCGATCGGCCACCCGGTCCTCGGCGACGCCCGGTACGGGCAGGCGGCGACCAACCGCTTCTTCGTCGAGAAGCACGGGCTCGACCGCACCTTCCTCCATGCCGCGCGCCTCGAGCTCCGGCACCCGACGACCGGACAGCGGCTCGTCGTCGAGGCGCCTCTCCCCGGGGACCTGGCCAGCGTCATCGACAGCGTGCTCGCCGCGGGCGGCCGTCGCGCCGTGGGCGCCCGCTGAGCGGCCCTACTCGCGGGCGGGGGTGTGCCCGCCCGCGACGTGAGCCAGCTCCGCGACGAGGAGGTCGAGCTCGGCCTCGCGGTCCGCGGGGGAGGCGATCGTCAGGTCGCCCCCGTGCTCCGCGAAGACCTGCGCGATCCCCTCGGAGGCCTCGACGATCCCCTTCACGAAGACGACCTCGGACGCGCGCACGACGAGCGCGCGCGTGACCATGCCGGGGCCGACGAACGGGGGGACGGGGCGGCGCATCCGTCAGCCGAGCGGGTCCGGCGCGTCCGTCTCGGACCGCGTGCGGCGCTCCCGGAGCCGGAGCTCGACGTACTGCACGAGGCGGCCGATGTACGACTCGACCGACGGGCAGCGGATGTCGGTGCCACGAAGGAGCTCGACGGTGTTCCGCGCGTCGAATCGGACGTCGGTGCCGAGCGTCTGCAGCAGGCCGCGCGGGCTCCGGGCGAAGCGCTCGAGGCCCGGCGTGTGGAGGAGGGCCCGCGTCAGGTTCGCGGGGATGACGCCGCGCGGCGACCTCCGCCCGGCCTTCTGGGCGACGAGCTCGAAGAAGCGCTTCGCGGGGAGAGGCGAGGGGTCCACGAGGTGGAACGTTCGTCCGGGGGAGCGCGGGTCGCGTCCGATCGCGGTGGCCGCGCGCGCGACGAAGTCGACCGGGACGAGCGGCAGCGGCGCCTCACCGTGGCCGGGGAGGGGCAGGGCGAAGTCCGGAGGGGCGTTGAGGATGAGGACGATGAGGAGGTACGGGCCGTCGAAGCGGTCGATCTCGCCGGTGGTCGAGTCGCCGACGACGATCGCCGGGCGAAGCACCGCGATCGGGATCCTGTCCATCGCCGCGCGCAGCATCCGCTCGCCGCGCGCCCGGGTCTCCTCGACCACGTTCCGGAACGACTGTCCCGCCTTCAGCTCCGCCTCGAGGACCGTCCCCTGACGGTCGCCTGCCACGTGCGCCGTCGAGTGCGCCACGAGGCACTTGAGCCGGGTGCACATCCGGGCGAACTCGAGGACCTCGCGCACGGCGTCGACGTTGACGTGCTCGGCGGTCTTCCGGTCGGCCCCGAGGTAGGAGATCTGCGCGGCGTGGTGGATGCGATCGACCTCGCTCGCCAGCGTCCGGAGCTCGGATCCGGCCAGCCCGAGGTCCATCGCCGCGGCGTCCCCCTCGAGCAGCCGGACCCGACCGCGCTGCTCGAGCGGCAGCGCGTCGAGCGCGTCGCGGGCCCGCGCCAGCGACTTCGGCTGGACCACGGCGTACACGAAGGACGAGCCGCGATCGCCCCGGTCCGGCCGGACGAGCTCCTCGAGCAGGCGCCGGGCGTGGAACGACGGGAACCCCGTGAGGAGGACGACCTCTTCGTAGCCGGCTCGAGGCATCGTCAGCGGCTTACCGCATCCCTCGGGCGTTGCCCATCCGTCACGGCTCGAGCCAGCGGCCGAGCGCCTCGCGCACGATCGTGTCGTCGACCTCCAGCATGGCCCAGCCGTTCCCCTTGTCGCGGCCGAGCCCGAGCACAAGGCTCGACCGCGGCCCGCTCCCCTTGTGGTCAAGGTCGGAGTGCCCCGCGAAGACGAAGGCGACGCGGTTGTGGAGGGTGCCGAGCTTGCCCGCGAGGCCGATGTCACTTCCGAGCAGCGCCGTCGGGTCCTTGCTCGCCCGGAGGGCGCGCGCGGAGCTCGCGGCCGCGCCGACATGGAGGAGATCGCCCGTCATCGCCCACGCGATGGCGACCTCCCCCGCCCCCTTCTTCCTCTGGAACGTGGCGATGGAGGTCGACCCCGTGCCGGTCGCCGCCGCGGTCGCGGTCGAGATCCCCTGCACCGCGAAGTGAGAGTCGAGCATCGTCCGGAACGCCGGGAGGCGCGCGAGGTCGACGAAATCGGTGACGGACTGCATGGCGAGGTCCGGGTTCGCCGTGGGGGTGCGGATGGTCACCGCCGGGCCCCCCTCGAGCTCGGCGGCCACGGTGACCCACGGGCCGCGCGAGCCGGCCCACGCGGAGAACGCGCCGTGGATGGCCGCGGTGTCCTTTGCGCCAAGCGCGGGCTTGAACGCCGCCACCGCGCGCTCCTCGGCGGCCTTCGCGCCGTCGGCGAGCGAGGGGGCGTCGTCGCGCAGGAGGAGGGCAGCCTCGGTGTCGGCGGAGAGCGAGAGCATCGGCGCGGCGTCGCCGACGGGGAGCGACGCGAACGCGCCGCTCGAGACCCCCTTGCCGGGCGTGAGGGACAGCTCGAGGTCGACGTCCTGGTCCCCCGCGTCGAGCGTGAGCTCTGCGCGCTCGAGGTCGGCGAGGAGCGCGAGCTTGGCGTGAAACCAGTCGTCGAGGGCCTTGATGATGGCCGTCGGGTCGCCAAGATCGGGGGCCTTCCCGCCGTGCTGCTGGCGGAGCGTGGCGTCGAGCATCGACGCGGTCGCCCTGAGGTCCGCGGCGGCGCCGTCGAGCTGGTCATGGATCGCCCCGGCGAGCGCCTCGTGCGTGGCGGTGACGACGAGCGCGTGCGGGCTCGGCGGGCGCGCGGGGAGCGTGCGCGTGGCGTAGGGGGCGAGCGTGACGAGGTCGGCCTCGGACCGCGCGACGAGGAGGTAGCCGAGCGGGGAGAGCGCGACCAGATAGCGCGCCCTCGGGTCGGGTTTCGCGGCTGCGAGGACCGTGAGCTCGCCGTCTCCGGGCCGCCCGGTGAAGCGCGGGCTCTTCCCCTCGAGCAGCGCGGCGCGCGCGTGCTCGAGGTCGCGCAGCTTGAACGCCGCCACCCACCCGAACGTCGCGCCAGGGTGGGCGACGACGCCGTACGCCGGGGCCGCGCCGTCTATCTCCCCCGCGAGCGTCAGATCGAGCCTGGCGACGGTGGCGAGCGCCCCGCCGACCGTCTGAGGGAGCTGCGCGAACGGGCCGGCCACCCCTTGCTGCAGGCGCCCCCATAGCGCGTCCGGTCCGCGCGCGGACACCTCGGCGACGAGCGCCGCCGGGGGCGGGACCGGGGTGCTCGGGACGGGGGGCTTCCGGTTCGTCGCCTGCGACGTCTCCTTGTGGCAGGCGCAGAGCAGCGCCGTCAGCCCGCACCACACCAGCGCCCGCACGACCCGTCTCTTCACGAGGCCGAAGCTACTACGCCCGCGCCGCGGCGTCCTACCCGCAGCGGCTGCCGCTCGCGTCGGTCACGCAGCGGCTCCAGCCGAGCGTCCGGCAGAGGAAGCTCCGTGGCTGCCCTGCGGCGCAGTAGCGGAGCGTCGCGCCGTCGCAGCGGGCCGGGGCGGCAGGGTCGCAGGCGCCCCCGGCCGCGGCGGGGGGGGCCACGCAGGCGCCCACAGCGCGCCCTGTCTGGCCCGGAGCGGCGCAGGTCATCCCCGCGGCCGCGCAGTCGACCCGGACCTCGTGGCCGTTGAAGCAGCTGACCGCCACCGCCCCTTCGCAGCGCGTCGCCGAGCCGGCGCACCCCGCCGTCGGAGGCGCGCACGCCGCGCCCGCCGGGCCGTTCGGGGCGCAGATGAGCCCGAACGCCGCGCAGTCGAGGCTGCTCAGGACCCCGTGCTCGCAGCGGAGGATGCGCGTCCCCGAGCTGGAGCAGACCGGCGCGGCCCCCTCGGCGATGCTCGCGGGGCAGGCCCCGAGCGAGCACGCCGCCTGCCCCTCGCGCACCGAGCACTGCTCGCCGCCGCGGGGGCAGTCGCGGACGGCCGCCACGCGCTCGTGCACGCAGCTGAGCGCGCGCCCGTCGATATCGCAGTAGCCGGCGGGGTTGTCCTTCCCCCGACCCGTGCAGGCGGTAGGGCTGGCGCCCCGGAGGCTGCAGGTGCGGAGCTCTGCGCAGGTGTTGGCGCGCAGCCCGCACTCGCGGATGAGGAGCGACGACGCGACGCCGCCCGGCGAAGCGAGCTGGGCCCCCAGCGTCCGGACGCAGGCGGCGAAGTCGCGCGGGACCATCGACGCCGGGATGGGGAGGTTGTCGCACGACGTGAGGAGCGCGCAGACCTGCTCGACGTCCTCGATGGCCGGGGGGGTGACGCGCCCCTGTCGCGCCGGCTCGATGATGGTGGCGGCGGTGGGCGTGGGCGGGTCGGCGAGCGCCACCAGGGGGGTGCCGAGCACGGCCAGCAGCGCGCCGCCCGCCACGCGCCGCGCGACCCCGCCGTCGCGCCTCGCTCCGCCCGCCCCTACGAGGTTCCCCATCGCTCCTCCTTAGCTTCTACCGCACCTCGGCGTGTCGCTCCATGATTCACGCGGCGCCCTGCCCCCGCGACGCCCCCGTCGGCGGCGCTTTCCCTCCCAACTCCGGATGAATCCGCTCTAAGGTAGCGGCCCCTCTCGAGGAGTGGACCCGATGCTCGACGATGTGCAGAAAGACCTCTCGGCGGCGATATCGAAGGCACACGATGTGCTCAAGCGCGAGCTGTCCAAGCTCCGCGCCGGCCGCGCCAACGCGGGCCTCCTCGACGGCATCCGCGTCGACTACTACGGCACCATGACGCCGCTCTCGCAGATGGCGCACGTCAACGTCCCCGAGGCGCGTCTCCTGACGGTGAAGCCCTGGGACAAGGGGCAGGTCAAGGCCATCGAGAAGGCGATCCGCGAGGGGGACCTCGGGCTCAACCCGCAGACCGACGGCGATCTGATCCGCATCCCCATCCCGCCGCTCACGCAGGAGCGCCGCAAGGACTTCGTCAAGATCGCCCGGAAGTACGGCGAGGAGTGCAAGGTCACCATCCGCAAGGCGCGCCACGACGCGCTCGACATGCTGTCGCAGATCGACTCGGAGGGGGAGGCCAGCGCCGACGAGGTCGAGCGCGCGAAGAAGAAGGCCGAGGAGACGGTCGCCGAGGGGGCGAAGCAGGTCGACGCCATCGTCGCCAACAAGGAGAAGGACATCCTCGAGGTCTAGGCCCGCGCCGCCGCTCGACGTTCGCTCGCCTGGCCCCATCGTGACGCAGGAGTCGCCGCAACGTGACCGCTTACCATCGCCTTGACACACCCCATGCCGGGTGAAACTCTCACGTCGACCGGCCCTGTGCCCGTTCGAGGAGCCACGGTTCCCATGCCCCTGATGCGTGCCTATGCCGCCGGTCTGAGCGACGTCGGGCTCCAGCGAGAGCACAACGAAGACTCCTTCATCGTCCTGAACGAGTTCGACCTCTACGTCGTCGCCGACGGGATGGGGGGCCACCGCGCGGGGGACGTCGCCTCGCGCATCGCGACCGAGACGATCGGCGAGTTCTTCAAGTCGACCGCCAACGACGACGTGACCTGGCCGTTCCACTTCGACACGAACCTGTCGGAGGAGGAGAACCGCCTCCTCACCGGCATCCGCGTCGCCAATCGCCAGATCTACGAGCGGAGCACCCGGTCGCGCGAGTGCCAGGGGATGGGCACGACGGTGGTCGGCGTCATGTTCAGCCTGCGCAAGCAGCGCATGTACATCGGCCACGTCGGCGACTCCCGCTGCTACCGCGTGCGCGACGGGAAGATCCAGCAGCTGACGCGCGACCACTCGCTCGTCAACGACTACATGGTCGCGATGCCCGACCTGACCGAGGAGCAGCGGAGCGAGCTCCCGAAGAACGTCATCACGCGCGCCCTCGGGATGCAGGATCACGTCATCGTCGATCTGCAGCACGACGACCCTCAGGTCGGCGACGTGTACGTCATCTGCTCCGACGGCCTCTCGGGCATGCTCTCGGACGAGGAGATCGAGCTCGTCGTCACGGCCGCCCCGGACATCCGGACCGGCTGCAAGAAGCTCATCGAGCGGGCCAACGACCACGGCGGCGAGGACAACATCACGGCGGTCCTCATCAAGATCGAGCCTGCCCGGGTGCCGGGCGAGAGCGCCAGCGACCCCGAGCTCGCCAAGACGCTCGCGGGGGGCGACCTGACCAAGACGCTCGACGACCTCCAGCCGGCGCGCCTCGCCGACCGGGCGGTGATCACCTCCACGTCGGGGCCCGACGCCCGGACCTCACAGGACCTCTTCGTCGAGGCCGAGACGATGCCGGGGGTGATGATCCCGGCGGTGGCCGCGCTCCGCGCCCGGGAGGAGGCGAAGGAGAAGGAAGAGGCCGAGAAGGACAAGGAGCCCAAGTAGCGAACCGGCCCGCACCTGCGCGCGCGCGGCCCCGGGAAACAGGCGAGCGGTCCCACGACGATGTTGCTCACGCGGGCCAGCGGCGATAGAGAGCCCGGCCATGCTGCACGGTCTGCTCGTCACATGGTTCCACTGGGTCAAGGACTGGGGCTACCTGGGGGTCTTCCTGCTCATGGCGATGGAGAGCTCCATCATCCCCGTGCCGAGCGAGGTCGTCATGCCCCCCGCCGCCTACTGGGCCGCGCAGGGGCAGATGAACATCTTCGGCGTCATCCTCGCCGGCACCGCGGGGAGCTACTTCGGCTCGGCCGTCAGCTACTGGGTCAGCAAGTGGATCGGCCTGCCCGCCGTCGAGCGGTTCGGTAAGTACATCCTCATCGGCCCCGACAAGGTCGCCCAGGCGCACGCGTGGGTCACGCGCTTCGGCGTCGGCGGCATCTTCTTCGCCCGCCTCCTCCCGGTCGTCCGTCACCTCATCTCCATTCCGGCCGGCATCCTCTCGATGCCCTTCGGGAAGTTCAGCGCGGCCACCACCCTCGGCGCCGGCCTCTGGTGCGGCGTCCTCGCCTTCTTCGGCCAGCAGGTCATCGGCGACCAGCCGCACCTGCTCGATTCCCCGGAGGACCTCATCAAGGCGGTGAAGGCCAAGCTCCTCTGGATCATGGTGGCCATCGTCCTCTTCACCCTCGCCTACGGCGTCATGGTCTTCCTCCGCAGCCGAGCCTCCGCCTCGCCCCAGGTCGCCCCCGCCAAGGAGTGACCCGCGGCCGCCGCGACGCCGCCCGGGAGTTGCGCTAGGTTCCGGGCATGGCGCAGGACCTGACCGCTCCGCTCACCCAGCCGTCGTCCCACCTCCAGAAGCCCGGGTCCCCCGTGCATCCGGGCGCTGTCGACGCCGCGCACGACGTTCAGGGCGAGGTCCCCGGCGACCTCGCCGCGCTTCGTGCCGCCACCCTGGCCTGGCGCGGCGGCGCGGTGGCGAAGGCCGAGGCCAGGCTCCCCCCTCGCAAGCCCCGCTTCACGACCTGGAGCGACGTCGACGTCCGCGATCTCGTCACCCCGGCGGACGCCCCGCTCGACTACCTGCGCGACCTCGGCCTCCCGGGCGAGTACCCGTTCACGCGCGGCGTGCAGCCGACGATGTACCGCGGCCGGCTCTGGACGATGCGCCAGTTCGCCGGCTTCGGGACCCCGGCGCAGACCAACGCCCGCTTCCACTACCTCCTGCAGCAGGGGCAGACGGGCCTCTCGACCGCCTTCGATTTCCCGACGCTCATGGGGTACGACTCCGACTCGCCCCGCTCGCTCGGCGAGGTGGGGATGTGCGGGGTCGCGGTCGACACGCTCCGCGACATGGAGGTGCTCTTCGACGGCATCCCGCTCGACCGCGTGACGACGTCGATGACCATCAACGGGCCAGCGATCGTCCTGCTCGCCTTCTACATCGCGCTGGCCGACCAGCGGGGCATCCCGCGGACGGCCATCGGCGGCACGGTGCAGAACGACTGCCTGAAGGAGTTCATCGCCCAGCACGCCTGGCTCGTCCCGCCGCGTCCGGCCATGCGCATCGTCACCGACATGATCGAGTTCTGCTCGAAGGAGGTGCCGCGCTGGAACACCGTATCCATCAGCGGCTATCACATCCG
>Ga0316217_10001159_pt1 | contig 35409 bp, 13 predicted proteins | sample 1anoAmetaG_FD_203633 | JGI IMG/M metagenome (GOLD analysis project Ga0316217, IMG submission 203633) | Freshwater microbial communities from Trout Bog Lake, Wisconsin, USA - 1anoA | ecosystem: Environmental > Aquatic > Freshwater > Lake > Hypolimnion/Profundal zone | place: USA: Wisconsin...
AACCCCAACCCCAACCCCAACCCCAACCCCAACCCCTTAGTATATCAGTGATAATATAAATTATTATTAAATAGAGTAACGTATGAACCAGCTAGTGAACTCTCTTCAGTTTGTCTCTTACTCTCAAAGCGCAGGATTTGTGATCCATCAGTAGGCCATAGATGCAATCAATGGCTTAAACCATTAAAAACAGCTATCTGTGATATCAATGGTGGGCAAAACAAAAACAGGCAAAAGCTTTCTCCTCAACAAGCTTATCTCACAGCTCAAAAGGACACAAAGCTCATAGATGCAATGCTTTCAAGTTTGTAATTCCGTTGATGGAGGCACTAAAGGTCTAAGAATGGTGCCCATTGAGTTTTAAAGCCATATAGTTCTGGTATTGTAGATGGAAGGATTAGGAAACCTGACAAACAATGCTTATTCAGAAAGCAAGCTTTTTGCAATTGCTTTGCTCATATCCTCAATTCTTATGTATAATACGAATGGTCCATTGGATTAGCAAGGTCTCCAGGGTTTAGGAGTGTTAGTAGAAATAGGTAAACTCTTAGAGAGTACTCTCCTTACAAGCACAAAGAAAAAACTAGAAATGCCCTAGTTTTTTATGGTTTTACGTGACTTTGCATTGGTGCTTGAAGACCATGACGGAGAGGAAATTACAATCAAACAATACTTTGAAGATGCACTTCAGGAGCAAAAGGGATTATCAAATGTAGTTTGCAATAAAAATCGGATAAGAAGAGTCCTCAAAGAAATATTTACTAAAAGAGAGTGCGTGACTTTACCTTTTCCCACGGAAGATGCTTTGATTGAAAATGACAGCTAACTAAGAGCAGAGTTTGAACAAGAAATCGGCATACTTGGCGATAAAATTGAGAAGCAATTGTAGCAAAATCCTAAAAAGATAAATGGAAAAACTCTGAATGTCATTTAATGGCTTAGTTTTTCAGGCTAGCTCATAAACTCTATTAATAACCAAACGAAGTAAGGTGGGCTTAAACTTGAAAGCTTAGTACTACAATTCTACAGGCAGCAACAAAAGGCAATCAGATAAAAGTTCTATTCCTCAGCACAGAATCTCTTCAAAAAAGCGACGATTCGAATCTAACAAACACTTTCCAATTTGTAGTTTTTTTCATAGGTTGATTTGGATCACTTCAGCCTTTGCGTTGACAGAAACCAAGAAGAAATAAGTAAAATCAAGCTTGAAATAGAGGAGGATTATCTTAAATCATGTGCTGAAATACAGGAACTGATTTAAAAGCAACTGGGAGGAGAGATTAAGCACTAAAATATCAATTTCAATAGCTCAGGTTTAGCCAAAATCAAAGACTTTGCTGAAATATACTAATTCAAACAAGAAATGAACAAAAAATTGCATAACAAATAGGAGGAATTAGTACTTAGACTGATTTAAATCACATAAACTCAACACCAGGAAAAAGAAAAGGAGAAATAAAGGCACAGATTTGAAACTATTCTATAGCAGCTGAATCTCTTTCAGAATTAAAGCTAGTTAGACAAATTATATCTAACTTTTATCAACGATCTTAAATCAACTAACACTGTCTTTGATTCCAAAACACTAGAAAGCTACTTACTTCGCCTATAAGTAGCGTATTTAAGACGAAAACTTGAGTTAAAAGCAAGATAATAGCTAACTAAGCAATGTCTAATTACTAAATCTTAGTCTCGAGCCTTAAAAGAGAGAAAAAATCCATAAAATATCTTAGAAAACAGTGAACAAAAATGCAAAAAAGAACATTTGTACAGCAAAAACAATATATCTACTTTCTGCTCGAAATAAATAAACATTTCCAAAGGAGAGTAATAAAACAAACATTCATTCTTAATTCCCTATCTCACCATCGAACCAGAGCAGATCAACATTGAGATCTTGAGAACTTTAGTCAAACAAGATAACAGGGGCAACAGCTTCATTTAGTATGCTTTGGAGGTTGTCTTGTTGGACAAAAGATGGACTTTCAATAGGAGATGGAAAGACTTTAACTAACTCCACAACATACTCCACCAACTATTCTAATCCAGCATAGTGCCAAGCTTCACTCCAGGAGAAGTAATAATGAAGTAGTTCACATTCAGCAGAAAGGAAGAAATCGAAACAAGAAGGGCTAGACTTGAAGGATATCTTCGTGAACTGCTTAAGGTCTAGAATGTAAGAAACAGCCGGATTTTTCAAAAATTTCTGAAAATCAATAAGGAGTACGTCCCATTTATTTGAATGATGATTGTTTGAGTTGTTGAGCTATTAATTGGCGCATATTATTAACATGTAAAATCACCCTTAGAACACATTCTAACTCACTTACAGTGATGGCATTGAGAGCAACTAAGGTAAGCATGAAAGCACTCAGGAAACATCATCAATGTAAATTCTGACTTTTTGAAACTTTTGAAGCAAGAAGAAACCATCGTAATATAAGGTATGGAAGAGTCTAAATAGGCAAAGCGGAGGACCAATTTATTTTCAGCGTTGGAGATAAAAACTTCAAACTACGAGGAATCTACTTGCCAACAACTATGCTAGTAACTCAGGCCCTGGGAACTGCAGACTTATCTGATAATTTCAGCTTCAATCCTCCGAATAAATCAGTGGCTAAGGTATCCCTATGTAATCGCTGATAAATGCAGAGACTGCCAACTACTTGAAAATTGAGGCCCATGAAATAGAGTTCCAAAAAATCATATCTTAAATTTCAGTCTTGGCCTTGGGAACCAACATTCTCACTTAAAAGCTTCCTCTTGAATATATACTCTAAAACGAAGGAGTGGCAGTGAATGAACTATATTCAGGGTATAGAATAACGCAAACCCAACTGTAGAAAGTAAGATTGCTGTGAAGTAGATTGCCGCAGTTGCTCCAATAACCTTTTTTAGAGGGGATGAGTTCGAAGATCACGTTTTGTTGATACAGCTTAGTGCTTCGTTTATGGTGAATCTTTTGCGAGACTTGATGCCAATCATTACTTCGCCGGAATTCCTGGGCAACTGGTTTACTTATTCGCAAATAGCAGCTTTGGCGAACCTAATCGATCCAAAAATCTTTGAAGTGATTGTCCGTTTTTTTAGCATCTAATCAAAACCTGCTGTTCTTCCTCCAAAGCTATCCAAAAGTGAACAACTAGCAGAATAGAGAGAGTACAAAGTGACAATAGACACAATTATTAGGTTCATCATTATGTAGATAGTCTTGAGCAAAAACAAAATTGGACTATTAGACTTCGATGAAGCTTGTGCTAACTTGCTGACCTTGTATTTGCCCATAGGCCATCCAGAATTCACTGAGGTCAAGGCTAAAGAAAGAATCGCCTAATTGACAGGGCAGTACTTCGTGTGTGTCATCAAAGACAATCTGCCTGTTTTGATTTACTATGACCCTTTGCTGATGGACTTCAATCCAAAGGCAAGAATTCAGCAGATGAGCAGCTACAAGAAGAAGTTTAGTAGGTCAGAAATAAGTGGATTCTTCTTTAACTGGTACTCTTAGCAGGAAGTTCAGGACATTCTCCTCAAAAATTTCAGAAAAATAGGCAAAGAGTATGAAATCAAGCTGATTATCCCCAAGTGATATGCCTCGACTTAATCTTGACTATGGTTTCTTAGTTATATACTATACATTTGATTGTTTGAATGCTTTAAAAAACCAAGAAACTAAACGTTCCTGCCCAGAAGGAAATGACACAAATAAAAATCACCCTAATTGGAGACTGCCAATCAGGAAAATCTTCCTTTGCTGCCCGTTATTGCACTGGAAGTTGTCCTAATTTCTACTAACCGACATTGGGTTGCGACTCCGTCGACAAATTTGTTAATTACAAAGGTCAGCAAGTGCATATAACGTTCTGGGATATGAGTGGCCGCATAGATTTCCTGTAAATAAGGAACGAAGTCTACAAGGAATCACATCTCATCATGCTTTTTGTGGATCTTTCGAACAAAGCTTCAGTAGATAGTGTTGATTACTGGCTGAGGGAAGTCAAAGACAACAATGGAGCCTGTCCAGTTTACATAATCGGCAATAAAAGTGACAACAAAAAGGTTAACGTAAATTTGACCAATGCTGCGAGATAGAGAGATGGCATTTATGTGGAGATTAGCTCCAAGGCTGGTGAAGGAATTGAACCATTGATGTAAAAAATTCTCACTGAGTTTAAGTGAGCTAAAGTGATTTTAAATATTTTAAGTTAAAAAGTGATTCAAAATGAAGAAAAACAAAACAAAGCCTTAGAAGACAACTTAAGAGTACCGCAGAGACATCTTCACTTTAAAGAAGAAGCTAAAAGAAGACTAATAACATCTACAGTAGCTAAAACAAAAGTACCAGAATGCCGATGTCTTAGCAGATACTTCCTACACTTACTCAATGAAGCTGAAAATACTAGAATGTAAGGTTGATCTTAAGAAGACACTCTTAACGATATTCGGGCTAAGATTGCCAAGTTTAATGGGGAGGAAGAGTATGAATTCTATTTGCTTAATTTTGCGACTCTTGCCTTTTTGAAGAGTTGTGAAGTCGTTGGTCTAACAAGAGAGATGGTTTTTAGAGGCATTGATGTCTAATGTAAAGGAGCAATTGGCTTTTTTGAGTTCTCGTCTTTCCTAAGATAAGTTATGCGTACATTTTGGGTTAATTTAGGCCTAGATTCGCAATTCGTCAACCCTCTGATGAAATTTTTATGTCCAGACGAATCAAAACCTATCACAAAGCAAAGATACTAACACTTTTTAGCTTCTTTCATGATCCAGACCGAACAAACCGGAGCATAAACAGACTACCTCTAATAATCCATAACAAGAGTAGCAAAGTAACTCGATCGTCAGAATGTAAACCTGCAAAACATCTGGAGAATAAAGGAGATCAATGTGGCGATTGCCGTGCATGGGCTCATGAAGTCTGCTAAGAACCTAGATGTTTTGGACTGCGTTGCTTGTTATTGTAGATGTGATCCTTTGAAAACGGGGATGATAAATGCAAGCGCTATCGTGAGTTTGCTGCAGCATAGAATCTCGGATTCCAGCAACTTTTAGCCAGGTGCTGTCAAGTTCAAACTTGGCAAATACTGATTTTTACAGCTACATTGAGTCTTTTTGGAATGATTCTAAAACTGGAAAATAATCTAATATTAAAGGTTTTAATCTTTTTAGGGTGTGAGGAGTTGTTAGAAGGATGCGATTGTAATGATGGAAATTAATCTATTAACAATTGCCACTTTGTAATTATTATAACCGTTAACACAATTTGGTAAATGCAAACGACACAGCAGATTCTCTATAAACTGAAACAATAGATTTAATCTCAGTATGTTGCTATGAACAAAAGGGGGCTCAAAATCAACCAAAAAGTGCTTGATTAAAGCTTTTAAGAAGATGAGGAGATACTAACATTCTTATAGGTGCCTAATAAAGCAGGTTTTCAAAGCAAAATGAACAAAACGCTGCTATAATATGAACGGAAAAAAAGAAGTGTGGAAGAATGGTACAGTTAAAAGATGGACAAACTCTCTAAAATTTATAACACAAGTCAAGCATGATTTGCAGTAATGGTATTATATCAAATCCAACAACTATTGATGGAAAGAACTTAAACTTATTAGAGTTGACATATTTTTGATCTACATTTTGTCTTGAAGTTCTGTCCATCCAAGCTCAATTTCGCTATCTTTACTTACTTCAGCTATGAAAGATTAGGTTAAATGGGATAGGAATAAAAAAATTGTAAGGAAAGAAAGGTGAAAGCTAATTTTATTTTTTTGTATTTACTTACTTTCGTAAAATTATTAGGATTGAATGTACAAAAAAAGGACAGAGCTATAAACCTAGGCAATTTAGCCCAGCAAAGCCAACCCAGAGTCTCCTAAATTCACGCCAAGTCAATCACCCAACAACTCACAGTCCCTAACTGCAAACAAGAAATCTTCAGGTTATTCAAGATTGTAAGATCTTAACAAGCTTTGGAAATAATCCTCTCTTTCTCTGGTATAGGCATTGTAACATAGACTCGAGATTGTTCTCCATCTCACAAAATACCCAACTCAATCAGATTCAAACCTTTGAAAGAATAAGAAAAAACGAACAAACAATTTTTGGCTTTGTAGTTGCGGCAAAATATTAAATCGGATCGGAGCATCAATTTCGCAAAGTCTCATAGACCTGAACACTGGGTCAAAGGCCTAGGAGAATTCGGACCTTCTCCTGCTTCATACAAATGTGAAAGGTTCATGTAAGACAGTCACTACAAATCTGTTTAAATGAAAGAGGCTTACAAAACGAATCCTTTAGCCGCTTTTTATGAATAAAAAAGAATGAGTATACAATCCAGTTATTTAGAAAGTACGCTCAAAGGACAATCTTTCAAAAAGTTTGAGAAGCACCATAAAACTTTCTTAGAGCATACCAAACATCGGTTTTACCAGCCTTAAAATATTGAAGGCCAGCCTGGACCCGGTCAATACACTCAAACTTGCGTCAATAAACCGAAGGCTAAGAGTTACTCAATTAGGACAACTTTGAAGAGATTTAATGACAATCCGAGGTATCCCAAATTCTTATTATAGTAGAAATCCTGGCCCTGGGACTTACGATCATGAAAAGCTGATTTCATTGGCCTCAATGAATATTAAGGAAACTATTCCAAGAAGCAAGAGAGACTACTTAACAAAATTTGAAGATTTTCCCAGTCCGAACCACTATGCAATCAATCGCTTCTTGGAGGAATACACATGAATGATTTGGCATTAATAATACACAAATAATTAAGTATCAAGGTTCTTCTTGAAGCTTTTTTAACTCTTCTTCTATCGTTTTCAACTACAGCTGCAGCTATTCTTTTTATTTCAATAGCTCCCTTCTCTTCTTAGCTTTTAAGGCCTATTGCTAACTGTCTTCTTCATCACTTAACTAGAAATCTATCTAAGACTTATCTAACATTTAATGGGAGTTCTAAATTTCCATTCTTTTATATTGTTGTATTGATTACTTAATTTTGGCCTTCTGCCTTTCAACTGCGTTTTTAGGAACTTTCGGCTTCGATGGTGGGGTAGGAGGGAGTTTGTAGCTTTAGCTTATAGGAAAATCACTCTGGTAACTCAAGCCACTAGGTTTATTTTTGTGAGTTTTTTACTGATATTATTGTAGGTCTGAAGATTCAACTTGCAAAGTTTTTGAGTAATTGTTTTGGATGAACTAAAAGGAGTTGTTTTCAATCTATTGCTCTGGCATTAAAGATCTACCGAGAGAAGGTTCTTTTTTATGCTTTTATTCAGAAATTAAATCCAAATTCCTTACCATTTGTTTATACCCATCTATTTTTGCCCTTGCAGATTGCTCTTTGTAATGAATATCAGCCTTTGAGACTGAAAAACTTTCATTCGAAACCGCAGAGTTATTATACTTTTCAGCTTTATTCTAGATGATCTTTTCTAATGTCTTGACTGGCATTTTCTGAGACCTTTGTACCTTTTATAGCACCTTATCAATATTTAAAAGTAAATTATTGCTCTAATCTGGACTACTAGACACATAAGCAACTCTTTACTCCTTTTCCTGTCGATTATTGAGAAGATTGTTGATGTTTGAGACCGAAGAAAAGTTGCTCACAGCACTTCCGTTTTACATGATGGGCTGCGATTAGTTATTCATGTTTTTGAAGAGTGTGGAGTTGTAAGCGAATTACCTCTCATTGCTTTGGTAGTTGATGGGACTCTTAATCGTCTACTCTGACTCTAGTCTTTGCTACATAAGCTCAGGTTTGAGTGGCTGCATTTTCTTATTGTTTGAAATAGGCTTACCGATGAGCTTTTTCTTTGCCATGTTTATCTGTAGCGCCTCTATGTTCTTTTTTATCTTTTACAGCTGCTATTCTCTTTGCGTTGTGTCTTTCTTCACCTACTCGATAGAGATGTCGTATTACATTTCAAACTCGATTTTAGTATTAGTATAAGAAAATATATGAAAGCAAAGTTTAGGCTTTAAGAAAGAGTCAAACAATCTGTAGCCACAAAATTAAGCTCTAAGCACTTGAAATTAGTTTATAAAGCAACATTTAACTTTATTTCATCTACGAACGTAGTGATTACCATATGCGTTAGATGTTGTTTTAAAGCCTATCTTTTCCTATGTCGCCCATGGACAGCCGAAGCTTGATCTTGACTGATCTTTGATTTCTTTGAAAGATCGTGGCTGTTCAAATGCAATTTTGTTAATTTCTAGGTTTTATTTATGAACAGGCGGCTATTGCTAAACTCTTATCTGAGTTTTGTTTAGGCTGAGTTTTTATAAGACACTCTATTTTTTGTGCTTAGCAGTGGTTTAGGAGTTTTTCGGCTTTTGTTCTTTTTCTTTTTAAAAATAACGATCAAAAATGACATAATTGTTGTTTTGAGGAATAAAGCCACAGAGATTGTGGTACTTCTTTAGAAAACTCAACAGTTTTTCCGAGGGTCGATCGTATGCAAGTTTTTCTGGGTTCTTCCCTTCACTTTTGATAAACTTGTCAAAAATGACCTACATAAACCTAGAATTACTTTGCCAATCCCAGTCCTTTGGCAACTCTAATGCACGTAGATGTCGAGAACTGCAGTTGGACATATTTACTTTATGTTTCCACTCTAATTCAATCAAGACTTACGCGATCGTGATAGAAAAGATTCTTTTAGCCAACCTTCACAAATCCTACTGCTTTATTCGCCGCAACTTTGATATAGATCCTTTGGTCAGTTCCATAAAACTTGGCAGTTGATGTTATGATTTGTTTGAGTTTTTGTGAAATGGCTGACAGTTAGCCTAAGGAGTTGATCATTTTGCTGAGTATCGCAAGACCTTTTTATTTTTGGTGAGGTCTGATTTGCTTGAGATAATCTCTACCATTGAAACAGATGAAGCCTTCTTCATCCACTTTCAGGACATCTTGAATATTAACTTCCACTTACATTAAGAAATCTAACAATATTTTAATGCTATACAAAGAAATTAACCATCTTCTTATACTTTTTCAAATCATGCTTTCAAGGGATTCTCTTTTGACCTTCTGAGCCTTTTGAATGATTTAATTCGAATAGTATTTGGTTGACTTGGGACGATTATAATATAATTATGTCAATATCTCAAATTTAAATCAAATCTTTTGACCATTTGCTTGCCAAAAGACAAGAACTCATCAATAATAACACTTTGGCCGTTGGGCTTCCAGACGCAGCTGCTTACTACTATGTCAAAGAGGCCTCTTTTTTGAGTAAAAAGGAAGAAAGATGGATGTTTTATTTGTTTCAAGGTCTCAATACAAACCCTCAGAATTTGTCAATCTTTATGCGAGACGAGGCGCAAAAGGAAAACAAAGGTAGCAAATAAAAGTTGTCCAAGGGAGTCTTTGCAGTGTATGACTTGTTCGGAAAAGCTGATATAGTAATAGAGATAAGCATCCCCGGTAATTTACGCATCTTTAAGGTGGTAGATAACAAAAAGGAGTTAGTCAGCAGCTAATAAATGGACTTCATGTACCTAAGTTCAGTGTTTCGTACGATGTATCAAACCAACTTACCCTGGGGACGCTATTATCTTCTCTTTCACTAAAGTAAAAACTATTTTGAAGAATTAAAAGCTTTTTACGTAATTGCTTTTAATGTTTTATTGAAGAGAGATATTACCATCCCTGGAGAATTTGAAGCCCAAGCCAGAGTGAAAGGTAGCCATGGCTGCAGCCTTATCTTTAACCACATGAAGGAAAGAAAGCTGGTTCGCCATTCCATTTAGATTATCTAGTAACTCTTTAGAAAAAATGAGTAATATAGAAAATGCTTCAAGTTCCGTATTTTGTTAGCTGAACTTTACGAATAGTTTGGCAAAACTTCAAAAAGTTTGGACCAAGTGAATGACCTTCTTTAAAATCACCCTAAAGAACCTTATCTCATCTACTACCAAGCAAAGTATCTCTATGCTTCATCTCTTTTTTAACAAGCACTCACAATCGCCAATTCTATAGTTCAGTACAACCAATACTAGATTTGGATTCTTCTGGCAAAATTGCACCATTAGATGAAAAAATTTGGAGAGCTACTCATTTGTCTTAATCATGCGATCAAGTTTGCTAAAATTAAGGGAGGAATCAAGAATATTGACCAAATATACAGAGGGTTTTAATAGCTTGGGAAAGTAAAAACTTGTGGGATTTTAGAAAGCATTTAAAACCAACCCAAATTAATGGTTTACACAGATAGTCCTTTAACCATTTTAGTTAAAGAAGTTTAGTAAAAGAACAAGTTTTTGGTTGAGAAAGGTTATTGGAAGCTAAATTCCAATTAAAAAATGGTTTACTAAATAATGCAAGACCTAAGATACAGACTTTAAACCAAAAGATACGAATAGCTCCTCTAAAAAACTTTCGAAGACAACATCCCCAAATATGAAACCACTATAATAAAAAAAGGAATAATCAAAGGAAATACATAAGACAAAGCTAGCCAAAAGATCTCACTTGAACACAACTCCTTCAATAAACGAGAAGAAGATGAAGATTTGCCGTAATTTTTGAAAGAGAGTGTAGACAAAGTAGAGGAGTCAGTTAATTTCAAAGCTGGTCGCAATCTCTCAATCATTCCTGAGATATAGTCTGTCATTGAAAACTCAAACTATGAAGAGAGGGAAAAAGATAGGAATAGTCGCCATGTAAGGTATAAAAGATAGGTACAGTAGGGACTTTTCAAAATAGTCCAGCTTATCCTCGGAGAAAGCTAATTCGAAAAAGCAGAGTATGAGAACAATGTGGCTAAAATTTTGCAAATTTACAACAAAATGAGGACCTCGTCAAAATACAATAACTACTACGCTGATAGGATGTTCAAGATTTTCATGACTGTGTAAAACTATCGCTCTATTATTGTACTTATGGCTGAAACGCTTGATTTTTTGGAGCAAAAGGGAGTGAGAAAGATAGATAAGCTTCCCTATTGGATGCATAAGTATCTTTTCTTCATCATTGAGGAAAAAGGGTTGAAGTATTTGAACGATATGCTGCAAAAGCTCAACTTTTATGATGAAGCAGTGATAGATACAATCGAAATTGCAAAAAACTGGAAGATGAAAGGTGTTACTTACTGAAATTCCCACAAAAAAATGAAAAAAGGGCTCTTTATACGATCAGAAATGATTAAATTGAATTATTTAAATACTTTGGCAATCATAAAATTTATCAAATGAATACATCGCAACAAGGGAACTCTCAAATTAGGTATTTGGGCTCAACCTATCTTTACAATATGCTACAGGTAAACGCCATTTGACTTAGGATTTTAGGCATTTGCTCATCTTTGACTTTAGAGAAGACTTTAACCGACTTAACATCAGAGATTCTTTTCATGTCTATCCAGGACTCAACAGAGGTAAATTTTTTGTGATAAAGACCAAGTGATGGAGGTCATCGATCTTGCTGAAAAAAAGGCGGCTGAGAAAGAACAAAAGTATAAGAATATACAAAAAATAAGACGCTACTTCTTCATCAATAAAGAGAAAATCGATACTGAGTATGAAGGTGTTAAATTTGTGATGAAATGCTTAGCTGAAAGACAATCGAAATAAGACAAGTTCTATGCTCTGAATGACAGTTTCTAAAATTTTGGCAAAGCTTATCCTTTTGTATTGATAGATGAGTAAAAGCTAAAAGAAGCCTCACAAAAATCGCAAGAGTAATTTGACAAAGCAGTTTTGTATCCTTATGCGAAATTTCCTGCAGAAATAATACCTGGGAAACTGTATTTAGTAAGCATTTATCTATCCAGGGAAGTGTCTATTCTTCCAATAGCCAAAAGCAGCTAACAGACCTAGGGATTGTGACCTTGATTGACTTCATTGATTATGGCTAAGAGTAAAAAGTAGCAGAATTCAAGCAAACTCATGAAAGTTACCATCATTGGCCCATAAACAAAGATGTGCCTGTGATTATTGACTTTGATCAAATAAACAAACAGATAGACTAGCTCTTGGAGAAAGGTAGAATACTGCTTTACTGCAAAGATGGAGAGACCATCAGTCCAGCCTTCGTTATAAGTTATCTCATGTATAAGGCAAAACTCGACGTAACTACATCAACTTTGAAAGTCTGCCAAGCTATTTCAAGAGTTTAGATTAGTAAAATGATCTATACTCAGCTATTGGTTTATAAACCCAAAAAATGAAATGATTATTTATAGCGAACTCAATCTACTCTAATCCTAGGCTTGAGTAAGCTCAAGCCATGATATTGAAGCAGGAAGATGTAAAACTTAATATTAATATCAAAATTCGTTCATTATTGCTTTCAGCTTTCTATTTGCTAATCTTGTTTGAAACCATTCTCGTAAGAAACCCCAGCCTCTTCTCTTGCCTTTTTATAGATCAACTAAGTTGGAAGAGTTGGCTACCTTTATCGTCAACTTAGTTCCTTTTTTCTTTTTCGTTTTGTGGTCCCTTTCTTGTTCAAAATCCTCATGGTCATAGTTTGAGACCCTTTTTGGACTTTTCTCTTTGCTTCTATTGACTAATCCTGCTGATGTTTATCTAGTGCTTCTTTTAGCATAGAAACTCATTTCTTTAGTTCTTAGTTCCTGCTGGGTTTCAGTTCTCTTCTTTCTTTATTGTTCAATGAAACTGATAGATCTTTAATCTGAAGGAGATCTTGATTTTTGAATCGAAATTGAACCTGATTTTTATTTTGTCTCAAAACTCGAAACCGTAGCCTTTTTACTAGTCCTATAAATTGTTTAAGTTCTTACCTTTTACTGAAATTTGAAGAGCCTAACTTTCTTTGCTAAATCTTTAGGACTGAAAGGATTAAGACTAGAATTTTCTTCTGACTCCTTGCCCATCTAAATGCTCAAATTCCTTCCTCTTTACACACTGCTATTAATGTTAATCCTCTTTTCTTCGCTTCTTCGTTAAACTTTCTGTTAAGAGTTATCTGCTGCAGTTGAGTTTTTTCTGCGAATAGAGCATATGGAATATATCGACTAGCTCTTTTCTGCTTCCAAACGACTCATAATACATATAAACTGCATCAATTTAGGTATTTATGTCAGCTTTTTCCTGGCTATCTTGGGCAGATTTTGCAGCAGTTATATAAAATCTTATAAAAAGGCTTTAATTAGCAACTGTTCCTATTTGAAGCTTTATTGAAACAAAAACACTTGAATCGCCTTAAAGCAAGATAAGATGTCATTCACGAAAATCTTAGTTAAGATTGAGTTACTTCTAATTTTTTAAAAGAAAAAGCAAGTTTTTGTTTGCGGCTTGCTTAAAACAAAGAACTCAGATCTTTTGGAATTAGAGTACTGATGAAATTTTTGAAATACAGATAAAAGTGAACAATTGAGGATTGGACTCTCCTGATATCCTTTCCCCAGAATTCAGCTCCATACTTTTTTTAACATTGTAAGTTGACCACTATTAGATTCACTTCAGATTCAAAATCTTACATTTCTTTCTATGAAAAAGAGCGTTCAATCCAATTGTCTTTAGCCAGTATAGCCTCTTCCAAAAGTTGAAAAAGTTTGGCTAACTATGGGAGGAAGGTAATAGCGGGCCATTTGCCAATTGTGCTCGAAATTTAAAGGCTATTTATCACAAAAAGTACTCAGAATAGAGAATATTCGGGATCTTGAAGGGATAAGAAGCAAAGGCACTATCGTAATAGGTATGCCAATAAGAAAATGCCTACATGCATTAATTTATATATCTCCATTTTGTAAGTTTCACAGTAAGAAAATGAAAATAAAACAGAGAGCGTGGGCAGACTAACACACCTCAAGTTAAAATCTCATGCTGCCTTCTCCTCAAAAATTTTTATTTATTATTAAAAGGATAATATTAGAGATTTAGATTATTTTTCAGAGTTTAGCGAAGCAAGAGCATAGATAGACCAAGAAAAGCTTTAGTCCATAAGTAATCAAGTTTTTATTACAAAAATAACAAAATTATATTGATTGCCTCACTTAGAATATGTATAAGTATTTAACTTTTATCACTATGACCTTGGGGGTGCATTTTCGATTCTTTGGTAGATATTCTCAAGAAGATCACTGAGATTATTTTCCAGCAGGTAACTTTTGAAAGCTTTGAGCTCCTAAAGCTATAAACGGCTTTGTTCATCCACTGTTTTTGCGAGGAGGGCAGAGATTTCTTATCTTTTTTGTTGGATTATTGCTTACTTTTCTTTGAGTTGCTAAATAAAATGGAAATTACTGATTTGAGGGATTAGATTTAGGAAGTTTTAGAGTTCACAACTGATATTAATACAGCAGATTCTTAGACTTTAGGTTCCTAACCTTACTGTTTTTTAGTTTCTGATTATAAGACCTTTCTTTGAAGACTCTGTATTTGAGCATTTAGCTCGTTACATCTCATCTAAAGCTGAGCAAGCCTTTGATCCGAAATGTGCTCACTAGTCTCATAATGCTACCTCTCTGAATAAAGCTGCTAATCTTTTTCCTTCAGCTCTTTTTAAAGCAAAGATATGGTTTATTGGTTTGAAACTAAAATAGCCTCAACACGCTAAACCTGACTCTTGAAACTTTACTCCAAACTTTGAGTTTCCATAGTGGCATAACTTTGGTGCTTTAGCTGATTTGCCTTCACCATCTCCGATTCATAAAGTTGGGTAAAGCGATTGAACTCCTTTTCGTACTTTTTCAGCAATTCATTGATTGTCTGGATGGTCGTCTCATTGATAGAGTTATTATCATCTCTCAGGTTGACTGCACCTTAAACCTATTCATTAATTTACTTTTATGACTATTCAAGATCAACTCTTTTTCCTTCGTTTTCATTTTTCTTTGTACTTTCCTCATAAGCTTGTTACAACTTATTGTATTGCTCTTGGAACTTGGTAAATTAGTTCAGTAGCTTTGAGTATTTGAGGTCGAGGTTTGAGTACTTTTTGTTGTGCTACTCATTTAGAAGCCTAATTTAGTTTTCGTATTTTTAACTCATCGTTCTGAGAGCGTTTTGGAATTGGTAATATTTTGATTCACTTTGTTGCAGGAATAACGCAGGATTATTGTTCGTTTAGCTTTTTCTTTGGTTCAACTGATAAAAATCCGGCTTCGGAAATGCCGCAAAGGTGCCGAAATTATATTTTTTTGAAGTAACTTAAGACTTAAGAAAGGCTATCTACGCATTCGCCTCTGCAATCATTAAATCTTTGTTTCTTATCAAGCCCAAGGTTTTTTACCTATCCTACTGAAGTTCCTGCACAAGTAATCTCAAATTTGCTATTTACTATTGACGCTAGCTTAGCTATACTTCGGCTGGCTATTTTTGTTGTTCTTCTTACTCCTATAAGTCATAATAAGAGGACTACATACCAGTTCTTTTAGGGGGATAAGCTTTTTTCCTCAATTTTTACAAACTAAGCAACAATTTCTTATTCTCTTCACGAAGCTATCTCTCACTTTTAGTGAGAAAGGTGACTCTTTCTTAATTACTCTTGGCCTCACGTTGAACCAAAGCTAATTGATCTTTTAGTTTTTGTATTTCAGTTCTCTGCGCTATGAGGTCATTAAACAATTTTTCATACTCTTTCGATGACTCTGGATTCTTTTATTCCAAAAGTTTGCATTCCTCTTAATCAAAACCATACTCTGAAAGACCATAAAGGTTGACGTAAGGGACATGTTTCTTGATAATTTGAGTTAATTTTTCAATAACCCTCCTCGAATTTGTCTTTGATCTGAACAAAATTTTTTCAAGTTAACCTTTTTATTCTTAGAGTTTTTGAGCACTGCTCTTAAATAAGGCGAGATCTTTCTCCTTGACTTGAAGCTAAGATTTGAGCTCATTTACAGCTTTTTTGAGTTCTTAATATGGGTTATGCACTTTCAACTAGCCTGCTTTTTTCTTTAGTGAAGGATAATCTTCTAACAAGTTTACAATTTTGCTCTTTTCATCCTAAAGTTCTTTGATTAGCTTTGCGTTTTATTTTAAGAGTTCGTTTGCCCTTTATATATCAACCTATGCTCTGTCGGCTGAAGAGTCTCTAAGATGTATTTTAACCTAGAACCATTATGCTTGGTTTTTGTAGTGGTGAATCTGGTTTTTAGATTAGAGAAGTTCCTTTGAAATACTAGCGTACTGCCTTTGACACTAGCTGATTTATTTCTGCAGATTTTAGATTTTGAGGGTTGAAAGGTTATTCTAAGCACTGTTTTAAGCACAACGAAGGCAACTAGTTTGAGTTTAAGAAGTCTGGATTTAGAGAAGGGCAGATGCTTCGGACTTCACAGCCGCAATTTCTTCTTTGAGGGCATAAATTTGCTAATGGAACTGATAGGTGGTTGTTAATAAATCTTTTTTGATTCTACTGTTCTCACTAATCAATGCCGCTATTTCATCATTTTTATTTTCAAGATTATTTCTTAGTTGCCCGATTACTTTTGAATAGCCCTCGTTTTGGATCGAATTCAATCGATTGCTTAGTTATATTTCTTTCAAAATAAGCTCCCGAGAGCCTCGTTTTTTTTAGGTACCTGCGAAATTATAAAGAGCGGAGTACTATTACCTCAAACTTTCCGTCTACAGCTACAGTTTACGGCTTTTGGAAGAAACCTATTTATTCCTTTGCTTAAGATCATCGATCTCCTGATTCTTTGCTAGAAGCTGCCTATCGAGGTCATTGATATTGTCGAGAAGTCTCCTGATATGACTTTAAAACGAGTCCTTCGATTGCTGCAGAATACGGTTCTAATTTTGAAGCACTTGGAGCTTTCTGCTAAGCTCTTGTTCGTTGCTAGTCATTAAAATTGACTGTTTTAGAGCTAAATGATAATTATAAATTGAATAGTTGAGAATTAATTTGTTGCCTTTTTATAAAAATGCACTAACTTCATCAAATCAATAGATATACCCTGGAAAAATCTACAAATCACATTTGTCTAACAAATGAAGATTTTAGGTTATTTAAAAAATGAGAGATCAACCAATGAGGTATTCCTGGTTTGATTGCCGATTTGTGTTTGTATTTTGATGTTATTTGATTCATCAGATGTCTTTAGCTTCCATCATCTGTCCCATGTGATAACTTTTAACTCGTCTACATAAAGACTACAATTTTCACTTACTTTGTAGCTAATATGAACAAAATGATCTAATCTAAGCTCAGAATCATTTACAACTCATCTTTGTTTATAGTTTTCAAAATGACAACCCAAATGTTCTTTTTGAAATTTGTCTCATTTTTGCTTTAGGCTCAAAGCCAGCTCTCTTTGACCTGTACTTTTCAAATAGTATATGATGGTCGAACGAAATGCTCTATTAACCCTTAACGCACTTTTGCTAGTTTTATAGATAGCAATCTAAATTCTAATGATTTATAATTGATTAATTTAAATAGTCAGATGAAAGCTACATTTTTAATACTTTTCCTTGTCTGTCTGTCATTTACACAAAAGCCACAGGATTTAATGTCAATTCATTAAGAGGAGTTGCCAAAAGATCAAAATCAGCCCTAAGTAGAACACTAAAGACATCCGATTAACATTCAAACCTAGGAGGATTAAGCCTCATATCCAAACAAACAAAAAATGCCTTAAAGGTCTTAAAATGAAGATCGACCAACGCCACCTCAAAAAGAACAGAAGGTTCACGAAGAAAAAACAGGAAATAGAGATAAAAATATCAGGAGAGAAATGCCTGAAAGAAGCTAAGAAAGGAGAGAAAGGAAAGATAGGAGAGATCCGAAAAATAAAGGATAAGATTCAAGTGATCAGGAATCTTAAGATTTTAGATCTCCTGAAAAAGAGAGAAAAAGATAGAACAAACCACACAGAAATATTGAAGGAGATAAGGAACATAGACATTAAGAAAGAGAAGGTAGAGCTGAAAGAGGAAATCATCAAAGAAATGACGATGGTTAAAAAAGAACCAAAACTTCAGACTAGCATCAAATCAAATAAGGCCACAGACCAAGGAACAAAGGTGAAAGAAAACAAAACTAATAGATGGGAGAAAGAAAAGCAGGTCACATTAAAGAAATGTCAGAATAATAAAGAGAATAGTTGAGGCAAAGATATGAAAAGAGAAGATAATAGCACATTAAGAGAAGAGAAGCAATGGAAAAGGAAACTTAACAGATCAAACAATAGGTTTAGGAAGAACTAAAGAAAAGAGAGGAAGATTTTAGAACGAAAAGAGAAGAAATGAACAAAAAAAGATAACAAATTTAGAAAGAAAGAGAAGAAACAACTGGCCCAAAGGTCCAATTAATTGATCTAGAGCTTTCTCCTCAACTGAAGCTGGCAGTCTTACAGCCATGATCTAACAAATTCGATTTAATTTAAATAAATAGATATGAAGTATCATTTGAGATTTCAACCATCTTCTTAAAAATAATCACTTGAAAGATTTTACTTTGTTATTTTGAGCAAAAAGCTATCGTTTTACGCACAGCAACAATTAAGTCTAGCCTTTTCTTTGATAGTTATCAACTTCGACTAGAACTGTAAACTTACCCCTTCAGAAGGGCTGAACTCTAGCTAATTTTACACTCTGATCAGTGTGCCAAATTTAGAGCCTTTATCTTTTATGAACAGTCGTTTATGGCGGTAGAATAATGCGCAATGGCTTCTGCTGACACTTATCTACTTCATAACAACATTTGAATTGCTGTTTCTTCCTATTGTTATTTCTTCCTCGTTTAGGCCGATGAAAAACACTGAAAAACGTTTGGTTTAGTCTTCAAAGTCGATGCCTTAGAAAATAGCATAGGGAGGGTTGGGAGCGTTTTCCATGTCAAGCAATGAAAACCTTTTTCCTTCGTATGTAAACTATGGTTGGTAATACCTTTGGCAAAGCTCACATTTGGGCTACTGATATGAGTAGAATAGAGTGTTATTGTGCTAACGTTTCACTACATTTTTGTTAATCCAGTCTTTAAGGCAATCAAAATGTATGTATTTTACGGTTCCCAAACACTTACAAAGGTTAACCAAAGGATTGTCAACATGCACAGCAGATTCGAAGCAAATCCTACAAACTTTTTACTGGTGACTGCCTAAACTTTTTTATGATACACTTTTGACGTCAGCTAACTCCTGATGCATGCTAATCGAATGAAGCTCTCTCGAAGTCACATCCTTTTCGTCCTTCTGTTCTTCAACTAGCTACTTTAACCTAAGTTTGACTTTTCCTAGCTTAATGTAGTTGCCGCATTACAAAGGGTATACTTCTCCAAGTTTGAGCACACGCCACAGCCGCTTATCGTTTGCCGGGGCAGTCTGCAACTCGATTAGCTGATTGTCGATTTGCAAATTGTAAAGTGGGCGGTGGTTGTCATCTTTTTGATTGTAGATGATGTTTTATCCATCATGGGAAATGGTGGAGTCATTGGTGATGATTTGGTTGACAAGAACTCTGTTTTATTGGGAGTTGAAGTCGAATAACTAGAGAGATTGCGTCTATCCTGCCTCCACTGTGATGTAGATCTCTCTTGACGAAGAGTTCTGTCCCATTTTTATGATTTAATTATTGAGATTACTTAAGCATTGCAATATATTTATTTACAGTCTAGGCTGCTCGTTTATTTGTGATAACGCACCAAGAAATAAATGAAAATCATAAAAAAAGTAAAAACAGAAACGGGTTTATGTAATTATTATGTCTTTTTTCACTGAAAAAAATCAATTAGGAATGATTTGCTTGATCTTTCGATTATTCTACGGTATCTATAAGTTCATCACGACTGGAATTTTGAAGATATTGGATTTAGTCTCTCCTTTAAATACAACCAAAAGCTAAAAGAACGAAAGTTCCAATGACAGCTTTGAACAAAGATGAATGAGTTAACAAACACAAAGAGGTAGATTGAAAAAATGAATATCTTTATAATTCAACAATAGCAGAGAGTGGGTTTTTATACTTGTTATTCTCTTACTGAACTAAACCAACTAAACTCCAGATATTCGTAATTCGTTCTTGCTTATGATTATCGTGATCTTTTCGGGGCTGTTAGGAAAAATCTGAAGCTGCAAAGTGTATTTAGGATAGACTGATTTAGAACTTTTGGTGAAGTTGACTCTTATTTTTTAAATTTCAGCAAATTTATCATATCTATGGGACAAGTACAAGTCAAGAAGAGAAGAGGTCAAAACCAGGGTTGGGGAGATTTGAACACACAAAACTTTGGGCAGCAAGGCGGGTTTGGAGGGCAACAGCAGCAAGGAGGCTGGGGCCAACCCCAACAGCAAGGAGGATGGGGTCAGCAGCAAGGCGGATGGGGAGGACAGCAACAAGGTGGTTGGGGCCAGCCCCAACAAGGTGGCTGGGGAGGTCAACAGCAGCAAGGCGGATGGGGCCAACCCCAACAAACGGGTGAAGAATAAGGTGAAGAAGATGAATGGGGAAACCACCTAGAAGGAAACGAATGGGTCTAGAACCAACAACAGCAAAATAACTTCCAGGTGAATGAATACGGCTAGGATGAATAGCTTGGAATTGAAGACATGATTGAGGAGCAGATCATCCAAATGGAGGCAAGTCCAGAGAAGGCCAAAATTGAGGAACTGAGGAGCAAGGGACAGCAATTCATTGATGAGAGGTTTCCGCCCAATAATAACTCACTATGTGGTGAATGGAAAAACGTGAGTGAATGGTCCAATATAAAGTGGGTGAAGATCGCAGATCGAATTCCAAATGCCGTCATTTTTTACTAAAAGCCAGATCCAAGAGACATCAGGCAGGGATCTTTAGGAGATTGCTACTTTTTGGCAGGTTTGGCCGCCCTAGCCTAAAGACCAGACAGAATTTTCAACCTATTTTTGGTAAATGAAGTAAACGACGTCAGATACTACTCAGTGAAGATGCTTTACAAGGGCAAGTGGATGACCATCGATATGGATGAGTACATTCCCTTCGCAGGCAACTCTCCAGCTTTCAGCAAATCAATAAACAACTAAATCTGGGTCATGATCTTGGAGAAGGCATGGGCCAAGATGTACACCAGTTATAAGAGGATTGAGGCGGGATACCCCGAGGAACCACTCCATGACCTTACTGGAGCACCTATCAAGCAAATCTTCATCAAGAAAGGAGCCAACAAAGAACAAGAGTGGCAATATTTGATGAATGCTTCCAAGCTGGACTATCCTATGGTCTGCTCTTCCAATGCAGGATCCGATTCAGATACTAGTGTTTCTGGAGTAGTACAAGGGCATGCCTACACCTTGCTCAAAGCAGATATCCTAAACTTCAAGGGACAGCAATTTAGATTGATACAGCTTCGTAACCCTTGGGGAAAGGGAGAATTCAAAGGCAAATGGTCAGATTTTGACCCCAATTGGAACCAAGTTGATCCCAATTAAAAAAGACGTATTGGCTTCAACCTTGACAAAGACGATGGCATTTTCTTCATACCCTTCGATGACTTCTGGAATGAGTTTAGAACAGTCACAATTGCTGAAGTCTACGATAGTGCTTCATATGTTTACAAATCCTTCAAAGACAAAAACAAACAGGGCTGCTATTTCCAAATTGAGATCAAAAAGGAAGGAACCTACTCTCTGCAAATCGATAAAACTCCTGAGAGGTCATTCGAAGACCAGCGCCAAAACGACTACGAGTACCCAAATGCAATTTTGTAACTGGGGTCTTGGACAAACGGAACTGTCAAAAAATTCCAAGGAACACAATCAAGGTCAAGAACCACTTTCCAGAAATACAAGATGACTCCTGGAATTTACGTTGTGAAAGTGTTGGTTGACTTCGACCCTCAGTGGGACAAGGAGTTCGATGTCAATCTGGCAGTCTATGGCTAGTATGCTTGCTTGATCAGCCTTGCCTCGAATCAACAGGCAACTGCATTCGCAGGGAAGCCGGTTAACTGGACTGGAGAAGATGTTGAGGGGCAGGAGCATTGGAACCACTTGGGAGCTTGGGGATTTGACTCCATCAAAGGGTTTGGAAGTGGTGGCTTTGGAGGAAATGGAGGAAATATTGGCTTTGGTGGCAATACTGGAGGCAATTCAGGTTGGGGACAGCCAGGTGGAAATAATGGCTGGGGACAGCCCCAGCAAGGAGGTGGCTGGAATCAGCCTCCAGTCCCTCCTCAGCAAAGCAGTGGATGGGGTCAACCAAAACCAGTGATACCCCAGCAGGGAGGCAACGGCTGGGGACAACCCCAACAAGGAGGCGGAAATGGCTGGGGACAGCCTCAGCAAGGAGGGGGCAATGGATGGGGACAACCACCACCACCCCCAGCAAATAATGGCTGGGGCCAACCTCCACCTCCACAGCAAGGAGGAAACGGGTGGGGACAGCCACCTCAGCAAGGCGGCGGGAATGGCTGGGGACAACCAAATCAGTGGGGCAGCAAAGGTGGTTGGTGATCTAGCATCATCTTTATAAACAAGCATTCACTCATATTATCTTCGCTCTGTACTAAACTAACATGAACTAGAGATAGCAGTTGTGTGTAAGCAAGATCCTCGAGGGGATTGATGAGATAACATAGAGTAAGGAGGAATACATTAAAAATCATTCAGGAGTTAATGCTGCATAAGTTGAAGCTTTTATCTGACTGCAGCTTCTTCCACTCAAATTCGTATTCCTAGGTTTTTAGGTTCAAGGCCAACTTCATCATTTTCTTTTACAGCCGCATGTTGCTGTTCATTTGCTAGAATCTCAAACCAATCCCTTATTTTAATGGTGATCTCATTCTTTTTTATTAGTTTTAGCCCAAAAAATTGAAAAGGTTTAATGATCTAGCACTGTCTTTCATATTCTTCGGCTACTATCTTTCAGGATTGATGACACTTAGCTTGCGAACCTTTCGGTTTTCTTCTTAGCTTATGTCGAATACCTTTGGATGTTCATATTCCGTCTGCTTATTAGTCAGGAAATTTTTGAAATCCTCTTCAAGAAACGCTCTATTTTGCGTAGTTTTGATCAGTTCTTCTTGGTTTCTCTTTTTGTGAGAGTGCCTTGGATTGGCTTCCTCCTTAGAAATGGTTTTTCTGATGTGCCTTGCTACTTTTGTCTGCTACCGCTTGTCGGGTTGAAAGTCGATAGAACCCATCATTTTGCGAATCGTCATCTTTTCCCTCTCACTCTTTTCCTTTTGCCGCTCGAAGTATTTCCTCATGGATAATTTCTTTTCATCTGTCTCCCGGAGAGATGTCTCTTTTCTTTAGGCAAGCATTAGGGCATGCTCTTTCTGATTTTACTCTATCTTTTTGGCGATCTCACTGATGACTCTGCTTTAATTATTTTTCTAAACCCCCTGAATCCTAGCAGACAGATAAACCAAATTAGGCACAATCGAGGTTTCCTGCTCAGCATTCAGCTTGTCTTTGGTTGTCCCCGAAAAGCTCTGGTTCTGCAGGTAGGATTTGGTGGATTGGTTGTTGCGAAGGCAAACTATTCTGAGATGAGTCTTGGGTTTCATTTATTATTTATATTGCGACTTAAGAGTATATAGGTTATGGAGATCATGAGTTTATTCTGACTCTATTCCCTTACCAATAGAGCTAAAAGTAAGGTAACAGTTGCTGCTTGGCCATGCAAGGGGGAATGACTGCCTTTCCGATCAAAACCTTCTGTAATTCGCCACCTATGATATACCACTAAACCGTGCTGTTAGTCATGTCCACAACCGTCCTTATCTTATTCCCCTCCTTAGGCTTCACATTCACATACCTCTGATTCTCCATCTCGCAAATCGAGCCATCATAGCCATTATAACACACACAGTCATCCTTCTTGAAGCTGAATTGCTCATCTTTGTTTTTGTCTGTGATTACCCCAACTACGATGTTATTGTTCTTGATGAAGATGATGCGGACGTCAAAGTAGTATTTCCCCTCAAGGGGCAGATACTAGTTGTGATAAAGTTGGTAAGTTGGGCCGTGAAGCTTTTAGACTTCGTTATTTGAGATCTTGAATTTGTTAAAGTGCTTAGCTTAATCGTCTAGTTTCAGTAAGATCTTTTTGCCGAACTCTTCAATCTATTTGAGTTTCTTTGACTTCGCACTTTGGGATCCTGATTTCTTTGGTGGCGTGAATTACTAAGTCAGCTTTGATTCTTGAAATTGTTGTTCTTCTAGCTTGTTGTCTTTATTCTAAGAAAGTAGATCCTAGAGTTGATTCTAAAGATGCCTCAGCTTGTTAGCCATTTTAAGAAGCTCACTATCTTTTTCTTTGAGTACCTCACTCATTGTAAAGATGATTTTTTATTTCTGTTAAACAAAACTTTCTTTATCTTTGAGCTAACTTTGGAGCATCAATATTTAGGCACCTTGCTGTGAGAGTTGATTCTCAAGCATCCAAACTTGCTTCCTGAGCTGTTCTTCAGCCGTTAACTCAATTTCCTCCAAAGGTAAAAGAAATTCCTTATCTTTTCCAATTATATTTACAGTAACATAGAGGCTTCCTTTGACTACCCTTACCTTATCTTAGGTTTATTCACTCAAAAAATCAAAGAGTTAGTTCAGATTCTCAAAAAGCACCTTGAATTAAATGGGAAGTGTTTAGTAAGAATAGTGACCGTTGTACTTTTAAAAAGTGAGAGTATTCTCAATGTGAATCAGAATTTTGTTTTGCTAAAGATCGAAGGATATATCTGGGGTAGGACCTGATATAGATGAAGCTGTAGAGTCAATCATATTTCTGCTAATTATTATGACTCTTCTGGCGCAAAATATTCTTGAAAAAGTGCAAGCGGTCAAAATTATTTATAAACAAAAATTAAAACCATTCGTCCAAATTCAAAAGGTTTTAAAAACTTCAAAAATGGTCTTATAATCTCACTTTTTTTGCATATTCTAAGCTCTTTTGCAGGATTTTCTAAGTACTATAGAAATCAAATAATTTTCAGAGACTGCCCAATTCCGATTAGCGAAGTAGCTATTCCAATCACTCCAATACGGGCAGCCGAATTCTTAGGTTTATTGATGTAATAGCAGCCCACGAAGATATCTAAAATGTTACGAATGAATTCAACAGTTTTCGTCTTTATCACCTGCATTCCTTTCTTCTGGCTTTACTCTTGAAGCACTTAATCATTAAGTTTTCCATTGTGAGTCAGCACAAGAATTTATAATAAGTTTTTGATGGCTCCGAAAATGTTTTGCCAGAGATAAGCTTTCAAACTTTTTGGTTAAAATGCGCTGACACCTTCCTTTGGGAGCAATTACAGTTGACCAAGTACAACGTAATGGTCAAATAAGTAAAAAAGAAGTGTGCTTATTGCTTAGAGTATTCCCAGTGCCTTTACCAAAATCTAGATGCCTTTCGTTTCTTTCATTTCTTGAAAGTCTTTTTTTATTTTTACAATCACTTCGATTGTTCTCAAAAATCTTAGCCATTTTCGAGTGCGGCGAATCTGATTATAGGCATTAAAAGTGGCACCTTTTGGATTGTCCTCTTCAGAATGAAGAGTGGCATACTGTACTAGCCTTAAAATCTAAATGCTAAGTCAAATACTTTGTCTCTGCTTTAGGTTTTGGAAAGTAAAGTCAAAAAGGTGTTGAGGTATTACATCAAAGCTTTATTATAATGTTACAAATCAGATGCTGAGGGTTATATTGAGATAAACATCATTTCTTTTTGCCTTTCTTGGCGTCTTTCTTTCCTTTTCCAGCTGGCGCCTTTTAGGCTGCTTCTTTTTCTTTGGCTTTTTTCTCAGCCTACAGTGCAGCTTTCTTCTTTTTCATTATTTCTTCGTTCTTTTTCACAGTTTAAGCATCCATCTTAATGGTAGTATGACAAAATCCGCAATAATAACGATCCCAATGTTGAGCCATGAAGGTTCCTGGTCCGCAAGAAGGACAAGTTTTGCGTTGTTGAGTGACGTTGCCTTTACCTAAATATAAATGTAAGTACCATCAACGCTATAGAGACTGTAGATACCAATTTTGACTCTTTTGTGGATATGTTTGTTTTTCTTTTTAGTGGTGTATACTTTCTTTTTCTTCTTCTTTTTTCCACCGTCTAACCCGCCAACGACATAGACATTAGCTCCCTAGAACAGAATACTATCAATATTATGCTAGTCAAGATGTGATCCTTGCGAGACAAGTCTAGTAGTCTAGGATTCTAAGAGCTAAAGGAGCTGTTGTGGGGTGTCTAAAGCCTGCAAAAGACAAGAGCCGTCGAGCTGATGAAGCCAGATCTTCATGTGTGGCCAATTATATTAAAATATATTTGATTAAATGGAGAAAAATCATTTTTTATAATTAATTCAGACTGCTTCCACATGTTACACAGAGCCTTGTTGAAACTTGCTCGCTCTAACCCACGTCCCACCCGCTTCGCATTCTCACAGCAACCCAAACCCGAGCAAGATACCAATCCCACTCAACAAAACCAACCCGCATAGAAGAGATTGAGTGAAGAGCGAGAAAGTAAAGAAGACTAGGAATAAGAGCAGCCGTTTGAAAGTTTAGCTTTTGATAGTTAGAGTAAAACAGAAACACGTGGGCTTGGTTCGTCTACCGCCTCTTCTTCTGGGGAACCTTCTCTGCCCTGTCCTATAATGTCTACCTCGTCTACAACCATAAGAAAAAGACTCCAGTCGAGTAGGAACCATTAGCCTTTCCTTACATAATAGGCGCTGCGAAGGAAATAGTACATTCGTATAATAGCTTCCTTTAAGTAAGAAAAATGTTATCCAGTTTGTTACGTAACCTCCATCTAAAAAACTTCTGCCCGATACTGTGCACCCCGACTTGCATCCCAAAACCCTTATATTAAACCTAAATGGCACGATCATCAAAACGGACTATGTCTTCGGCAAGGGCCAAAAGATAATCTTGAGACCAGGGCTGTAAAAACTTTTGAAGAGGCTGTCCCAAAAGTATGAGATAGTTATCTTCGCTGAATAGGATTAGCCAATGATTCATGCACCCATGATGAAAGTGGACCCGAGAATGATGCATATTCGAGGAGTCCTGGGAAGATAGTCTATGGTATGGAAAGATGGATAGTTCATCAAAGACTTACGCTATCTCAACCGCGATTTGAGAAAAGTCATAGCTGTAGACAGCAACCCCAAAAACCTAAAAAACCAGCCCAAAAATGCACTCATTATACCTTAATTCAAAGGAGACTAAAATGACAAATAGCTCTAAAAACTTATTTACTTATTAGACAGTACAAAAAACATTATCTAGAACTTGCAGAAGTGCCAGACGTCAGAAAATTCATTGAAACCCTTGGAGACAATCCGGTCGATAGTTACTACCAACGTATTTTAAAGAGGCAATAGCAATTAAGCAAAAAGTCGGGATTTCTGGGAGGATTGGCGCCCAAGAACTCCAAAAAAGACAAAACGAGGCCAGAGGAAGATTAAATTTGATTTGCTAGTTGTGAGGAATATGCTAATCAATTATATCAATCAAAAAGCTTTAAATTGAGGTGAAGCCTAGGGGAGTCTCTCCTCTTACTCCTCGGGGAAAAGGTTACGGAAAGGACCTTGTCCTTCTCCATTTTGGTGTATTGTCGTCTTCGGAAGCATCTCATGAACGTTTCGTAATGTTGTTCCCACATTTGACTGATAGTTAGAGTGAGACACTGGCCTTTTAGGCTAGGGCAGCACCTTTGCAATGGCTTGCTGAGCATTCGAGTTTCCTTCTTCATCCCAGATCTCTAAAAGTTTGGTCTCAAAAGACTTAACCTTCCTACTTAGTGAGCTTTGGTTGTAGGTTGTATAATTTTGCTTCTGTTCGTGGAACTACTCCAACTTATGGCTGACAACCCGCATATCTTTGATATACTTCTCCATGCACTGCTCGTAATTCTCATGGTCAATGTCCTCCACAATCTGCTTAACATTATGCTCAATATCCTCCCAAGATTAATTGAGCTAATCAAGATGCATCTTCAGATTCTAAAGCTCCATTGCCTATCGCACTGCATTTTCCTCGCACTCCGCCATCAAATCCGCCAGGTGGTCTTCCCTCATCTTCTCAATGATCGAGCCCAGGTCATCATAGAAGGTGTTCAGCAGCTGCACCTGCTGTTGGTAGTGGTCTTTCCCTTTCTTGGACTAGATCTTTCGGTATTCGTTCTAGAGCTCGAGCACGTTGTTCATGAATTGAGTTATTTAGATGTATCTTTTGTTGTTGAGGTATTGAGGGTAGTGGGGCACACTTTTCTGCTTTTTATTATTAATGCGCTTCACTGTAAATCCTTGGCTTGCAGCGTGCGCCGCACAGACTTAGCAGTAAAATTTGTCGATCCCTTACACTTTGATTGTGAAGTCTGCTTTCCTCGGGGGATGGTTTTCATTGGGACAGTAGTAATCTCTGGAGCCATCATTTTATACTTTTCCTTTTGTGCGAGGCAAAGGGTTTCTAGGGGACCGTGAAGGAGTTATCATGGGCTTATTGGTGTTATTTATGCGATTGGGAGAGCTAAATAACAAAGAAAGTACAGACACCTCTGAGGTTTTTAAATGATAGGGTTGGGGAGAGTGTTGAAGTTGTTGAGGTTGAGAGGAAGATTCCTGGGAGAATGCATTTTGTTGTTGGGATTGGCGATGATGAAGTTATCGAAGTCATTGATGCGCCGACCTGTATTGATCATATGTGTTCGTTAGTAATATTATAACTAACAGAAGCTTATTACCTTTTAAGGGTAGACCAAATAGTCGAGGTATTTGCCTATCAAATATGAGATATGGTCATATTCCAGCGCGAAGGATAGAGAAATTAACTCTTTTTGTTCTGTTTCCAATTATGGCTTCTATTGATGTAAACAATTGCTTATGCAGCTAATCTTCAGATAAGTATTGTTAAACTAAGCTCTGATAATTAATTAAGGCAAATATAGTTTAGTTATCGCTTGTAGAATAATCATTAAAGATGCACAGCCAGATTCAAAGCCTTTTCATCGAAGCTGAGCCATCTTCAAAAAAATAGTAACCATTTAGGTCTGTATCTTTTGGCTATAAGCATGGTAATTATTAGCCTATGCATCCAGCCAAAAACCTACAAGACTGTTTGCTTTAAGCACATCGACCTGAGTTATTCCTGAAATTCTGTGATATCCTGGCTATAACCGGGCCACGCAACTTAGAACCTCGATCGTAAAGCTGGCAACCTGATCAAAGTTGTTAACTCTAGCCAGAGTAGGAGAGGGCATCAAGATAAAGAAAGGAAAGAAAAGAAGGCGATAAAGGATAGTAAAGGTAGTTTTTTATAAAAGGAATTAACTAGTTCATCAGAAACTTGAAGTTTTCTGAGGCTGAGTCAGACGATGAGTAGCTTTCGTAATTATCCAATGATCCGGAAGATTTCTTATGATACCTTCTTTAATAGTCTATCTTCTTTTAGATATCGCTTTAACATGCTCAGATAGAAGCTCATCTCTCTTGCCTTCAAAGATACCCATTATCTCCATGCTTGCCTTATATGACACTAATATAACTGAACCTACTTTCACCCACAGCCAGACAAAACGAGAAAATAAACCAAAGGCAGCAATCTAGTCTAATTATTAATCAGACTATTTGCGACTTGCCTGCCCCAATTACGGCAGAACTGCAGATTCTTTCGCTATTGAATATAATTTATTAATAAGTATGAAGAAGTCGTCCAGAGGCAGCAGCGGCAAAAAGCCAGACGATCGAAAGAAGCAATCAACCCTCACCAAGCAAAAACTAACCGAATTCATCATTCGATCCGCAGAGGTTTAACGCAAACTGTAAATTGTCAAGGAAATGCTCGCGCAAGAAGAACCCTTCACTCCTGCCTCCCTCTTCTATAGGCTTGACACTGCCCGCAAAGGCCACATCGTCGAAAGAGATCTCTAGTCTTTTCTGGCCGATCAACAGGTCGAATTAAAGGGCTGTGAGCTCAAACTTCTTTTCGGCAGAGTTAATGCCAACAAATCAGAAGAGGCTGTACACATTCGGGAGTAATTATCAACTAATTTAGGTTCCAGAATTTTATACTTCCCAACCAAAACCCCAGGTTGCGCTATTTTGTTATGCGAAGGGCAGTGATGATTCCGGTTCCGCGTTAGCCGTTAGACCAAAAGATATAATGGCTAACCACGAAACTATTCACTTAAATTGTGACATAGTATAGCAAGTGCTGCCTCTGTTATGTAGACTCAAAGACATCCATCAAACTCTGTTGAGCTCCTTCGATTTCGATGCCACCCAGATCTTCAAATCCATCAGCAGCAACCAAGAGTTTATCACAGGTGAAGACATCCTTCACTACATCACTGAGTTTGGAAGAGAAATATCCCAGGAAGAAGTTGGCTGTCTGCTCAGGATCATGGATAGAACGGGAGAAGGGCTACTTTACCTCAATGATTTCAAATACTACTTGGCCACTCTTGGGCTCAAAAAGGAGCATGAAATATTTGATGAGTTGAGTCCTATCCCAGCCTTGAAGGAGTCGCAAGAAGCAGAGCTCAAAAAGTTGATCAGAGATAGGGATCAGACCTTAAAAGAAAGATATAAAGATAACAAATCATATGTGAAGGGGATGGACGAAGAAGGACACCACATTTTAGGGTACTCTAAGTATAGAGAAAGCTCCAAAAGCCCAGGTTGGCTATCAAACTCTCAAAAAGCAAGACGTTGATTTCTTTTTAGATAATAACTCAATTGGTGCCCTATCGAAACAACTGAGGCATATTCACCATCTTTCGTATAAACTTGTTCCCTTTTGTCAATCTTCCATAAAGATAATAGTAGTATCCCTTATTCTTCTCAAAAACAGCATTTGTTATGGTTGTCCTTTGGGTGCCATCAATGTGCTGAATAATGTTGTATATAGCTAGTGCAGGAAATGCAATCATAAATGATCAAATAAGTATATCGTCTGTGGAGCTGTTAGTCATATTGAGTATCTGAAACAGTGTGGAGCCGATGATCACAAAAAGGAAGATTCCGAGCAGCCATGGGCCTACCTGCGAAGCCTCCTCTTTTTTCTAACTCACTCATAATATACGGGAGGACGCAATGATTTGTCGAGACTGGCATTTTGATGCTTTTTGCTCTTAAGACGCATTTCTTGATCGTTGGCCATTTCAGTGATTATATTGATTATACTCTGTAAATTCAACAACGTGGAGATCTTGGCGCATGAAGAATCAAATAACTATAGACAGATATCAAAAATTGCTAGCTTTGCTATCTTCGTTGATCCAAGGGTTCTCATGAATCGTTTGGAGAGCATTTGATTCTCCCTTGCCGATGAGGTAGAGTACATCTTACTACTTATCATAGGATAGTCTGTCAAAGAGAGTTTCCAGCTTGCCATCGCACTCATGCTCGATAAAAGCTATGGCCTACTCTTTCGGGATTTCTATGATTTTGTCCTTATTCTTTTTGTTGTTTCCGACTATCATGACTTTTTCCTTTACAAAACGTACAGTTACAACGAAGTTCTCCCCATCTATTTTGCGTATTCTCACCAGCTAGATATCATCATCCAAGCTACTTTTTGCTCTTTGCTTGGTCTCAGTCTCCACCTTGGAAGTAGCTCTCTTCCTCCCTGCCTTCAGTGAAGTTTTGATGATGAAGGGATAGTGTGCGATATTTTTTATAACTTCCTTCTGCTTCTTCCACAATTACTTCAATTTTTCAGTTTCATACTCTGACCTTCGCTCCTGCAGCCGCTTAAGAAGCCTTGCGTTTTAGACCTCAATACTTTCCAATCGCTTGCGGCGGAAAGGAGCATTCAAACTCCGATTCATTTTTTCCTTGTCCAGTTCTCCCCTCTGCAAGGTGCTTTTGTTGGCTTTCTGCGTAATCTTTTCAAGAAGGTAGCGATTTTCTCTCTCAATCTCAGTAAATTTGTTTTCCTGGAGCATAAATCGTTTGTTCTGGTTGAGCGTATGCGGTTCCCACTACCACTCATGGCTACTCGGCCTTACGTTTCTGAGCCGCTCTTGGTGGCTATCTAGCTGTCTGTCTAGCTCCCACTGCTTAATGCTGCGCTTGCCGTGCCAAAGCGCTGTTTTCATCAAGATAAAATTATTAATAAAAATGAGAAATAAACATCATCTCCAATCTTGAATACTTTATAGGATGTACTGTTTGTACTTTTTTGTACTAATGTCTAATTCCTGTAGCCTTTAAAGAAAATTTTGGATTTGTGATTGCAGGGGAGGGCTTTTTTTGACTGAATGCAAGTAGGCAATCAAAAGGGCTAAGTTTCTAATCCTCTCTGGCGTGGTTTGTGCGTTTCCGATGTAGGCTATGATGGTTTTTTAAGCATTTTCAGGAGAACCGACTCTGGTTTTTACCTACTCTATGCAAAGATCAGGATGCACGAATTGGTCATACTGCTTGTTAACTCTAGTCTTGACTACGAACATTTTTATCGCCAACAGAAAGATTATGGCTGCTGCCACCATGACGTACTGGAGAGAGTTCTATCCGAAAATCATTTAAATAATATTATACCCATCGAAATTTGTCAAATAGCTATAATTAAAGCTTACAAAGGTTTCTGCAACGTTCAGCTTTGAAGCAGTGAATAGAGATAAGCAAAAAATAGCATCAATTCTTAGATATAATCCACTTCACAAGCTTTTTCACCTACACCCATCTTTCATTCTTAGATTTACTATTCAGAACGACGATTATGAAATCTTTGTAGGAAGCAGCAAGACAAGGACCCGCTGTATCCGTAATCCCTGTTTTGATGCCATCGAACCCGTCTTCCAAAAGTTTGTTCGTATTCTAGTATGCACCATGCTGAGGAGTACGTACAATCTATCGTAACAAAGGATAGTTCATGAATTAGCCTGATATTTTTGCAACCTCATTGCAAGTCGAAATATTTTTCAGCTGATCATAAGCATCGTTGCCATGGCTATTGAAAAACTTAGTGTCCACAGTGCCTAACTTGGCACATCTCTCGTTCATCATGCCGATGAAGATGTAAGAATAGTTCTTATTGACATAGGGTTCTTACCAATTGTCAGCTTCAGGATTTATCTGCTTGTTTTTGCTTTTGAGAAAGCAAAGTAAGCCTATAACCTCACTCAATGCAATTGCTGCATCATTGCCACTCGGCAGCATCATGCCATAAAGGAGTTACAATAATGTACAAACTTGTCCTTCGAATAGGTTGGCTGAAGTACCTCCGATAAGGGTTGAAGTTTTCTTGATTTTGTACTTGATTTTCGCAAGATTGAGTTGGTTTTTATTGACAAAGTCGATTACAGTCATTGCAGTGATCATTTTTGTCAGACTGGCTATTTCTCGTACTTTGTGGATACGTTTTCCGTAATGATGCAGAAATTTGTTGTTTTTTTTCTTCCAAATGCACCAACTCTTCGCCGATATTTGCGGAACACTTTGATCATCACTGAAAAGATGCAGAAAATAGGCGAAATCCTTCATGCATTAAGGGCAATCTCCACAGATACATTTTTTGGTTTTAGTAGAATTGTAATACTCTCGATTCCTCTGTAGAACCATGTGCTTCTATTAGTGGTTTTAGATTAGTTTTGAGTTCGATTGAGACGGGCCATATTCAGTTTTGTTAGAAGTAGTGCTAGTCAAAGATTAAGGACTAGGATGGTACTTCTTTGCTTCTTTTTTTATGATCTAAGCTTTGCTTTAGTGCGAATTGGAGAGAATATTGCGTGGGGGCTAAAGTCGGCGAATAGGGAAAGTATCTTTTGATTCAATGATAAAGGGAAGGTGTGGTTCTTGGTACTCCAGGCGCTAAGGTTTTTAACTTTTTTGCTTATTGGGTTTATATTTTCTGATTTTGTAGCGATTGGGCAGACTGATATTAATGCCTTTTAGGCTAAAAATGGTTCTTTAGCTCTGCATATAATTAATGTTAATATTGTCTAATTATCTGACCTACCAATAAAATGTCATGGGGACTTCAAAAAAGTAAGGAAAAAAGCGATCCTGATACCCTCCAGCTTCATGAACTGCTCTTATAATTAATCTTTTGCTTGTTACATCATTGAGCTTATATTTTAGAGAACATAGATGCAAGGATTGATTTTGTTAAATTGAATTTATTTGAAGAAACGGTTTCTCTAAGTAAAAAGATAAATAGTTAAGATTCTTGATTGAATTTGTCTTTTTTGTAACCAAACCACTAGCTTAGGTTGAAGCAAAGCAAAGAGTTTCTGAAATAAAGTTAATAAATCAGTAATTCTAATCTCCTATTACCGCCTCAATTAACCAAATTTAAAAGCTCTTTCTAGTATTTTTGAATACTAGCTTCAAAAAATTGAGCTAACCTTTTGTTCTTCTCCAATCCCCGCTTCAATACCACCATTTGCAGGCCTAACTTGGTCCTCTCCTTTATCTTTGCATTCTCTTCGATCTATTGGATGACTTCTGAAACTGACTATTCACTTTTGTAGTCGATTTCTATCTTCTGGCCGAAAATTATGATTTAGTCACTAGAAACTGACTCCTTTTTCTAGTCTGAGCTGTTTTCAAGCCAAAAGTCATTCTTTTGAAGTTAATTGTTAAATGCAGAGCGAGGTGAGAAAGGTATCTGCTCCTCAAAGCTATTGGGCCGGGTACTATTTCGTTTAGTATGTTCTCCCTACCAGCAGATTGGGCTCTGAAACTATTTTGCACTCTACAGAATCATTGATATCTATATAGATTTTATCTTGATTATCTTCCTTAAAAAGTCAATCAAATAAACTGGCTTTTATAAGCTAAGCATACATAAAAAGAATTTTAAGGGCTTCATCGAAAAACTACAACTTAAATCTTTTCAAGCTGTTGATTTCAGTTTAGGAATAATTACTTTAGTTGGATCAAAATTGATAAATAGCTAATACAGAAGATGCAAGGCCAAAGGAAAATCATTTAATTCAAAAAAATTAAGCACAGAAACTGTCAAAATAAAAGTGAGATAAGCTAAGAATTGAGCAAGAAATAACACGAAACCTGCTCTCAAGAAGATATAGAGTTTGTTAGTGAGAAATCCAAGAATAACTCAAAGCAATCAGAGATGCTGTATTGCGCTAAAAGTAAGAACAGAGAAAAATCATAAAAAACCTTTTAGAAATGTAATCTTCAAGCTTATATAATACATCAAAAAAAGAGTTTAGCTCAATGCTTCAGTAAATAGAAGCTTGATTTTATTATTCATCAAATGAAAGCATATCCTGACTTATCTGTGTAAAAATAATCTTTGTACGAAAGAGGATTCTATTGAATTGTTATAATTTGCCTATTCTAATATTTAATTGAGTCAGATGGTGTAATTGCTCTCTTTTCTAATGGGCTCTACGTTTACACTCTTTGCTTATCAAAGCTATCGTATTTTCAGTCGAATCATTCCTTACTGGACTCCTATTAATAAAATGCCATCTCTGGCTAATAACTGGGTAATAGTTGGAGGTTCCACGGATGGAATTGGCAAAGAATATGTAAAGTATCTCAGTTAAAACAATTTTAAAGTAATTGCTTTGGGAAGGAACTTG
>Ga0316217_10001160_pt1 | contig 35401 bp, 30 predicted proteins | sample 1anoAmetaG_FD_203633 | JGI IMG/M metagenome (GOLD analysis project Ga0316217, IMG submission 203633) | Freshwater microbial communities from Trout Bog Lake, Wisconsin, USA - 1anoA | ecosystem: Environmental > Aquatic > Freshwater > Lake > Hypolimnion/Profundal zone | place: USA: Wisconsin...
TCAGCGGCCGGACAGGCAAATACCTGGAGCCGGCGGCTGGCAAGGCCAACTGGAATATCTTCGCCATGGCCCGTGAAGGGCTCCGTTTCGATCTGGGCAATGCCTTCCAGAAGGCGCTCCGCAAAAAAGAGACTGTCATTGCCGCTGGGCTCAGGGTCGCTGGGGGCGTCGGCCCTCAGATCGTGGATATCACGGTCCGGATGATCGAAGAGCCCGAGCCGCTGCGGGGCATGGTGATGATCGTCTTCAACGACGTGGCGACGCCCCCGGAAACGAAGGCGTCGGTGCGCTCCAGGCCCGTGGCTGCCGGCAACGCCAGGGTTGTGGATTTGGAGCAGGAAAACCGGCATTTGCGCGAAGCGCTCCAGACGACCCGCGAAGAGATGCAATCCTCCCAGGAAGAACTTAAATCCACCAACGAGGAGTTGCAGTCTTCCAACGAGGAAATGCAGTCAACCAACGAGGAGTTGACCACCTCGCGGGAAGAGATGCAGTCTCTGAACGAAGAACTGCAGACCGTGAATGCCGAACAACAGTCAAAAATGGACGAACTTGCGCGGGCGAGCGACGATATGAGGAACCTGCTCAACGCCACGGAGATCGTTACCGTATTCCTGGACAGCAAACTCCATGTCAGGCGCTTCACCAGCGGAGCGGACAAACTCTTCAAGCTGCTCCCGGGCGATGTGGGGCGGCCGCTCAGTGATATCACCAGTGACCTGATCTATCCCGATATGACGGAAGAGGCGCGGGAGGTACTGCGGACGCTGGTCTTTTCGGAGAAGCAGATCGTCGCCAGCGGCGGGCGCTGGTTTACGGTGCGCATCATGCCATACCGCACCATGGAGGACGTGATCGGCGGCGTGGTGATTACCTTTACGGATATCACTGCGGCCAAAACGCTGGAATCCGAGTTGCGCGCGGAGAATACACGGCTCAAGGTTCTGCTTGAGACAGGAGGTTAGTCATGGGAACCTACAACGACAAGAGCCTGTCAGCAGCCCCAGAGTTGCGCCGCCATGCGGAAGAACGGTTGCGTACTGAATCGGCTGGATTGCAGCAGCCCCGGACCGGGGAGGAGACACCGCGGCTCGTCCATGAGCTGGAGGTCCATCAAGTCGAGTTGGAGCTGCAAAATGAAGAGTTGCGACAGGCCAGGGATGAGGTGGAGAAGGCCCTGGAGAGGTATGCCGACCTCTACGACTACGCCCCGATCGGCTATTTCACCCTCGATCGCACCGGGGCCATCGGCGCCGCAAACCTGAGCGGCGCCACTCTGCTGGGGATCGAGCGCTCCCTCCTCATCCGCAGGCCCTTCGGAAAATTCGTCGCCGACGGAGACCGCCCGCACTTCGCCGCTTTTCTCGATCGGGTGTTTTTGGGCCGCGGCAAGGAGTCCTGCGAGTCAACGCTCGCGACTGGGGGAAATCCGCTATTCGTTCGTATCGAGGCCATTGCCTTCGCATCGGGGGAGGAGTGCCGCGTTGCGGTTATCGACATCACCGGGCGCCGGCGCGCCGAGGAAGCGCTCGCCGAAAAACAACGGGAGCTCGAATGGCATAACCGTTCCCTGGAGGCGCGCATCGCCCAGGCCGTGGACGATGCGCGCCAGAAGGACCAGATACTGATCCTGCAGGACCGTCGGGCCGTTCTGGGCGACATGATCGAAAACATAGCCCACCAATGGCGGCAGCCGCTGAACTTGCTTGGCCTCTACGTACAGCAGTTGACGCTCTCCTATGATGCAGCCGAATTAAGCCCGGAGCTTCTGGAGAAGCATGCTGTAAAATGCATGGAGGTGATCCAGTATATGTCCCAGACCATCGACGACTTCAGGAATTTCTTCAAGGCCGACAAGGAAAAGACAGCTTTCAGTGTTAACGAGGTGATCGCGCGCACCATCCAACTCGTAGAAAAGAACTTCCTGGATCAGCGGATAAGCATTGATCTCCGGACGAAAGACGACCCAGTGGTCAGCGGATACCCGAACGAATACGCCCAGGTGCTCCTTAATATCCTGTCAAACGCCAGGGACGCACTGGTTGAGCACAATGTCAGCGACGCCCACATTTTGATCCACACCTATGCGGAAGGAGGCGCATCGGTGGTGACCGTCACCGATAACGCTGGCGGCATTGCCGACGAGATCATTGACAGGCTGTTTGATCCCAACTTTACCACCAAGGGGCCGGACAAGGGGACCGGGATCGGCCTTTTCATGTCCAAAACCATTATCGAGAAGAACATGGGGGGACGGCTGACGGTGCGTAATACCGGGAATGGCGCTGAATTCAGGATCGAGATCTGAAATGGGGATCGACATGGACGATAAGCGGGCAACTGTAGCTGCCGTCCTTCGCCGCCGCGCTGAAGAATCATTACGCGCGGAAACTTCGAATACGCTCCATCCACCTACAGAGGCTGAATCGATAAGGCTGTCCCATGAACTTGAGGTCCACCAGATCGAGTTGGAGATGCAGAATGCGGAATTGCGCGGAACTCAGGAGGAGCTTGAGCAGTCCAGGGATAAGTATGCCGAACCCTCTCTTTAACACAGTGAACATCAGATAGATTCAAGACCAGGTTCAAGCCATTGATGAAACGGGGCGTCACACAGGGTAAAGGAATTCAAATAAAGTATGCCTATTAAATCCAGGAATGATTTGAAAATAAGTGTTAATATTATGACTATGGAATAATTGATTGAAAACTTAATGAATCAAAGAGAATGTCGGCGGGGCCAGCCACCGACAAGAGACGACGGTTTACCAAAGGCCTCATGTCAGGGGCTCGACCCCAAGGTGCACTCCTCATGGCGACATAACGAGTGCAAATGAAAGGAGCCAAACGATGGGAGACAAAGGTGGGAAAAAGGATAAAGACAAGGATCAGAAACAGAAAATAGCCAAAAAAGATCAAGATGACAAAAAAAAGCAGGATAAGCAGCCGAAAAAATCCCCGTAGAATCAGGTAGGCTAATCCTCTTCTCGGAACTACGGGATCTTGGCCTGGCGTTAAGCTGCCCGGCTTTAATGGAGATATAATAGATTGCATTTACGTCTCTGCTTGCCAAGACCTATTGCGGTGAAGTGACACCATAAGACCCGAACGAATGAACGGCGGAGAAACTGCTGGCACTGATAAGTGCGGAAATCCTTGTAACTGCTGCAAGTAGAAGCGGGGGAAGCGGCGCTTTCATCGCGAAATATCAAGGAGAAACAACATGGCAATAAGCGTATCGCTGGAAAAGATCTTCCCCGCGCTGGATGCCATTCCGGCTGAATTCACGCCGGCACCGGTAAACCAAGTCAACTACCTGCTGAATGGTGAACTGAGGCAATGGGTGGGCCCGGTGCAGAAGGTCTACTCCCCTGTCTGCTGCGCCACGGCTGAAGGCCCGCAGCGCCAACTGATCGGCAGCTTTCCCTTGATGGGAGAGACCGAAGCCTTGGCGGCGCTCGATGCGGCGGTAAACGCTTACGACAACGGCCGCGGTCACTGGCCCACCATGCCCGTAGGGCAACGGATCGAGCACCTGCAGAAGTTCGCCTGGCTGATGAAGGGGCAAAGGGATGAGGTAGTAAAGCTCCTGATGTGGGAGATCGGCAAAAGCCTCATCGACTCCCGAAAAGAATTCGACCGCACGGTCGATTATATCATCAATACCATCGATGCCGTAAAGGAGCTCGACCGGGTTTCGTCACGCTTCGTCATCGAGCAGGGGATCATCGGACAGATCCGCCGTGCGCCCCTGGGGGTAGCCCTGAGCATGGGGCCGTACAACTACCCCCTCAATGAGACATTTACGACACTTATCCCGGCACTGATCATGGGCAACACTACCGTAGTCAAGCCGCCGCGTCACGGCGTCCTGCTTTTCCATCCGCTGCTCGATGCTTTCCGGGAAGCTTTCCCGCCTGGTGTGGTGAATACCCTCTACGGTGCCGGACGCACGATCACGCCTCCGCTCATGACTTCCGGAAAGGTCGATACGCTCGCTTTCATAGGCAGCAGCAAGGCGGCGGACACCCTGCAGAAGGCTCACCCAAAACCGCACCGCCTGCGTGCCACCCTTGGCCTGGAAGCCAAGAATCCCGCCATTATCCTGTCTGATGCCGATCTGGATCTGGCTGTCAAGGAATGCGTCGCCGGCAGCTTGTCGTTCAACGGGCAGCGTTGCACGGCCCTGAAGATCATTTTTGTCCACGAGATCGTCTCAGAGCGGTTTTTGCAACTCTTTTCCAAGGCCATTTCAGCCCTTAAATGCGGCATGCCTTGGGAAACGGATGTCGATATCACACCATTGCCCGAATCGGGCAAAACGGATTATCTTGCGGAACTGCTTGCAGATGCCGCCCGTCACGGCGCCGCAGTGGTTAACGAAGGAGGCGGTTCGACCCACGGCACCTTCTTCTATCCGGCCGTGGTCTATCCGGTAAATGAACAGATGCGTCTCTACCATGAAGAACAGTTCGGTCCTGTCGTGCCGGTGCTGCCGTTCTCGGATATCGAGACGCCTATCAGCTACATGGTAAACTCATGCTACGGACAGCAGGTAAGCCTGTTCGGGAACGACAGCGAATCCATGGCCGCCTTGATAGATCAAATGGTCAATCAGGTTTGCCGAGTCAACATCAACAGCCAGTGCCAACGGGGACCGGATACCTTTCCGTTTGCCGGCAGAAAGGATTCGGCCGTAGGCACCCTCTCGGTTTCCGATGCCTTGCGCGCCTTCTCCATTCGAACACTGGTTGCGGCCAAGGACCAGGAGGCCAACAAAGAGCTGATCAGCACCATTGTACGTGAGCGGAGCTCAAAATTTCTTTCCACTGATTTCATACTTTGAGGCTCCATGCAAACCAGTTGGAGAAGTCGAGCTGATGACAGCCATCAATACTGGAACCGGATGTCTCTCCTGCTGAAACGCAGGAGGAGGTTCCAGAGACGGGGTCGATTGATTTACGATGCCGTTGCAGTACCTTATCCGCATTTGGTTGACACCTACCCACCCTTCTCTGGTACGATGTAACCTAATCTCTCAAATTATATCGCCACCCACGGAGTCCCATGTCACTTCTCCCGCAGTCCGGCCAGATACTCGGCTCCGGCCAGTCAATATCCACCGTGCTTTCCGTGCTGAAGCTGTTCATTATCCCTGTAGGTGGAGGAATCCCGGCGGGTGTTTTGCTCGCCAGCGCCAAAGGCTTGGCCTGGCCGGTCGTTACAGTGCTCTATCTGGTTTCCGATATTTTCCTGGCCGTTGTCTTTGAACCGATCCTGCGTATTCTTGCCGCGGTGATGGTGAGAATCCCCTTTCTCGCCCGTTGCGGCGCGGCTCTGAAGGCAGCAACGGCTCGCAGCGCGGCCCATTTCGGAGGCTCCGGCTCAGGCCCCATTTCGCTCGTGATGATTTCCTTCGGCTTGGATCCGATGACAGGCCGCGCCACGGCCCTCGCCGCCGGACACGGCTTCCTTGCCGGCTGGGCCTTTGCCATCGCCGGGGACATGCTGTATTTCGGCGTCATCGCGCTGACGACCTTGCACCTGAACTCCTACATACGGGATCCCGATACCACTATGATGATTGTCCTTGGCGCGATGTTCGGCGTGCCTTACCTGGTACGCTATTTCCGGTCCGCGCTGGCCAGGAAAAGCGGAGAGGCAATAGCTGATTGAAAACGCTAAAGGAGCAAGTTACGATTTTTCATCCTGTCCGCCTCGATCCCAAACCCAGGTCCCGCGTTATTCCTCATAATCCATAACAAGCCAAACCAAGGTGCTATTGCAGTAGCGCGACAAGCGGTGAGACAACATTTGACGGGGGCAGCCGGTATCTGATAGATTTCAGCGACATGAGCCGCAACCGTGCGGGGCGTTGAGAATAAACGCGACCCCCTATAGGATCTCGCCTGAAAAAGATCGACCTTAAAACCGCCATGCCCTGGATTGCCGCCATAACAGGCGGTGTTCTCGTTTTTCTCGGCTACGCCGGGTTTGACCAGTTCTATCTGGAATGGATCTGCCTCGTGCCGGTGCTGTGGGCGATCCGGGATCAGCGCCCCGGCAGGGCCTTCCGGATCGGCTGGCTTGCCGGCATCGCGATGAACTGCGGCGGCTTCTACTGGGCCATCCAGATGTTCCGGCAGTTCGCAGGGGCGCCCTGGCCGCTTGCCGCTTCCGGCCTTCTGCTTCTGGCTGCGGCCAACGGCGTTCTCTTCGCCGTCTGGGCATGGGCAACGCGGCTGATTACCCGCGATACCGGCTGGGGCGTGGTATGGGTCTCCCCGGTGGTCTGGACCGCCCTGGAGAAGTTTTGGCCGGAACTCTTCCCGAACTACCTCGGCGCCAGCCAGTATCAGCTCTCCCTTTTAACCCAGATCGCCGATTCTGCCGGCATCCTCGGCGTTACCTTCCTGGTCGTGTACATAAATTCCACGCTCTTTGCCGTGTTCCAAGAATGGGGCAGGAACCGGCGGCTTGCCTGCCTTCTGACGGCGATCCTGGCGGCGGTCCTCGTCTCTGTGCTCACCTACGGCAAGGTGCGCATTCGCTCCGTGGACCGGCAGGCCGCAGCCGCCGACAAACTGGCCATCGGGCTGGTCCAGGCCAACCGCGGCGCCGGAGACAAGAGTCTCTACCCCGAAAGCCTGCTCAGCGATCACCGGGAGATGTCCAGGACCCTTGCAGCCAACAACCGCCCCGACCTGATCGTATGGCCCGAAAGCGTCCTCCGCGTCAGGATGATGTCGCGGCACGGGAACATGATTCCGGGTGAGCTCGGGGATACCCGCACCCCTACCCTGTTCGGCGCAGTTCTGCATATCGGGCAGGACAGCGAGGATCGCGTCTATAATTCAGCCCTGCTTGCAGACGATGGCGGCCGGATTGTCGGCACCTACGACAAGATGGTGCTTGTCCCACTCGGCGAGTACATCCCCTTCGGCGAGACCTTCCCGGGCCTGTATGCGCTGGCGCCGTCCGTGGGGAGGTTCTGGCCGGGAGAGAGCCTTGAACCGCTCCAGTTCGGAAAATACCTGCTCTCGGTGGACATCTGCTACGAGGACATCTTCCCGGGGCAGATCCGCTCCCTGATGGCAGGGGGCCTCGCCAGGCGCATCCCCGATGTGATGATCAACCTGAGCAACGACTCCTGGTACGGCAAATCGACCGAGCCGGTGGAGCACCTTGCCCTGGCGAGCTTCCGCTCCATTGAGCACCGCCGCTCCCTGGTGCGCTCCACCAACACCGGCATCTCCGCCTTCGTGGACCCGGTAGGGCGCATCGTCGCGCGCAGCGGTATCTGGACCAGGGAAACGCTTGTCGGCCGGGTGGCGATGATGAAGCAGGGTCCCACGGTCTATGCCCTGTTGGGGGACTGGGTCGGGTGGGTCTGCGCACTCATCTCCCTGGCCGGCATCGGCCGGGCGCTCCTCGTTTCAGCACGCACCGGCAAGCTCCCGAAGTCCCCCGTCAAAACGACCTCACCCCGGCATGACAAACACGCCGAACCTGGCCGGCGCCGGCGGCGCTGAACCGTCCCGCTTAATTCCTCCGAACGGCAGTCTCCGCAGTGTCACTGGAACTTTTTCTGGTATAATTTGTCCCAGCGAAGCCTGCTGCTGAAGCGGTGCGCTCGCTTTCCTGCCGGTCGCGCCAGGTCGCTTCTGTACCTGGGGATGAAAGGAGGCACAGGATGCCGGAAGAGCCGGAAGTCGAAACCGAAAAACTGCACGAAGACATCAAGGAAGAACTGGAGCGGGATGGGGGATCGTTTCTCAAGCAGATCTCCGTTACCACCGCAATACTGGCCGTTTTCGCCGCAATCGCCTCGCTTGAGGCCGGCGCCACGGTCAACGAGGCCCTCGCACTGAAGACAGAAGCGACTCGGCTGCAATCCGAAGCCTCGGACCAATGGGCCTATTACCAGGCCAAGGGGATCAAGGCGGCGGTCCAGGAGGCGTCGCGCACGCCATGGCTGGCCATGGGCAGGAACCCTCCCCCTGCCTATGGGGAAAAGATGCAGCGCTACGCCGGGGAACAAAAGGAGATCGAGGCCAAGGCGCATGGGAAGGAGAGGGAGCGGGACGAGCGGTTGAGTGAAGCGGATCGCCTTCTCCATAAGCATCACGGCTTCGCGGGTGCGGTCGCGTTATTCCAGGTATCCATTGCCATGGGCGCGGTGGCGGCGCTGACGCGCTTCAGGCTGGTCTGGTTCGCTTCGCTCCTTGCCGGGGTGGTTGGGATTCTCCTCTTTAGCTGGCCCCTGTTTCTATGAATGATGAGGCGAAAACAAAAACGCGGACAGCTTGACCTGTTTCCGCGTTGAATATTGCTTGCCACCGGGTCCTTTGAGCGACGTGTTACCGGTGTTCTGCCCGCCCACGGTATGCGGGGCGGTGGAAACGCCCTCCGTAATGCCCCCTGTCGTGTTCATACCGTCTGAACTCCGCGTCCCGGAAGTGCCGGATATCGCCGATCCGGAATCTCAGGAACACGGGGGGATAGATACTCCTTGGGGCAAACACCCACGGCCCGTTGTAATAGGGGCCGTGATACCAGCGCCCGCCGTAAAAGTAGAAGTACTCGTTCCCCGTATAGACCAGGTCGTAAGGGACTCCAACGGCAACATACATGTTGAGTTCGGGCGAATAGATGAACTGGGGCGCCTCATCGATATAGATCTCAGAAGGAGCCGGGGCCTGTTCCGGAGCCATTTCTGGGGGTGGCGGCGGAGGAGGCGTCTGTACGGCTACTACACGCGGCCGGTATCCCGGCACCTGATTCCCGTAGGAATACATGCACTGCATATAGGCATTGTCATACCGGCGCTGCGCTTGCCTGCCATAGGCCTGGCCCGAGTTGGAGCCTGCCGCCGTCCCGACGAAAAGCCCGCTTGCCGCGCCGATGAGTGCGCCCGCACCCGCGTGCCCCGAGGCTGAACCCAAGGCCGCGCCGAGCCCGGCCCCCACAGCCGTGCCGGCCACCGCTCCTGTGGCGACATTATTGTTGTAGGCCTCCTCGCTTGACTTGCCTACCTGCTGTTCCGCCCACTGCCTGCATGTAGCGTCTTCTGCCCGGAACGTATCAAAGGGCTTTCCTTGCGCGGGCAGCACGTTTACGCTTGGACCCCTCGGCGCCGTCGCACAGCCGAACAACACCAGCAGCAAAAGATACGGCGTATATTTTCTCAAAAATCCCATCGTTTTCTCATCTCCTTTTTCTGGTGTTATGGACACGGACGAAACGCCCGTCATTTCTCCCAAGGCTTCGAAAGCACCTAGGATATATACTCACCTATTAAGATCGTATCACACCAGAAAAGGTTACAAAAATGTTTTCCCAGCCTCGATCGAGACATGGCGCCCTTGATCCTTTATCGCCGGATGAATGAGATATAGTGTTTTCACAATAAAATGATATAATCTAAAAAATTTGTGCGGCCAGCATTGTCAAGCCGCTGAAACAGCCACCACATCGACAGACGAGGCATGGAAAAGGATGGAAAAAAAACACCTGGTTTTTGTCTACGGCACACTTCGCCAAGGCCACAGCAACCATCAACTGATGGGTGCGGCCGATTGTTATGGCGTCGGCAGCACGCGCGGCAGGTTTGCCATGTATGTCGTCAGCGGCTACCCGTACGTCACCGGCGCAGAGGAGCGCTATCCGATCGTGGGCGAATTGTATGCCGTGGATGCCGAGATGCTGGAGAAACTGGACAAGATGGAAGGACATCCTCATTTTTATATCCGCAGAGAGGTTGCGGTGGCTGTGGATGGCTCCGAATACACGGCTTGGATGTATGTACGCGACCCGCCCGGGACGCTGTTGGCGACCGGCGACTTTAATAATGTCGCGGGTTGAATAGCTGCGGATGCAAAATGATGTTGCGATAAAACTCATACCCTTGCCGCTTCGTGATTTTGCCGTGCCGGCGCCGCGCAGCGGCAGCATAGAAGCTCATTCCGGGTATGGCCGCTCGGCGGCGGAGGGGCAGGAAATCCACAGCCGGGTGCAGAAAAAAAGGGGGAGGTCCGATCCGTCGTACCAATCCGAGGTGCCGGTGAGCGGCCTGTTTGACCGGGGCGGCTACCGGTTCCGGATCGATGGCCGAATGGACGGTATTTTCCGGCACGATCCGCCGATAATCGAGGAGATCAAGACCGGCTTCAATATCAGGGAGCTGGCGCGTCGGCTCGCCGGCAACCCGCTGGACCATCCCTACTGCCTGCAGCTTCTGACCTACGGCTATCTTTATTGGCGCGAACACCACGTTCTTCCCTCGCTTTGCTTCCATCTCGCCTCTTCCAGGAGTGGCGACTGCGTTGACATCGATCTCCAGTTCGACCTTCCCCGTTATGAACAATGGCTGGAACTCCGCCTGGACGAGCTTGCCGCAGAGGCGGTGCAGGCCGAAAAACGTGCCGCAAGGCGGCGAAAGGTTGCCTCCGGCTTTGCCTTTCCCTTTGCCGACCCGCGTCCAGGGCAGATCGAGCTCATGCATACCATCGAGCGGTTCATGGCGGAAGGAAGCCCGATGCTCATCCAGGCCCCCACCGGGCTCGGCAAGACGGTAGGGGTTCTCTTTCCGGTGCTGAAGGATGCCATGGGCCGTGGACAGAGGGTCGTCTACGTGACGCCGAAGAACAGCCAGCACTCGGTAGCCGAGGATGCGGTCACCAGGTTCCAGGAGGCGGGTGCGCGTCTCAAATCCCTCTCCATCACCGCCAAAACGAAGATCTGCTTCCAGGGCGCGCCACTATGCAATCCCGACTATTGCGAATATGCCCGCGACTACTACGCAAAGGTGCATTACCACGGCATCCTCGCTGTCCTTTCCAGAAAGAGGAAATTACATGCCCAAACGTTTCGCGACCTGGGTGAACGCTACCGGGTCTGCCCCTTTGAATTGCAAATAGACAGCGCCAGGGAAGCGGACCTGGTCATCTGCGATTACAATTACGTCTTTGCCCCGCGCTCGGTCTTCGGCCGCATGACCGACATCAACATCGACCGGACCGGAAAGCCCGACCTCGTGATCGATGAAGCCCACAATCTTCCCTCCCGGGCCATGGAGTACTATTCGCCGTCGCTCTCGTCCATCCTGCTCGAACAGATGCGTGACGAGATTCGAAGGGTGCCGCCTCTTTTCCGCCGCGAGGCCGAGGAGCTTCTCGACGGATCCCTCCAGACCCTGGCGGCATGCCGGGGTGCAGTGTGCACCGGACCGATGCGTATCGATCCTCCCGTTGACCTTTTCCTCGACCAGCAGGGGCGTCTCAGCGCTTTTCTGGCCCGCTACCTGGACTCCGATGTGGAGATCGGGCATCAGGACGCGATCCTGAGCCTCTTCTCCTACTGGTCGGATTTTTCGGAGACCTTGGAGTTCGTTGCCGACCCCGACAGGCAGGAGTTCTTCACCACCTATCATCCCCACCCGACCGGCGGCGTTGTGAGGATAACCTGCTGCGATGCCTCGCCGATGCTGAAGGGTTGCTATGACGATTATGAACAGGTGGTGGGGTTCTCGGCAACGCTGAAGCCCTTTGCTTATTACGTGGAGCTTTCAGGGCTTGATGCCGGGAAGGTGAGGACAGCGGAATTTGCAAGTCCGTTTCCGAAGGACAGGCGCAAGATCCTGATCATTCCGCAGGTCTCCACCACGTACGGCCATCGCGAACGTAACTATGCCAGGATCGCGGATGCGATCCAGCGGATAACCCTGTTGCAGCGGGGCAATTACCTTGTTTTCCTGCCGAGCTTTGAGTTCCTTGAAAGGGTTGCAGCCCTCTTCCAGCCGCCCGAAGGTTTCTGCGTGATGAAGCAGGAACGGGGCATGAAGGCTTCCGGAGTTGCGGCATTAGTGGAAGGGCTAAGGAACCTGGATGTGGCTACGATCGTGTTTGCCGTGCAGGGGGGATCCCTGGCAGAGGGTATAGACTACGCCGGTGAGACGGTGATCGGGGCCTTCGTGGTCGGTCCGCCGTTACCGCAATACGACCTGGAACGCGAGCAGATGAGGCGTTACTACCAACGGAAGTACCATGCCGGTTTCGAATATGCCTACGTCATACCTGCCATGGCCAAGGCGATTCAGGCCGCCGGCAGGGTCATCCGCTCGGAGACGGACCGCGGCCTTATCGTCCTGATGGACAAAAGGTTCATGGAGCCGGGTTACAGCCGGACCATGCCGGCCGACTGGTTCGAGTCGGATGTGGCGGCGCTGGTTTCCAATAGCATCCTCAAAGAGGTCGCCGATTTCTGGGCGACATGGAAGCGGCCCAAAGAACCTATTGGGATGGCTCATGAGCCCTTGGACTTTACCACCCTCAACCGAGATAGCGTCCGCCGTTGACGTTGATGGTCTGACCGGTGATAAAACCGTTGCAAACCAGCATGGCCGCCACCTCGGCGACCTCCTCCACTGTGCCGAAGCGCCCAACCGGGATGAGATCCGGCCGCAGTTGCGGCAGGGCGGCAGACATGTCCGTGGTTACGGGGCCCGGGGCTATGGTGTTGGCGGTTATCCCCTCCCCGGCCAGGTGGGCGGCATAATAGTGCATCAGCCCGATGATCCCGGCCTTGGAGGCGGCATAGTGGGGGCCAACGACCCCTCCCACCTGGGCTGCGGCGGAAGAGAGGCCTATGATCCGGCCCCATCCGGCGGCACGCATGTCCGGCAGCACCGCCTGGGTGACCAGGAAGGAGGCCGTGAGATTGATAGCCAGGGTTTCGTCCCAATCCTGCCGGCTCATCTCCTCGATGGTCCGCACCTTGCCGATGCCGGCGTTGTTCACCAGGATCGTAACCGGCCCCAATTCCCGGCGGATCCGGGTTATCATGCGGTCCACATCGGCGCTTTGGGCTACGTCCCCCTGCACCGGGAACGCGCGTACCCCCTCGTCCCGGAGCTGGTCGCAGACCCTGCGGGCATCGCTCTCGTTTTCCCGGTAGTTCACGGCCACATCCGCGCCCAGGCGGCCGAGTGCTACGGCAATGGCCCGGCCGATGCCCCGACTTGCCCCGGTGACGAGGGCGATCCTGCCGTTCAGCTCTTTGTGCATGAGTTTTCTTCCTCCTTGCGAAAGTTCGGGCCTTATCGTTAAAATGGAGGGTATCATTAATATGTGGACTGTCAATTTGAGTTGATTTTGATAATTGCCTGGATGGCGACAAGGAGCATCGACAGGAATATTATTGGATTGAAAGTATGCTATACTCTTTTTACCGTTTGCGGCTGCCTGGAAGGCGGCCTAAAAATCCCATTGTTACCGGGCATGCCCTATGAATCGTGTCACCTCCATCATCGCTTTACCTATCCTCGCCATGTCGCTGGCCTCTTGTGCCTCAAACGACATCTCCCTCTATAGCGGAGAAATTGAACTGGTCTCTGTTTCCGGCAGCGAATGCCTGGAGGAAAACCTGGCCGGAAGACATGTACCGCTGGTGCTTTCTCTGGAACAAGGCAGCTCCTCCAATGGTAAACGGATAGACGGCTATTTCAGCGGGTCCGACATTCAGATCGGACATTTTTTCGGCAATGACCTCAACCGGTTGCAGGTTGTCTATCCGGACGAACCCAGCCCGGCTCAAGGCCACACCATTGCGCTTGCAATCGCCCCTGAGGGGGTTAAAGGCGAGCTTCACGAAAAACCGCAAGCAGATTCGGCAAACTGCTATTTTGAAAAAGCGGTCCTCAGTCTCAAGCAAAAGGCAACCGACAGGGAGGCCAGGTCAGGGTACGACCGGCAGAGCAAGCTGTACAGCGCCGATGCGTATTTTCTCAGCGGCCAGACTCTTCTGAAGGACAATAAGCCGAAGGAGGCGATCCGCGACCTCACCATGAGCCTGGACCTGCGCGACGAGGTGGACCCGGGCGATCCGGGCAGGGCATATCCAACCGTTTCTCTTGCCATTGCCCGCATCATGGCCGGCCGCGAGGAGGAAGCGCTGGCGCCGGTGCGCAGGATGCTCGGAGAAAAAAAAGAAACCGAAGATGCCGGGATCAAGCAGCGCATGGCCGTGAGCGTCAGCCTTTGCAACGACGAACAATACCTGGATAGCGAAGCGGGTCAGAGCGCATCGCTTAGGCTCATGGATATGGTAGCCCGGGATTTCGGCAGCCTCGAAGGCGTGGCCGTCCCACTTGCAGCATGCTATTTTGAAATGGGCAAAGAGCGCAAGGAGCAGGAAGATCCGGATATGGCCATAGAGTTCTTCCAGAAGGCGTTCAAGCTCAATCCCGAAAATCCGGAGAGCGTGACAGGGGTCATCGTATCCTTCATAGACAAGCAGAACCCGGCCGAGGGGCTAAGATATCTGAAAGACCACGAAGAGGTCTTCATAAAGAGGGCCGGAAAAGAACAGTATGATACCCTGCTGTCCTACCTCTATGCCGCCGATGCACAGGAAGCCGAGAACAGTGGGGATCTGCCCCGTGCAGAGGAATTGTCCCGCAAGGCGGTCATGACCGGACACCGCGACCGGGCACTAATAATCAATTTGAGTCGCGTGCTGGGAAGAGAGGCAAAATTTGCCGAGGCTAGAACCCTCCTGGAGGAGGGCGCTAAAGGGTGCAACGATGAAGCCTGCCGTAAAGAATATACGGATGAAGCGGCCCGCCAGGGACTGATTGAGCGGATGGTGAAGCGCATTGAAGCACTTGGTCAAACGAAAGGACTTTAAAAAGATCCCTTTTTTTCAAAAGGGGAAGATGAGCGCTACACCCCGTTTTTAGTCATTTTGGGCCTCAACCTGACATAAATGAAGACGAAGATGGAACCTGCAATCAGCAGGAAAAGCCCGATTTTAATGGCAACAATCGTAAGCCAGAAAGCAAGCGATACGATGCCCGCGAGCAGCTTTATGCACAATCCGGCAACCAACACCGCCGCAACAAGCGCGATAATAACACTCATGACGTGACTCAAGTTCGTGCTCATCTTCGTTTCTCCCCAGATGCAACTCAAACGCCATCATTTTCTTTCTTCATAGGCTCTCATCTACATTCTAGCAAAATATGCCGGCATGTAATAAAAAATGATGGCTGGAAGATCCTATGAGTTTAAGGACATCCCATCACCCCCTTTATTCGAAAGAAGTCCTTGTTACGAAAGGATTTCCTTTGAGGTAAAACCTCCACTCGAAATCCCGCGCGCTACCAGCGTACTCGATATTGAGCCTTCTGGATGCCCCAACCTCCCCAGCGGCGGGATTCTCCGGCTCCTGGACAAAGAGCCTCTTTTCGCACAGGTCCGCTCCGTAGAGATCAGCGCCTATCCCCATAGCCTGACAGAGCTTTCCTGGCCCGTTCGTAAGATTCATCAGGCTCTTCGGATTTTTGAGTCCCCTTCTCGCCAGCATGATCTCCATACCCCGTACCGGCTGGATGGCCCGGATCAAAACGGCTTCGGGTGCCCCTTCCTTTTGTGTGGTAACATTCATGCAGTTGTACATGCCGTAGATCAGATATATGTATACCCTTCCTCCAGTCAGGTACATGATCTCGGTCCGCTTGCTGCGCAAGCCGCCAAAGGCGTGAGAGGCGGGATCGGTTATCCCCATATAAGCCTCGGTTTCAACGATAACTCCCGATGTGATGCCGGCTGACGAGCGGTGGACCAATTCTTTGCCGATAAGCTCCCGCGCCACCTGGATGGTATCTCTCAGATAAAATTCGCGGGGCAGGGGTTTAAACGCCACGGCAACTCCGTTACCTGTTTTTCGGGAGCCTGGATCTTCCATTATGCACGGCCGGCCACTAATGGGATTTCGGCTGATGTCATTCATGGTCTCATGGACATGGCGGCTGCTTCTGCCGCGCAATCGCGAGCAGGCTTGATCCCTTTTTTGCGCATCTCTACGAATTCTTCCTTTGCTTTTTTAAGGTCCTTCAGAAACTCGGCATCGCCGTGGAGTCGTGCAACAACCCCCGCTGCTATAACCCGACCCTCCTCCACATCGCTTTCCCAATGAACGTTGCACACCACGCGGCTGTCCCCGAAAGCGAGGCCCCGCGCTAAAATTGCATCGATATGATCAGGATCTATCTCGCTCAAAATGAGGGCCCACGCCCATCCGACCGAAGAATGGCCCGATGGGTAGGAGAAATTGGTCTTCAGAAACTCATTATCTTCAGGTTTGCAGGTTGGCTCGTTGTTCTCAACAAAAGGACGTGTTCGTTTATATTTATTTTTAGCCTTGGCGGTAGCAGTCGCTGCATCGCCTCGTGCTTTAAAGAGAACCTTGAAGATATGCGGCGCGTCATTCTCGGTAATCCGGCTGTTCAATGCACAGGAAAACGTATCTAAAAGTTGTGGGAACCTGATTTCGGCGTCTTGTCTCGCAAGCCTCCAACGCGGAGTATCACGCAGGAGGATACTGCCACGGTTGATTACAAGATCGCGCAGCCAGGCGGCAGAGGTCGGATCTTCTGCAGGAGGCTGCGGCAGCAACTCCAGGCTATTGGGGAGATTATCAGGCTTTATATAGCCATTGGAAAAATCCGGGCGGGTCTCGGGCATGGATGCGGCATGGATCGGAGCAATACCGTTCAATCCCAAGGTAAAAGACGCTAAAACGACAATCAAGATGGATTCTCTCATCCTACCCTCCAATTTGTTCATTTATGTTTTCGGACACAACTCAAATGGATAGCCGTTATTCCGGCGGCACCGGCATCTTTTCCTGCAACTCCTTGAAGCCTTCCGGTGCAATTGTGAACAGTGCCTTGATCTTTCTGCGTACTGACTCCCTGTTCCCCGTAACTCCACATCTTGTCCATATAGAGTAAATTAATATTCTCGAAATACAAAGACTGCGTCACCAAGAGCACTCCAGTCTCTTCGCATAACGGTGATTATCGATGTAATTTCATAGAATTAGTAAAATTAGCATAGGACCATTTCGCTTGTCTCCTGTTTTATATCAAATGGCGCCTGGAATGCGAACGGACGCCTTGATGCATCATTAGCGACATCCATGACAACTTATTTCGTCATCATAAAACGTGACATTTGCAAAAAAGACCAAAAGAGTATTTTTATCCACTTGACATGTGCCAGATTGGCTGGTATTAAATATCCATTCGATGTAACTATATAAAAAAGGAGAGGATCCCATGTCAATTGTTACCCTCGTCACCCAGCAAGCACCCGATTTCACCGCCGATGCGGTCATGCCAGACAATTCCTTAGCTCAGATCACCCTTTCAAGCTACAAGGGCAAAAACGTTGTCCTGTTCTTCTATCCGCTGGACTTCACCTTTGTCTGCCCGTCAGAAATCCTGGCCTTCAACAAGAAACTGGAAGAATTCAAAAAGCGCAATACGGAAGTGATAGGTGTCTCCGTAGACTCCAAATTCACCCACCTGGCTTGGAAGAATACCCCTGTCGAGGATGGCGGCATCGGTAACATCCAGTACCCGCTGGTGTCCGACCTGAACAAGAACATTGCCCGGCAGTACGGCATCCTGTTCAACGATGCCGTTGCCCTGCGCGGCCTCTTCCTGATCGATACCAAGGGGGTCATTCGCCACTCCGTCATCAACGATCTGCCGCTGGGCCGCAATGTGTCCGAAGCCCTGCGCATGGTGGATGCGCTCCAGTTCGTCGAAACCCACGGCGACCAGGTCTGCCCGGCCAACTGGCAGGAAGGGGACGAAGCCATGAAGCCGACCGAGGAAGGCGTTGCCAGTTACCTTGCCAAACACGGCAAATAGCGATGTGAACATGCCCTGTAGCAAAGCAGCCATTACCCCCCGCCTGGGCCATTAGGGGAATGATTCGTGAAAAGGCGCGGCATTTATTGCTGCGCCTTTTTTGTCGAGCAGCCATCGGCAGTGCGTGCCGTTTCGCCCCGGTGATCCGGATAATTTAACAGCCGAAAGAATAACAGGGAGAGTCGCCGCCATGCAGATGAGCGATATGGGCAATAACCCGCTGTTATTCGGGCATGACGACCGGACCGGCATCGTTGCCGTCGAGCCGGCGGGTCCTTTTGTGCGCCTTTTTTTCAGGACGCCCCACGGCGTGCACTTTCGCGACGAACCCTTTCACCCTTTCATACTGCTCAGCGACCCGGCCCTCGTGAGCGGCTGCCGCGCGCCCTGCTCGGTGCGCCAGTTGGAGGGGGACGATTTTTACCGGTACCAGATCCTGTTCGATTCGTGGGGCGACTGCCTGACGGCACGGGAGTTCCTAGCCGCCAAGACCGGCATACCGGCCGGCTCTGCCGATGCCCCCTATCTGTTCATTGCCGATCTTTCGCACCAGTTCCTGCTGACTTCCGGCGCGACGCTTTTCAAGGGGCTGGAGTTAGGCGACCTGCGCTGCCTGGCGCTGGACATAGAAACATACTGCGCGGATGGTTTCGAGTTCTCAAACCCCAAGCGCCGGGAAGACCGCATAGTCTCCATTGCCCTCAAGGATTCCCAAGGCCTGGAAACGGTGTTGCGCGGGGACCGGCTCGATGAACCGGCCATGCTCCGGGCGCTCAACGAAGCGATCCATGGCTGTGACCCGGATGTCATCATCGGCCACAACATCTTCCGCTTCGACCTCGACTACATCGCCACGCGCGCCGGCCTTCACGGCATCCGCCTTGACTGGGGCCGTAACGGCGCTGTGCCGCGCATCACGGCGAATTCGCGCTGGACAGTGGCGGAGAAGGTCATCGACTATCCCCGCTGGGATGTGTACGGTCGCCATATCATAGATACCTATTTTCTCGTGCAGCTCTACGACATCTCGCTGCGCAACCTGGAAAGCCACGGTCTGAAGCAGGTGGCCCGGCATTTCGGCATTGCGGCGGAGGAGCGGGTCTATCTGGAGGGAAGCGGGATTGCCTCCACCTTCGACCATGACCCGGAGACACTCTATCGATACAACCTGGACGATGTGCGCGAGACCCTGGCTCTGTTCCGTCTGCTGGGCTACCCATGGTTCCTGCAGACCCGAATCTTCCCCTACTCTTTCCAAAACTGTCCCCTTCGGGGCAATGCCACCCGCATCAATGCGCTTTTTTTGCGGGAATACCTGCATCGCGGGCATGCCATACCCCGGCGCACCGGAGAGGCCCCCATCTTCGAAGGAGGGTATACCGAGACAGCGGTACAAGGGGTTTCGGGGCCGATCGTCCATTGCGACGTAGCGTCGCTCTACCCCTCGCTGATGCTGACCTACAGGCTTTGTCCGGCCAAGGATACCCTGGGGCTCTTTCTGCCGATGCTGGCGGAACTGCGCCGCTTCCGGCTGGAGGCGAAGCGGGCCGCCCGGGAGAGCGCCGCCGATGGCGAGCGGCACTACTACGATACCTTGCAGCAGGTCTTCAAGGTGCTGATCAATTCATTTTTCGGCTACCTCGGGGCTCCGCTGCACAATTTTTCCGATCCAGAGGCCGCCGCCGAGGTGACTCGCCTGGGACGGCTGACCATCAGGACCATGATCGATCTTCTGAAGGCTGAAGGGGCCGTGCCGGTGGAGGTGGATACGGATGGGATCTACTTCAGGCCGCCGGAAAAGTGCGTGAAAGAGGCAGACGAGCTGGCATTGGTGGAACGGTTGTCCCACGGTTTTCCCGAAGGTATCGAGGTTGAGATGGACGGCAGGTACCGATCCATGCTTGCCTACAAGGTCAAAAACTACGCACTCCTAAGCTATGATGGCCGGATCATCATCAGGGGGAGCGGGCTCCGTTCGCGGGGATTGGAGCGGTATCTGCGGGAGTTCATGCGCGAGTGCATTACCGTGCTTTTGACAGGTTCGCCGGAAAATATAGAAAGGCTGTTTCAGGAGTATTTGGCGCGCCTCAGGTCAAGGGATCAGGATGTGGCCTGGTTGGCCCGCACGGAGACGCTGAATGAGTCGCCGGCGGCATACCAGGAGAAGGTCAAGCGGGGAAAGCGCAACCCGGCAGCCGCTTTCGAGATCGCACTGGCGTCGCAACGCGCATATCGGGCCGGCGATCAGGTCAGCTACTACATCGGCGGATCGGGGCTGGGTGCCACGGTATATGAGTATTGCCGCCCCGTGAGCGCCTACGACCCTGCCCATCCTGACATAAATATTCCATACTACATCGAGAAGCTGCGCCATCTCAAGCGTCGTTTCGACCCGTACCTTCCCAAGGAACCGACGCTTTTCGACCTGTGAAGCTTGCATGCCGCGGCTGTTTGTGGTAAGAGGCTACTGAGGCAGTTATCGCCCACAAAAGGAGATGCCATGAAGTCCAACCTTCTGCTCCCCGTTCTTATGCTGGCCGTCTTATCTGCGGTTCCGGTCCGCGCCGATCAGCAGCCTGAGATGATCGCGGAAAAGATGGCCGTCAAGTTTACACGCGGCGTAGCCAATACCGCCACATGTGTTGTCGAACTCCCCAAACAGACGATACTGACTGTCCGGGATATGGGCGGCGTGGGCTATGTCGTTGGGCCAGCCAAGGGGCTTATCATGACGTTGTATCGGGGTTTTATCGGCATGACGGAGGCCATTTTCTTTCTTGTCCCCCAGCCCGGTTACTACGATCCCATGATCGACCCTAGCTACGTGTGGGAAGGGTGGGAGCCCAAGCGGGACATATCGGCGATTTCCTCCCAGAACAGCCCGGCGCCTCCCCCGCAGGAGGCACATTAGCATGATGCGCATCAGCTCCTTGACGGCAATTGCCCTCATGTTGGTGGTAAGCCTATGTGCGCAACCATCGCATGGCTCTGATAATTTCAAGACGGTCGAGACCTCGACACCCCAGGAGGTGGTCGGGGGGATGTCTCTCAAAATTGTTCGCGGCGTATCCAATATAACATTGGGGTGGTGGGAATTACCCAAGCAGGTTTACAAGACGTTTCAAGAGGATGGGGTTGCACTGGGGCTTTCCGTCGGGCCTCTCAAGGGGATAGGCATGACGCTTGTCAGAACGATGAGCGGCGTGGGCGAGGTGCTCACATTCCCCTTCCCTTATCCCGGTTTTTACGATCCCTATTTCGAGCCGGAATTTGTCTGGCAAAAGGAACGGAAATAAACATTTCCACGGCCTGACTGGTTGTCGCAAGGCAGCCGCAAGTTACCGATTCCGAATCAAGGCGACGCCCAGGCGCCTTGATGGTTTTCTTCCTGCAATTCCCTCATTTTTGTTCTGCCGTCGTTGCGGCCCAAAGATGGTGACCCGCTAGATCCATGTTAAGCGCCTTGGTGCCCGCCAAACCGGCGCTGGCTACTTTTCATGAAAAACGCGCGGAACACTGGTTGTCACCTCTTCGGTTTCATACTGCCTTTACTTTTTTGTCGCCGCAAACCCCCGGCTCGATTGAAATCGGCCTTATTGCGCCAATCTCTTATGCAGGTAACGCTCAAACTCTATCTTGAACTCATCCCGTTTCAGGGCCATATCCACCGTGGCCTTGAGGAAGCCCAGCTTATCGCCGCAGTCGTGGCGCAGCCCCTCGAAGAGGCAGCCGTAAACCGCTTCTTCCTTTGAGAGCTTGAGAATGGCGTCGGTAAGCTGAATCTCCCCACCCTGGCCCGGTTCCTGCCGCTCCAGTATCTCAAAGATGCGCGGCGTCAGGACGTAGCGTCCGATAATGGCCATGTCTGAGGGCGCCTCCTCCTGTTTGGGCTTCTCCACCATGTCTTCCACCTGAAATATCTTTTCCGTCAACTGGGTCGCCTTGACACAGCCGTAGGAAGAGATGTTTTCCATGGGAACCTTTTCAAGCGCCAGGACAGAACCGCCCCGCTCTTCGTGGACATCCAGCAGTTGCCGCAAGCATGGGAGCGTGCTGTCGATAATGTCATCACCCAAGAGAACTGCAAACGGCTCATTGCCCACGAAATCCTTGGCGCAGAGGATGGCGTGCCCCAAGCCGAGGGCCTTTTTTTGGCGGACATAAAAGATGTCCAGCATGTCGGCGATTTCACGGATGGACTTTAGGGTCTTCTGCTTGCCTTTTTCCTCCAGGTGCCATTCCAGTTCAATGGAGATGTCGAAATGATCCTCAATGCTCCGTTTGCCCCTGCCGGTTACGAAGAGGATCTGTTCGATACCTGAAGCGACCGCTTCTTCGACCACGTACTGCACCAGCGGCTTATCGATCAACGGCAGCATTTCCTTGGGCGAGGATTTGGTGGCTGGCAGAAACCTGGTGCCGAGGCCGGCAACCGGAAATACCGCTTTTTTGACTCTCATGTAGGCTCCTCTCGCAATTCATTTCATTTGATTGATGTTTTTCTTCATCCGCCGCATTCAAGTCGAGCACGGTATCCGTCGTTCCAGTTTACCAAAAACCCATGCCATTGCATCCTGTTCAAGCAAAGACAGACGTTGTCTCTTGCCTGGCTAAATCAGTGGCGGGGACATAATACGTTTAAACTTGAGTACTTGTAAAGGCACATTCATGTGACGTCAAAAAACACCGTCGGTCAGCGGCAAAAAAAAACCCCCAAAAGGGGGTTTTGCAGAGATCCTTCAGAAGGCTCAATGCCCCCCGCAACAGCCTCCTCCCGCGCAAGCTGCCGGCTTGGGGGATTCCGTTTTCGGGCAGTATCCCTGGGCGAACCAACCGTCTCCTTTAAGGGTGAAGGCAGCGGCTGAAATCATCTTTTGCACGGCTCCGCCGCACTCAGGGCATTCGCTGGCCGCTGGATCGGAAAATTTCTGACGAAGCTCGAACTGGTGATTGCAATCCTTGCATTGATACTCATAAACCGGCATTTGTAGATACCACCTTTCTGTGCAGTTCCTAACTAGTCTTCAATATGAAAACCTGTTATGTACTTAAACTTTATCATGAAACATCCCTGCCTCACAAGGAAAAGCATATCATCAGGATGCCATTATTGTCAATATATCCAAGGTTTTTATAGCTTTAACCGCAGCGGTTCCTGTGGAAAATTGCGACGCGTCATCAAATTGGACTTGTTTTAATTTCCCTGTCTTTCAAAAGCGACTTTGGAAGGTAATCTATTTTCCGTCCGGGAGGTATCCGGACAATGCGGCGTCTTCAGGCTTGTTTGTGACGTTGGAGTGGCCATGACAGGTTTATGTTTGCATCCCTTGAAGTCAACAAGCGCTTTTTGTCTTTTGCAAAATCCATAACTTAATCATTTTCAAGGGGCTGCTATTTTATATTTAGTAACAAGGTCATAATAGATGTTTTCCATTCGAGAGTGACGGCCTATTTTTATCCACGATTTATTTACAACATCCAGGTCTTTGTCCGTGCACACTATTTCATTGTCCTTATTATAAAACCTGATGGCAGTTATTCTTGCTTTACCGGCTACAATTTGATAATCATGCTGATAATATGCAACTTGCCCTTTTTTATCAAGACCTTGCTTACATGCATGGTTTTTTGAAAGACTTTGAGTTGCGTATTTTGCGCCATAGCTTGTAAGGATATATTTCTCGGTCAAATTGATTGCCTTCCCCTGTACCTTGATGCTATCGGCATTATAAAAAGCAGCCTCGACATATTTGTCCTTAAAAACATTTTTATCCCATTTGGCAGCATGGCCAAAAGTTGCCCCGACAACTAAAAAACACCCGGCAAACCCTGCAAGAAGAAAGTTATTCATACTCGCTCCTGTTCAGTTTTTTATAATCCAAGAACACCTTCGACCCGCCGTAATCGCTACTCCTCCTTTTTATTGTCAGTCTGGTGGATGCCGGTCAGCTCCATCTTCCCTCCCTTGGAACCTCCGAACAGCTGTAGTTTTCCTGCCGTGGAGCGCCCGAAGGTCAGGCGCAGTTCCTTAGGTATTTTCTCGTATTGAACGCGATAGGTGAAGATCAGGAACCTATCGGTAGGCCTGATGCCGTGGTTGGTTTCCTTGTAACTCCTGATAGCGCCGGTCTGCTCCAGTTGATTCTTCCAGAGAGCTACAAACTGCTCCTTCGAGCCTACCTCGCGGAAACCCTTCGAGGCCTCCTGATAGATCGCCGCGAAATCCCCGGCTTCATAGTGGGCCAGCACCCGGTCCCTGACCGGAACGACATCGGCTTCGTCACGTGGGTTTGCCTTCACCTCCTCCTGTTGCGGTGTGGCGCCGTTCCTGCTGCAACCGGCAGCTGCTGCCGCAAAAAAGGCTGAGATTACCAAAAGCCTTACTAAGACGATTCTCATAAATATTTCCCCAGGCATGGAATGTGGACGTATTCTTCGTCAGAAGGAATCCGCCGCTGTTATCGGTTTTCTCCCAGACGGAGGTTTGGGGGAAATCGGCAAAGGCATATAACCTGCGTATTTGTTTTACTTTGACATAGAGTTAAACCCTTTGCGGACAGAGTTAGACCCTGCTTTATCTCCTCACCCGAAAGGGGGTAGGAGAATGATTTCGACTGGTCGCGAAAAAAACTTACCGGACAATATCTGAGAAAATATTATACCTCCAATTTGTCAATATGCGAGTCTCGCCACCAGTTAATAAGATGTTTGTAACCGGCCTGATATCACTGGTCCCTCCTCTCCCATCGTCATAGAGGTCGCATTCATGCAACTTCCATTTCACCTGCCATGCTGAGCAATCTCCAAAAACACAAGTTCTGGATACGATAGTGTGTTCAGAACTTTCCGGTTAACCCCTTTGTTATCGATAAATACATTTAAGTTTAATTGTTAAAAACCGGTTCTGAGTTAAAAAAATATAGGGTCACTGTGAAGTGATGCCAGATCTCGCCACTGCAACACCCCTGTTTTGCCATGACTCATGCGGAGAGTGCCGGTTACTTTCGAACTCTCTTTAACCCGAGCATGATCGCAATGTACAAGTAGAGGGGCTAAATGTTCCTACTCTCCGAAGCATAGCAGAAGTAGTGCATCTCGAAAAAACTGCCCTGACGCGGGACGTGATCGTCCCATGATCAGCAGGGGCCCCTGCCCCTGGCTTAGAACGACCGCGTAGGGGTTTGGCTCTTCATCAGCGCACTCCAAGTCAGACCACCGGCCGGTCTGAGCAAACTGTATTTATGTGACATTTGGTTGATTTTCCATACGGAAACTCGGACGGAAACTAATGAAGTGTCCAATTGCGTGAGGAACCGGTTTTAGCATTTGCCATATTCCACACGAAAGAAAGGTGGTGAAGAAAAAACGGGACATTGATTGGTTTGAGAGTTGTGAGATTACGTGGAAAGGAGGTTTCTGATGACATGTAAAAGAATTTTCTGCCTGTTGGCCGGCGTAACGGTCGTATTGGCATCGACTGTTGCCTGGTCGGCGGAGATCCACGGCACAAGCTCCACCCAGTATGTCTGGTTTAACGACATCTTTACCGGTAACAAGCAGGCTGAATTTGGAGAGTATCTCAATCTGTCCATTACCAAGGTCGACACGGAAGGCAAGCTTACCTTCCAGGGCTATGGCCGTGTCACAGAGGATGTCCGTAACGGCTATGGCGACCAGGGCCGGCTCTATTACCTGTACGGCGACTACAGCAACTTGTACGACAAGGTCGATCTGCGATTAGGGCGACAGTTCGTCAACTATGCTGCCGGTACGGCCCTGATAGACGGTGGCAAGATCGACCTGAAGAATGTCGGGCCGGTTAGCTTCTCGGTCATGGGGGGGCGCAACGTCATCTTTGGCCTGGGCGGAGAGACCAGCCAAACCCGGTCCTTCGCCTTTGGTACGGCCGCATATCTGGCAGGCTTCAAAAATACCGACGCCGAGATCAGCTATTTCATGAAGTTCGACAATGACGGTCTTGCCCGCGATCAGATCGGCGGCACCTTCAAGCAGTACTACGACGCATTCAAAGTTTACGCCAACACCCGGTTCGACCTGCCCAGTGATACATTCACGGAGCTGTTGACGGGCGTCAAGTACTTCCCCATGTCGAACCTTGTCCTGACCTTGGAATGGTACCAGAGCTACCCGGTCTTCGACTCAACGTCGATCTTTTCGATCTTTGCCGTTGATCGCTACCAGGAGACCCTTATCCGGGGCGACTACACCATTAATGACCAGATCTCGGTAAACGCCGGCTACAAAAGGGAGTTCTTCGGCGAAGGCAACGACGGCTCGGACGTCATAGAGATCGGTTGCAGGATCCAGCCGATTCAAAAACTTCTGGTAAATCTGAATTTCGATCGCAACAACGGTTATGGCGGTAACCTGAGCGGAGGCGGCGCCGATGTTGTCTACACCCCGATCAAGCCGTTGGAGGTTGCCGCAGGATTCCAATACGATGTGTATGCGTTCGACAGGACTACCGGCGATGAAACCGCACGCAGATACTGGTTGGGCGGCAAGTACAGGCTTACCAAGAATACCTCGGCGTCCGTCCGGATTGAAGACAACGACAATGCCCAGTACAAAAGTGACTGGAAGGGCCGAGTCGTCTTCAACTATGACTTTTAGAAAGGAGGGACAGATACGTGAAGCGACTTGTATTGATCCTAGCACTTCTGGGCCTTGGCCTGGTCTGCATGCAGCAACGGTCCTACGCCGACAAGAAGATTGCCCATGCAGACTACGCCAAGATGGCGATCAAGGACTGCAACGACTGCCATAAAGGAGAAGGGGTTGCCCCCAACCACGACTCTGATTTTGTGCGTAACCATCGGGTCCTGGCCAGCAATGCGGGCAACAATTGCAGCCAGTGCCATTCACAGGCCTTCTGTCTTGACTGTCATCAGGGGGGTGGCACGGGCGACGACTTGAACCAGAGCAACGCGCGGCGAGATTACGAGCCGAAAAGCCATCGGAGCGGCTGGCTGCAGATTCACCCGATCAAGGCACAGGATAACCAGCAGAATTGCTACCGCTGCCATGACGAGACATACTGCGCCGCCTGCCACGTCAAGCTGCCCCAGTCATCTCTGAAGTCACTGGGGGGCTTCGTATCGCATAGACCTAATACAACGGGACCCGCCTGGGGAACTGCGCATGGTTCCGAGGCGCGCAAGAACCTTCAAGCCTGCCAGACCTGCCATGAAGACGGCTCTGTGTGTAAAAACTGCCATAGCACGAAATCCGCGGCAGGCGGCGGGGTGAATCCGCATCCATCGGGGTTCAAGGGGGGCAACTACAATAGCAGGAGCAACGGCAAGGTGTGCCTCCAGTGCCACCTGCCTGGAACCTTTTAAAGATTAACTACCTAACAGAGGAGGAAACTATGCAGATCAACAAGTTACTTGTCACGATGCTGTTGGGCGCGTTGTCTTGCACGGCTCTGTTGAACGGCTGCGGTTCGTCGAGCAAAGAAGGGTCTCCCGCTTCCGGTCCCACCAACGGAGGTGTTGCTTTGGTTGACGAAGGGACTTGCATCGGCTGCCACTCAACTACACAGGATTCCGTATCAGGCCAAAACCTTGTTGCCGAATATTCAAATTCGGCACATAACCTGGACGTTAGCGGACCAGGTTGCCAGGGATGCCACGGCGGAGGCGCCGAGCACAATGGCATCGGCCCGATTCCGTTTCCAAACCCGCTGGCCATTAATCCCTCCACCGGCACACCCCAGTGCTACAACGCGGCTTGCCATGGCGATCCCAGCAGTATCATTCCGGGCGTGGTCGCGACCGAAAACACAAGCTTGAATTTTCCAAGCAAATGTAGCACTTGCCACTCCGTCACCGCCAATGGAGGTATCCACGCCGCCCAGGTGACAGCCACGGTCCTGACCGCCAATGACCCTAACAAGGATCCCAATGACTGTGTTTTTTGCCATAATGTGGCCGCACCGCAGCATGGGTCGGCCCTGGTCAACGATAACTACTCCGGCGTCCGCAGCGTTGCCCAGGAATTCGGCAAGTGGTCGCACCATGTATCTCCGGGTGTAACACTCAATAAGGCTCACTGCGCCGCCTGCCATCTGGAAGGTACCGTCAACAACGGCGCTGTCGTCGTCGACCAGACCAAGCACATGGTAGACAACATGGTCCACCTGCGCAATGCCCAGAATGACGCCGACATGCAGTGGAATCCAATGAATCCCAACTTCACCACCATGGACAACTTCTGCCTGGGCTGCCATAACGCCACCGGCGCAACCTCACCGGTGAGCGCCCAGATTCAAGCCCTCATCAACGCCAATAAGCTTGCCGCGACCGGCAAGACCGCTTCTCCGGCAAACCCGTTCGGCGACAACATCACCAATCAATACGACCTGTTGGCGCGTCCGGCTGTAGTCGATGTCGCGAGCCAGTTCAAAACCACCAACCCCTCGCACCACGCCGTCATGGGACAGCGCTATACCGGCCGTACCAGGGTGGCAGGCCCCCGATCCATTATCAACACAGGTGGGCTGATATTTACCAGAAACTCTTCCGCAACCCTGCCAGGCCCACGTACGACCATTTATGACGCCGGTAAATTCAATGCTGCCTACAATACCTTTTCGCCTGCCCCGGGCACCACGGACACGACCCTGGGCGACGATTCCATCCTTCACTGCGCAGATTGCCATACTGTCGGCCAGTGGAAACCGGGCAGCTCGGTAAATGCACAAGGGTTAAATACCTATAGTACCGCCTCCGGCAGAAATACCCTCCAGCCCGCCATCGGCGCCCACGGTTCCAACAACGAGTACATGCTGCGCAACAGTCTCGGTTCCGATCACAGGCATCAGGGTATTCAATCGAACGGCCTTGCTGTTTATTCCCCTGACACGGTTACCCCCTACATTGTTTGTTTCAACTGCCATAATATAAACGTTTACGGAATTCTTAGTCATGTCGGCGAACAGAATAGCGGCGACCAGGAGGGCAACTGCGATGCCGCCATAAACACCAACAGCGTCAATCTGATAGGCGCGGCCCGACTTGAGGATACTTACTCCTTTACTTCCGGAACCGACGTTTTCGGTGCCCCTGTCGGTACCACCAACAGCAATATCTACGGCATCCAGTGCTCCAACTGCCACACCAGCGGCATCAATGCCGCCAATATCTTCGGCGGTATCCACGGAGCCGCGTTTGCCAGCTACACGGACGGCGCAGGCAACTCAACCAAACATTATCGTTTCCTGCCCGGTTTCGGCAACGTCATGTACGTACCTGGCACCAAAGGCGGCATCACCAATGGCAAAACATCCGCACCGGTTACCAGCAGCTTGCCAGCCCCCACCGGCACCACCTATACATACCAGACAGGCGGTATAACCAACGACGCCAACTGGGAAGAAGATGCTGCGGCACGCTTTATCGGCGTATCCGGAACAGGCGCACACGTGCACCAGGCCGGCCCTGCCGGCTGCTACACCATAACGCCGACGAATGTAGCACCTCCAACCACCGATCCTGAAGGTACCGGCATAACCAGCAGCCTGGTTCCTGCTTCCACTGGCCTCAAGGCCCCGGCCGTGGACGGCGGCGCTCCCATTTACGGCAACTGGGGCGGTTGCGCCGAGCACAATCAAGCACCAGGGACATCGGTACGCGCACCTAGAAATGGCGAAACTTCCATCCGTCCGGTAACCTACTGATTAGCGGAATATGTATAACGCAGCGGGGGGAGGTTCCCGCTGCGCGGATGTGAATGAAACGGGCCGGCGAAAAATCGCCGGCCCCTCTTTCTTGAAGCTGCCTTCGCCGTTCAATTGTTCCGCACCCAGAATAGCCGGTACAAATGCTTTTATTGATTAATCCGAGGGTTCGAAGCGAATGAGAACAAAAACCAGTAAAATACGAACATTGGCGGTCTATTTTGGGCTTTCCATCCTGGCGCACCTGCTTGTACTCATATCGCAGGGAAGGTTTGGGAACTACCGCTTCGCAGCGCCGGTCAACCCTCTGCAGGCCATCATGGTGGAGGTTTCGGAGCTGCGTGATGACGCCGCACCGGCCATGGACACCAACGGTCAAAAGACCGGCCGTACAGACGATGTTGCGGAAGATGCTCCTGATGCCGGGACCGGGGTCCGGATGCAGGGCGAGAATGACGGCACGCCTTCGACCGCAGCAGGAAAAGGGCCGGTGGAACAGCAAGGTGTCGAGCCTGTTGCAATAGACAAGAAAGAGGCAGATGGCACTGCCCGCGCCGGTGAACCGGAACCAGACCCACAGCCTGCCGCCTCTGGGCACCATGCGAAAGCGCCGGCAATCCCGCCGCCGTTGAGGCCGGCCGGCGAGTTTCTTTCCTCAAAAAGTGAAAAACTAACCTATCTGATAACTTTTTTGGGCGTGCCGGTGGGAAGCGTGGAGCTTGAAGCGACAAACGAAGACAACCAGTTCAGGATAATCCTGAGGACCAGGACAAACAGCGTCCTCTCGAGCATATACCCTGTCAACGATATCATGGAGACAAGACACATCGGCGGCAACTTCATCATTACCAAGATCAGACAGCAGGAAGGCTCTTTCAAAAGCGACATCGGCTTCACGCTCTTCCTGAGGGAGAAGCGCGTGTTCTGGGTGGACCGCATTCGGAAACGGTACTCCAACGAGACCATACCAGCCAGTGACGTGCTCGATACCCTGTCCTCATTCTATTACTTGAGGAACAGGCAGCTCAGGGTCGGCACAACGGAAATGCTCCATGTTTATGACGGCGATACCTATGCGCCGGTACCGGTTGAAATCGTGCGTCAGGAAGAGGTGCGGCTTCGCAATTTCAAGAAAGTGAACAGCCTGGTGTTGCGTCACGTCAAGCAGAAAGGAATTTTCAGAAGAACAGGGGATATGCTGATTTGGCTTACGAGCGATGGCAACAAGGTGCCGGTGAGGGTTGAGACTTCCACCCCGTTCGGAATGGTGTCTGTCGAGCTTGTCTCGACCGAGACAACGCCCAGGGAAGAAGGGGCCAAGGAAAAAATGTTTCCGTCGCAGCCATATTCTGGTAATAATAATGGCTTGTGAAAAAATTCATCCTCTATACTCTGCTGGCTATCGCCTGTTACCTGACCTATATCGGTATCTCACTGAGCCTGGCCCCTCCTGTTTCCGATCTGGTCGACCGCGCATTCACCATGACCATCCAGGTGAAGGATTGGCATGGGGAGTACCACCCCTTTGTGGTGGGACCGAAAAACCACTACTGGACCCCTTCCGGCCGGATCCCCCCGGAGATGAAGTGGGCCGTGATCCTGGCCGAGGACAGCAACTTCTACAGGCATGAAGGCTTTGACGTCAAGGCCATCAAGAATGCCATCAAATACGACCTGGAAAAGAAAAGCCTCAAGCGCGGCGCCTCTACCATAACCCAACAGACAGCCAAGAATCTGTACCTTTCCCGCGAGAAGACCGTCTCCCGCAAGCTCAAGGAGATCTACCTTGCCTGGCGCATGGAACAGGAATTGAGTAAAGGCCGGATCATCGAACTCTACCTTAACGTGGTCGAGTTGGGACCTATGGTCTACGGCATCGGCAACGGGGCCCACTATTATTTCGGCAAGCCGGCCTCGTCCCTGACCCCACGGGAGTGTGCCTTTCTGGCTGCCATGCTGCCAGGCCCGCGGCTTGCCTATAATCCGTATAAGAACCTGGGAAAGGTGCTGCGTCGTTCGGACATGATCCTGAGACTGTTACGGCAGAAAGGGGTCTTGAGCGAGGACGAATACCAGGCCGCGCTGGCTCAGCAGCCGAATATCGCGGGCATGCAGCGCAAGGTTGATAAGAGTATCGCTACAGAGCCTGTGTTCACGGCGCCCTCTTCGGCCAAAAACGAGCCAGCTGGACAATCGGCTGATGCGCCGCAGGAGAAGGCGCCGGAGCCGGAAGCTGCGCCTTCAGTGGAACCTGAGGCACCCGGTGCCCAGCCAGCGGCACCGGAAGAAACCGGGCAGGAAAAGAAATGATCTCAACGAAGATGATGGTGAAAACCGACCTTAAGAACCTGACCTTGCCGGCTCTGGAGCACTTTCTCCAGGGCAAGGGCAAGGAGCGTTTCCGCGCCACCCAGATATTCAAGTGGATCTACCAGAAAGACGCCCGTACGTTCGAAGAGATGAGCAACCTCTCGAAGGAGCTGCGCGCGGAGCTGGCCGAGACGGCCTTTATCAGCGAACTTGCGCCGGAGGCGGTGGAGGAGGGGAGCGACGGGACGCGCAAGTACCTCTTCGCGCTAGCGGACGGCAATGCGGTCGAGGCGGTGCTGATCCCGGATGAGGGGCGCAATACCCTGTGCATTTCGTCACAGGCCGGCTGCGCCATGGGGTGCGAGTTCTGCCTGACCGGGACCTTCAGTCTTACCCGCAACCTGGCGACCGCCGAGATCATCAACCAGATCATGGCGGTGAGGCGCGAATTCGATATCCGCAACATCGTCATGATGGGCATGGGCGAACCGCTTCACAATCTGGACAACGTCATTCCGGCCATCCTGATCATGATTGACGGCAATGGCCTGCAATTCTCCAACAGGCGGGTGACGGTCTCGACCTGCGGACTTGTGCCGGAAATGGAACGGCTCGGCCGCGAGGTGCCGACTGTCAACCTGGCGATCTCGCTGAACGCCACCACCGACGAGTTGCGCGACCGGATCATGCCGGTCAACCGGAGATACCCGCTCAGGGATCTGCTGAAGGCCTGCAAGGAGTTTCCCCTGCCGGGTCGGCGCAAGGTGACCTTCGAATATGTCATGCTTGGGGGGGTAAACGATACGCTGGAGGATGCCAAGCGCCTGCTGCGCCTGACCAGTGATATCCCCAATAAGGTGAACCTGATCCCCTTCAACGAGCATGGGGGGTGTGATTTCAAGGCACCGACCCGCGCAGCCGTGGATGCATTCCACAAGTACCTGATCGACCGCCATGTGACGGTAATCACCCGCGATAGCCGCGGCAGCGATATCTCAGCGGCCTGCGGGCAGCTCAAGGGACGGCTGAAAAAATGAAGGCAAAAACAAACCCCGGCGCTTGAAGGCTCCCGGGGTTCTTTTCATCTATTTATTGTTCAGTGAATATCGGCCGGCACCCGCCTGCTGCGATATTCCACCACCGGTTGGTGGTTCGGCGTGCGGCGCGGTCTAGCGGAAGCCGACTTCCCTGAATTATCCCACGGTTTTGCCTGGCCCTGTGAGGAGCCGACCTTGGCGGCCGGTTTGGCGTAACGGCTTCCTCCCGAACCCGCTGGCCTTTTCGCCCCTCCGACGTTCCGTCGCAGGACGGCAAGCGGCGCCAGCCCTTCGATATTCTGCTCTGGCAATTTTTTGCCGATAAAGCGCTCGATCCTCTCAAGATAATTCAATTCCGACTTGGAAACAAAGGAAATGGCGATGCCCGAAGCTCCGGCACGGCCCGTGCGGCCGATGCGGTGGACATAGTCCTCGGCAAAGCGCGGCAGGTCGAAGTTGATCACATGGCTGATTCCGTTGACGTCCAGTCCGCGTGCAGCAACATCGGTCGCCACCAACAGGCGGATGCCGCCACGGCGCATTCGCTCGATGGTTTTGTTGCGTGCTATCTGATTCATATCGCCGTGCAGGGCCGCGGCCTGGTGCCCGTTGCGGGAAAGCTCCCGCGCCAACTCGTCGGCATCGCGTTTGGTGGCCGAAAATATGATGGCCCTCGTCAATGCATGGTCGCTGACCAGGTGGTTTAAGAGTTCCTTCTTGTGGTTCAGGTTGTCGGCAACGTGCAGGCGCTGTTCGATCAGCGTGTGCGCTGTGGTGCGCACTGCCAACTCAATCCGCTGCGGGTTGCGCAGCATGCGCCCCGCCATCTTGGTGACGGTGGCATCCATGGTGGCGGTAAACATCATGGTTTGGCGATCGGCAGGCGCGCGGGCAACGATCTTGTCCATGTCTTCGCTGAAACCCATGTCGAGCATGCGGTCTGCCTCATCCAGGATAAGCATCTCAACACGGTCCAGGCGGACGCTGCCACGCTCCAGGTGGTCCAGCAGGCGTCCCGGCGTGGCTACGATGATGTCTACCGGCGCCGAGAGCAGGCGCAACTGCTCGCGGTAGGGCATCCCGCCCAGCAGTGTGCCGCAGCGTGGACGAAAGCCGCGTCCGTAATTGCGAGCGGCATCCATGACCTGGCCGGCCAGCTCGCGGGTCGGGGTGAGGACCAGGATGCGGGGACCTTTGCCGGGCAAGGTGGAAGGGGTTGCCAGACGTTCAAGGGCCGGCAGGACAAAGGCTGCCGTCTTGCCGGTTCCTGTTTGGGCAGTGGCGATCAGGTCGTGGCCGGCCATGGCCAGGGGTATGGCCTGTTGTTGTACAGGGGTGGGCGTGGTGTAGCCGCATTCAGCCACCGCCTTGAGGATGGCCGCATTGAGGCCCAGGTCGTCAAACGTCATGGTGTCTATTCCTTTTCTTTGATGTTGCCGGTGTGGGGATAGGCGCGCGCGGGCCGCAGGATCAAGCTGATTGATCCATGACAGGACGGCAGTACCGTGCGGCAGACATAATCTTCGCCTGCCGGATGGTCTGCTTTGTTCAATGGGATATTGAATGCAGGAGGGGCAGAATGCGATGATCAAAATAAAAACGGCGGACACCATGCCGCCGTTTTGGGTACTAAGTCTAGGGGCTAGTATATAGACCACGTAGCAGAAAGGCAAGGGTTTATTTTGCCCCGGCGTGCAATAACCGTTTGAGAAGCCGCCGGCGCAAGCGGCACCATGGAAAAAACGGTTGAAGTTTGCGCCCAAAACCCGTACAGTTTAGGATGTTTTGACGCGTACGTACGAAAGGGAAAGCTATTATGAATGATGCGGCAATCGGCGTTATCGGCGGAAGCGGGCTCTACGAGATGGAAGGCCTGGAGGATGTCCGGCGGGTGAGGTTGGAAACGCCATTCGGCAATCCTTCTGACGAGTATGTTACAGGCTTGTTGAACGGCGTGCGGATGGCATTCCTTCCCCGCCACGGGCGGGGCCACTGTTTGTTGCCGTCCGAGGTCAACTACCGCGCCAATATCTTCGGCATGAAGACGCTGGGTGTGGAGCGGATCATTTCCGTATCCGCCGTGGGTAGCCTCAAGGAGATCATTGCCCCGGGTCATATTGTCATCCCAGACCAGTTCATTGACCGCACCAAGGGCGTCCGCAAGGAAACCTTCTTTGGCGAAGGGATCGTTGCCCACGTCGGCTTTGCCGACCCGGTCTGCCATGAACTGTCGGATGTTCTCCATGCAGCTGCCATCAAGGTCGGGGCGATTGCCCACAAGGGCGGTACCTACATCTGCATGGAGGGGCCGGCCTTTTCAACCCGTGCCGAATCGTTCATGTATCGTGATTTCGAAGCGGCAATAATCGGCATGACAAACCTGACTGAAGCCAAGCTGGCGCGCGAAGCCGAGATATGTTACGGCATCATCGCCCTGTCCACCGATTATGATTGCTGGCATACTAGCCATGAGGATGTGTCGGTTGAAGCGGTTGTCCAGATCATAAAGCAGAATGTCGCCATGGCCAAGGACATCATTCGTGGCGCCGTGGCCTTAATCCATGATCGGGAACGGGACTGTCCATGCGGCAGCGCACTTCAATACGCCATCATCAGCGATACGTCGGCCATTCC
>Ga0316217_10001161_pt1 | contig 35395 bp, 24 predicted proteins | sample 1anoAmetaG_FD_203633 | JGI IMG/M metagenome (GOLD analysis project Ga0316217, IMG submission 203633) | Freshwater microbial communities from Trout Bog Lake, Wisconsin, USA - 1anoA | ecosystem: Environmental > Aquatic > Freshwater > Lake > Hypolimnion/Profundal zone | place: USA: Wisconsin...
GCGGCGGCGGAGCGTTATGAACGACACGAGTTAGCGTTCAGGTAGTTGATCGTGCTTCGGGAAATTGACGAGCAAACCGTCGGGCAGAGAGCGTTCGCAAACGGGGGTTTTTCAGCGGAATCTACTCAATACAGGCATCATTTTCATGCTCCATTGCAAACAACGGTACGTTTTGCCATCGCTGCTCGCCAAACAATATATCCGCTTAATCCCACGCCGCAAGCCGTGCCAATTGCCGACAGCCCGAGTAACCGACTCCTGGCCGCTTGGCATTTCCCGAAGTGCCAGGGCAATATCTGGCAGTTAGTCATGTGTATCGCGTTGACCGCAGAGCCGGGGAACCGCTTGCGTCAAGCGTAAATAGCTACGTCCCCTTTAATCAGTTCAGTTCTTTAATCAGTTCGTTGCCGGCAAACAGCCAGTTCTTCCTGCCAATGGCCACCCGCTTCATCGCCCGTTGGCGGCGTTGTTATCGATGTCCAGCCAGCCCTGCCCGACGTAGCGGTTCAGGGCCGCCCACTGGTTCAGCGTGTATTGCATCGCCTGGGCCATCGGGCTGCGCGGCAACACCAGCTTGATCTGCTCGTCCAGCCACAACTTGATCCTGGCCAGGATCGGCACGCTCATCTGCTGACGCAAATCACGCCGAGCGTCATCGGCCATCGCCTTGGCCGCATCCTCCACGGCGTACAACTGCCGCACCATCTCCAGCATCTCGGCGCTGCGCCGGCCATCGGTATCCCTGGCGTCGAAGAACTTGCGCCGCGCGTGCGCCCAGCAGGCCACCTCGATGACCGCGCCCTTGTGGTAGACGCCGTCATAACCACCATAGGCATCGGCTTGCAGATATCCCTTGTATTCAGCCAAAAAACGCTGTGGCCCGGCGCGCGTGCGGTCCGGCGTGTACTGATAAACATCGTAAGGATTGGCTCGGTCACCCAGGTAGGCCCAGATACGCCCCGACTTGCACTTGCCTTGTACCGTCTCATCCTGCACCGGCACGCGCGTGTCATCGGTATGGATCACCTGGCTGCGTTTTACCCGCTCAACCATCAAGTTCACCAGCGGCTTGACCAGCTCACTGGCGGCAAACATCCAGGCGCACATGGTGCTGCGGGCGATATCCACGCCCTGGCGGGCGAAGATTCTTTCCAGCCGGTACAGCGGCAGGGGATCGCCCAATTTGCTGGTAATGATATGGGCCAGCAAACCCGTCCCCGGCAGGCCCTTTTCAATCGGTTGCGGCGTCTTGGTGGCGATCTCGATGTGGGCCTGGCCATCGCAATGCTGGCAGCCCTGGCCGCAGGTCTTGCAGGCGTATTTATGGCGGACGTGCTTCAGTACCTGGAAGGAGGCGGAAATAAACTCCAACTGTTCGCTGGCAGGTTGCAACTTCAGTCGGGCACGCCACCAATAGAAGGCATGCTCGGCGCAGCCGTTGATCTTACACCAACCGCGGATCGACTGCCCGCTGGCTTGCTGGGCAGCGATGCGTTCACGCCAGTGATTCGCTGTTTCGGTCTTTGCTTCCACGCCGTATCTCCAAGCAGGCGGTATGATCGCGATTCACCGCCTCGGCGCGAAGATGCGGTTGGTGGAACGCACACTGAAATCCACGACACCGCGCACCTTGTGTTTGTGACGATTATCGCTCATCGCCGTGAGGTGTACCGGGGCATGTGATGCGGGTGGACAATGGCCATTCCCCATGCCGCACATCGGTAAGCCCGCCAACCTTCCGCAGGAAAAGGATCGTCTGGCCTGCGCGATTGCCGCCACGGATCGGCAGATAGACCAGTTTGGCGCCCCGGGGGGTCAGGAAGCTTTTCCGTGCCGGTCAAGCGTTGGCGCAACCCGCGACCGCCAAATACTTGCTTGCACAAGATACAGACAAAACCGCGTTGGCGCTATCAGAAAAAGTAGCAGAATGTAGCATTATGTAGCAGGGCTGGTGCCGCGCGGGCGGTTGCTGCGGGGCATGGCCGGCGAAACATCCGTCCGCCGGACTGCCTTTCCTCACGCGGTTTTGCTATAATTCCTCACGCCATGCTTTTGAAACTGCTCAATGCCAAGATTCATCGCGCCACGGTCAGCCAGACCGACGCCAACTACCATGGCAGCATCACCATCGACGGTGATCTGCTGGATGCCAGCGGGCTGCTGGTCAATGAAGGCGTGCTGGTGGCCGATTGCGAGAATGGCAACCGGTTTGAAACTTATATTATCGCCGGGCCACGCGGCAGCGGCGTGATCGGCATCAACGGCGCGGCGGCGCGATTGAGCCAGGTCGGCAACCATGTCATCATCATGAGTTTTCTGTCGGCCACGCCGATCGAGGCGGCCGGGCATGTGGCCACGGTGGTGCTGGTGGATGAACACAACCATGTCAGCCAGGTGATTCGCCAGCCGACGCAAGGCTAGGGTGGCCAGTCATGCGGCAGATTCTTTTCACGCTGCAATTGTTTGGCCGTCAGATTCCCATCTACAGCTATGGCCTGATGCTGGTGGTGGCGTTTGTGGCGTGCGGCCAGATCGCCAAGCGGCTGGCTGGCCGTTGCGGGTTCAACGGCGAGCTTTTCGTCAATGCGGCGATGATCGCCATCATCACTGGCTTGATCGGTGCGCGGCTGTGCCATGTGCTGGAAAATTGGGCCGAGTTCACCAATCCGCATCTCACCTTCGCCAACAATCTTCTTAACGCCGTCAACGTCCGCGCCGGGGGATTGACCTTTTATGGCGGCCTGATTCTGGCCACGCCCTGCTGCATCGGCTACGCGCTTTACCATCGCGTGCCGATCAAGATCGGCATGGATATCGTCGCGGTGGTATTGATGGTCGGCCTGGGCGTTGGCCGGATCGGCTGCCTGCTCAACGGCTGCTGTTTTGGCGAGCGTTGCGATGTGCCGGGGCTGGGCATGAGATTCCCCTATGGCAGCGAGCCGTACCTGATGCAAGTGCGCGAGAATCCGCATCTGCTGCCGCTGCTGGCCGGCCAGCCAGCGCTGCCGGTTTTGCCCACGCAGATATACAGTTCGCTGACGGCGTTCCTGCTGGCCGGGCTGTTGTTCGGCTATTTAACGTTGCCGCACCGCGCCGGCCGGGTTTTCGCCCTGATGCTGATGCTGGAAGGCGTCGCCCGTTTCATCCTGGAACTGCTGCGGATAGAAGATGTCGTCTGGAACCCGCACGTCTTGGGCCACGGTTTGGCGTTCAGCATCAGCCAGATTTTCGCGATGATGAGCGTCGTGGCGGGATTGGTGATGTGGTGGGCGGTGGGGAAATTTGACAGGGTGACAGGGTGATAAGGTGACCCGCCCACCGCGGGCGGATTCACAACAGGTAACTGCTGCCGGCGTCGGCGGTCCAGCCAAATTGGCTGGCCAGGGTGTTGTCCTGGTTCTGGTTGGCCAGCGCCTGTGACCAGAGCGACGCAGTCGGGGTGTAGAGCCGGTAGACCGGCGTGGCGGCGGTGTGGGCCGCCGGCGCCGTGGGGGAGCTGGCCATGGCCGGGACACGGCTGGTGATCGCGGTGTTGGCGAACACTCCGGCAGTCAGGGCGGCACTGCTGGGCTGGGCGGTGGTGGCGGCGGGGATTGCGGCCGGGGGGGCGGGCTGGGCGGCGGCGCCGGCCAGTGCGCCGGCGGCTAATTTGGTGTCGTAGTTGGGGGCCATCGCCTGATAGTCCAGGATGTCCACGTGGCCATCGTGGGTGAAGTCACCTTGCGACCAATCATACGTCCCGGCCTCGTCGTAATGCGGGGCCAATTGCTGATAGTCCAGAATGTCCACGGAGCCATCGAGCGTGGCGTCGCCGGTCAGCGTGTAGGCCACCTCGACATTGCCGGTGGGCACGGTGCTGATCTCGGTATGATCGGCATAGCCGACGGCGTACTTGCCGGCGGAGTTGGCATTGACCGTGCTGCTGATGATCGCGCCGTTGGCGTTGGTGCCATGGCTGGAACCCCAAGCCACGGCGTTGTCCACCGCCGCCAGCGGCGAGGAACCCGAAGCATAGTTCAGCAGCAGCACGTTGTTGGTGATGTCCAGGGTGGCGCCGACGCGGATGGTTAGCGCGGTTTGCGTATCGCGGAAACCGCTGAGAATGCCGGAGGTGGTCTGCGTGGCCAGGGCCAGCGTGTTGGTGGAACTGCCGTTGCCGATGGTGAGGCTGCCATTGCCGGTGAGATTGCCGATGGTGCCATTGCCGTCGATTTCGGTGGCACCGTTGTTGAGCAAAATCGCCTGGGTGAAGTTGCCGACGTCCAGGGAACTGCCGGCGTTGATGGTGGTGGCGCCATTGCCGCTGATGGCGGCAATGTGGACCACCGGATCACCGTCACCGCCGTCGGCAACCAGCGTGTCCACGGTCAAATTACCGGCGGTGCCGCTGTCCACGATGGTGGGGGTATCGCCGAAGTTGGCCGGATCGCCGGTGATCGTGGCGGTGCCGGTGACGGTCAGGGTTTGGGTACGGGAAATCCAGGTGGCGGCGCTGGCGGGGTTAAGCCAGTCGGGAGCGATAATCTGGGTCAAGGTGGCGCTGGTGCTGCCGGCGAAATTACCGTCGCCGCTGTAAATGGCCACGACCGTGTGCCAGCCGGCGCTGAGCGTCGCGGGGGTATAGGTGGCGGTGTTACCGCTGAGGGTTATCGGGTTGCCCGAGTTACCGCCGTCGATCACAAATTGCACAGTGCCGGTTTCACCGCTACCACCGCTGGGTGTCACGGTGGCGGTAAAGGTTACCGCTTGGCCGTAATTGACCGCGCTATTGCTGGAGGTGACAGCGATGGTGGTGGCGAACTGGCTTATGGTAAAGCGGTTGGACGTGGCGCCGGTCAATGCGCCATCGGCGGCGTTCAAGGTGTAGTTGCCCGCGGCGGTCAGGGAGACATTGCCGAAAGTCGCCACGCCGGCAACCGCCGCCACCGTGGTGGTGCCGGCCAGGGTTCCCGGCCCGCTGGCAACCGCCAGCGTAACGTTGGAATGATCGCCGGTGACCAAATTGCCAAAGGAATCTTCCACATCGACCGTTAGCGCCGGCGTGATTGGCTGGCCAACCGTGCCGCCGCCGGGTTGCTGCACAAAAACCACTTGGACGGCCGCCGCCGGGGTGACACTGAAAGCATTGGAAATCACCGCGGGAAAACTGCCATCACTGGCCTGGAGCGTGTAGTTGCCGGGCGTGGTTAATGACACATTCCCGAAGGTAGCCACGCCGTTGACCGCCGCCACGGTGACATTTCCCAGGAGGGTAGCACCACCAGGGCCAGAGTAGATCGCCAGCGTTACACTGGAATTGTCGCTGGTGATGATGCTGCCATTGCCATATTCAATATTGACGGTGATCGCGGGGCTGAACATGCTGCCGGCCAAGGTATTGCCAGGCTGCTGGCTGAAAGCCAAATGCGAAGGACTGGTGGCGTTGACCAACGCCGGCACCAGGGTGTTGGCAATGGGACTGCCAATGCCGGTGACCAGGTCGTAGCCTGGCCCGGCAGCAAAGCCGTTGTTGCCGCTGGTGATGTCGTGAAACACCGACGGCGATAAGTTGTACAGCGCCGGCAGGGTTTGCGTGGCGCCGTTGAGCGATCCCAGGCCTGCCAGGGCGCGGCCCTGGTTGGCGATGGCAATCAGACCGGCCCACAAGGGACAGGACAAACTGGTGCCTGACTCGCCGTACCATCCCGCGGGGTTGCCATGCTCGTTGCCGTAGTAGGTATCCAGTATCACCACCGCCTGACCAGAGGCTCCACTGGCAATCATGGCCACATCCGGGATGGTGCGTTGGGTGGCGTTGGCGCCGTTGACGTTGCCGGCTTGATAAGCCGGCTGGCTTTCATAGCTGCTAATGCCGCCGCCGCTGCTGTTCCAACCGGTTTCGCCGCCATAGGAACCGTCGTTGTTGATGGTCAAGGCGGTGCCACCCACCGCCACCACGTTAGGCGAATCGGCCGGATAGCCGCCGGGCTTGCCGGTATCACCGGTGCTGGCCAGGAAGGTGACGCCGGGATGGCCACTGGGCGTGGTAAAGTTGCCGTCTTCACTGGTTTCGCCGTCGAATTCCGGCTCGCTCCAACTGTTGGACACCACCGAAACCCCCGGATAGCCGGCGGCGGTGGTCTCGGCAATCAAGGCGTCGGTGTCATAAGTGTCCTCGCTGGCTTCAAAGAGGATGATATTCGCTCGCGGCGCTATCGCATGCGCCCATTCCACATCCAGCGATTCCTCCGGCGTCCAATCATCGCCGGCGGTCGAGTTCGGGGGTAAGTTGGTGGCGTTGCCGTATTCGTTCAGCACCGTCAGCGTCGGGCCGCTGCCGGTATTGAATTGCGGCAGGCTGTAGGTCGAACTGAAGGTATTCGCATCGGGGATGATGTTGGGATCGTTGAAAACATCAACGATGGCGATGGTCTGCCCGCTGCCATTGCCGGTCACGGCATTGAAGGAAATATTGCCGGCCCCATACGCCGGAATGAGCTGGGTAGGGTTGAACGGGGAACTGAGCGCCCCCGCGGCTGGGGTGATCGGCGACGAAACGACGCTGCCGGGCGCGGCGATGGCGCCTTCGACAATGCTGGTCGGGGCGATGGCCGGTCCACCGACTGACAGCAGCGTGCGTCGCTCCAGGGATTCGATCAGGAACAGGCACGGCGCGGCAAACTGCTGATGCAGGTTGCAGCGCGCACGCCAGAACCGTCGAGAATGGATGCCACGGATAATCATGCCTATCACCTGCTCAAGCTAATACGATGGATTGAGTGACGCGGCCCATTAATGAGAAACGCACGCCACATGCCATTGCCGGCCAGCCAACTACCGGCAAATGACCACGCAAAAAATAATTACACAGGCGGCGGGCAAAGTCAACTCGAATAGGGCGCAACCGCCGGAAATAGCTGCCGCGCGGCTTCCGCCCGCTGAATTCCACCGCAAGAAAAACCTTGCGGCGCTTGATCCGCCAGGTAAATCGATTAGCTTCTCGCCATGAAAAACCGCGCATTGGAGAGGTTTACCGATCATGGCCACAGATGAATCGCCGCCGAAACATCGCAGTGCTTATTCGCCGCACAGGCATAGTCATCGCTCGCGTGCCGATGCCCAGGCGCACGCCGATGATGCGTTGCATCCGCACGAACAACCCATCAGTCATCCGCTGGTGTGCCAGGCCGCTCCCGAACTGATCATTACCGATGATGGGGTGCGGGCGCTGGCGGTGGAACTGCGCCAAACCGGCAGCTTTGCTTTCGACAGCGAATTTATCGGTGAACTGAGTTACCTGCCGCGGCTTTGCCTGATCCAGATTGCTTCGCCCAGTCGCGTGGCCTTGATCGACCCCTTTGCAGAAGTTGATTTGAATCCCCTCTGGGATTTGCTGCGCGATCCGGCGGTGGAAAAGATCGTCCATGCCGGCCAGCAGGATGTCGAGCCGCTCTTCCGCGACGGCGGCATTCCCCCGGCCAACCTGTTCGACACGCAAATTGCCGCCGGTTTTGCCGGCTATCCTTATCCGCTTTCGCTGGCCAAACTGGTGCAAACCACGGTGGGCGCCCGGTTGAAAAAAGGGCTGACATTCACCGATTGGGGCCGCCGGCCGTTAAGCAGCCAGCAACTGCGCTATGCCGCCGATGATGTGCGTTATCTGCCGGCCGTGCGCAAAACCTTGGTGGATCGCTTGATCCACCTGGGGCAGTTGCCGCACGCCATCGAAGAATCGGCCGCACTGACCAACCCCCAGCTTTATCAGTTCGATCCCGAAGCCAACTTCATGCGCTTGCGCGGGGCCGGTTCGCTGCCACCGCAGGGCTTGGCGATTCTCAAGGAATTGACGCAATGGCGGCAGGCCGAAGCCCGGCGTGCCGATGTGCCGCCGCGCTCGTTTCTCAAGGATGAAATCCTGATCGATCTGGCCCGCAACCCCATCAAAAACCTCCAGCAACTCTCCCGCGTGCGCGGTTTGCCCCGGCCCGCCGAGGCCGAGTTTGGCCAGAACATTCTGGACATGACCACCGCCGCCCTGGCACTGCCTGCCGACGCCCAGCCGGCCGTCTTCACCCGCGAGCCGCCCCCGGAAGAAAAATTCCAGGCCGATGCCTTATGGGCCGCCGCCCAATGCCTCTGTTCCGGCCAAGGCGTCGATCCCAACCTGGCCACCAGCCGCCAGGAAATCGGCGAGGTTTATCGCGCCCTGCTGGGCAGCTACCCCACCACCGAATTCCGCGTCATGAAAGGCTGGCGGCGCGAGTTGCTCGGCCAGCACTTAGCGGATCTACTGGCCGGAAAATCGCAGTTTTCCGTGCGCTGGCCCGCCGACGGCGTCCGCACGACGATTACACCGACAGCGTGATCGATTATCATTCCCCCTCTATGAAACCAGCACCCAAGCGTATCGAGATTCCGCAGTTTCCCAATGGCAAGCGTATTGCCGTCACCACCAGCTTTGATGATGGCGTGGTGGAAGACCGCCGCGTGGTGGAAGCGTTTAACCAATGGGGGTTGAAAGCCACGTTTAATTTGAACTCGGCCAAGCTGGGCCGGACTGGCGAGCGCAAGCCGATTGTGCCGGGGGAATGGGCGCATATCGACGCCAGCGAAGTGGCCGAGCTTTACGCCGGGCACGAAGTGGCCATTCACACCGCCACGCATCCCTGGCTGCAACGATTGGATGCGGCGCAGATTGCCACCGAAGTGCTGGAAGACCGCAAGGCGCTGGAGGATTTGGTCGGGTATCCGGTGCGCGGCATGGCTTATCCGTTTGGCACTTACAATGCGCAAGTGCTCGCGGTGCTGCGGGCGCTGGGGATTGTTTATTGCCGGGCCGTGGAAAATCGCGATCCGTGCTTCCCGCCAAGCGAGCCGCTGGTATGGGCACCCACGGCCCACCAATTTAGCGCGCAACCCGCCCCGGTGCCGCAACGTTGGGAAGCGTATTACAACAATAAGAATTCCAGCGGCGTGTTCTATGTCTGGGGCCATGCGTACGAATTCAACCGTCCCGGCCACGATTGGCCTGAACTGGAAACGGTCTACCAACCGCTGTCCGGCAAGCCGGATGTGTGGTACTGCACGAATATCGAGCTATTCGATTACGAAGCCGCCCGCCAGCGGATAGTGCTGGCCGCCAACCGCCGCAGCGCGTTCAATCCGTCGGCGATGGCGGTGAGCTTGAATGTGGATGGCAGGTTGCTTGACGTGCCGGGCGGGAAGACGATCAAGCTGGATGCTGAAGCCTAAAACGTGACGGTGGCTTACCGCCAGTTCAAGGCCGCGTAGCCAAGAATCCAGCCATCGTCGGTACATGCTGCAACCCATTTCTGCCCACAACGCACGAAGACGATTCCAGGGTATTTCTTAAGACGACCGACATATGCCGGATCGCCACTTTGGCACATGCAATTCATCCCGCTGAATTGGGCGTCAATAGTTAGGTCGCTTGTCGCGAAATTCGTTGAACCGCCCGACCCGCTGACCGTGCCATTGCGCATCAGCGTAATGCCCGGTGCGGCATTATAAGGAAACGTTGAAACTGGTTGCATGGTCTGTGCCGTGAGCATGGCAACCAAGTCGGCATCGCTGACAAGCCGGTTCTTCAGCGACCACGGTGGAACGCCATGAATTCGAATCAATTCTTGAATGCGATCTTTGTATGCCTGCTCATAGCCCATGTGATGATCTGACCGATAGCGCAGGCCAGAATCCAGGTCAATATACGAAACGATTGTCGCGTTCCCGTAGGAATGCTCCGAATCCCAGCCATCCGAGTTCAGGATAACGGCTTTGTGATTTGCCCAATCAGCATCGGCACCATTTCGGCCGCCGTTTTCTTGGAGCAACGTCGCGACGTGCCGATAGATAAACGGGAAGAGAAATGCTAATAGAACAATAACTGTAAAACCGGCAACACGGAAAACACGCTGACAGTATTTAGACGTATTCTCCTGAAATGAACCCAACCGAGATATTAATGATCGACTAACCCAGGCAACGATGCCCACCCCCACGAGATGCACGGGAATGACATAAACTGAATTAACCAGTGCCCAGATGAAGCTGAACCGGTTCGGCACCATCATCACGATGGTGCAAGCGTCGATATAGCCGGAAACAATTGCATACAGCAATAGAACTGTTTTGGAAAAGCGACCTTTCGGCCAACAGAACATAAACAATGGAACGGGAAACGGCCAGAGGTAAGTAACTCCTGTCCATAGGTGGTCGATTGGCGGGTAACCGCGCTGGCGGGCAGCCGGAATGCAGAGAAGCGCATAGGCAACGAGTCCCAAGGAGAGCGGTAAAGTGGCTGCAAGCTTCCTGCCGACATCCCAGTGTCGAGGTTGCGGTGTGGCGTAATCCAGAATCAGGGGCATTTGTGTCCGGTTGATCTAAAATGTCACCGTCGTTTTCGCCCCCGGCGCCGCGCCCAGCGCCAAGCTGCGTGCATCATTTTGCGAACCGGCCACCGTAATCCGAAGCTTGCCCTTTGCGGGAATGCGATTGCCGGATTCGTCCACAATTTCCAAGTCGGCAGCGTGCAGTATGAATTTCACCAGCTTGGACTTTCCCGGCACTAGCGTGACGCGGCGCACGCCGACCAGTTGGCGGATCGGCTTGCGGAATTTCACATCCAGGTGTTCCAGATACACCTGCACGATTTCGTCCCCGGGTTTCTTGCCGGTGTTTTTGACCGTGATGCTGACGGTTGCTTTTTGCGCGCTGTCGCTCTCCGTCTCAGCGGTTAAATCGGCATAAGCAAACTTGGTATAGCTCAGGCCAAAACCGAACGGATAGAGCACCGGGCCGCTGTAATAGCGGTAGGTGCGGTTGTCCATGGAATACTCGCTGAACGCCGGCAAATCGCTGGTGGCGTGGTAAAACGTCACCGGCAATCGACCGGAGGGATTGTGATCGCCGAACAGTACATCAGCCAAGGCGGTGCCGCCGGATTGGCCGGGGTAAAATTGCTGCACGACCGCGCCGGCTTTCTTGGCGGCGGTGGTGGAGACGGCACTGCCGGAAATCAGCACCACCACCACCGGCTTGCCAACCGCCAGCACGGCATCCAGCAACTTCTCCTGAACTTCGGGAAGCTCGATACGCGTGCGGTCGCCACCGGCATCGCTGTTCATGGCGTCGCCCTCTTCGCCTTCAATCGTGGGCGATAGGCCCAGGCACAAGATCGCCACATCCGCCAGCTCGGTGGCTTTGACCGCTTCGGCAAAGCCGCGCTCGGCGGTGCCCAGCCACGAGCCGCCCCTGGGCAAATGCGTTGTGCCGTGGATGTAGTCCACGTGCGTTTTCTTCCCCAGCTTGGCGCGGATGCCTTCCACCGGCGAAACGATAAACGGCGGTGTGCCATTATAGTTGCCCAGCAGAATCTCGCGGGCGTCGGCATTCGGGCCGATCACCGCGATGCGCTTGAGCGTTTTTTGCAGCGGCAGCAGATTGTTCTCGTTTTTCAGCAGCACGATCGACTTGTGGGCGGCATCCAGCGTCAGCTTGCGATGGGTCGGGCAATCCAAAACGTCATATTTAATCTGCGCGTATTTCACTTTGGCCGGCGGATCAAATTGCCCCAGCCGCAGCCGGGCCAGCAACAGGCGATGCAGGCTGCGCTCGAGCTGCGATTCGGTCAGCAGTTTGCGTTCGACCGCTTCACGCAGGCTGAGATAATCGCTGCCGCAACACAAATCCAAACCGTTGGCCACCGCCAGCGCGGACGATTCGGCCGCGTCTTTAGCGACCTTGTGATGATTGTGAATATCGGCAATCGCCCCACAATCGGAAACGGTGTAGCCGGCAAATCCCCACTGCTGGCGCAGGGTTTGGTTCAGGAGAAAATCATTGGCACAGCACGGCACGCCATTGAGCCGGTTATACGCTCCCATCACCGAAAACGCCTTGCCCTCGATCACGGTAGCCCGGAACGCCGGCAAATACGTTGCCTGCAAATCCTGCGGCGAAGCTTTGGCATCAAACCCATGCCGGCCCTTTTCTGGCCCGCTATGCACCGCGTAATGCTTGGGCGTGGCCACGCTCTTGAGATATTTTTCATCATCCCCCTGCAAGCCTTGCACAAACGCCACCCCCAGCCGCGCCGTGAGATACGGGCATTCGCCATAGGTTTCATGCCCGCGCCCCCAGCGCGGATCGCGGAAAATATTGATGTTCGGCGTCCAAAAGGTCAGCCCCTTATAAATTCCGCGATCGCCGCAAGCTTGAAACATGTTGTATTTGGCCCGCCCCTCATCGGCAATCGCCGCCGCCACGCGCCGGACCAACTCCGCGTCAAAAGTCGCCGCCAGCCCAATCGCCTGCGGAAACACGGTCGCCAGTCCGGCCCGGCCGATGCCGTGCAGACATTCGTTCCACCAGTTGTATTCCGGGACGCCGAGGCGCGGAATCGCCGGCGAATCGTAACTAAGCTGTGAAGCTTTTTCCTCCAGCGTCAGCCGGGAAATAAGATCGTCCGCCCGGTCGGCAAAAGAAAGATTCGTGTCGCGGAAAGGAAGCACGTCGGTTGATTGTTTGGCCATGAGGGAAGGATAAATGGCGTGGCGCGAGGATGCAATGCAGCGGGGTGTTGTGTGAATGGCAATCCATTTGTCAAAGAAGCCGCAGCGTTGGTAATATCTCCCCCATGCACATTCCGCGTTACTGGGCCAAGAGCCAATCGGCCGCACCATCCGCCGCGGGACAGGGCATGGTGGCAGCATGTTGGCGGTGGTCGGATGTCAGTGTTGAAGACGCGCAGAGGCAGGCCGACGCACGGGCGGTGGAATTGGCGAAGATGTTCGCGGCGGGAACGCCGCTGGACCGCTATGGGTACGGCGACCGGGCCATGCGGGAGGAAATCGTGCAAACCGTGGCCCGCGATGCCCGGGGCGACGCGGCGGTCATCACCCGCAACGCCTACGGGGCACTGGTGCTCAACACATCGGGCGTCATGTTTATCGACATCGATTTTGCCCAGCCTGCCAACCCGTTGGGCGGGCTATTCCGCCGGCTTATGGGCGGGCCGAAACCCGCTGGGCCGGAGGAACTTGGCCTGCGGAAAATCCAGGATTGGGCGGCGCAGCGGTCCGAACTGGGCTTGCGGGTTTACCGGACCTTCGCCGGTCTGCGGTGTCTGGTCACCAATCGCACCTTTGATGTCACGCAAGCCACCACCACCGACCTGTTGGCAAGCATCGGCAGCGATCCGCTTTACGTGCGGCTGTGCCGGGTACAGGGCTGCTTCCGGGCACGGCTCACACCCAAGCCGTGGCGTTGCCGCACGCCCCTGCCGCCGGCGCGATGGCCGTGGACCAACGCGGACGTCGAAGCACGCTTCCGCCAGTGGCAAAGCGGCTACGAGCGTTCGTCGCAAGCATACGGTGTTTGCCGGTTCCTCCGGCATTTTGGTGCCACGCAGGTGCATCCGGAGATTCGTGCCATTCTCGATCTACACGATCAGTTCAGTTGCCAGCATGTGGATCAACCGCTGGCTTAAAGCTACCCCACCGCGCGGCTGTGTTCTTCCAGCCGTTGCAGTAATTCCACCGCGTCCTCTTCGCGCGGGCCGACGGAACTGGTCCAGCCTAGCTTTTGGTTGCGCGCCATGGCACGCTCGATGCGGCGGCAGGCGCTGATCACTGTGCTGTGATTGCGCTTGCCCATCTTCACGCCGATCTCCGGAAAACTCAGCTTGGCGGTTTTGCGGATCAGGTACATGGCCACCGAACGCGCCAGGCTGATGGTGCGATGCCGGCGGCCGGACATTAAATCCTTATGCTCCAGGCCGAAATAGTCGCAGATGATTTGCAGCACGTGATCGGGGCGAACCGGGGTAATCATTTGCCGGTCCAGGTCACCCAGGGCGGCGCGGGCCACTTCGATGTCCGGGGCCGTGCCCATGAACTTGGCATGGGCGGTGATGCGGGTGATGGCACCCTCCAACTCACGCACGTTTTGTGTGACCCGGCGGGCGATCCATTCAGTGACATCCTTGGGCAGAACCAAGCCGCCGCGCAACGCCAAGCCGCGGAGAATATCGCAGCGCATGGCGAAATTGGGCGGATCGATGCGCACCACCAGGCCGCTGACAAAACGGTTGATGAGCGAATCGCCGAATTCCTCGATCATCTTGGGATGGCTGTCGCTGGCCATGACCACTTGCCGGCCCATGGCCTCGATGGCGTTGAAAGTGTGCAGGAATTCTTCCTGAGTGGCTTTTTTGCCGGCCAGAAAATGCACGTCGTCGATGACCAGCAGATCCAGATCGCGCATGCGGCGGCGGAAGGCATCCAGTTTATTGCCGCGCAACGCGGCGAGAAATTCGTTGGTGAATTCCTCGCCGGTCAAATAGCTCCATCGCTTGAGGGGATGGTGCTGCATGAAACGGCGGCAAAGGCCTTGCAGCAGATGGGTTTTACCCAAGCCGCAGTCGCCGTGGATAAACAGCGGGTTGTATTGGGCCGCGGGAAATTCAGCCACGGCAGACGCGGTGCTGAAAGCGAGCTGATTGCTGGGGCCGACGACAAAGCTGTCCAGATCGTGGCGCAGGCGCGGGCGTTGGTCGTGATGATCCGATGACGACGATGGGCGCAACGCCGGTCGTGGCACCGGCCGTGGCTTGAGCGGCATGTCGCGCATGACGGCGGCCGTCGGGCGGGCAACCGGTGGCTCGGCCGGTTTGTCGTCCTGCTCGTCCCCCTCGTTCCGCAATAGATCAGGGGCATCGGGCAGATCCAGGGTGCTGCCCCCCCCTGCCGCATCTCCACGCGCGCCGACGCCCGCGCCCACCAGTTCACGCCGCCCCGCTTTGCGCGTGGCGTTGACCGTGGCAACTTCGCTGTCGCCCGCGTGGGCGGCGCTGAAAAGATCCGCGTCCACGTCGAACCGCACCCGCACCGAGCGGCCCAACACTTCCTGGGCGGCTTCCTGGATGGTGCCGGCAAAATGCCGGCCAATCCATTCGCTGATGAAATCATTGGGAACGGCAATTTCCAAGATGTCTTGGTGCAGTTCCAGGCGGGTGGAGTTATTAAACCAGACGTTGAAGCGTTGTTGACCGACACGCTGCGCGATGGCGTTGGCCAGGCGCTGCAATTGCGGGTTATGTGCGTTGACGCAGCTCACGGCGTATCCTTCCCTGCAAATTCATTTGGTGACACGCAGCGAAGGAAGATGCCTACCACCGCCGGCGCGGCGTCGCGCCGAACACGTGGCAATACATTCTTCCCATCTGCGTTGAATGACGGCATCACATCCAAAGCTACACGCCATTCCATCTCCGACGCCGCGCCGGCCCAAAGCAATGGGCAGCCGGCGCACCGTCGGTACGGCAACTCCAAACCACTAGCGGGCCTCATGCCCTAAGCAGAGTTCATCCGTGACTTTTTCCGCCTCCCTGCGAATTGCGCAAACCCTATCTTAACAAACTAACCGTTTGCTAAACCAAATCCGCTGCAACCGTGCCTTTTTTCTATCGACCTGCCCTTGGTCCACACACGGTCTTAATCATCCCTGAATCAAGTGTGCGAGAAAATAAACTTTAGCAAGGTGAATGGCAAGGCATTTTTGGCGCGAAATCGGTTCACAATTGCGAAACATCGGCACGTCGGCCACTTCGCCAACACATTTTTTTTTCGTCTACCGGTTATGCACCGTTTGGGCTTGCGTGTGGATAACACGTGGAGTAATTGCGCTGGCGAAAGGCACGCGGTTGGTCACCGCGCGTTGGCCGCCGGGCCGGCCCGCAAATCACGCAGCAACGCCATTTTCGACACCGCCCGCGACATCCCATGACGGTCATACAACTTCAGCGCCGGGGCGTTGATCGCATCCACCGCCAGGGTCAAACGCCGCCGCCCGGCTTTGGCGCACAAGTGAAACGCCAATTGCATCGTCAGATCGGCATTTCCCTTGCCGCGTGCTGCGGGAGTCAAGCCAATATAGACCAATTCCACGGCGTCGCTATGCGGAATGGCTGCCAGCAGCAACACCGCCCGCGGCTGCGGCGGCGAGTGCGCATCCACCTGTTCCACCAACACATTCCACATTTGCGGATTGAAATCGCCGGTGGCGCGATGGCCCAGAATAATGTCCTCAATATCGCGCAGGCCGGTCAGGCCAGGGCAATCCAGACTGTCGTGGTAAGTTTGCAGAATGGCATCGGCGAAAAGCCGATGGTTTTCCGGCGAATAGGAGACCCAGGCGTAGCCATTGGGCAACCGCGGCCGGGAACTGTCGCGCGCCACCGAACCGTACAGATACACCAGTTCCGCGATTTCCACGAACTTTAAGCCGGCAAAGAACTGGCGCATATCCGTATGTGCAGGTTCCAAGAGCACTTGGGCCAAATGAACATCCAACTGTGCATATTGGCGGCAAAGGCTCTGGATCAAATCGCGGGCCGCGATGTCTTGCGGCGGTTGCGGAATCCGCGGTGGGGTAAATAGCAGCATGGTCCGGCCGGGGCTGGGCACGGGTAACGCCGCCCATATCAGCTTGCCGTCCTGTTCGGCCACGGTGGTCAGCGCCAGGTCGATATGGCGTAAACTGGCGTAGCGCATGAAGTCACCTGCCTGCGGGTCGTGCGGCGCCCCGCCGGAAAAAATGAGGTCAAGAGCCGCGCGTACTTCGCTGGTTTGCGCCAGGCGAACGGTCGCGCCGGTGGCGACCACCACCGCCGAACCGGCGTTCAAGCCTGAAGTTGAATTTGACAACTCTGCCACGCACCGTAACAATAACCGGCACGAGCGGATTGGCAATTGTTTTGGGGCGCGTAATGCCCCAAGTGTCCCCCACCGCGGAGTTGCGCACCATGATTGGCCGTATAACCTGGCATCGTTGGCAGTGGCTGTTGACCCTTGTGGCCCTGGCTGGAGTTTTGTTAATCGCAAAACCCGGACGGGCCGATTATCCCAAACCCAGTGTTTATCCGATTTCCTGGGAATGTGATTTCGATCACGCCCTGCCGCGCCGAATTGTTGTCCAGGTGCCGGGCGATGCCAATCCCAGCGCGTACTGGTACATGACCTATCACCTTGCCAATAACACTGACCGCGATCGCCTGCTGGTCTATCCCACGTTTTATCTGCTGAGCGACAATGGCACGGTGGCTCGCAGCGATTTCAATATCGCCCCGGCGGTGTTCACCGCCATCAAGTTGCGCGAAAAAATCCCTTTCCTGCAAAACGCCCTGACCATCGGCGGGGAACTCCTGCACGGCAACGATCAGAGCAAAGACAGCGTGGCGATCTGGCGCGAACCGGAACAAAAGCTCGGCAGTTTCAGCATTTTCGTTTCCGGCCCCTGGGGCGAAAACCAAACCGTCAAAGCCGCCGATGGCAAAGAAGTTCGCCTGCACAAGACATTGCAGCTTGACTACCATATTAACGGCGCGGTGAAGGAAGCCACCGACGCGGATTTAGTGGTGCAAGGCTCGCAGTTCATCATGCGGTAAGCGCAGGTAAGCAGGCTGGCTTAGGGATCGCACGCCATGGCTGACTGGTATATTTCCACCACCGGGCAAACGCAGGGGCCGTATAACCAGCAGCAACTCAAGGAATTAGTGTTGGCCGGCACGCTGGGGCCGCAGCACCACGTTTGGCGCGAAGGCATGCCGCAATGGCTTGCCGCCGGCAGCGTGAATGAACTGGCCGGCCTGTTTGCCGCCCTCCCCGTGGCCACCGCCCTGCCGGTCGCCGCCGCAGGCTCCGCGCCGGTTTTAGCCTATGCCACACCGGGCGGCGCGATTCAGCCGGACTTTGTACCGCAGTTGCTCGACGATCCCGGTCCATTCCTGCGGCTGGGCAAAAGGGTGAAAACGCCTAAATCGCTTTGGTACGGATTGGCGCTGGCCTCGCCCTGGGCGATTTATTTGCTCAAACGCACCCAGCAGCTTAATGCCTACTATGGCGCAGGTTTTGGCTTGGCGGGCGTACTGGTGACCGCCGCCGCCGCGAGTGAACCGGATGACTATCGCACCTGCACGGTGGCCGATCTTCCCCCGGCGGTGCGCCAGCAGCTTGATCCCAAAAACAAAAATGCCGACCGCGACGTGATCGTGATCCCAAAAACCTCGGTCAACCAGATCAAGTTCAGTTTTTGGAGCCATTTGATACGCATTGATGTCGGCGCGGAACGGCTGGGCGCGTGGCCGCGCATGTTCGGCGGCCGAGCCAAAGCCAAAAAGTTTCTGCTGGCCAACGGCTGGCCGGTGAATACACCGGTCGTGGCCACCACCGGTCCTATGCACGGGCAAAGCCTGGGCCGGGCGTTTGCCGATCGTCCCCAAGCGATGGCCGCGTGGAAGCGTGCGTTGCTGATTATCGGGGCCATCCTGCTGTTTCTGCTGATCGTGTTTGGCCAGCTTTTATTCGGGCATCACTGAAAAATATTATGTTAACCACCCACCCATTGCGTTACCTATCCCGCGCCGGTTTTCTGGCGGCACTGCTATTTGTATTCAGCGGTTATGCCGCCAGGGCACAAGATTGGCCGCAATGGCGCGGGCCGGATCGTAGCGGCATCTGTTCCGACAAGGTCGCCCTGGCCGATAACTGGCCGGCGGCAGGCCCCAAGCGCTTGTGGCAAAGTGAAACCATTCCCGGCGCAGAACGCGGCGGTTACGGCAGCCCGGTTGTCGCAGGCAATCGCGTTTATCTTTATGCCAATGTGAAGTACGCGGTGCCGATCGCAACCTGCACAGTGCCGGAAGACAAATTGCGTAACCTGGGTTGGGTGGCTGCCGACAAGTTGCCGCCGGCCGACCTGCTGAAAACTGTGGAAGACGCCCGGCTTAGCGACCAGCGCGACAAAATCACCGGCTACCAGGCGACCGTCGCTTGGACCGATCAGTGGCTCAAGGATCATTTGACCCCCGAGCAGAACAAAGCCTTCGGCGCTTATTGCAACGACCGCCTGCGTCGCGGCAAGGGCGCTTTCGCCCCGGATGATTTGACCAAGCTGACGCCGATCAAAGACAAAGCTTTTCCCTCGCCCAAGGACTTTGAAGCCTGGTTGGACCAGAACGGCATCACCGGCGACTTGCGCCAGGCCGCCGTCAAGGCCGAAGTGACCACCCAAGACATTGGCAAAGATGTGATCTACTGCCTCGACGATGCCGACGGTAAAACCCTCTGGCATAAGGAATACGACAAGATCCAGAGCGTCAAGGCGGATGTGTTCCACGCTTCGTCCTCCACGCCGTGCATCGCCGCCGGCAAGTGTTATGTCGCCGGGGCCGACGGCGCACTGTATTGCCTGAACGCCAGCGATGGCACGGAACTTTGGGTTAGCCATGTGGGCAGCGCTCTTCAGAATAGTTCGCCGCTGGTGGTGGATGATCTGGTGATTGTGGCCGCCGCGCCGACTTATGCCGTCCACATCGCCGATGGCAAGGTTGCCTGGCAGCAGCCCAAGGCGGTGGCACACTCCAATTCCCCGGTGGTGTGGGAATCCGGCGGTAAGAAATATCTGCTGTGCAACAGCGAAGACAAACTGCGCTGCCTGGATGCCGCCACCGGTGAAATCCTCTGGGATATCCCCGGCAAGCTGTTTTCCACCGCCGCCGTCGCCGGCGACGTAATGGCCGTGCAATCGGGTGATAAAACAACTGGCTTGAGCGCGTATCACCTTTCGCCGGCCAAGGCGGACAAGCTTTGGACCGTGGACACCACCGACCGCGGCGCCAGCCCGATCATTTACGACGGCTGCGTCTACAGCGTGGCCAGCGGCCGGGCCGTGTGCGTGCGCCTGGCCGACGGCACCATCGCCGGGGACCACAAGCTCGGCGGTGGGGAAATCTCTTCGCCGGTGCTGGCCGACGGCAAACTCTTCGCCATGGCCGACAGCGGCAAAAACTTTTTCATGCTGCGGTGTAATCCTGAAAAATTCGACCAGTTGGCCAAGGCGGTCATGGGTATCCTCACGTGTAGTTCACCGGCCATTGCCCACGGCCGGCTGTATATCAGGCAAGACAAGGGTGTCGCCTGCTATGACCTGGCCGCACCCACTCAACCTTGAAACTCTTGGAGAAAAGCCATGCCCAACAACATGAAAATTTGTCGTGCCTCGTTGGTCTATTTGCTCGGAACACTGCTGGTTGGTCTCGTTTGCCAAAGCAGTACGGTTCGCGCCGATGACGCGGCCAACCCTTCCAAGCCGTTGATCAACGTTGCCGCACCCAACGCCGGCAAGCAGGTCAAACCCAGCCAGGGCAACCCGACGTACACTGTCGATAAGGCTGGCATCAAAGTGAATCTGCCCGGTGGACCGGCCAAATATCCGGGCATTCAAGTCGTTCCGGCCAGCGGCGATTCCTGGGATCTCGCGGCGTTTGGTCATGTGGAAGCGAAGCTCACCAATACCGGTGACAAGCCGATCAAAGCCGCCCTGCGCGTGAACGGTTTGGTCTCGGGGTCACCGGAGCAAAACGGGGAGACGGTCAGCCTCAGACCCGGTGAGAGCAAAGTGGTCAAAGTTATTTTTGGCTACCAATATGGCTTCAAACCCGGTCCGGCAGTGAATCCGTCCAAAATCAGCGACATCCTTTTGTTCGTAGGCATGTCGGACAGTCCGCAGTCCTTCCGCGTCGAGGATTTGCAGGCTGCTGGTCCGGCCGGGGAAAAACCGCCTTTTAATCCGGATGATGTGGTCACCAAGCCCGCCAATGGTGTGATCCTTGGCCAGGGCGTGACGTTTGATCCCGCCAAACAGGTGGTCGCCGATGGCGCCACCGTTGCCGCCGGCCCCGATGGCAGCCTGGCGGTGAATTTCACCGGCGGCACGGCAGCATCGCTCACCATCAAACCGGTCATGGGCGTGTGGGATTTGACCCAGGCCAATCAGCTTCGCGTACATTTCAAAAACACCGGCAATGCGGCGGTAACCCCGACGGTGGTGGTCGGCTCGAATAAAATCCCCAGCAAGGAACCCATCGCCCCCGGCGCCGAAAGTGAAATCACCGTTTCCTTTATCCCAGTGATCCCCGCGGTCGGCATTAAGGACGTCAAACGCAAGAACACTGGAATCCAGAAAGATACCGGCACCACGTTTGCCAGCAGCAAGGCCAAGGAGTTCAGCATCCTTGCCGACACCACGCCCGGCACCAAGAGCCTGCTCGTCACCTCGATTATTGCCGATGCCGCGCCAGCGGATATTCCCGACTGGCTGGGCAAGCGACCGCCCGTCGCCGGCGATTGGACGCCGACCTTTGCCGAAGAATTTGATGGCCCCACGCTTGATTACCATGTGTGGAACATCTACACCACCAACTACTGGGACCGTCGCACGCATTTCAGCAAGGACAACCTGATCCTGAAAGACGGCAAAGCCATTCTGCACTATGAAAAGAAAACCGGCTTCCAAAATGACGATCCCAATGAAACCAAGAACATCGGCAAATCCGACTACGCCTGCGGCTTCCTCAACACCTTCGGCAAATGGACGCAGCGCTACGGCTATTTTGAAGCACGCATGAAATTGCCGACCGCGCCCGGCCTTTGGCCGGCCTTCTGGCTGATGCCCGACCGCGGCCTGAAGAGCGGCGCCAAAGCCCGCGCCGGCACCGACAAACAGGCCAATGTCGATAAAGGAGTGGGCGGTATGGAATTCGACATCATGGAATTCCTCTCCGGCTGGGGCCTCTATCGTTTCAATATCGCGCTGCACTGGGACGGTTACGGCCAGAACCACAAGTCCGTCGGCTGCGAACACATTTATACCGGCACCGACAAGGATGGTTACATCACCACCGGCCTGCTCTGGACGCCCGGCTCGGCCATCATTTACAACAATGGCAAGGAAGTATTCCGCTGGGAAAATGAACGCGTCAGCGACGTGCAGGAATACCTCATGTTCGACATGGTTTCCGGCGGCTGGGACAACACCCAACTGGACGACAGCAAGCTGCCCGACGATTTTACCATCGACTACGTGCGTGTCTGGCAACGCAAGGATTTGGCCTCGCCGGAAGATGGGCCAAAGCCGAACAATGGCGTTCCGGATGAAAGGAAGAATTAAGCCGGTTGCAGACGGGTGACACTTGCGGCGGGATGGTTTTTAGCCCCACCAGGGCTTAATACCAGCCGCCGATTCCGTCACACGCCCGAACAAAGGCAGTTGCGGCATCACCTGTCACAATTGTCACACCCGCTGCACATTCCGCCAAGGCATGCTACAATACCGCACCATGAGGCATCTCACGCCGCGGCAAATCGTGCAAGAATTGGATCGCTACATCGTCGGCCAGGCCGACGCCAAACGCGCCGTGGCGGTGGCAATCCGCAATCGCTGGCGGCGGCAACAACTGCCCGAGGCCATGCGCCAGGATATCTCACCGAAAAATATTATCCTGATCGGCCCGACCGGTGTGGGCAAAACCGAGATTGCCCGTCGCCTGGCCGGGCTGACCGGGGCGCCGTTCATCAAAGTCGAGGCCACTAAATATACCGAGGTGGGTTATCACGGCCGCGATGTCGATTCCATGATCCGCGATCTGCTGGACATGGCCATCGCCATGGTGCGTGGGGAAATGACCGAACAGGTGCGCGAACCGGCCGAACGCCAGGTGGAAGAACGCCTGCTGGATGCGCTGTTGCCCGGTGAACATCATGGGGAACATGACGACGAAACCAAAGCCAAGCGGCAGCGGGTGCGCGACAAGCTGCAAGAACAACTGAAAGCCGGTGAACTGGAAGACCGCGATATCGAGTTGCAAATCGAGCAGCGGGCCACGGCCATCGGCGTGCTGGGCCAGAGCGGCATGGAGATGGACATCGATCTCCAGTCGATGTTTGAAAAGATGCTGCCGTCGCGGCGCGACACCAAGCGCATGAGAGTGCGCGATGCCCGCCGCGTGCTGCAAATGCAGGAAGCCGAGAAAATGGTGGACCGCGACAAAATCTACGCCCAGGCCATCGAGCGCGTGGAGCAAAGCGGGATCGTGTTTCTGGACGAAATCGACAAGATTTGCGGCCCGCAATCGCAGCATGGGCCGGATGTGTCGCGCCAGGGTGTGCAGCGCGATTTGCTGCCGATTGTCGAAGGCAGCACGGTGATTACCAAGTATGGCCCGCTGAAAACCGATCACATTTTATTTATCGCCGCCGGCGCGTTTCACAGCAGCAAGCCCAGCGATCTGATGCCGGAATTGCAGGGCCGGTTTCCAATCCGCGTGGAATTGGCGGACTTAACCAAGGACGATTTCGTGCGCATTTTGCACGAGCCGAAGAACGCATTGACCGAACAGCAGGTTCAACTGCTGGCTGTCGAAGGCGTGAAAGTTGAGTTTGCCGACGGGGCGATACAAGCTATGGCCCAGTTGGCGTATGACCTGAACCGCCGGGCGCAAAACATCGGTGCCCGCCGGCTCTATACCATCATGGAACGGGTGTTTGAACTGATCAGTTTTGACGCCCCCGATTTGCCGGACAAGCGCGTCACCATCACCGCCGAGTATGTTGCCCAGCGGCTGGCCGATGTGGTGCGCGACGAAGACCTGGGAAAATTCATCCTATAATCATGTCTCGGTTCGCGCTGCCTGGCAGGCGATTTAAGGTTCTCGTGTGAAGGAGGAGTTAAAGGAGCCGTGCCATGATTCGCACTTACACCGTCGTCATGATGGCCACGCTGCTGGCCATCGCCCTTTCCGGTTGCTATGTCGAGGAAGACCGCGACCATGACCGTGATCGCGCGCTGTACCAGCAAGATCTGGAGCGGCACGACATGCAGGGGTACGACATGCAGAATTACGATAATCCCGACCGCGACCACGACTGGCACCCCGAGGGATAACTGCCCGTCGCGTTGCCCTTGGGGAAATTTTCCGGTTCGCGCCGCAGGCCGGGCGATTTATCGTGCGGACCAAGGAGGTGATGAAGGAGGAGTTAGGAGTCGTACCATGATTCGCACTTACACCTTCGCCATGGTGGCAGCCTTAATGCTGCTCAGCCTTGCGGCTTGCTACAGCGACGAAGACCGCGACGACCGTGATCGCCATCAGGATCGGCAGATCTACGGTGACCAGCAACCGCACGATGCGCCGCAATATAGCAATCCGGATTACAACAATCCCAACCGCGATGAGACTTGGCATCCGGACGATTACGACCGCCGGTAAGACCGGGTGCTGGTGGCGTTGCCATGCCGGATCGCTGGCAGGAATGGCTTTTTGCGCTTGTCTAACCGCTCTTCTTCGCCGATAAAACAAGATCGGACGGAGGTGCGGCAATGGTGACAAGCCAACGGAATCTCGGCCGCTTGCAAGTGGCGCTGAACGCCAACGCGGCGGCGTACCGCCGTAGCGTGCAAGCCAGCGTTCCCGGTGATTGCTGGGATTGGGTGATTTTGACCGCCGCCAACGAAAAGCAGGCGCAGGGCTATCGGCAGGAACTGGCGCTGCGGCAACGCGGGGTGGGGCCGACCGGCGCATTTTTTCCGGCGGTGCAACGGACATTGGTGGTGGCCGATCCACCGGGCCGGCGCCCCGGCAGCGGTGGCGCTACCCTGGGGGTATTGCGTGCCCTCGCCAGTGAATCGCATCTTTCCCCCCAAGACATCGGCAACCATCGCGTACTGCTGATTCACAGCGGCGGCGCCAGCCAGCGTTTGCCAGCTTATTCACCCGTGGGCAAGATTTTCGCGCCGTTGCCGCTGCTGCGCCCCGACGGACAAATCGCCACGCTGTTCGATCATTTGTATCTCACACTGGCCGGCCTGCCCGAACGGCTGGGTCCGGGAATGCTGATTGTGGCCGGCGACGTTTTTCTGCTGTTCGATCATCGCCACGTGCAGACCCCCGGACCGGGGGTAACCGCATTGACCATGCGTGTGGGTGCAGACCTGGGCCACGGGCATGGCGTATTTGTGACCGATGTAAAACATCGCATCGTGCAAACGCTACAAAAGGTTTCCGTAGCGACGATGCAAGCGCACGGCGCCTGCGATGCGCAGGGGAAAGTTTTAATCGACACCGGCCTGTTATTTTTCGATGCCGTCCATACCGGCCTGCTGGCCAAGCTGGCCAGCGCCGGCATCGACCGGCGCTGCCGCCCGCCGCTGGACCTTTATGACGACATCACCGCGGCACTGGCGTCGGCCACCACCGCCCGGCAGTATCTGGCCGAACCGGCCACGCGGCCCATGCGGCGGGAGCTTTGGAAAAAGCTGCACGCGGTGCCTTTTTCCGCCGCCGAACTGGAAGGCCAATTCCTGCATCTGGGCACCACCCGGCAATTCCGCGATGCCATGACGGGCCACAATCCCTCGCCGGCGGCCGAGCTTTTTCAGCACAATGTGCTGGCGCACAGCCAGTGGCGTTTGGATGCCGGCCGCCGCGTGTACCACAGCGTCTTGCTGGCCGACGGCCAGCCTGGCGTGCTGGGCGCCGGCAGCTTGGTGGAACACAGCATTTTGCGCGCCCCCGGCCAGGTCGGTGCCGGCAGCATCGTCAGCCAGGTATTCGCGGAACATTCGCGCGTGGAACTGGGTGAAAACCTGCTGCTGTTCCAAGCGCCGCTGCGCGATGCCCGGCAACAATTGCGTTTCGCCCAGGTGTTATGCGGCGTGGAGGATGATTTCAAAGGCCGATTTGCCGATGGTAAATGTCTCTATCTCAATCAACCCATCGAGGTTTGGCTCAAGCGGCATGGTGTAACCGCGGAAGATATTTGGCGCGGCGTGGCTGCCAATCACCGCACGCTTTGGACGGCCAAGCTCTTCATCGCCACGACAACGCGTGACGCCGTCGATTCGGCATTCAAGCTGGGAACCAGCACATCCGGCAAGGCCGATGTGGCACGGTGGAAGAAAGCTTTCCGCGTCTCCATGGCCGACATTCTGGAAACCAGCGATCCGGGCGCGTTGATCGAACATCGCGAAGTGGTGGCGGCGTATCTCCAGGCCACCGCCATGCTGGACATTATTCGCCGCCGGCAGGATACCCCGGTGGAAGCGGTGATCAGCCATTACAGCACGGCGGCGGCCTACGCGGCGACAGAATGCTTGCTGCAACAAGGGACCACTGGCCCGGCCGGCGACGCCAATGTGGCGATCGATCAAGCGCGGGCGTTGTGGTGTGGCGTGCAGCTTTTGCAGCGGCCGGACCATCCGCGCGCCACGGCACGCCATGACATTGAACCGCTCATGCGCGGCGCGTTTGCCAAGGTGGCTCAGGCCAGCGAAATCGGCTATCGCACCATCGCGGTGCAGGATGACGCACCGGGGAAGATCATTGTCGGCCGCGAAATCACCGCCACCGCGCCGGTGCGGCTGGATCTGAGCGGCGGTTGGAGCGATACCCCGCCCTACTGCTTTGAATGCGGCGGGCACGTGATCAACGTGGCCATCGACTTGGAATCCCGCCCCGCCATTGGCGCCCACGTCAAAGTTCTGCGCCAGCCGCTGCTGATCCTGGAAAGCGCCGACTTGGGCCAGCGCGTCGAATTGTCGGCCGCGCAATGGCAAGCCGCCATGCAAGCCCCCGCCGACGTGCGCGATCCCTTTGCCCTGCATAAACAGGCAATTGGCATCGCACTGCCGGGATTGCTTCATCGCCACCACACCTGCGGCCTGCACGTCCTAACCGAAGCACATGTCCCCAAAGGCTCGGGTCTGGGCACCAGCAGCATCTTGGCCGGCACCCTGCTGGCCGCCTTGCACGCAGCGGTGCGGCGAACCGTCGGCACCGATCAACTCGTCGAACAAACCCTGCTGCTGGAACAACGCCTCAGCACCGGCGGCGGCTGGCAGGATCAAATCGGCGGCATCATCGGCGGCGTGAAATCCACCGTCACCGCCGCCGGCGTGCCGCAACGCCCGGTGATTGAATCCCTAGCGCTAAGCGATACGCAATACGCCGCGTTAGAAGACCGGCTGGTGGTTTACTATTCCGGCCAGCAGCGATTGGCGCGGGATATTTTGCGCCGTGTCATGGGCCGCTGGCTGGCCCGCGAACCGGTGGCGGTGCGGCTGACCACCCAACTAAAACAATCCGCCGCCGCCCTGCGCACCGCCCTTCTGCAATCGCGCTGGTCCAGCGTCGCCCGCGAAATCACCCGCTACTGGCAGATCAAAACCGAGCTTTATCCCGGCAGCACCACCCCGACGATCGACGTGCTGCTGATGGAAATGGCCCCGCATTACCAAGCCGCCGGCTTGGCCGGCGCCGGTGGCGGTGGCTTCGTCTATTTCTTCTGCGGGGATGCCAGACAAGCGAAAAAACTGCGTGCAGCGTTGGCCGAACATTCTTCGCGTCCCGGTTCAATGGGCACGGTGTACGAAACGCGCATTAATCGCGTGGGGTTGCAGGTCAAAGTTGGGAAATGCCAATAGCCCCAAACGCTCGGCTTCGCCGCGAGGCTAACCAATCGCTTGTTTTTTCCGCGCTTGTTTCTAACCTACCACGTTATGAAGGTTTTAGTTGTTGGCGGCGGTGGTCGAGAACACGCGATTACCTGGAAATTGGCGGGGTCCACCCGCATCACCGATCTATTTGTAGCGCCGGGCAATCCCGGCACGGCCGAACTGGCGGATAATGTGCCGCTCAAGCCGACGGACTTGTCCGGCATCGAAAAGTTCGTGCGCGAAAACGCCATCGAACTGGTGGTGATCGGCCCGGAAGATCCGCTGGCGTTGGGCCTGGCCGACCGTTGCCGCGCGGCTAACGCGCTGGTGTTTGGTCCGGACCAGGATGCCGCCCAGATCGAAGCCGATAAATGGTTCGCCAAAAATCTGATGCGGCAGCAATCGGTGGCCACCGCCGACGCCAAGGTTTTCTCCGATCCTCTGGCCGCGGAGGAATACGTCAAATTCCACGATCAACCGGTGGTGATCAAAGCTACCGGCCTGGCCAAGGGCAAGGGCGTATCGCTGTGTTATCGCACCAATGATGCCCTGGAAGCCATCGACCGCATGATGCGCAAGGGCGAATTTGGCGCTGCCGGCAAACGCATCGTCATCGAAGAGCTTTTGTCCGGCCCGGAAGTTTCCGTGTTGGCGCTGGTGGACAAACGCACCATATACGTGCTGGAACCAGCCCAGGATCACAAGCCGGTGGAAGATGGCGATACCGGCCCGATGACCGGCGGCATGGGAGCGTATTCGCCCACGCCGCTGATCACCCCGGCGCTAATGACGCAAATCGAAAAGGATATTTTGGTTCCGGTGGTCGATGGGCTTTTGCGCGAAGGCATCGAATATAGCGGCTGTCTGTATGCCGTGCTGATGCTGACCGCCAACGGCCCAAAGGTGTTGGAATTCAATTGCCGGTTTGGCGATCCGGAAACCCAGCCGCTGATGATGCGCATGCAAAGCGATCTCCTGGACTTGATGGTTGCGGTGGCCGAGGAAACATTGTCGGAGGTGGATATCACTTGGGACCGGCGCGCGGCGATGTGCGTGATCGCCGCCAGCGGCGGGTATCCCGGGGCGTACAAGACCGGGATGCCGATCAGCGGCATCGCCGAAGCTGATGCCATGCCGGACGTAAAAGTGTTCCACAGCGGCACGAAATTAGTCGGCGGCCAAGTGGTGACCGACGGTGGCCGGGTGTTGGGCGTGACTGCGTTAGGGGCGACGGTGGCGGATGCGCAAAAGCGAGCATATGCGGCGATGCAGAAGATTCATTTTGAGGGCATGCACTATCGCAAGGATATTGGGCACCAGGCGATTAAGAGTTAGCGTTTCTGGCGTGGTCACCTAAGGTGACCACGCCGGTAACTGGTTGATCTGCTTTTCAATTTGCGCCACTTTTTCTTTGGGCAAGCGCTTAGGTTCGGCTTCGTCCAACCCATCATTGTATTGCAAAGCTAATTCCATTTGCCGGCGGGCGGCACTCGGCTGGTTCTGCTTCAAAAGCAATCCCGCATAGTCCAGGCGCATGGCCACATCATTGGGATCGATATCCAGCGCCGCACGATAATCCGCATCGGCGGCGGAATCGTCTTTCAACAGCGCTTCCACATACGCCCGCTGGAGAAAATACGTCGGCACCGATTTATCGATAGCGATAGCCTTATTGAACGCCTCCAGAATCGGCTGCTGCCAATGCGCGGGCAACGCCTCCAACTGTCCCGCCTGATCGCGAAATTGCGGCAAAAACAACAACGCACGGCCGGCGCGGAAAATGTAATCCGCGTTGTACGGCACCGCTTGCCAAGCCAGGCGATAATCGGCGGCGGCAACCTCAAGGTTACTTTTCCGCAAGGCTTCGTCGCCGTCACTGGCGTGGGCTTCGGCCACCGTCACCGGAATCACCAGTTGGATCATCGCCAGCAACGCCAGCGCCATGACAACGGCCAATGTCTCCACCAGCGCAAAGAGGTGATTGCGTTTGCGGTCGCGCGGCTGGGCCGATTGGCGAATGTCCATCGCGCTGCCGGCCAGCAGGCAAAACAGGCAGGTTGCCCCGGGTTCAAACAAGGAAAACTCAATCAGGTTGTGAATCAGGAAAACCGCCAGAGCGACGATGATGGCGCGCAGCACCCAAGGCGCCGGACGGTTATCCAGCATGGCGTGTTGCAGATCGCGCATGGTTCCCAGCAGCAGGCCGGTGAAGACCAGGCAGAGGATCGCGCCGCGTTTCATGATCTCCACGGTGACATACGCGAAAATCTGATTGCAATCGACGCTGGCAAGGATGTTGATGCCAACGGCAACGGCGGCGATGGCCAAAATTCCCGCCAGCGCCTGGCCGGATGCGGGTGAGGCGGAATCAAGCATGAGCGCTGGTTCTGTGTCGCCGGACGGCAGTTTCGGCCGCGTGAGTGCGTACCACAGGCTCAGCATCCACGCCACGGCCAGCAATCCGCCGACCATGCCCAATTCCGCAAAGAACCGGACGAGAAAATTATGCGGATCCTGAATTTCTTCCGATGCCTGGGGAAGCCGAAAATGCAGATAGTGCCGGGAAAAGTTGCTCCAGCCCACGCCGAGCAAGGGATGCTGCCAAAACAACGGCCAGCTTGCCACCCAATAGCGCCAGCGGAAATTCAGACTGGCGGTGGGCAGCTTGTGCCGAACCAAACCATGGCCGATGACAGCGGCGGAGATCAGCAGCACGATGGCCACGCCGGCAAAAAACGCGCCGCGGGCGTGCCGGACCAACACCGGACCAAATCCCCATGCCGAAACCAGCAGCACTGCGGCCAGCGCCGGTGAAGCGACGGCCGCTTTGGATTTGGTGTAAAGCAGCAGCCACAGGCCAAGCGCGACGAAAATGCACAGGGCAATTCCCCAGGGTGGATCGTCGCCGTCGGTAAACCGCTGGATCGCCAGGCCAGCGGTAATCACCATGACCAGCACCAACAGGCTGCCGAAAGAATTGGTGGAAGCCGAGAAGCCCATAACCTCGGCATTTTTGATTTTGTTCTCGAATTGGATGGCGACGAAATCGGTGGGTTTCCATCCGCGTTGCCGCAAAATCTCCTGCCGTTGCTCCTGGTAGGTTTGTTGCAATGCGGGCGCTTCGCTGAAGCGGTAATAAAAACCCTGAAACAAGTATGCGCTGAAAAGTCCGACCGAAGCGGCGGCCACCAGCCGCAGGCGAAACCAGCGATCCACCAATTGACTGGCCGCCCACAGGATGGCCAACGCCGCGCAAAAATGGGCGGCCATGATGATGCAGGCAAACTTGTCATCCGCCCAGTGCGCACTGGCCAGCATCCACACGCCCAGCGGCACTGCCGCCAGCATCGGCCAGGTGCTCCGCAGCCGATACGCCGGATCAATAATCCGGCGCACCAACACCAGCAACGCCGGCAGCAAGCAGAGCAAATCGAGCCACAGCGACACCGCCGCGCCCGGCCCGGCGGGAACCGCTTCGGAGCCGGGCGACGCGCCAAACGCATCGCGAAGTGATTCCAGAAAGGTGCAGCGCGCCAAGGTCACGGCAATCGCCAGCAGCAATGCCAGGCGCCCCAAATATTCCGGCCAATGCGGGGATTGCTTGCCGGTAGCGTATTGCGCTTGCCGCGGCATCAGGGCCTCCGTGGCGGTTCATCCTGGCTGGGCGGCAACGGATGCTGTTCCAGCAGCGCCACTACGCCCAGGATCAGGATGGTTTGCGCGAATATCAGCAGTGCGAAATTCCGCGTGACATGCGGCAAAATAATCGCGGCGATGCTGGTCGAAGCGCTCACCAGGTACAGGCACAAAACCGCTGTGCGCCGTGACATGCCCCGCGCCACCAGCCGATGGCTGAAATGGTTGGTATCGCCCACGAACGGACTTTTGCCGCGCGACAGGCGAATAGCGCTGACCACCAGCAGATCGTACAACGGCAACGCCAGCACGATCACCGGGGCCAGCACTTTGTACCATTCGTTGGCCCAGGCCGCGTTGGCCGGAAGATACGTGGTGCGCACGGTCAGGATCCCCATCATAAAGCCGATAATCAGGCTGCCGCTGTCGCCCATAAAGATGGCCGCCGGGGGGAAATTGTGCCACAGGAAGCCCATGATCGCTCCCAGCAAGATCGCCAGCGCCGCGGCGACGAACCACTGGCCAATCGAAGCGGCGGCAATCAAAAAAGCGGTGGCGCAAACCGCCGCCACACCGGCGGAAAGCCCGTCCATATTGTCCAGAAAGTTGAAAGCGTTGGTAATCATGCCGATCCACAAAACAGTCACGATGATGGACGGCCAGCGCCCCAGCCATTGATCGAGCACGGTGATGCGTAAATCCATGGCCACCACCACGGCGGCGGTCACCGCCAGTTGGATGAAAAGTTTGGAATACGGCCCCATGGCTTTGCGGTCGTCGCACAACCCCATCACATGCAGGGCAAACGTCGCCCCCAGCATGGCCAAGGCCATCGGCGTTTGCTGGCGAATGCCATCCCAATACGCCCGGCCGAGATTCTCCCCCAGCCGATGCAGCAGCAATTCAGGCGGCGGATACCAATGCACATACGCCAACCCCGCCAGAATGGGCAGCGCCAAACTCCAGAAGATCGCCACGCCCCCGCCCAGCGGCTTGGGGTTCACGTGGATTTTGCGCCCGCCGGGTTTATCGACAAACCCCATCCATGGCGCAACCACCCGCATGAGGCGTGTGAAGAACCACGACAAGACAAAGCTGACCGCCAATAATGCGACAAGGGCACTACGCATAAGCGTGTGCAAGATAACCGCGTATGCCCCGGTCTGTACATACACCGGACCGTGGCTTTGAACGTCAGGCTGGGATTTACTTTCGAGGCATGCTGATCTACATTAGATCAGAGGTCTTAAGTGAACACACTTGAGTACAAAAGGACAAAGGCGGACGGGGCTGCCACGGCGCAGCTTGGGGACCAATTCGCTTACGAATTGTCGATCGTCATGCCCTGCCTGAACGAAGCGGAAACGTTGGCGGTCTGCATTCAAAAGGCGCAGCGTTACTTGGAGGAAAACCGTCTGGCCGGAGAGATCGTCATCAGCGACAACGGATCAACCGATGGCTCCCAGGAGATTGCCAGGCGAAACAATGCCCGTGTGGTGAATGCGCCGCTACGCGGCTACGGCGCGGCGCTGTATTCTGGAATCGTTGCGGCACGCGGTACTTACGTCATCATGGGCGACTCCGACGATAGCTACGACTTCAGCAACCTCAATCCCTTCCTAGCCAAGCTTCGCGGAGGCTGTGACCTGGTGATGGGCAACCGCTTTGGCGGGGGAATCAAGCCGGGTGCCATGCCATGGAAGCACCGTTATATTGGGAATCCCATCCTTTCAGCAATTGGCCGGCTCTTTTTTGACTGTCCGGTCAAGGACTTCCATTGTGGGTTGCGCGGTTTCAGCGCTGCCGCGTTCAAGAAAATGGATTTGCGGACCACCAGGATGGAGTTTGCATCGGAGATGGTCATCAAGGCCACACTCATGGGAATGCTCATCAGCGAAGTACCCACCATCCTCAGCCCTGATGGCCGCTCGCGGCCACCTCATTTGCGGTCTTGGCGCGATGGTTGGCGTCATCTACGATTCATGTTATTGTTCAGTCCGCGCTGGCTCTTCTTGTATCCGGGCATCGTGCTGATGCTGGTCGGACTCATCACCGGCGTGTTATTGTGGACCGGCGCGCAAGAAATTGGCGGCATCAGCTTCGACGTACATACGATGCTTTATTCGGCAGCCGCTATGGTGATCGGTTTTCAAGCCATCCTGTTCGCGTTACTGTCCAAAATTTTCGCCACCAGTGAAGGGCTGCTGCCTGAGGATCCAAAACTCAATCGCCTTTTCCGTGTGCTCACGCTGGAAACCGGTGCCATCACTGGCATTTTGCTCGTGCTGTTCGGCATAGCCTGCGCCACTATTGCGCTTTGGCAATGGAAACTCAATCACTTCGGCCCGCTCGATCCGCGACAATTACTCCGCATCGTTGTGCCGTCGGTCACCGCGCTGATCCTGGGATCCCAAGTTGTACTCTTCAGTTTGTTCTTCAGCATCCTTGGGCTCAAGACGCGCAAGTTGGGAGACGTCAAGTGAAGGCGTTCGACCGTACCTTACAGCGCTGGCGAATCAACCAAGTCAGCCCGCATATCCCGCTCGGAGCGCGGGTGCTGGATATTGGCTGCTCTGATGGCGAGTTGTTCGAGCAGGTTCCGGGAATTATCGACGGGGTCGGCATCGACCCTCTGCTTACCCCCAAGACTGACGTGCGATACAAACTCGTGCGCGGCTGGTTTCCCGACGAACTTCCGAATGACCATCCTTTTGACGTCATCGCTTTGCTGGCTGTCCTGGAACATATTCCACCTGACAAGCAGGAGGAGTTCGCTCACCAGTGCGCTGCTCGGCTCAAGCCGCACGGTCGTCTTGTGGTGACCGTCCCCTCGCCATTGGTGGACCATATCCTCCATTTTCTGCGTCTCATCCGCGTCGTGGACGGAATGGCGATGGAACAACATTATGGCTTTGATGCCACTCTCGCCGGCCGGCTTTTCGAACGTGCCGGCCTGCGCCTCGTTCGACACAAACGATTCGAACTCGGCCTTAACCACACCTACGTGTTTGAAAACCCTTCCGACGCAGGCGATTAACGGCGCTGCACCAAGTCCAGCAAGCAACTTTCACCATCCCGATAAATAATCTTCCGCGTTTTGCAAAGCTCAAGGAGGTTTTGCTGGACATCCCAACGATATTGGAGTTGCGAATCCACCCAAGTCATCGATGAATCTGAAAATCCCAGTCTGTCCGGTTTTCGCAGGTGGCGATTTGCCGCCGACCAGCCGGCCGGCGGATGGGGCACCGCATCGCTGTAACTAATTGCAATATATCGTATGGATTGGGCCAGCAGATACTCAGCGAGCGGCTCACTGCCCCGGTACAATGGAATGCCTGGGGGCAGGCTGGCGCCGCCAGGAATATCGAATAACAATATCCGCCCTTTGCTGAAATCGAGAAGGAACGGATCCTGCACCAGCACGAGAACCGGCTCGTCGGCTGGGAAACTTGCCTGTAGGGCTTTCAGCTTTTGGGTCTGGGCGACCGGTGCGATGGCTGGTCCACGCAAGCCATCGCGCACACAAATCGCGCTCTTAAATCCCGTCGTCACGCTCTTGAATGCAACACCCGCAAGCCCCACTACGCCGCAGACCACAAACACGACGGGAACTGACGAAATGTGTTGCCGGGCACGACGAGTGAAAAACAAAAGACGCAGCACTTGCCATCCGAAGACCAGACTGAACACGATCGGCAGTGCCCACCAGGCGAGTCGCAGTGACCAGTGCGGCCCGTAGTAAATGGCCGCAGGGAAAAAGAAGTTGCCAATGTAAATACCACCGAGAGTTCCCAATAAGCTCAGCAGCCAAGCAGCGGTCGGCAGCGTGCCAGCCTGACGAAACAAAATGGTGCCGAACACGAGGCAGGCAGCGAACCAAAAGGGCATCACGTACCTCCACATGTCGCAACCTCCCGAGGCATAGCCGATCACGACCACGCTCATCGCGGATCCGAGCAAAAGCGATAAAGCCCCCCGGCGTATCGCGCCATTTTCCGGGGGCGCGGCAGGCAGTATGGCGCAGACAAGCAGAGCCGCGAAAACGCAGACAACTGCCAGCATCACCGTCGTGGTGCCGGTTCGCACGGTCAAAAAGGTGCTGGGAGACGGAGCCGCCCCGTACGCGGTAACGCTGTAGCCTCGCCCCAGCAAGGGGAAAAGAAGCGTTCCGCACGTGCCGTACTGGGCAATGATCCACGGCACAAGACATAAGCCAACGACCAGCGAGCAAATTGCCCATCCGCCCCAGGCGGCGCGCCAGCCAAACTGCTTGACACCGAGCAGAAAGGATAGAAACACAATGGCCATTACCGGCGGAATGTAGGTGTTCTTTAACGTACACAATGCCGCCACTACCAGCCCGAGCAGCACCGCCCGCACGGTGGCTCGTCCGTTTGCATCCGCGACGATCCTGAAAATGCCAATGAACATC
>Ga0316217_10001162_pt1 | contig 35390 bp, 31 predicted proteins | sample 1anoAmetaG_FD_203633 | JGI IMG/M metagenome (GOLD analysis project Ga0316217, IMG submission 203633) | Freshwater microbial communities from Trout Bog Lake, Wisconsin, USA - 1anoA | ecosystem: Environmental > Aquatic > Freshwater > Lake > Hypolimnion/Profundal zone | place: USA: Wisconsin...
CGGCGGTGAACTTGCCCACGCCATGCATGGCCTCGCGGATCTGCGTTTCGGAATACTGCGGCGGGGTCAGCGGCGCGGGGCGCAGGTCGGCGCCGACCGGCAGCGTGGGTGCCCGCGGGCCGGCGGCAGGCGCGGCGTAGCGCAGTACCTGGCAGCGCTTGGTGATGGTGGGTGCCAGCAGGTTCATGGCCGGGCCGTTCACGCAGCCGCCTTCGCAGGCCAGGGCTTCAATCATCAGGTTCTGGGTGGGGGCCAGCTGCTCGATGCCGCACAGGGCCTTGTCAATGCTCGAGAGGCCGGAGAACGCCATAAACTGGGCATCGCTGACACTGCAACCGCTTTTGATGCCGGCGATCATGCCGCCATCGACCGGGTACAGGGCGCCATCGGTGGCGGCCTCGGGAATGAAACGGTCGTCGTCCGTGGGCACCATAGCGGCCGGGTCGATCTGTTCCTGCTGGAACCAGCGGTGGAGTTCCTCGAAGGTCAGGGCGACATCGAGCAGTTCCGGATGGGCATCGGCTTCGGATTTCTTGGCGATGCACGGACCAAAAAAGACGATGGCACTTTCCGGGCCGTAGTGCGCCCGGAGCATCTTGCAGTGCGCCAGCAGCGGCGAGAGCAGCGGCGTAAGCAGCCCCGCGGCCTGGGGCTGGTGTTTAAGGAGATACGCCACAACGGTCGGGCAGGCGGAGGAGATGAGGATTTTGCCCGGCTCATCCTGCATCAGGGCTGCCACATGGGCGGAAACCTGCTGGGCGCCCAGGGCGGTTTCGGACACGCCAAAGAAACCCAGGCGGCGGATGGCAGCGATCATTTGTTCGGGTCTAACGGCCGGAAAGGCGGCCACAAACGAGGGTGCCAGCGAGACCAGCACGCGCTGATGGACCGTGAGCAGACGCCGGGCGCGGGGCACATCATCGCGGATCTTCTTGGCGTGGTTGGGGCAGACCGCCACGCAGTTGCCGCAGAGAATGCAGGCCTCGACGATGACCGTGGCGCAGCCGCCCTCGACCTTGATCGCCTTGACCGGGCAGTTGCGGACGCATTTGTAGCAGTCCTGGCACTCGCGCTTTTCGGTATGGATGGGGTTGAGCAGGTTCATGGCACCCCCCCGCCATCGGTGGGCGCAGCGGCCAGGGTCAGCGGGTGCAACAGGGTCATAAGAGTCACGGGATCCACTTCATGATGGACATGGCCGTTGATGACGATGTTGGGTCCGAGTTTGCAGAGGTCCTGGCACAGGTGCCCCTGCAACTGGCAGCAGGTGCGGGCCGTGCCCGAGGCCAGCACGCTCTCGATGACTTCAATATTGCGGTTGTTCCCGCGGGAAAAGCAGGAACTGCCCATGCAGATGACGATTTCCAATGGCGGTTGGTTCATGGTTTACTCCCTGTGCACGCCGGCGTGCGTTGGCGGCCACCCGGTCCGGCGCCGGGAACCCGGCCGATGCGGCCAATGCGGCCGCTCAGGCACCGGTGGCACTGCGTGCCGGTTTCGGAAATACAGGCCTTTTCCGGATAGATTTCGTACATGGCCCGATAGGCCAGCGGGGTGAGGTTGGGCATGACCACATTGGCCCCGCGCTGAAGTCCCAACTCGCGGCCGTTCTGCCGGTTAAGCGTCGCCAGCGCCGTGGTGCTGGGAATGTTGGCTTCCGGGCAGACCAGGCGGGTAAGCGCCACGGCCTTGTAGACCAGCAATTCGCTGGCCGGCACCTGCGTGCCGGCCGGTGCCGGGGTGGACCATTGGCCCTGGCCCAGCGGGGTGGCCGGGTGCGGCAGGTACGGGCCGATGCCGATCATATCCAGGTCCAACTGGGCAAACATAAGGATGTCGGCGGCGACGCTGGCGTAGGTTTGGCCGGGGATGCCGACCATGATCCCGCTGCCGGTTTCGTAACCCAGGGCCTGGATCTCCCGCAGCAGTGCGATCCGGTCGCAGGGTTGCGTGCCCAGCGGCGGGTGAATGCGCGCGAAGAGTTCCGGATCCGATGTTTCAAAACGCAGCAGGTAGCGATCGGCGCCGGCCTGCCGCCAGGTGCGCAGTTCCGCGGGGGTGCGTTCCCCCAGGCTCAGCGTCACGGCCAGGGGCGTTTGCATTTTAATCTGGTGGACCACCGCGGCGATCCAATCCTGGGTCAACACAGGATCCTCCCCCGCCTGGAGCACCACCGTGCCATAGCCCAGCGCCACCGCCTGCCGGGCGGCGGCCAGGATTTCGTCGGCACTCAGGCGATAGCGCGGCAGATCCGTATGCGGTGCCCGCAAGCCGCAGTAGCCGCAGCGCCGGATGCAGTAATTGGAAATCTCGATAAGCCCCCGCAGGTGCACCATGGCCCCGACATGGGCACTGCGCACAGCATCGGCCCGCTGCCAGAGCGTTGCCAGGCGGTTGGGATCTTCCTGGCGGAGCCAATCCAGGATCTCCGGTCCGGTCAGGAGGAAGAGCGGATTTACGTCAGTCATGTTATTTCCCCCCTTGGGCCGCGCGGGCCGCCAGGACCTGGTGATAGGCCGCCAGCGCCGCGGGAAAGGGCTCCAACGCCCGTTCAAAGATGCCCAGGCTGTAGGCGATCACGAGGCCGTAATTGGTGATCGGCACACCGGCCTGCTGGCAGCGCAGAATCCGGCTGAGCACTTCGCGGCGATTGGTCGTGCAGGCGCCGCAGTGGATCACCAGTTTGTAGGGCGAAAGATCCGCCGGGAAATCGTGACCCTGCACGTGCTCGAATTGCAGCGGGCCGCCGACGTATTGCGTGAGCCAGCGCGGAATTTTCACCCGCCCGATGTCTTCCCCGATGGGATGATGGCAGCAGGCCTCGGCCACCAGCACGCGATCGCCGGCGCCCAGGGCATCGACCGCCGTGGTGCCGATCACCTGCGTGAGCAGGTCGCCCTTAAAGCGGGCGAAGAGGACCGAAAAACTGGTCATCGGCACGCCGCGCGGCGTATCCGCGGCCACTTTCAGGAAGACCTGGGAATCGGTCACAACCAGCTTCGGGGGCACTGTGAGCCGGGAAAGAGCGTGCCGCAACTCGTGCTCCTTGACCACCAGGCACAGGGCATCGCTATCAAGCAGATCGCGGATCGACTGCACCTGCGGCAGGATCAGGCGCCCCTTGGGCGCCTCCTTGTCGATGGGCACCACCAGCACCGCCATTTCGCCGGGGCCTACCAAGTCGCCGAGTATCGTCGGGGTGTTGATGAAATCGGCCGGGGCGGTCTCCAGCAGCGCCTGGCGCAGGTCGCTGATCCCCTGGCCCAGGGGCACACTGGTCTGCACGGTGCGGATCTTCTGAGCGGTCAGCGCGGCCAGCACGGCGGGCACAGGCGCCGCCAGGTCCACCTTGTTGAAAACCACCACAACAGGAATGGCGCGGGCGGTCAGCTCCCGCAGGAGTGCCTGGTCGAAATCCGTCTCCGGCGCGGCGGTGGTCACCAGCACGGCCAGGTCGGTGCGCTCGAAGACCTGGCGGCTGGCCGCCACGCGCTGAGCCCCCAAGGCTCCGGTGTCATCGAGCCCGGCGGTATCTATGAACACCACGGGACCCAGCGGCAGGAGTTCCATCGGTTTTTCCACCGGGTCGGTGGTGGTGCCCGGGGTGCTTGAGACAATCGAAACCTGCTGGCGGGTCAGGGCGTTGAGCAGGCTGGATTTGCCCACGTTGCGCCGGCCGAAAAAGGCAATGTGCAGCCGCAGGCCCTTGGGTGTTGACGCGTTCATCGGGCCACCTCCGTAGCGGCCTGGGGGTCGGCGCTGGCTGGGACCGGCTGGCCCCGCGAGCCCAATTGGCACACCGCTTCGGGCGCGGTCAGGGCCTGGAATTGTTCGGCGGTCAGCAGTCCGTCGCCGGTCACAATGGCGCCGATCGTTTCGCCGGTGCGGGCGGCGCGCTGGGCCAGGGCGCAGGCGTTCTGGTAGCCCAAAACCCCAACCAGCGCCGTGACCGTGGCAGTGGATGACTCCACATGCTCGCGGCAGCGTGGGCGGTTGGCCTCCAGCCCGGCCACGCAATGGCGGGCCAGGATCGTGTCGGCCCGGGCCAGCAGGTCCAGGCTGCCCAGCAGGCACAGCGCGATGAGCGGCAGGAACGCGTTGAGTTCCAGATTGCCCGCCGCGCAGGCCTGGGTCAGGGTGGCATCGTGACCGATGACCAGCATGGCGGCCTGTGTGACCGCCTCCGGGATCACCGGGTTGACCTTCCCGGGCATCAGCGAGGAGCCAGCCTGGCGCGGCGGCAGCAGCAACTCGCCAAAACCAGTCTGGGGCCCGGAGGCCAGGAGGCGCAAATCAGTACAGATTTTGATCAGTGAAACGGCGTGGGCTTTAAGGATGCCGGAGACTTCCACGAACACATCGGTATTCTGCGTGGCGTCGATGAGGTTTTCCGCCCGGGCCAGGCCGATGCCGGTCAGGTCGCGCAGGGCCTCGACGACCTGGAAAATATATTGGCGCGGCGCGGCGATGCCCGTCCCGATGGCGGTGCCACCCAAGTTCACCACGCGCAGGCGTTCCTGGCATTTGTAGATGCGCCAGCGGTCGCGCGTCAGGGCCTCGGCATAGGCGGACATCTCCCGCCCCAGCGTGGTCAGCACGGCATCCTGCAACTGGGTGCGGCCGACCTTGACGACATCGGCCAGGCGTTTCTCGGCACCTTGGAAGGCTTCCTGCAAATACACCAGCCGCAGCTCCAGGTCGCGCAGCAGGTGGATGGCGGCCAGGCGCAGGGCAGTGGGATAGGTGTCGTTGGTGGACTGGTGGAGATTGATGTCATCGAGCGGAGAGATGCGCTGGTAGTGGCCGTGCGGTTCGCCCAGCAGTTCCAGGGCGCGGTTGGCCAGGACCTCGTTGACGTTCATATTGGTGCTGGTGCCGGCGCCGCCCTGGAGGGCATCGACGATGACATGTTGATCCAGCAGACCCTGGGCCATTTCGCGGCAGGCGGCGGCAATGGCCTCGGCCTTGGCCGGATCCTGCGCCCAGGCGCCCAGCGCCCGGTTGGTGGTGGCGCAGGCCAGTTTCACGGTGCCCAGGGCGCGGATCAACTGCGGATGAACGCCGTGCCCGGCCAGCGGGAAATTCTCCACCGCGCGGGCGGTGTGGATGCCGTGCAGGGCGCCGGCGGGAATCTGCCGGTCGCCCAGGAGGTCGGTTTCAGTGCGGGTCATAATGTCATCCATTCGCGCATCAACGTTAAATAAACACGTCGCGTTTATTGTCCTTAAGCATCTGGAGCAGCATGTTGGCGTTTTTGCGGGTGGGTTCATCCATGCCTGCCAGGATGTTGCTGATCAACTGGTCCCCGGCCACGCGTGTTTCCGGCTGGGCGTAATCCAGCAGGTATTCGTAGAAACTGGCCAGGGCGTTGGGGCCGCAGTGGTACTTGATGATGCCGGGCTTGGCCAGGTCCATGAAATCGGCCCCGGTGCGGCCCGTGCGGTAGCAGGCGGTGCAGAAAGACGGGATGTAGCCCATCTGGGCACAATCGCGTACAACTTCGTCGAGCGGGCGGTGATCGCCGAGGCTGAACTGGCCATCGCGTGCGGTGCACAGGTTGTCGCCATCGCCCAGTTCGGCATAGCCCCCGGGATTGGTGCAGCTGCCGGCGGAAATCTGGCTGATGCCCAGGTCGTAGGCGTGGCGGCGCATGGTGGCATTCTCGCGCGTCGAAAGAATCATGCCGGTATAGGGGACCGTGAGGCGGAGAATGGCGATGATCTTACGGAAGTCGGCATCGCTGACGCGGTACGGGGGATTGCTGGCCACGGCAGACCCGGTGGCCGGCTCGATGCGCGGCATGCTGAGCGTATGCGGGCCGACGTTGAAGCGCGCTTCGAGATGCCGGACGTGCTGGAGCAGGGCCAGGACTTCAAACTTCCAGTCATAAAGGCCAAAGAGTGGGCCGATGCCGATGTCATCGATGCCGGCCTCGACGGCGCGGTCGGGGGCGTTGATGCGCCAGTCGTAGTCGGCCTTGCGGCCGCTCTGGTGGACCTGCCGGTAGGTTTCGCGGTGATAGGTTTCCTGGAAGATCTGATAGGTGCCGATTTCGCTGGCCTTGAGCCGTTTGAAATCTGCCACGCTCAACGGGGCGATGTTGACATTGACCCGGCGGATCTCGCCGTTGTTGTGTTTGGTGGCATAAACCGTGGCGATGGCATCAAGGATGTAATCGATGCCCTGGCCCTCGGGATAGGCTTCCCCGGCCACCACCAGCAGTCGCTTGTGGCCCTGATCGATCAGGGCGCGGACCTCGGCGGCAATTTCCGGCTGCGTCAGGGCGCGGCGCTTGATCTCCTGGTTGCGGCAGCGGAAGGCGCAGTAGCTGCATTCATTGGCGCAATAGTTCGAAACGTACAGCGGGGCAAAGAGCACCAGGCGGGAGCCGTAGATCTCATCCTTGATCCAACTGCCGGTGGCAAACAGCTCGTCGAGCAGTTCGGGGTCTTCGATATTCATGAGGACCGCGACATCCGATTCGTGCAGACCCTCGAGGAGGCGCGCCTTGGCGAGCACCTCACGGACATGCGTGCGATCGCAGCCGCGCGTGGCCTTAAGCAGGGTATCGATGCGGGCTTCGTCGATCACGACTTGATGGGTATGGGTCGGCATGGACAAATCCTTTAATGAGATCGGATCGTAAAAACAATCGCATTTCAGCTTCCGTGGGCGGGCCGGGCCTGAAGCTCGGCGACCAGTTCCTTGACCGCCTGTTCGGGATGGCAGCCCTGGATTTTTCGCTGGCCGATCGTCAAGGTCGGGCCGTGGGCGCAGTTCTCGAAACAGAACGTGGCGCTCACTTCGACTTCCCGCTGGAGTCCTTCCTCCTGCACATGGTTCAGGAGGGACTCGATGACGCGCTGGGACCCTTTGAGGAAGCAGTTGGTGCCGACGCAGACGCTGACTTTCATCTTGGCGGCGGCTTGGCCGTCGGCGGTGTGCACGGGCATGGGTGCATCGAGGGAGCGGCGGCGGTTGACGTAATGGGTGTGGAGCAGTTCGTGGGCGCGGTGGCCGCCGACTTCGCCCAGCGTGGTGCGATAGCATTCGGTGACAAAATGGTTTTCCTGGGAAGTGTGCAGGTCGAGCATTTTGTCGGCCGCATACAGGCCGCGGGTACGCAACTGCTTGACGTCGGCGGTGCGGCTGACGGGCTGGCCGGCGCCGCCGATGCAGCCGCCGGGGCAGGCCATGACTTCAATGAGGTCCAGGTCGCACTGGCCGCGGCGGACCTTGTCGGCCAGGGTGCGCGCGTTCTTGAGGCCGTGGACAATGCCGAGTTTGAGTTCCGTATCCCCGAGTTTGAGCGTGACGGTGCGCAGGCCATCGGGGCCGCGCACCGCCAGGATATCGGGGTTGGCGAGTTTCTGGCCGGTGACCACTTCGGCGGCGTAGCGGAGCACCGCTTCGCTCACGCCGCCGCTGTTGCCGAAGATCACGCCGGCGCCGGTCTTAAAGCCCAGGGGCATATCAAACGATGCCGGCTCGAGTTGCCGGAAGCCGATGCCGGCCTCCTGGATCATGCGGCCGAGTTCCTGGGTGGTCAGGACATGATCGACATCGGGGACCTGGTCGCGGGCAAACTCGGGGCGCTTGGCTTCAAACTTCTTGGCGGTGCAGGGCATGATCGAAACGACGACCACATCGGCCGGAGCCATGTTCTTCTGGCCGGGCAGCATCTGCTTGATCACGGCGCCGAGCATCTGTTGCGGCGAGCGGCAGGTGGAAAGGTTGGGGAGCAATTCGGGGTAATACTGCTCGGCAAACTTCACCCAGCCGGGGCAGCAACTGGTGAACTGCGGCAATTTTTCGCCGCGGGCTTTGCGCTTGAGGAATTCGTTGGCTTCCTCGATGACGGTCAGATCGGCGGAGAAGGAGGTGTCGTAGACCAGATCGAAGCCCAGCCGCTTGAGGGCGGCGACGATCTGGCCGGTGGTTACCGTGCCCGGGGTATCGCCGAAGCATTCGCCCATGGCGACGCGTACGGCGGGGGCAATCTGGGCGACGACGAGTTTTTTCGGATCGTTGAGCGCCGCCCACACCTCATCGACCTCCGAGCGCGGGGACAAGGCGCCGGTGGGACAGACCGCCGCGCATTGGCCGCAGTTGACGCATTCCCCGTCGCCGAGATTCTGACCGAAGGCCGGGAGCACCTGGGTTTGATGGCCGCGGTAGGCAAAATCGATGGCGCCGATGCCCTGGACCTCGTTGCAGAAGCGCACGCAGTCGCCGCACAGGACGCATTTGTTCGGGTCGCGCACGAGGGCGAGCGATGTGCGATCGATGGCGGCGGGCTTCTGCACGGGCTTGAAACGAACGTTTTGAATGCCCAGGCGGCGCGCGAGTTCCTGCAACTGGCAACTGGATGTCTTGGGGCAGGTGGGGCAGGACTGATCGTGATTGGCCAGGAGCAGTTCGACGGAGATCTTGCGGATCTCGCGGATTTCGGCCGTCTGGGTGCGGATCTGCAGGCCCGGTTCGGGCACGGTGGAGCAGGCCGCCTGGATACCGCGGCCTTCGATCTGCACCAGGCACAGACGACAGGCTCCGTACACGCTCAGGTCGGAGTGATAGCAGAACGTGGGCAGGTCGATGCCGGCCTTGCGGATCAATTCCAGGATATTGCGTTCCTGGGCGATGGGCACGGTCAGGCCGTCGATGGTGAGGGTCTGAGTTGCTATTGCGGTGGTCATGTTTTTATTCCTTTCAATAACGCCGGGGCGCCAGGGTTCATCCGCACCCCGGGGCGAGTGCTTTTTAGTCTCCAAACAAATGAAGCACTTCTCTGTGAAATCCTCTGGGTCTCGGTGTCTCTGTGGTTCATTTCTTCAGACAGTCTTAATTGCCAAATCCCATTACCGCATCAAACTTGCACACTTCGTGGCACACGCCACACTTGATGCATTTCTCCGGATCGATGCGATGGGGTTTCTTCTTTTCGCCGCTGATGGCGTTGACGGCGCACTTGCGGGCGCACAGGGTGCAACCGCGGCACTTGGTCGGATCGATCTCCGGCTTGGCCAGGGCCTTGCAGCGCCCGGCCGGGCAGCACTTATGCAGCACGTGGGCGTCGTATTCGTGCCGGAAGTGGCGCAGGGCCGAGAGCACGGGATTGGGCGCCGTTTTGCCCAGCCCGCACAAGGATCCGATCTGCACCGCCTTGGCCAGGTGCTCGAGAAGTTGGAGCGTGTCGGCCGTGGCCCGGCCTTCGATCACATCATCGAGCAGGGCCAGCATCTGCTTGGTGCCTTCGCGGCACAGGACGCACTTGCCGCAGGATTCGCGCTGCGTGAACTCCATGAAGAACCGCGCCATGGCGACCATGCAGGTCTGCTTGTTGACCACGACCAGGCCACCCGAGCCGATCATGGCGCCGACGCCGCGGAGACTGTCAAAATCCAGCGACAGACCCAGATGGGCTTCGGTCAGGCAGCCGCCGGAAGGTCCGCCGATCTGCACGGCTTTGAAACATTCGCCGGTCCGGGCGCCGGCGTCATTGGTCACACCGCCGCCAATATTCATAACCACTTCGCCCAGGGTGGTGCCGAAGGGCACCTCGATCAGGCCGGTGTTGGCGACATGGCCGGTGAGGGCAAAGGTCTTGGTGCCCGGGGATCCGGGGGTGCCGAGCTTGCGGAAGTTGGCGGCGCCATCCCGAATCACGCGGACGACATGGGCCAGGGTTTCGACATTGTTGATAATGGTGGGCTTGCCCCACAGGCCGCTTTGGGCGGGGAAGGGCGGCTTGGGGCGGGGCATGCCGCGCTGGCCTTCGATGCTGGCGATCATCGCGGTCTCTTCGCCGCAGACAAACGCGCCGGCGCCTTCCATTACTTCGCAGTGCAGGGCCGCCCCGGACCCAAAGACGTTCTTGCCCAGGAGGCCGGCGGCGGTGGCATCGGTGACGGCTTGGCGCATGCGCTTGACGGCCAGGGGATATTCCGTGCGGACATAAACCAGGGTTTCGGTGGCCCCGATGGCGCGGGCGGCAATGATCAGGCCTTCGAGCACACTGTGCGGATTGCCTTCCATGACCGAACGATTCATAAACGCGCCCGGGTCGCCTTCATCGGCATTGCAGATGACGTATTTCTGATCGTTTTTCTGCACGCGGGCGGCCTCCCATTTCCGTCCGGTGGGAAAGCCGCCGCCGCCCCGCCCGCGCAGGCCCGAGGCCGCCACTTCCTGAACGATCTGTTCGGGGGTCATCTCCACGAAGGCCTTGCGTGCCGCGGTGTAACCGCCGGTGGAAATGTATTCGGCGAGGCTCTCGGGGTCGATGGTGCCGCACTCCTTGAGCACGAAGCGTTGCTGGCGTTCGTAGAAGGGAATGGTCGCGGTGCCGTGGCAGTGGGTACCGGTGGCCGGATCGACATAGAGCAGGCGCTCGACGGTCTGATGATTCTGCAAGGTGCAGCGAATGATCTCCTCGACATCGCCAGGGCGGACCTTGTTGTAGAGGATGCCATCGGGCAGGACGGTAACAAGGGGGCCCATTTGGCAGAATCCCTGGCAGCCGCTCTTGGTGACGGCGAGGATTCCGGTTGCCGCCGGAGAGGGAGCGGGCGGTTGATCGTGAAGTTTTTCACGATCAAGGGCAAAAGAAAATTTCCCTTCGCCTTGCAGTTCCACCGCCACGTCAATGCCCGCGGCCTGGAGCTGCGCACGAAACGCGTCGAAGACCTTGTAGGCGCCGTTGGCGACACAGCCGGTACCCGCACATACGATGACGCGCCGCGCCGAAACCGACGGGCGACGGGGACCGACAACGGTTGCTTCCTGGGATATCACTGCACACCTCCAGCTATGACCGCACCTTGCGCGGCGGCCAGTTCTTTGGCCTGAATTTCTTCGATCACCTGCACGGCGGCGGCCGGGGTCATCTGCCCATAGACTTCGTCGTTGACCACCATCACCGGGGCCAGGCCGCAGGCGCCCAGGCAGGCGACCGTTTCCACCGTGAAGAGCAGGTTGGGTGTGGTCTTGACGGTTTCGCTAAGGCCCAGTTTCTTGCGGACCGCTTCGAGGATCGGGATCGATTGCTTGACGTGGCAGGCGGTCCCATCGCAGGTGCGGACCACGTATTTGCCCTTGGCCTCCAGGGCAAAGTGGGCATAGAACGTGGCGACGCCAAAGACACGTGCCGCCGGCACGTCCAGGGCACTGGCGACATAGTTGAGCACATCCTGCGGCAGGTAGCTGTATTCACCCTGCACCGCCTGGAGGATCGGGATCAACTGGGACGCCTGGTGGTGGTGGCGTTCGAGCGTCTTACAGACCGCTTGGAACTGGCGTCCCACGGTCGGCTGTAATTGCGGGAGTGTGGTGGGGACGGAACTCATCGGACGATTCTCCTTCTTTTTGCGGGGCTGGGGTGGTGGCCTCCGTACGCAAGGCCTGCGCCAACTTCTGCGACAGGCTGGCCAGGGAGCAGTACAAATCTTCGTTATGAATGATGATGTGCGGCGGCAGTTGGAGCCGGACAGGCGCAAAGTTCCAGATGGCGCGAATGCCGCCGGCGATCATGAGCGCCGCAACACTCTGCGCTTGCTGGCTGGGAACGGCGATAATGCCCAGGTGCACGTGCATGCGCTGCGCCAGATCCGGCAGCGTGGACATGTCCAGGACTTCCTTGCCGCGAATGCGCGTGCCGACTTTGGCCGGGTCGGTATCGAAACCGGCGACGATGCTCAGTCCATATTGGCTGAAACGGTCGTAGCCCAGGAGGGCCATGCCCAAGTGGCCGACGCCAGCGAGAAAGGCATCCTGGGCGTTGTCCCAGCCCAGGAAATGCTCGATTTGGGTGATCAATTCGTTGAGGCGATACCCTACCTTGGGACGGCCGGAGATGCCGGCCGTTTCTAGATCTTTGCGAATTTGAGTGGGGTCAAGGTCCAATTCCGCCCCAATTTCCGGACAGGAGATGGTCTGACGACCGCGTTCCTGCATGGTAACGAGGTAACGGTGATACAGCGGTAACCGCCGTAAGCTGGCTTCAGATATTGGTTTAACAGCTACTGCCATACCCATTGCACCTGTTAGACGCCGCGGAATGCAATAGAGAATCTTTTATCGAGAAATAGATCTTGATATAAAACGGACGATTTGTCAATTCCCGAGCGTGATTTTTTTTGTGTGGTGTGTGACCAGATTCTGTAGCGCCGGCCTCTTAGTTCAATGTTCCGTCTTATCGCTCGGCCACCGACGCCGCCTAAAGGCGGGACTCCGAACGTGCGCTTGTCCGTCGTTTGTTTGTAGTTCCGCCTTCAGGCGGTTGGGCAAACGCTGCGCAAGCGCACCGGCTCCAATGGCGCATCCCAATGCCGTCTAACGGCGATACTCGAACGGCCTGCGGGTCCGCATCCCTCCCCCGCCAAAAAGCCCGCGCCCCGCCCTCAGCGGACCTCACGCTTGTGGGCATTGGCATCGTTGAGCAGCACGACGGTGACCGGTTCCTCAACCTTCTTAGCCAGGTCCAGAGCGTGCCACCAGAAATGGTACACGCCCTGTTTCTGCTCGATCGACCACGTCACGATCAGGTACTGGCCGGGAGCGATATTCTTCACCGCGGTCTTGCCATCCTTGTCGGTGACATCCTTCCAGACCAGCAGGTGCCGATCGGGATCCAGGAGAATCGGCATGATGGTTTCATTAATGAAGTGATCCGCCCGATCCACTTCCTCGCGGGCATCCTTGCGCGTATGCGCGGTGAACATCAGATCGAGGAATTGCTCCAGCGGCACGAAATGATCTTGCCCCCAGGCCACCTTCATATCGCGGAACCGGTTGAGCTGGCTCTGCCGCGAAAGCGGATCGTAATCGTTGAGCAGCTCATACGCATCATCGATATACGTATGCGGATAGCTGTTCAAGCTCCGCTTGATGATCGCCGGGCGAAACACGTAGACCATCTGGCCGACCACGGGCTGATCGGTCGCCTGGCCGAAACTGTGCTTCACCTGCACCTGCAGGGCCGGGAGATTCTTCAGGAACGCCAGCGGCGGATAGAGCGCTCCGGCGTTGACATACACGTCGGGACGGGTCGTCGCACTGGCCGCCGCCTCGCCGATGGCGACGCGGGCAATTTGCTTCTCGCCAAAGAGCCGCGGCTCGGCGTCGGCCGGGACCATGAATACCCAGTCGTTGATCACCTCGGACTTCTCACTGTTATAGTCCAGCACCAGGTGGCCGGTATCCAGCGGCAGATCCTTGAAGATCTTGCCATCTTCCATGTAGCCAATGGGAAAGTATTGGGCGGGCAGGCCGCCGGAATTGGCCACCAGGCGCACCTGGGCCGGGGTGATGCGATAGTAATGGTCCAGATCCTCGCTGCTGTTGGGACGTTCGGTGCCGCGGGCGACCACGCTGCGCACGATGACCACCTTCTGGGGGATCTCCGCGACCGGTGGCGGGGCCTCGCCGGTGCCGGCGTCACCGGCCGCCGGTTCGGTTTTGGGAGCCGGCGGCTTGGGGGCCGCCAGGGGAATACCCGCCTGCCGGATCGCCTCGGGTTTGTTGAGCACATAAACCGCCGCCACCCGCAGCAGGTCCTGCGGCACCACGGGATACGAACCGAAGGTGACCACATGCCGATCACCGTACAACTCGCGTTCCAGGTCCGGATGCGTATCGGTCAGCGGCTCGCCGAGCAGCGAACCACCACTCATCATGCTCCAGGTCCAGCGCGTAAAGGTATCGGCCGGAATCCAGAATTTGGCGGGTTCCCGGGCCAGGCCGTTGGGGAAACGGTCGAAATTCAGGATGACCTGATAACCCGGCAGCATTTCCACGGCAATCACCAGCGTGCCAAAGGCCACCATGGAGGTCATAAAGCCCAGCACCACGGCGGCACTGATATCGATCCAGGCGGGCAGGCGGATGTTCTTGGGGGCGATCAACCCGCCGGCCAGGCGCAATACCGAAAAAGCAAAGGCGAAGATCAGGAAGAAAACCACCGGCGCGGCGAAATCGGCGCGGAACCGGGAAAACAGCGGGATGAACGACTCGTAGGTGCCAATGGCCAGGATGGAGGCAAACAAGGCGGCGCCGAACATCAGGGCGGCCGACAGCGCGCCGCGCGTCGCCCAGAAGAGCGTTCCGACCACCACCAACAACAGGAGTATTAACTGTGCATACTGCATATTTTTTCTCACTTGCGTGCGTGCTTGCCGGGCCGGCGGCGCCCGGATCTTCCGTTACTTGGTTGCCGGCATTACGCCGCTGGCGGCCGAGGGATTGGCCCGATCCGGGGCCAGCACTCGCGCCACTTCCTGAATGGACGTCAGGCTGGAGGCAAACTTCCGGAACCCATGTTCGACCAGGAACATCATGTTATTTTTGCGGGCCAGGGCCCGCACACCCTGCAGGTTGGCGCCGCCCAGGATCGCCTGTTTCATTTCGTCGTTGACCAGCAGGACTTCAAAAATTCCCGTGCGGCCGCGATACCCGGTGCCCACGCAATCCGGACAGATGGTGGTATTGCCGCGGGCATCGACCAGCGGTTCGGTATTGGCTTTAAAGGACTGCAAGTTCCGCCCCACGGGCAGATTGAGTTTGCGCAGCGTGGCCTCATCGGGCTGATAGGATACCTTGCAGGTGGGGCACAACAGGCGCACCAGGCGCTGGGCGACAATGGCCCGCAGCGACTGCACCGCGGCCCGTTTATCACTGACGATGCGCAGCCAGTAATCCAGGCCGGCCATGGTATCAAAAGCGGTAACCCCCACGTACACGCGGTGACCGCTGGCCCCAAACCGCGCGATTACATCGGCGGTGGGCGTATCGGGGCATTGCTGCGAGAGCACGATGTTGGGGTCCTTCAGGAAGATCGACTGGAGCGCCTTGGCGTAGGAACTTTCGGCATTGCGCGGGTCAAAGCGATTGACCGTGGCGCCTTCGATGTCGTCCTGCGGGGTCGATTCGAGCGTCTGGACACTGTTGGTAAACGCATCGTGACTGCGCACCATCGAGTAAAGCGTCGTGGTGCGGCCGTGCTGCTTGGGCGCCGCCACCAGCACCACCCCCTGGGCATCGACCAGGAACGACTTGACCGCCGCCAACTGGTCGGCCGCCAGGCCAATCTGATCGAGGTCATAATGCCAGCGCCCCTTTTCATTGGCGGAGGCATACAAGCGTTCGCCCATGGTTGAGCCGTTGGTCCGGATCGTCCAGGAGGTGGGAATCATGTCGGCCTTCTTGACCTTGAAGGCCCCCTGCTGCGGGCGCCGCCGCTCTTCGATCCCCAGGCCGGCAATGCTCTTGAGCGACTGGATGATGCTTTCGGCGATGTTGCGTTCCACGTTGGGCTGCGGATAGACCATGCCGTCAACAATATAGCGCAGTTCGTAGGCCTCGGACACCGGAACGAGTTCAATGATTTCGGCATGCTTGGCGGCCGCCTCGACCAGGATCTGGTCGGCCATGCTTAAACCCGCCGCCAGTGGATCTTCCGCCGCCGGCAGGGGCAAGGGGGCATCATCGCTGCGCAGGTAGGTCAGGGTCACCTGGCGCGACTTCCAGCGCTGATCGAGGCCTCGTGACAACCGGCCCACGCTGCCCAGGGCGCCGCGGAACAGGTGTCCGGCAGGCCCCAGTTCCGCCACGCGCAGATGCCAATACCAGGCCACGATGCCGCCGGTAACCAGCAGGGAGACCGGCAGGGCCAGCCAGAACATCGGGATAAGGATCCAGAGCACCACCAGCAGGCCCACACTCAGCGCCGCGATGGCCCGCCAGAGCACCAGCGATTGCTTGCGGAGTTTTTCCACATCCTCCGCGAGCCAGAGCGCAAAGCGCACCCAGGCCAGAAGGCCGGCCACCACGATGACCCAGCACGTCGGGTTGATATAAAAAGTCGCCAGCATTGCGTTTCCAAATGAGTACAGCATCGAATTTCACACTCCACAACCGGGCCGGCCGACCACCGCGCTACGCGGTCTTAATGCCCTTGAGGCGCATCTTGAGTTCATCGGGATTCGGGGAGGCCGCATACGCCTCCTTTGGACTGACCGTTTCGGAATTAACCAGGTCCTGCAACATGTCATTAAAGTCGATCATACCCGATCCCTTTTCGCCGCGAATCACGCCGATGAGTTCATTTTCGCGCCCCTCCAGGATGTACTTGCGGCTGGAGGGCGAACTGAGCAGCACTTCGAGCACCGGGACGCGGGCATGCTCTGACGTGAGCGCGGGAACAAGTTTCTGGAAAATAATGGCCTTGAGATTGGCCGCCAGCGCCTGGCGGATGTTAATATGCATCTCGGTGGGAAATAATTCAAGGATACGGGTGATCGCCCCGCTGGCACTGCTGGCGTGGATGGTGGAAAAGACCAGGTGGCCGGTCTCGGCGGCCTGAATGCCGGCCTGAAACGTCAGTCGGTCGCGCATTTCGCCGACCAGGATCACATCGGGATCTTCCCGCATCAGCGAGCGGATGGCCACCTCGTAGCTTTCGACGTCCAAGCCGATTTCCCGCTGATTAATGTACGCTTTTTTATCAATGTACAGGAACTCGATGGGGTCCTCGACGGTGACGATGTGGCAGGCCCGCGTGGCGTTGATCTGCTCCATCATGGCGGCAATGGTGGTGCTTTTGCCGCTGCCGGTGATACCGGCCAGCAGCACCAGGCCCTGTTCGTGCTCGGCAACCCTGCTGAGGATGGGGGGCAGGTTAAGCTGAGCATAATTGGGAATCTTGGGATTGATGCGCCGCGCCGCCAGGCTGATCTGCCCGCGCTGGCGGAAGATATTCATGCGGAAACGCTCGGAGCGGCTCAGGGCATAGGCCATATCGATGGCGCCATGTTTGATGAACGATTCCCATTGATCCGCCGATAGTATCTCGCGGACCAGGATTTCCATATCCGCGTTGGTCAGCGGCGGGCTGGTGGTCATCTTCAATTCGCCGCCCTTGCGCACGCGCGGCACCGCGTCGGCCTTGAGGTGCAAATCGCTGGCTTCCACCTTGGCGACGGTTTCCAGGAATTTATTAATGCGCGGCGGCGCGGCGGCAACCCCAACGGTCGGCGACGCTCCAGCCTGCAATGATTCCGACTCAGTCATCGAACTCTGCTCCAAGACGCAGAAACTGCAACACCCGTCAGTATCCGGCAAATGGGCTTTCGCGACAAGCGCCAGAGCGGCGCTTATTGCCAATGTCCGCCGGCCAAACTGACCGGCACGGGAATTGCGACATTGTATCGCGTTGGAAATAACAAACCCATCGTCTGCCGCGATGATGCTGCCCAGGAGAGAGGGAGGGGAGAGGGGAAGCATGCCCGAGCAGAAGGACTTTCCAGAATGATTGTGGGGCCTAAACTAAGGAGACTGTCCATGACTGCCATTCCGCATCGCCCCAGTGAGATAGCCGGCATCCAACCGGTCACCATTGCCCATCGCGGGCCCATGTACGAGGCCTATCGGATATTACAGGTTGCCTTTGTTGCAGCACCCGTCATCGCCGGAATTGATAAGTTCTTTGACCGGCTGGTGGATTGGGATATGTATCTGGCGCCGGCAATCGCCAATGGACTCGGTGGGAAAACGCACGGCTGGATGATGGCGGCCGGCGCCGTGGAAATCATTGCCGGCATTCTCGTGGCCCTCAAGCCGCGGTACTTTGCCTATGTCGTCTGCGCCTGGCTGGTGGGCATTGTGATCAACCTGCTGCTGTCCAAGGGCTTCTACGACATTGCCCTGCGCGATCTGGGATTGGCGCTGGGGGCGTTGGCCCTGGGACGCCTGGCGTGGGTATTTGATACGCCCGGAATGCTCGGCGGCATGAAGAAAGTGGCGCCATAAAGAGGATGGTCAGAATGTCCGGCACAGAAACTGCCCTGTTGCGTGCTCCGAGGAGCCACCTGCGTCAAAAAGTAGGGGTGGCGACCCGCCGTGCCAGCCATCTGCGTGACGGTGCGCCGCCGAAACACCGGTATTGGCATAGCCCGGCAAAGGCACACGTTTTGTATTGCCCTGGGCAGATTAGGAAACGTCCATGCCGCAGCTCTTCCATCCCGCCACGAACACGATCTTCCGGGCCGTTCCGGTGGGGGTATTGCTATTGGCCATTTTTGGCGGGTGGGCATGGTACCACCTGGTTAAAAGCCAGTGGAATGCCGGGGTGAAGGGGGTCCACGCCCAGCCGGTGCCGTTCAGCCATCAGCACCACGTGGCCGGGTTGGGACTGGATTGCCGCTATTGTCACACGGCGGCGGCCGAGTCGCGCTTTGCCGGCATTCCACCCACCAAAACGTGCATGACCTGCCACTCCCAGATTTGGCGGGACACACCCCTCTTGGAACCGGTGCGCAACAGTTGGTACACGGATCGACCGCTGCACTGGAACCGCGTGCATGACCTGCCGGACTATGTCTATTTCAATCATGCCATCCACGTCAACGGCGGCATCGGCTGCACCACCTGCCACGGCCCGGTCAACCAGATGCCCCTGACGTACCGGGGGGCCAGCCTCCAGATGCGCTGGTGCCTGGATTGCCATCGCCATGTGGAGCAATACCTCCGGCCACGCAACCAGGTTTTCAATCCCGATTATCAGCCCCCGGCCAACCAGTTGCAGTTGGGCACGCAGCTTACCGCGCAATACCACATTGATAAGGACGCGATTCAGCGCTGCTCGACGTGCCATAGATAGGGAGTAGGAAGGAAAAATGCGTGAGATAAAGCGTCATCCCGCGTTGGTCCAGGCCCTCGCCGGCCTGACCGACAAATATGGCCGGCATTACTGGCGCAGCCTTGAGGAACTGGCCGCACTCCCGGCGTTTCAGGCCTACTTGGAGGACGAGTTTCCGACGGCGGTACGGCAGGGTACGGCGTTCAATCGCCGCGAGTTTCTCACGCTGATGGGCGCTTCGCTGGCGCTGGCCGGGCTGGCCGGTTGTAACTATCAACCGCAGGAGCAAATTGTGCCCTACGTCCATCAGCCCGAAGGCCTGGTCAACGGGATTCCGCTGCACTTTGCCAGTGCCTTGCCGCTGGGGGGCTACGGACATGGCATCGTGGTGCGGCAGAACGAAGGCCGGCCGACCAAGGTGGATGGCAACCCCAAGCATCCCTCGAGCCTTGGGGGGTCGAACGTCTGGCTGCAGGCATCGGTGCTGGAACTCTACGATCCGGATCGTTCCAAGGTTCCGGCGCAGGGTGGGCAGGCCGCCTCGTGGAGCGCCTTTCTCGACGATTGGGACCGGCTGCTGCAAAACGCTGGCGGCCCGGGGCAGGCCCGCATCGCCATCCTGACCGGCACGGTGACTTCCCCGGCGCTGCGGGCGGAAATGGAGGCCTTTCGCCGAACTTTTCCGCAAACTCGCTGGCATTGTTATGAGCCGCTGAATCACGACCAATTGTACGCCGGCGCCAAGCTGGCGTTCGGGAGGCCCGTGCACCCGGTGTATGACTTTCTACGGGCCCGGCGGATTGTGGCGCTGGATGCCAATTTCCTCCAGGACGGCCCGGGTGCCGTGCGCTACGCGCGCGAGTTTGTGCAGCAGCGCCGGGTGCGTTTCAAGGAGATGGGGCCGCCGGCGGCACGTGCCGCCACCCCCCTGCCGCAGCCTGCCGTGCCCAGTCCGGACGACATGAATCGGTTGTACGTCATCGAGAGCACGTTCACCATCACCGGCGCCATGGCCGATCACCGCCTGGCCGTGCCGGCCCGGCACGTGGCGCCGCTGGCCGCAGCCTTGGCGGCTTTGGTCGAAGGCCGCCCGCCGACCGGCCTTTCCGCCGAACAGGAGCGCTATCTACGGGCGACGGCCGATGATCTGCGGGCCCACCGTGGCGCCGGCCTGGTGCTCGCCGGCGACCTTCAACCGCCGGAGGTCCATGCGCTGGCACACGCCATGAACCAGGCACTGGGCAATGTCGGCACCACCGTGCGGTATGTCGAACCGATCGAAGCAGTGCCGGGCGGCCAACTGGCTTGGCTGCATGAACTGGTCAACGCCATGCAACACGGCACCATCGACGTTCTGCTGATCCTGGACGCCAATCCCGTCTTTACCGCCCCGGCCGATCTGAACTTCCGGGAGGCTCTGCGCGCCTTTTCCCGGGCGAAAACGCCCGCGGGTGGCTGCCGCCGCACCGCCATCCATCACGGCCTGTACGATGATGAGACCGCGTTCTTCTGCCGCTGGCATCTGCCGCTGACGCATCCGCTGGAAATGTGGGGCGACGTGCGCGGCCACGACGGCACCGCCGCCCTGATACAGCCCCTCATCGCCCCGCTCTACAGCGGCCGTTCGCATTTGGAATTGCTGGCCCACCTCCGCGGCGCTCGGCAACGCTCCGGCCGCGAAATTCTGCAGGACTATTGGACCGCCCAATGGCGCGCCGCCAACCCGCAGGCAGATACGAACGGGTTGTGGACCACCGCCCTGCGCGATGGGGTAGTGCCCGATACCGCATCCCCCACAGTTCAGGTACAACTGGCAGCCTCCGCCGGGCAAATTGCCGCGGCCATTCCGCCGCCAGCCAACCCCGGCATCGAAGTGAATTTCCGCGCCGATCCGTGTATCCGTGATGGCCGCTTTGCCAACAACGGCTGGCTGCAGGAAACCCCCAAGCCCATTTCGCGCCTGACGTGGGACAACGTGGCGCTGGTGAGCCCCGCCACCGCGGTCAAACTGGGGCTGCCGCCGATCAACCGCCCGCCGCGCCCGGAAGGCCCCATGCTGCGGATCGCCAATGCCGGGCGAACCATGGACATTCCGGCGTGGGTCATGCTCGGCCAGCCCGACGATGCCATCACGATCTACCTGGGCTACGGCCGCTACCGCGCCGGCCATGTCGGCAATGGCACGGGATTCAACGCCTATGCGCTGCGTACCACCACCAGTATGGCCGCCTTCGTCGCATCCGAGATCCGCCCCACCGGGAAAACCTATCCGCTGGCCAACGTCCAGCATCAGCAGCTTATGTATGGGCGGGATATCGTACGCGAGCGCGAAATCGCGGAGTTCCTGCAGAGCCCCGGCACGCCGCCAACGCCCGATCTTTACAGCACCGCGACGGAAAACGGCAAGTCTGTCCACCTCTCGCTCTACGACGAGCATGCCTATAAAGGTTACAAGTGGGGCATGGTGATCGATCAGACCGCGTGCATCGGCTGCAATGCGTGCGTGGTCAGCTGCGTGGCGGAGAACAACAGCCCGGTGGTGGGCAAGACGGAAGTGACGCGGGGCCGCGCCATGCACTGGCTGCGCCTCGACACCTATTACGCCAGCCAGGGCGCCCTAGTGCATGATGCGCCCCTGCCCGAAGCCCATGTCATGTTCCAGCCGATGCTCTGTCAGCATTGCCAGAACGCGCCGTGCGAACTGGTCTGCCCGGTGGAAGCCACCACCCACAGCGCCGAGGGCATCAACGAAATGACTTACAACCGCTGCGTGGGCACGCGGTACTGTTCGAACAACTGCCCGTACAAAGTGCGGCGTTTTAATTTTTTCAACTACAACGATTACCACGCAGAGACCTACAAGCTCATGCGTAATCCCGAGGTTACGGTGCGTATGCGCGGCGTGATGGAAAAATGCACCTACTGCGTGCAGCGCGTCAACCGTGCCCGCGAAAATGCCCAGATCGCCCGCCTCCAGGCCGAGGAAAACGGCGGCCCACTGGAAATGCGCAGGCCGGCCTTCGACGGCCACACCATGCCCGATGAACTGCCGGCAGTGGACGTGCTGACCGCCTGCCAGCAGGCCTGCCCGACCGAGGCGATCATCTTTGGTGATCTCAACGATGCCGACAGCTACGTGAGCAAACTAAAAACGCGGGAACCTTACAACCGGCTCAACTACGGCGTGCTGACCGAACTGACCACCCATCCACGGACCAGCTACCTGGAACGACTGTTGAATCCCAACCCGGCATTAACATCCATTTAGTTAGCGCCGGCCCTCGGGGCCGGGCGTAAGGAAGTCACACACGCGAGGCGTAACGAAATCACAGACGAAAGGCATAAACACGAAGGCACGAAGGCACACCAAGGCGCACGAAGATAGGGAGAAGGAGGGGCAAGAGAAGGGTGAAGGAAAGCAGGAACATACCTCCACGGTGGCACGGGGACTCGGATACAACGTGCGCGGAGGCGGAACGATGAGCGCGGTTCATCCGCCATCCTCCGAATCCGTCCTGGCCCCCGGCCACACCTATGCGTCCGTGACCGACAAGATCTTGGGCTTGGTGCTCCGTCGGCCCACCCCGCTGTGGCTGACGTGCTTGGCCCTCTCGGCCGCGTTGCTGGCGCTGCTAGGCATTGCCATCACTTGGCTGCTCTACCGCGGCGTGGGGATCTGGGGCATCAACATTCCTGTGGCCTGGGGCTTTGCGATCACCAATTTTGTCTGGTGGATCGGGATCGGCCACGCCGGCACGTTTATCTCGGCGTTTTTGCTGCTGCTCAAGCAGGAATGGCGCACCAGCATCAACCGCTTTGCCGAGGCGATGACCATCTTCGCCGTCATGTGCGCCGGCATGTTTCCGCTGCTGCACCTGGGCCGGCCCTGGTTCTTCTACTGGCTGCTGCCGTATCCCAACGTGATGTGGCTCTGGCCGCAGTTCCGCAGCCCGCTGGTCTGGGATGTTTTCGCGGTCTCCACGTACTTTACCATCTCGGTGGTGTTCTGGTATGTCGGATTGATTCCGGATCTGGCAGCACTGCGCGACGGGACCACCAGGTGGGGACGCCGGGTGGTCTATGGCACGTTAGCCTTGGGGTGGCGCGGCTCGGCGGCCCACTGGCAGCGCTATCACAAGGCTTACATGCTGCTGGCGGGGCTGGCCGCGCCGCTGGTCATTTCCGTCCACAGCGTGGTGGGCATGGATTTCTCCGGCGGGATCGTTCCCGGCTGGCATTCCACCATCTTTCCGCCCTACTTCGTCGGCGGGGCCATTTTTTCGGGCTTTGCCATGGTCGTCACGCTGGCGGTGCCGCTGCGCTATTTCTTTGGGCTTCAGGACTTCATCACCATCAAGCACCTGAGCAACTGTGCCAAGCTCATGATCGTCACCGGCTCGATCGTGGCGTATGGCTACATGATGGAAGCCTTCATGGCCTGGTACTCCGACGACCGTTACGAGGCGTACATGATGGCCGACCGCGCACTGGGCCATTACGGCTGGGCGTTCTGGTGCCTGATCGCCTGCAACGTCTGCACGCCGCAGCTTTACTGGATTCGCCGGGTGCGCGAGACGCCGTGGATCACTTTTTTACTCTCGCTGGTCATCCAGTTCGGCATGTGGATGGAACGCTTTGTGATCGTGGTCCAAAGCCTGCATCGGGATTATCCGCCGAGCAAGTGGGAAATGTATTACCCCACGGTGTGGGACGTCGCGACGCTGCTGGGCAGCATCGGCCTGTTCTGCACGCTGTTTTATCTGTTTGTGCGCTACTTCCCCGTGATTGCGGTTTCGGAATTGCGCGAACTGGTCAAGGAAAAGGCGCCGGAGGGTTCCGCCCCCGTCGGGGTATAAAAGGGTGCGCCATGGTAATCAAAGAACCTGCGCTCTACGGCCTGCTGGCCCGGTTTGCCAATGGGGACGCGCTCCTCCTGGCCGCCCAAAAGGTCCGCGCCGCCGGCTATCGCCGTACGGATGCCTATTCGCCGTTTCGGGTGGAAGGCCTGGCGGAAGTGCTGGGCCAGCCGCGCCATGCGGTGGCGCCCATCGTCCTGACGTGGGGCATCCTGGGGGCGCTGGGCGGCTTTTTCATGTGCTGGTTTGCCAATGTCATCAACTATCCGCTCAACATCGGCGGCCGCCCGTTCAACAGCTGGCCCGCTTTTATCGCCATCACGTTCGAAGCCACCGTGCTGTGCGCGGGACTCTCCGCCTGCCTGGGCATGCTGATCCTCAACCGCCTGCCCCAGCCCTACCATCCGGTATTCAACGTACCAGCCTTCCGCGCCGCCAGCCGCAACGGCTTTTTCCTGTGCATCCAAGCCGACGATCCGCAATTCGACCTCAAAGCCACGCGGGCCTTCCTCCAGGACCTCGGCCCCAGCATGGTCGTGGAGGTGCTCGGATGAATGCCTGTCGTGCAATCTTCCGTTTCGTCATTTGCTTCATGGAACCTTCGTCCGTCTTTCGTCTGTCGTCTTTCGTCTTTCGTCTTTCCGTCCCGCTCTGCGCCCTTTTCCTCACAGGCTGCGGCGACAGTTCCCTCGACCCCATGGTCGATCAGCCCCGGGAAAAACCCCTGCGCCCCAGCGCCTTTTACCAAGGTGATTCCTCCTCGCGCCCGCTGATTCCCGGCACCGTCACCACCGACGGCCTGGTCATTCAGGCTGAACTGGCCGGCGGCGTTGTGCCGCGCGGGCCGGAACGCTTTGCCCAGGCCTATGCCCACCCCGCCGAAAACTTCCCGTTCCCCATCACGCGCCAAGACCTGCTCCGCGGCCAGGAACAGTTCAATATTTTCTGTGCCCCCTGTCACGGCCGAACCGGCGATGGCCACGGCATGATCGTGGCCCGCGGCCTGACGCCCCCGCCCACCTACCACAGTCCGCGTTTGCGCCAGGCCCCCGTCGGGCATTTTTACGATGTGATCACCCACGGCTATGGCGCCATGTATTCCTACAACGAGCGCGTCGCGGCGGACGACCGCTGGCGTATTGCCGCCTATATCCGCGCGCTGCAACTCAGCCAGAACGCGCCTCTGGCGCAACTTTCCGACCACGACCGCCAGGAGATCCAACGCGTACCATGACGAACATTCCTCCCATCCTCGCGCGCCGTCTGACCGCCATCCAATGGCCCGCCCTGCTGCTGGGCCTGGTGGCCGCGGGCGCCTGTATTTGGGGGGCAGTGGCCTATCCCAACGATTTCTACCACGCCTATCTGTACGCGTACCTGTACTGGCTGGGCGGCACACTCGGGGCGCTGGCCATGGTGATGATCTTTCACACCACCGGCGGCCTATGGGGGCGGCTGGTCGGCCGGCTGGCCGAGGCCGCAGCGCTCAACCTGCCGCTGATGACCGTGCTGTTTATCCCCATCGCCCTGGGCCTGCGGCACCTTTATCCCTGGGCCAACCCCGTCCACCTCGCGGCCCATCCGGAATACCTGCACCGCCAAGCCTATCTCAACCCCACCTTTTTTGGGCTCCGCGCCGCCCTCTATTTTGTGCTCTGGAACGCCCTGACCCTCACACTCAATCAGCGTTCCCTGCGACAAAGCCAGCACGATCCGCATTCCAACGACCTGCAGGCGCTCAGTGGCGGCGGCCTGCTGCTCTACGCCGTCACCATGACCTTTGCCAGCGTGGATTGGATCATGTCCCGCGATCCCAGTTTCTTCTCCACGATCTTTGGCTTCATCGTCATGGTGGGCCAAGCACTTTCCGGGCTGGCGCTGCTGGTGCTGTTTCTGCCGCTGGTGGCCGATCAGCCGCCGCTGTACCGGCTGGCGCAGCCCCAGGTTTATATCGACTTGGGCAACCTGCTGCTGGTGCAGGTGATCCTGTGGGCATACATGTCGTTTGTACAGTTCCTGGTCATCTGGATGGGCAATCTGCAGGCGGACATCATGTGGTACACCCAGCGTGAGCAAGGGCAGCGCCCCCACGCATGGATGTGGATCGGGGCGGCACTGATCGGGCTGCATTTTCTGGTACCGTTCTTCCTGTTGCTGTTCCGCGCCCTGAAACGTCGGCCGCGGTTCCTGGCGGCACTGGCCCTGGGTCTGCTGCTGATCCACCTCCTCGACGTCTTCTGGCTGGTGGTGCCCACCGGTCCGCAGCGCGGCCCGCAGTGGCACTTCACGTGGCTGTATATCGCCACGCCCGTAGCCATCGGGGGCTTCTGGCTGGCAGCGTTCCTGGCCTTGGCCAAGCGCCGGGTGCTAATACCCATTGTCGATCCGCACGGCGAACCGGCCGTGGAGGTGCTCCATGACTGACGCCGGCCCCACGTTGCCCGGGAGCCCGAAACGGGGTTACGAAATCAGCCGCGTGAGCAGCCGTGGCCTGTTGATATTCCTGATCTGTTTTGTCATCACGGCCGGCGTGCTCCAACTCCTGCTGTGGCTGCTCATGGGCCGCTTATACCGCAGTAATGAACGTACCGCACCGGCACCGTGGAGCGCTGTGGCCGTAACACCGCACCCCCAGCCGCCATTGCAACCAAGCCCCGGCCACAACACCACCCCACCGCAAGATTGGCAAACCATGCGCGACCAGGACACGCGGATTCTTTCGACCTATGGGTGGATCGATCGCCGCAACCAGATCGCACGGATTCCCATTGACCGTGCGATGGACTTGTTACTGCAGCGCGGCCTGCCCGTGGCCACACAACCGGCGCCGCCGGAAGGGAGGACGCGGTGAATACGACAGAAGCAGGGAGGAGAGAACAGCTTTCCCAGCATGCTTCTGCCGGGGCCCCTTCCCCCGCAGAAGCATGGCACCACACGTTTTCGTCATTGCTCATTGGTTATTGGTCATTGATTTGTTCCCGATGCATCGGGATCATTCGTCATTGCATGATGCTGCTGGCATTACTTGGAACTCTCGCGCCACCGCCCGCCCTGGCCCAAGTGGCACCCGACCCCTTGGCGGGTGTCGGCATCGATCAAAAGCTGCACCAATCGATCCCCGGGGATCTGACGTTCACCGACGAGCAAGGCCATCCCGTCCAACTCAAGACCTTTTTCCACGACAAACCCATGATCCTCAGTTTGGTCTATTATCGCTGCCCGATGCTCTGCACCGTGGTGCTCAACAACCTGCTGGAAACCCTGCAGCAAGTACCCTTGGACGTAGGCCGCGACTTTACCGTCCTCACCGTCAGCTTTGATCCGGGCGATACGCCCGCCATTGCCGCCGCCAAAAAACGTAATCTGCTGACCCGCTACCACCGGCCTGGTGCCGCAGCAGGATGGCACCTGCTCACCGGCACGCAGCCCGCCATCACCGCGCTCACCCAGGCCGTGGGTTTCCGTTACCGCTGGGACACCGCCACGCAACAATTCATTCACCCCAGCGGCCTAATTATCCTCACACCGGAGGGCATAATTTCGCGTTATTTCTTCGGCATCGACTACCGCCCGCTGGATACGCGCCTGGCCCTGCTCGACGCCGGGCGGCAGCAGATCGCCGCCCCCACCGATCGTATCCTGCTATTCTGCTTCCACTATAACCCCTCCACCGGCCAGTACACGCTGGCCGTGCTCCAGCTCCTGCGTGCCGGCACTGTGCTGGCCGTACTGGGGATGGCCCTTTTCCTGACCCTGCTGATTCGCCGCGGACACCGCCCATGGCCAGCCATCGCGGGCCGCCCGGCCCATCCGGAGGGCCCCGACCATGAATAGGACGTTTCAACTATTCCCCGACGCCGCCTCGCGCATGTCCCACCAGGTCGACCATCTCTTCTGGTACCTGATGCTCTGGAGTGCCCTGCTGACCGTGGGCGTCGCGGGCCTCATACTCACCTTCGCCGTCCGCTACCGAGCCCGCCCCGGCCACCGGCAGGGATTCCTGGGCCCACATCACGCCTTGGAATGGACCTGGACTTTCGCCACGCTGGCGATCTTCCTGTCCTTCTTCTTCTGGGGGGCCGACCTGTATATCGGCGAATCGGCCGCGCCGGCCGGCGCCATGGAAATTCACGTCGTCGGCAAACAATGGATGTGGAAAATCCAACACCCCGAAGGCCGGCGCGAAATCAACGAACTCCACGTCCCCGTCAACCGCCCCGTCAAACTCATCCTGGCCTCCCAGGATGTCATCCACGGCTTTTACGTTCCCGCGTTCCGCATCAAGCAGGATGTGGTTCCCGGCCGCTACGCCAACACCTGGTTCCAACCCACGCGTCCCGGCACCTATCACCTGTTCTGCTCGCAATACTGCGGCACCGAGCATTCCGCCATGACCGGCACCGTGTACGTGCTAGAACCCGCCGATTACGCGGCCTGGCTGGCCGGCATGCCGACCGCCGTCAGCGAGGTCCAGGCGGGGGCGCAGTTGTTTGTCCAATACAGTTGCCACACCTGCCACGGCCAGCAGGCCCCGACGCTGGCCGGCCTTTATATGAGCCGGGTCCCCCTTTCCGACGGCAGCACGGTCCTCGCCGACGAAGCCTATCTGCGGGAATCGATTCTGTATCCGGCCGCCAAGATCGTCGCCGGCTACCCGCCGATCATGCCCAGTTACCACAACCAGCTTTCGGAAGAGCAGCTCTTTGCACTGATCGCGTATATCAAAGCGCTGCGTGGCGCCAGCGCCACGCAACCGGCCACCACGCCGCCCGGCCTTGTTGGCGAGCCGCCGACTACCAACCCCACCGGCAACCCGATCACTAATCCGCAAGGCATTCCATGAAAGGACCCGCATGACGTTGCTTACACCCTCATCACCCGCTCCGGCCCTGGTCGTTCCAGAGAACTACCTGAACGAATCGTTCTCCCTGCGTTCCTGGCTGCTGACCACCGATCACAAACGCATCGCCATCCTTTACATGCTCTCGATCACATTCTTCTTTGCGCTCGGCGGCCTCGCCGCCACCCTGATGCGCCTGGAACTGCTCACACCGCACAGCACCATGGTCTCCGACGATACCTACAACAAGCTCTTTACGATCCACGGCGTGATCATGGTCTGGCTCTTCCTGATCCCCTCGATCCCCACCACGCTGGGCAATTTCCTGATCCCCATGATGATCGGCGCCCGCGACCTGGCCTTCCCCCGACTCAACCTGCTCTCCTGGTATCTCTTCATGATCGGCGGCACGTTTATCCTGGTCATGCTTCTCTTTGGCGGCGTCGATACCGGGTGGACATTCTACCCGCCGCTTTCGACCAGCCGTGTGCATACCTACGTCATCCTGACGGCGGCAGGCGTGTTTGTCACCGGCTTTAGCTCCATCGCCACGGGCCTCAACTTCATCGTGACCGTCCACACCATGCGCTGCCCCGGCATGACCTGGCACCGCCTGCCCTTGTTCATCTGGTCGCATTACGCCACCAGCATTGTGCTGGTGATGGCCACGCCGGTGCTGGCCATTACCCTGGCCCTGATTGCCGTGGAACGTATATTCCATGTCGGCATTTTCGATCCCGCGTATGGTGGCGACCCGATCCTTTTCGAGCACCTCTTCTGGTTTTACTCCCATCCGGCGGTCTACATCATGATCCTGCCCTCGTTTGCGGTGGTGTCCGAAATCATCACCTGCTTTTCGCGCAAGAATATTTTTGGTTACGCGTTTGTTGCCTACGCCTCCATTTCCATCGCCCTGATCGGTTTTCTGGTCTGGGGCCACCATATGTTTGTCTCCGGCCAATCCACCTACGCCGGCCTGACCTTTTCGCTCCTCTCCTTCCTGGTGGCGGTGCCCTCGGCCATCAAGGTCTTCAACTGGACCGCGACGCTCTATAAAGGCTCGATCACCTTTCAAACCCCGATGCTCTACATTCTCGGCTTCATTGGGCTTTTCACCGTCGGCGGCCTTACCGGCCTGTTTCTGGCCGCGCTGCCCATCGATGTCCACGTCAATAACACCTACTTCATCGTGGCCCATTTTCACTACATCATGGTCGGTGGCGCGGTAATGGCCTACCTCGGCGGCATTCACTTCTGGTTCCCCAAAATGTTCGGCAAGCTCTTTCCCACGTGGCTGAGCCAGTTGGCCGCCATCACTATTTTCCTCGGGTTTAACCTCACGTTCTTCCCGCAGTTTGTCGTCGGCTACCTGGGCATGCCGCGGCGTTACCACCATTACGCCCCGGAATTTCAGATCTATAACGTGCTGTCGACCGCGGGGGCGTCGATCCTGCTCGTCGGGTACGTGCTGCCGCTGATCTACCTGCTCTGGGCCATGAGATATGGTCCTGCCGCCGGCCCCAACCCGTGGCGCGCCACCGGCCTGGAATGGCAAACGCCCTCGCCCCCGCCCACCCACAACTTTGAACACATTCCCATCGTCGCCCGCGGCCCCTACGACTACCTGGAGGAGAAACCGCAAAATGCCTGAAGCCGCGCGCCATCTACCGCCCACTCTCGCCATGCAGTTTGAGGACCCCCTCCAACAGCACGAAGCTTCGACCCTGGGCATGTGGACGTTCCTGGCCACCGAAATTCTTTTCTTCGGCGGCCTCTTTGTCTCCTACACCGTCTTTCGCCTGGCCTATCCAGAAACCTGGCACACCGGCAGCCACCACCTGCTGGAATGGGCCGGCGCCACCAACACCGGGGTGCTCCTGGCCAGTTCGCTGGCGGTGGCCCTGGCGGTCCACTTTGCAGAGCACCAACGCCGCACCGCCCTGCTGCTTTCCCTCGCCAGCGCCCTGCTGCTGGGCTTTGTATTCCTGGGCATCAAGGGCATCGAGTACCACAGCGAATACATGGAGCAACTCGTCCCCGGCATCAACTTCAACCCCGCCCATGACCCTTCCGGCCGGCTCCAGTTGTTCTTCTTCTTTTACTTTGTCATGACTGCGCTTCACGCCCTGCACATGCTCGTCGGTATCGGCCTGCTGGGTTTCCTGCTCTACCATGCCGGCCGCGGCCATTTCACCGTGCCGGGCGCCAACACCAACGCCGTGGAAATCATCGGCCTGTACTGGCATTTCGTCGATTGCGTATGGATCTTCCTGTTTCCCCTGTTGTACCTGGTGCGCTGATGACCCAATCGCCCAACACATGGCACTCCACCCGCCGCCCCTCCAGCGGCCTGTTGATCATTAACTTCATCCTCCTGCTGGTCCTGCTGGTGCTGACCATCTGGCTGGCCCACCTGGATTTGCAGCCGTACAATGGCCTGCTGGCCCTGAGCATCGCCGTGCTCAAAACGCTGTTGGTGGCCCTGATCTTCATGCACCTTGGATTCAGCACCAAAGTCACCTGGGTCTTTGCTCTCGCCGGCGTCGTGTGGCTGGGGATCTTCTTTGCCCTGAGCCTGACGGACTACATCTCCCGCGGCTGGGCCCCACGCATGGATAACATCTCCCCCGCCATCGAATTTATTCCCCCGCCGCCCGGCATCCATTCCCACCCCGTCGTCGATCAATCAGAGAATCCCGGTCCCCCAGCGCATGGATCCGCTGGCTAACCATCCACCGGTTTCGCCGGTGTGCCGAGAATCAACTGGTAAAAGTCCACATCCAGCCAGCGGCCGAACTTGAAGCCTACCTGGCGCAAAGTTCCGGCGTGGCTGAATCCTTGGGCTTTGTGCAGGGCAATACTGGCGGCGTTTTGGGTATCAATGACGCCGATCAGGGCGTGGTAATTCTGGCTTTGCGCGGCGGCGATAACCGCGGTGAGCAGGGCGCGGCCGATCCCTTGGCCGCGATTTGACGCGGCCACGTAGACCGAATGCTCCACCGTGTACTTGTAGGCGGGGAACGCGCGAAATAGCCCGTAACTGGCAAATCCCAGCAGAGTCGTCCCTTCCACAGCACCCAGGACCGGAAAATTGCCCCGGCGCTTGGCGGCGAACCAATCAGCCATGATGGCGGGGGTTCGGGGTTGATAATCGTACAGGGCCGTGGAGTCAGCGATCGCGGCGTTAAAAATGGCGCGAATCGGTTCCGAGAAGGTCTCGTCGCAAGGCACAATGTCCATGGGCACTCCAACGCGTGGACTTTACCCGCCCTTGTCCCGGACTTTGTCGACGCTGCGGTGATGGCCGCGGACGTAGAGCTTGATGGGCACTTCGCTGAACGGCAGGCGCTGGCGCAACTGGTTGATGAAGAAGCGGCGGTATTCCTCGGTAATCAGTTCCGGATTGTTGACGAACAGGACCAGCGTAGGCGGGGAGACATCAATCTGCGTGGCGTAGTAGACCTTGACCCGCTGGGCGGTCGGGCTGCTGGGCCCACGCAGGGCCAGGATGTCTTCCAACGCTTTATTAAGCTGGGCGGTGGACAGACGCGTGCTGGCCTGCTGGTGCATCAGCGTGGCCAGTTCGAGCGTCTCGTTGATGTTGACGTTGTTCTTGGCGCTGATGAACGTCAGCGGGGCGTAGGCCACCTGCTGGAGGATTTCGCCGACATATTTTTCATACTGGTCGGTGCCGGCCTGGCCCTCGGCCAGGTCCCACTTGTTGATGACGATGATGCACGGCTTGAATTCTTCGCCGATGTAGGAGGCGAGTTTCTTGTCCACATCCCCCATTTCCACGGTGGCATCGATGAGCATCAGCACCACATCGGCCCGGCGGATGGAACGCTGGGCGCGGTGGAAGGAATAAAAGTCCAGGTCGTTGCTGGTCATCTTGGCGTGCTTGCGCACGCCGGCGGTATCGATGATCAGGAAGGCCTTGCCTTCGCGTTCAAAACGCACATCAATCGAATCGCGCGTGGTGCCCGGCACTTCCGAGACGATGACGCGGGGTTCGCCGGCAACGGTATTGATCAGCGTGCTTTTGCCGGCATTGCGTTTGCCGACCACGGCAATTTTCATTTCCACCGGCGCTTCGGCGGCCGTATCGGCCCCGGGCTGAATTCCGGCGGTTTCCTGGAGGCAACGGGTCACTTCATCGAGCAGGTGGTCCTTGCCCTGGCGCATGGTGCAGGAGAGGGGGATGGCTTCACCAAAGCCCAGCGAGAAAAAATCGCCGGTGGCGTGGATGTGCTTTTCGCCGTCGGCCTTGTTGGCCACCAGCAGCACCCGCTTGTTCTTGCCGCGCAGGAACTCGGCCACCGTGACATCCAGCGGCACGCGGCCGGCCATGGCATCGACGACAAACAGGATCAGGGACGCCTCATCAATGGCCAGCTCGATCTGGCGTTCGATATCGGCGGTGAGATTATCTTTGTCGATGATGCCGTAGCCGCCGGTATCGGTAAGCTCAAACCAGATCCCCTGGTGCTCCACCGGGGTGGCGACGCGATCGCGCGTGACGCCGGCGGTGGGATCGACAATGGAAATACGGCGGCCCGCCAGCAGGTTCAGCAGGCTGGACTTGCCAACATTGGGACGACCGACAATAGCGACGACAGGTAACGACATAAACTCACTCTAATTAAAATTGGCGGCTGCATAGGCCAGCACTTGGCGAATGTCCTCGTCTTCCAGTTCGGGATATTCACGTTTAAGTTCGACGCGATCTGGGTACGTCGCCAGCGCTTCAAGCACGCGGCGCACGGTCAGACGCAAACGCCGGACACACGGCTGGCCGTTCATTTGTGCGGGATCATAGGTAATGCGATCGAGCGTTCCCATGTCGTAATGTCCTCAACATAACAACCAACAACCACAGTATACCCTGGCGCACGATGGGCGCCGAACCAAACTATGGATCAAGTGGTGGCCCGGCGATATAACGGACGTACCGTGCGGCGGTCGCCATGGAAGTAAATGAGCCACAAATGAACACGAATGAACACAAATTCAGAAGGGGTAATGATCCTCCACCCGCCGAATATCACCAGCCGCCATCATTTCCCCCCATTCGTGTTTATTGGTGTTTATTTGTGGCTCATTTACGTGGATACCGTCGCGCAGTAGTCTAGCGTCGCCGGATAAGAAACTGTAAGGAATTTTTGCATGAAATTACTGGTAGCCACGGGAAACCGGGGGAAAATCAAGGAAATCGAGCATGAACTGGCAGTGGCCGGCCTGCTAGCCAAGGGCGTCGAATTGCTGGGGCTTAAGGATTTGCCCCCCGGTTGGGTTGACGTAGTGGAAGATCGGCCAACGTTTGTGGGCAATGCCTTGAAGAAGGCTCGCCACTTCGCCCAGATCAGCGGCCTGCTGACCTTGGCCGATGACAGTGGCCTGTGCGTGGAAGCCCTGGGCGGCGCCCCGGGTGTCCTCAGTGCGCGCTACGCCGGCGAACCGTGCGACAATGCCGCCAACAATGCCAAGTTGCTGCGGGCAATGGATGGCGTGCCGGAGGAGAAGCGGCAGGCGAAGTTCGTCTGCGCCATGGCCCTGGCCACCCCCCAAGCCGATCTGGCGGTCATGGTCGATGAGGTCCATGGCGTGATTTTACGGCAGGAGCGCGGCACCCATGGCTTTGGTTACGATCCGCTGTTCTATTTCCCGGAACTGGGGATGACCACCGCCGAACTGCCGATGGATAAAAAGAGCGGCATCAGCCACCGGGGCAAGGCCCTGCGGCGCATGCTCGGCTGGATGCAGGAACACTGGCCCGAACTGGAACGGCTATGAGCACTACCCTCGACTATGCCACGCCACCGAAACACCAAACTATGATAGTGATTTGGACCGTTCTGTGGCGACTGCTGTACGGCTTTGCCGGGATTGTGCTGCCGATCATCTGCCTGGCCGTGGCCGGGATGGGCCATATGCTCGGGCCGGAATGGCAATCCGGGGCGTGGCACGATAAGACGATCATGCTGGTGTGGAGTTCGGTGGGCTGGCCCTTATATCCATTGTGCCTGTTTGCGATGGCGGGGATGGCGGTGGCGCTGGTTTCCGTGCGGTGGACGGCCCGGGTAGCGGTCTGCCGGTGGGGCCTATACAGCGGCATACCACTCTCCATGGTCTACATGGTTCTGCTGGCCATTGCCATCGCCAAACCACACGACACGGTGTGGCAGAACTTCTGGTACGTGGCCGCAGTCAGCGGGGCCGAGGTGCTTGGCGGAACCGTCGTGAGCCTGGTGCTGCTGGCCTGCTGGTACGTGACGACGCGCTGGGGCACCCTGCGCCTGTGGCTGGCGGTCCTGGGTGGCCTGATGCTGATGGTGGCCCTGGCGGCGGGCGTGGCGGCGCTCGCCGGCGGTCGCCGTGGTCTGGGCGAAATCGTGGGGCCCTGCATCTTTCTACCCATGGCAGGCATACTGGCCGGATCGCCGGGGCTGGCCTTGGCGGCGTATGGCGTAATGGCCATCCGCGTGGCATGCCACGAGAACAAGCCGTGGACACCGTACTGGTTGCGCCTGACCGCCGCCCTGGCGTGGCTGGCCGCCCTGGGCGGCGCCTGGAAAATAGCCGCGGCTTTGGCGGTAACGGAATATGCCAAACTTCCCACCACGGATCCGAGTTGTTACATCGGCACGGCGGCGGCGCGGGGCCACCGGTGGCTGGTGGGCGCGGCGCCCGTGGACAACGTGCCGGGGGGCCTGCGCATCAATGATCAGGTGCGCTACTGCAAGGCTTTCGAGGTGATCCTGGCGGCCACCTGCCCGGGACTGCATAACGCCTTGCGCCGGCTGTACGATACCATCGGACCCGTATTGGCCCGAAAGATACAGACGCCATGGCTGGCGGATCTGGCATATTTGCTGCTTAAACCGGCCGAATGGATGGCGCGGGTGGTGGTACGCCGAGCGGGGGTGGAGAGCGTAACGCGAAGGTTGTATCAGTGTGTTCAAGGTGAATTCAAGACGACAGAAGGGTAGCTCGCGTGGGAAGCCGTTTGGGGACGGGTCGTGGTTCCATCAGGAATGAGCCGGAACGCCGTTGGAAGTCGGCC
>Ga0316217_10001163_pt1 | contig 35385 bp, 34 predicted proteins | sample 1anoAmetaG_FD_203633 | JGI IMG/M metagenome (GOLD analysis project Ga0316217, IMG submission 203633) | Freshwater microbial communities from Trout Bog Lake, Wisconsin, USA - 1anoA | ecosystem: Environmental > Aquatic > Freshwater > Lake > Hypolimnion/Profundal zone | place: USA: Wisconsin...
CTGGTAGTATTAACTTTCCGGCGCGGGGTGGAGCAGTCCGGTAGCTCGTTGGGCTCATAACCCAAAGGTCGCAGGTTCAAATCCTGCCCCCGCTACCAAATGAAGCGTCAGAAGGCCCAGAAAACATAGGTTTCTGGGCTTTCTGCTTTTCGGGCTCCAGGCAGACCTTGGCGACATGGAAGGGACTTCAAAATGACCCAAAATGCCCCGAATTGACCCCCCCGGTGGCAACATGGTGGCAACTCTCTAGGCCCCGAAATCACGTATCTGCCTCTTCCAACAACGGCCTCGTACCCTTGGTGGCGAGCCCCTCGTCGGACGCCATTCGACGATAAATTCCATTCGATCTCCAATTCGACCTCCTTTGGCGCTCGATTCGATCTCTCATTCGATAGCCATCTGTGCTCGATTCGACCTTCTCATAGTTGTTGCCCAATTCCCGCGTACAGACCCACCCGCCGAAACCCGCAATCGGCCATGGAAAAGATGTACAATTTTTTGCTGGATCCCGCCTCGGCGACCTCCCTGCGCTCGCCCCCCAGGTCCTTAGGAAACGGGCTGACGTGGGCGACGACACTGGGTGGCGCGCAAGGTTCCTTGACGTCGCCCAGGCTGACGGCCGACCTCTGGGTCGACACCCTTCCCACAGCCTCGCCTTCGGCTGAGGACTGCTGTGCATTCTCCACACAAACCGCTGGAACACGGGACAACTGCGGGACCCGCAGATGGGGAATCCGTATTGCAATGGGGGTTTTCGAGAATTGTCCGTCGTTAAGGCCCTTTGGTCAAACTCCCAAGGTTCAAATGCATGGGCAGTTCGATCCTCCTGGGATGCCCCAGGAGAGCTTGGCCGATTCAATTTTTGCAAACATAGAAATTTGGAACCTGCGTCTTTAGGCTAGAATTGCGTTGCGTCGGGAGGGAGGCATGGAAAAAATTGATAATTATTTTTATTTGCACTTATTTTACAATGCCTCGATTTTGGCCAATGCTCTCCCGATCGCTTGCAATGCCTTTGTGGAAATGCTCGATGGATCTCCGGCTGAGATCACCGCGGGACCGGCGAGCACGCTTCGGGGGGAGCAAGGATGCCAAACGTTCCGGAGCAACCTGAGAAGGACATCCCGCCGCCGAAGGAAGCAGCTGGAAAGCCACCCGACATCGCAACCGCCTCGATTCCGGATATCCTGGCCACCCTCAAAGTGGACCCGGATAAAGGTCTCGCCCCTGCCGAGGTGGAGGCCCGCCGAAAAGCCCATGGCTACAATGAAGTGGTCAGCCAGAAAGGGCACCCGGTCCTCAAATTCATCGGGAAATTCTGGGGCCTGTCGGCGTGGATGCTTGAGCTGATTATGATCCTTTCGGCCGTTCTCCGAAAATACCCGGACCTGGTGGTGGTGGGTGCCTTGCTGGTCGTCAACGCCATTCTGAGCTTCGCCCAGGAACACCGGGCCGCCGGTGTGGTCGAGGCCCTGAGGAAGCGCATCCAGGTCAGCGCGCGGGTCTGGCGAGAGGCCAAATGGCTGGCCATTCCGGCCAGGGAACTGGTCCCCGGGGATATCATCCGCATGCGCATGGGTGACATCATTCCTGCGGACATCAAACTGCTCACCAGCGCGCTGAGTATTGACCAGTCGGCGCTCACCGGGGAATCCAAGGATTCCGACAAGGCGATTGGCGACATCATCTCATCGGGTTCAATCGTACGCCGGGGCGAAGGCAACGGCGTGGTCATGCTCACGGGGGCACAGACCTTTTTTGGCCGCACCACCGAACTGGTACAGTCGGCGCGGCCGAAACTTCACATCGAAGCAGTGGTTGCCAAGGTGGTCCGCTGGCTCCTGGTGATCGTGGCCGCGATGATCGCTCTGGTTGTCTCCTTGTCGCTGATCCGCGGAACGCCACTGATTGATATGGTCTCACTCATGCTCGTCCTGCTGATGAGTGCGGTGCCCGTCGCCCTGCCCGTCATGTTCACCGTAAGCATGGCCGTAGGGTCCAAGGAACTGGCCAAGCTTGGGGTCCTGGTCACCCGCCTCAGCGCAGCGGAGGATGCCGCGACCATGGACATGCTTTGTGTCGATAAGACGGGTACGATAACGATGAATCAGCTTGCCGTGACCGGCGTCATCCCCATGGCGCCTGCGAGCGAAGCCGACGTGCTGTTCGCCGGAGCCCTGGCATCCCAGGAGGCCAACCAGGATCCGATCGATCTGGCATTCCTCGCCGGCGCGAAAGAGCGCCAGGTCTTCGCGAGCGTGCCCGCCATCACTCCCGTTTCATTCGCACCGTTCGACGCGAAAACCCGCAGAACCGAAGCTGTGATCGAACAGAACGGCGAACGCCTGCGGGTGATGAAGGGTGCGGTGAGAACCATCGCCGAAGCCTGTGGACTTGAGGCCCCCGCAATCCAGGCGCTGGAAGCCCAGGTCGCCGAAGCCGGGCTGAAAGGCTATAGGACGCTGGCGGTGGCGCGAGGCCCTGAACAGGGCAAGCTCGCCCTGGTCGGCCTAGTCACTCTGTACGATCCACCCCGGCCGGATGCCAGGCAGCTCATCGCCACCCTCCAGGGCCTGGGCATCTCCGTGAAGATGCTCACCGGCGACAGCCTGGCCGTGGCGAGCGAAATAGCGAGGGAAGTCGGCCTACCCGACATCCGGCCCGTGGCGGAACTCAAGGCGGCCGGCACCGGCGCCCGTGCCGGGAAAGCTGGATGGCTTGCCGGGGTGGATGGTTTCGCCGAGGTTTACCCTGAGGACAAGTACCTTGTTGTGAAGAATATGCAAGCGACAGGGCACGTGACCGGCATGACCGGTGATGGGGTCAACGATGCGCCAGCCTTACGCCAGGCGGAGGTTGGCATCGCCGTCAGCGCCGCCACCGATGTGGCCAAGGGCGCGGCCAGTGTGGTCCTGACCCAGCCAGGGTTGACCAACATCGTGGCGCTGGTCCAACAGGGGCGGTCCATCTACCAGCGCATTTTGACCTGGATCATCAACAAGATTAGCCGGACGATCCTGAAGGCCGCTTTTGTTGCCATTGCCTATGTGGTCACGGGGAAATTCGTCGTTTCCGCCTTCGCCATGCTGCTGCTGGTCTTCATGACCGACTTCGCGAAGATTGCCCTCGCCACCGACAACGTCAGATCCTCGAAGGACCCTGAGACATGGAATATCGGTGGTTTCATCACGGTGTCGGTCGTCCTTGGAGTCGCGATGGTGGTGGAGACCCTGCTTTTCCTGGGGTTCGCCTGGTCACGTTTCGGTCTCGCAACGGCCAATCCGGCCCTCTGCACCTTCTGTTTCCTGATGATGCTTTATTTCGCCTTGTTCTCCGTGATATCGGCGCGGGAACGCAGTTGGTTCTGGCGGACCTTTCCCAGCAAGACCCTCCTGTCAGCCATGATCGCAGATGCCTTGATCGGGACGACCCTGACCCTGGTGGGAATTCCGGACCTCGTGGCCCTTCCCTGGTGGCAGTCATTGGCGATTTTCGGATATGCGATGGTGGCCTGCCTCGGGGTCAACGACAGTTTGAAGGTCGCCATGATCAAATGGCGCGTTCCCGGTTCCGTGGCTTGGAATCCAGGTGATTTGATCCGGCCGAGACTCAGCTAGTGAAGGGAAGATTCAGAATGGCCCATGACTTGAAAGTCCTGCTGGAACCGTTGAAGGCGGCCGCTCTCTGGGCGTCACCTTCATACAGCCCTTCATCACGGCCGAGCACACCCGGGACGTGCTGGCCAGCCGAGCCGGCGCCTGGGGCAACCTGCTGGCGGCCCTGAAATGACTGGTTGGTGTCGATGCCCGACATGGCCGAGATCCTGAAGAAGCGATACTGCCTGCTGAAGAAAGAGCCCTGCGCGCTACCTGGTCGGCTCCTCTGGACAGTCGGTGCCGGCGGATCTGTTCCCCAGAGACATTGAACGGGCCAAGACCCTCACCAAGGCCTGATCGCAGGACCCAGTCGCCCCGGGGCCCATCCAGGTTTTGAGACAACCGTCGGTGATGTAGACGATGCCATCTGATTATTCCCGGATCTTGAACAACCTGCCCGTCGCCCTGGCATAGACCTGGCCCGACTCGTCCTCGAGGGAGCTTTCCGCCAGGACGATCCGGCCGCTGGCGTCCAGGACCTTGCCCTCAAGCCGGTATCGGACGCCCGTGGCTGCGGGTTTCTTGTATTTGACCGTGATTTCGGCCGTGACGCACTTGATGCCATGGATGCTGGCGGCCTTGATCATGGTCTCATCCAGTACCGTGGCAAGAATTCCCCCGTGCACGGTTGCCTGCCAACCCTGCAAGTGGCTTGGGAACCGTACTTCGGCTTCGACACCTGGCCCTTCCCGGTGTTCCCGGAATTGGACACCCAGTCCAGCCGGGTTGTTCATGCCGCATACAAAGCATTGTTGATCGTCGTTGAACACACTCATGGGATGCAAGGCTCCAAGCATACTAAGCGCGGGAAGGCTGAAGCGGATGGACCATGGCCCCGAGGTCCTTGGCCGGGATCACTCTTTTTTGCCGATGAACTGGACCACGGCCCCGGTTCCCTTGTGGTACTTCCCCTCCAACACTTCCCGTTGAAGCTCCCGGCAGATCAGTGGCACCAGTCCGGCAAAGTCCTCGGCGAGTTCCGAGGCTGAACAGAGTCGTTCCGGCTCTCTGGGCCCGCCGGTGCCGAATGCCAACTGGGCAGGGGTGTAGGCCTCAAGCAGGAGGATGCCGCCGGGGGCGAGGGCCTGGACCATCCGCTGGTGGACCTGCCGGCGGATGGGGGCGGGGAGGTGGACGAAGATGGAGACGATCCCCTGCCAGCGGGCTTGGCCGGGATCAAATTCGCCCAGGTCTGCCTGGGTGGTCCTGATCTCCAGGCCTCGCCCGGCGGCCAGGGCCCTGGCCTTGGCCAAACCAGCGGAAGACTGGTCCACGGCCTCGATCCGATAACCCAGGCCCGCCAGATGAACGGCATTGCGCCCCTCGCCTTCCGCCAGGCAGAGCACCTCGCCCAAGGGAATCCGATGCGCCTCCGCGCTCAGGAACTCATTGGGCTCTTGGCCATAGGCCCAGCCGGGCTCCTGGTAACGTTCATCCCAGAAATCAGGGTTTCCTGCAGGTCCGGATGGTGCCGCCATGGATGAGCCCTCCCTCTTCAGCCTACCCATTCAGGGCAGTCCGGCCCAGCGCGGGTCATTGACACCTTCGGGTTGGCCGATTCGGGCCAAAGCCTGCTCGAGATCCCCGAGAATGTCCTCCAGGTCCTCGATGCCCACCGATAGACGGACGAGGCCATCGGTGATGCCGGCGGCGAGGCGGTCCTCCCGCGCCATCCCTGCGTGGGTCATGGAGGCGGGATGGCTGATGAGCGTCTCAACGCCGCCCAAGGACACGGCCAGCCCCGCCAGATGGACATTGTCCATGACCACGCGTCCCGCCTCGATCCCACCCTTGAGTTCGAAGGAAATCATGGATCCGGGACCCGACATCTGCCGCTTGGCGAGTTCATGCTGGGGGTGGGAAGCCAGGCCGACATAACCCACCCATTCCACGGCTGGGTGCTTGGCCAGCCAGGGAGCGACCACCTGGGCATTCTCCTGGGCGCGTTCCACCCGAAGGGCCAAGGTCTTGAGGCCCCGGCTCACCATGTAGGCCTGGTGCGGGTCCATGTTGGCGCCGAGATTGATCAGCATGGCGCGAATCTGCTTGTGCAGGGCCTCGGTCTTGGCGACCACAATGCCGCCCACGACATCGGCATGGCCGTTGATGAACTTGGTGACCGAATGCAGCACGATGTCCGCGCCCAGGTCCAGGGGCTTCTGCAGGTGCGGGCTGGCGAAGGTGTTGTCCACCACCAGCAGGGCGCCCGCGGCATGGGCGATCTCCGCCGCGGCGCGGATGTCCGTGACGCACATGGCCGGGTTGGAGGGCGATTCCACGTAGACCATCCTGGTGTTCGGCTTCATCGCCTTTTTCAGATTCTCCAGGTCGGAGGTGTCCACATAGGTGCTCTCCACCTGGAACCTCCCCATGTGCTTCTCCATGAGTCCCCGGCTGGGGCCATACACCGAGTCGGTGCTGACCATGTGGTCCCCGGCGTTGAGCAGGGCAAGGTAGACCGTGCTGATCGCGCCCATCCCGCTGGCCATGGCGGTGGCGCCGAAGCCGTTCTCGAGCTGGGCCAGGTTCTCCTCCAGGGCGGCCGTGGTGGGATTGCCGATGCGGGTGTAGATGTAGCCGTCCTCCTTGCCCGCGAAGCGGTTCGCGCCTTGCTCTGCATTGCGGAAGGCGAACGTGGATGTCTGGTAGATGGGCGTCACCACGCTCCCGTAGCCATCCTCGCGGATGCCGGCGTGGACCAGTTTCGTGTTGAACCCTTTGGTTCGGGTATCCATGGTTGCTCCTTGGGTCAAATGAGACGCTTGCGGGCCTGCAGCAGGAGGTGGCGGATGCCGGCGCCGCCCGGCAACGGCCGGGCGGGCTGGTCCGGTTTGCCTTCCAGGAACTTGGCCCGAGCCGTGGCCTTGAGCTTGCCGTCCTGTTCAAGGGTCGCGTGCAGGAGGTGGATCGGGCCGGCGCCCTGGAGCCACTGGCCGCGGATGGTAGCGGGGATCCCCGTCGCCACGGCGCCGCGGAACCGCACTCGGAGTTCAACGGTGTAGGCCTCCAGGCCCTTGGCCAGGATGCAGCTGGCCATCGCGCCGTCCAGCAGGCTGGAGACGATGCCGCCGTGCACCACGCTTTCGTAGCCCTCGTAGAATTTGCCGCAGCCGAACCGGCCCACGACCTCGTTGGCGCCGGTGGCCCGGTATTCCACCTGCAGGCCGAAGGGGTGGCGGTCCCAGCAGACCACGCAGTGCGGGTGCTGGTCGAATTTCGAGGCGTCCAGGCGGGCCTGCGCCGCCTCCACCGCCGGATCCATTCCGCCGACGGCCTGGAGCTGGTCCAGCACCGGCCCCGCGTCCGCCGCGGCGGGCATGGCCGGCAGGCCGCAGAGGAGCCCAAGGCCCTCGGCCGACGCGTGCAAGGCTTCCGGGTCGAGGTCGCTGATGACCGCGGTGTTCAGGCTGGCGTCGAACTCCAGGAGCTGCTCGACGAGCTCGGGGAAGGCCGCGGTCACGGCGTCCACGATCACCAGGTTCCAGGTGCGGGCGCGGGCCGCCTGCAGGAAGCTCCAGCCGTCAGCGAAACATTCCACCCGGGCGCTCCGCCGCTCCAGTCCGGCCCGGAAGGCGGCCAACTGCCCTTTCCGGGCCGTGATCATCGCAATGTCCATGGTTTTCGCGCTCCTTTCAGCGTGGCTTCCGGCCGGCCCGGTTCAATGCTGGTGGCCCTGGTCCTGGTGGCTGCCCCCGCAGGTGAACTCGCGGGTGAAAAGTTCAAGGCCGCCGGCGATCAGGGCCTTGACTGCCGCTTCCACGTTGGGAGCTTCGGTTCCGCGGTAGACTTCGATGCCCGCCTGATTGAAGCCCATCAGGGGACGCAGCCCCATGCCGCCGGAGATGAGCACGGTCACGCCATTCTGGGCCAGGTGGTTCACCGGGGCGAGGCATCCGCCCTGCTGGTGCGGGACATTGGGCAGGGTGCCGACCTGGGTGATGACGCCTTCCTTGACGTCCACCACGGTATAGATTTCGCAGTGGCCGAAGTGAGCCCCGACCTCGGCTTCAAGGCCGCCGGGAAGGCTGGAGGGGATGGCGATGCGGGCCTGGTTCATGACGGGTTCTCCTGGGTGCTGGACGAGGATGAGACTGCAAGCAGGGGCAGGAGTTCCGCCCATACCTGGCGGACCTGGGCCCCGAACGGAGTCGCCGCACCCTCGGTGACGGCTTGTCCGCGGACCATGGCTTCGGTCACCACCCGGTCGTAGGGGAGGTGACCCACCACGGGGATGGATCGTTCAAGGCAGAGCTGGTGGATGGCAGCCTGGTACGGCCGGCTCAGGTCGGCCTTGTTGATGACCGCGGCGCTGCGGATGCGGAAATGGCGACAAAGGTCCGATACCCGTTCGAGATCGTGGAGGCCGGAGGGGGTCGGTTCCGTCACCAGCAGCGCCAGGCTCGCCTGGGACAGGGAGCTGATCACCGGGCAGCCGACGCCCGGGGCCCCATCGCTCAGGATCAGGTCCAGGCCCAGCTGGTCGGCATGCTTGCGGGCCTGACTCTTGAGCAGGGCCACCAGCTTCCCGGAATTCTCCTGGCCCGGGTCGAGCTGGGCGTGGATCATGGGGCCGAACCGGGTCTCGCTCTGGTACCAGGTGCCGCAGAGGCGTTCCGGGAAATCGATCGCTTGCCCGGGGCAGAAGGCCACGCAGACCTTGCAGCCCTCGCACCGGCCGCGGTCCACCGCGAAGCTGGCGCCCCTGGCCTGGATCGCGCCATAGGCGCAAACTTCCAGGCAGGTTCCGCAGCCGGTGCAGGGCGCCGGGTCGATCTCGGCCACGTGTCCGGAAAGGAAGGGGCCGCGGCGCTGGATGGCGGGCTCCGCGATGAGGTGCAGGTCCGGCGCGTCCACGTCCAGGTCGCAAAGAACCTTGGCTTCCGCTAGGTGGGCGAAGGCGGCCATCAGGGAGGTCTTGCCCGTGCCGCCCTTGCCGCTGATGACGACTAGTTCACGCATGGCTTGCGTCTCCGCCCTGACCGGCCATGCGTTCAAGCTCTGGCGCCAGAGCCGCGAAGAGGGCGGCCATGGCCCCGTCGAGGTCCGTCAGGATCCCGCCGCTGGCGTAATGCTCGGCGATATCCCGGCGGAAGGGGATCTCCGCCAGGATGGGCAGCCCTTTTTCCCGGCAGAAGCGCTGGACGCCGTCATCCCCCAGGCCTGACCGGTTGATGACGACCCCCATGGGCTTTCCCAAGGGTGTGAAGGCCTGCCAGGCCAGTCGGAAATCATGGAGTCCGAAGGGGGTTGGCTCGGTCACGAGGAGGATGACGTCGGCATCCTGCACCGCGGTCATGGCTGGGCAACTCACCCCCGGCGGGGCGTCGATGATGATGTCGAGCGTTCCCCGATCCGCGATGGCGTGCATGCGGTGGCGGACCTTGGTCATGAGGGGGGGGCTCATGGCCTCCCCGATGCGCAGGCGGCCGGTCAGGCACGGGATTCCGGACGCGGTGAAGCCCAGTTCCACGGTGCCCAACTCCCGCTCACCCTTGCTCAGGGCCCCTTCGGGGCAGACGCGCAGGCATCCGCCGCAGCCGTGGCACTGGTCCGGGAACAGGATGAGGCTGCTACCCATGAGGCTGATCGCCTTGAACTGGCAGAGGTCCGCGCAGGCGCCGCAGCGCTGGCAGAGGTACACGTCCAGCATCGGCACCTCCAGGCAGGTCCGGGTGGCAGCCACGGTTTCCGGCTTCAGGAACAGGTGCAGGTTCGGCGCCTCGACGTCCATGTCCACGGCAAGGACCGGGCGGCTCCACACGGTGGCAAGGGCGGCCGCCACCGTGGTCTTCCCGGTCCCTCCCTTGCCACTGGCGATCGCGACGATCATGGATGGCTCCTAGTAGCCCGGGCCATCGGACCAGGCGAATCGTCCCGCCTGGAAACCTGCCACCGCCTCGCCCACCGTCATGTTCTCGACGCCCTGGACCACCCGGATGTGACAAGCAAGGAGCGCGGAGAGCGCCTTGGGGCCCACCTGTCCAGTGAGGAGGGCCTGGGCTCCGGCCCTGACCAGGTTCTCAGCGGCCTGGATGCCAGCCCCCTGGGCCCGGACCTGGGCGGATCCGTTGTCCACATACTCGGTGGCCATGGATTCCAGGTCCACGATCAGGAACCCACCCGCGCGGCCGAACCGGGGGTCCACCAGGTCGGCTAGGGTGGTGCCTTCGCTGGTGATGGCGAGCCTGCGGATGGGGGTTGCGGTCATGGGAGCCTCAATCATCATTATGAGCATATGCTCTAAAGAAGCTTCTTGATCTTGATCACATCTGATTCGGCTGAAATACCTTGGATTCGAATCCCGGGACCTGGATTCCTGTTAGCCAGAATAGGGATATTGAAATATTCATTTATTGAAATTCTAAAAACTTATCGTCGTTTAGAGTATATGCTCAAATCAATTCTCTCGGCGCTCGACTCGGCAATCCCCAAGCGCTGTTCTTCAGAAAGGAATCCCATGTCCAGTCATCCCCGCATCCTGATCGTCGGTGGGGTCGCGGGCGGCGCCAGTGCGGCCGCCCGGGCACGAAGGCTCTCGGAGGATGCCTGCATCGTGCTCTTCGAGCGGGGACCCTATGTCTCCTTTGCCAATTGCGGGCTGCCGTACCATATCGGGGGAGTCATCGAAGACCGTTCCCGACTTCTGGTCCAGACTCCGGAAAGCCTCTACGCCCGTTTCGACATCGACGTACGGGTGAACACCGAAATCGTGGCGATCGATCCGGCGGCCAAGCAGGTCCTGGCCCGCAACCTGAAGACCGGCCAGGAGACCCGGGAATCATACGACGCCCTGGTCCTGAGCCCCGGAGCCGAGCCCATCCGGCCTGGGATTCCCGGGGCCGATGGGGAACAGATCTTCACCCTCCGGAACATGGGCGATATGGATGCCATCCTGGCGGGTCTTCGGAAGGATCCGGCCGGCCGGGCCCTGGTCGTGGGGGCTGGCTACATCGGGCTGGAACTTGCGGAACAATTCAGGCACCGCGGCCTGCAGGTCACCGTGGTCGAACGGCTGCCGCATGTGATGGGGGTTGCGGACCCGGAGATGACCTTCCCGCTCCAGGAGGAACTGGGCCGGCAGGGCGTGGATCTGCGCCTGGGCCGCTCCGTGACCGCTTTCGAGCGCGAGGGTGGGGAACTGGTGGCCATCCTGGATGATGGAGGCCGGATCCCCTGCTCCCTGACCATCCTGTGCGTGGGCGTGCGCCCGGAAACCCACCTGGCCCGGGCGGCGGGGCTCGCCATCGGGACCACGGGGGGCATCCTGGTGGATGACCGGATGCGCACCAGCCATCCGGACATCTATGCCGTTGGCGATGCGGTGGAGATCCGCGATTTCGTGACCGGAGATCCCGGGTTCATCCCCCTGGCCGGGCCGGCCAACCGGCAGGGGCGCATCGCCGCCGAGGTCATTTTCGGACGGGACAGCCGCTACAAGGCCACCCAGGGCACGGCCATCTGCAAGGTCTTCGACCTGACCTTCGCCATGACCGGCCTCAGTGAGACCACACTGCAGCGCAAGGGGCTGCCCTTCCGGCGCATCTACGTGCATCCGGAGGACCATGCGACCTATTATCCAGGCGCCTACCCCATCACTCTCAAACTGTTGTTCGAGCCTGTGCGCGGCACCATTCTCGGGGCCCAGGCCGTGGGGGTGGGGGGCATCGACAAGCGCATCGACGTGATTGCCGTCGCCCAGCGCGCAGGTCTTACCGTTTTCGATCTGGAGGACCTGGAGCTATGCTATGCCCCGCCCTTCGGAAGCGCCAAAGACGCTGTGAATATGGCCGGATTCGTGGCTTCCAATGTGCTACGGGGCGACATGGACCTCTGGGAGCCGGAGGAACTGGCTGGATCTATGGAAGGTAAAATGCTTCTGGACGTGCGTACGCCACAGGAGAATGCGCTCGGATCGATCCCGGGATCTGTCTGCGCGCCGGTGGATGAGTTGCGGGACCGGCTGGATGACCTGCCGAAGGACAAGGAACTGCTGGTGTTCTGCCAAGTGGGATTGCGGGGATACATTGCGGCCCGGATCCTGGTCCAGCACGGCTTCCGGGTGCGCAACCTTTCCGGGGGTTACCGCCGCTATTCCATGTGGAAGGGAACCCATTCGGTGGCGCTCGCCTGCGAACCCGCCATGGCATCTGAAGACGGCAAATAGGCTGGGGGAAAGGGGGACGCCGAATATCAGGTCGAAAGGGGGTCCAGGAAGCACTGCCCGCCAGCGGCAAGCGGCCGCACCCGGGAACCCAGTCGGGTTCGCAGGTAGGCCACTTCGGTTTCGCCCGAGCAATGGCAGGGGAATAGCGCTTCCACGCCCAGCCGCTTGAGGACTTCGACGGTGAACTGCAAGCGCTCCTCCGAGGCGTTGAGGAGATGAAGTCCACCCAGGACGGCGAGGATGGTGCTCTCGCCAGTGAGGCTCAGCACGTATTCCAGGGTGTTCACGAGGCCTGCGTGGCCACACCCCAGGACCACCACCAGCCCCTTGGAGGTACGGATCCAAAGGGCCTGCTCATCCTCGAAGGGATCCGGCTGACGGCCCTCGGAGTCGAGAAAAAAGGTTCCGGAGGTCCGCTCCAGGGGATGCCGCTTGGGAATGGGTCCCGTGAGCCCGATATCTGGTGACAGGCTCATGGGGGCCGTGGTCCAGTTGACATGGTGAAGGAGCGGACAGACGGCGCTCCAACTTTCTTTGGGGAATCCGATGGCTCGGACCGGCCGGCCTGGATGCTGGCTATACTTCGGGCCCAAGGCTCGGGGATGCAGGTAGACCTGGGCCTCCGGCACCAGTCGCAGAGCCGCCCCCAGTCCTCCGGAGTGGTCCCAGTGGCCATGGCTCAAAACCACGTGGCGCACCATGCCCAATGGCAGGCCAAGCGATTGCGCGTTCGAGAGAAAGGCATCGGAAGCGCCGGTATCGAATAGGATGACTCGCTCCTCCAATTCCAGCAGGAAGCTCAGTCCATTCTCCGTGGAAAGATCCCGGCTCACCGCTTGCTGGTCCACCAGTAACGTGATGCGGAAGGGGGCTTTGAGGGTGGATGCGGGCAGCATGGACGACCTTTGGTCCAATAATGAACATATGCTCAAAATATTGCAACCCCATTTGGCTCCCATGCGGACCCCGGAATCGAAGGATCCGGAAACATCTCGCGCGGATCCGGACCCAGGGGGGCATTCTGGATTGATGTTTCCGTCGAATGGCTTCGATCATTGGCCGGTTCGCAAGCAGGGCTGACTACCTTGGGGCCACGCCCTGGCAGTGCACTCAGCCGGAGGTCCGGTGAAGCCAGGATCCAGAAATTATCATTCTTGGACCGAAGCCGGGTCCGGCGGCTGGGCCGGGGCTGGGCCCTTGGCCCACCAGATCATCGCCCACCGGATGGGCTCCCGGTTTCGCAAGACCCATCGCCCGTCCCTGGGAACCAGTTCCTGCCCAAGAAAGGTGAGCAGACGGGCGCGTTCCCCGGAATCCAAGTCCTCGATGGTCTGCTCGTAGTATTCCCGGGCCTCCTCCGGCGTCCCGAAGGTGCAGACCGGATCGGCCTCGAGCATGGCGACGTTGGCATAGATACCCAACTGGTGCAGGAGGTTGTATATGTATACGTAGTCCGGTCCTTTCCGGAATGGCCGCCCCACCGCCTCCAGGGCGCGCCGGTCCCTGGGCCCGTCGCCCACGATGGAAGGGATGTAGACTCGCTCCTTCGCGGCCCGGTCGAGCTTGCGCAGAGCCGCCTCGAGGTCTTCCACCACCAGGGATCGCGAAGCGATGGCCACATCGTGGGTGCCGACGCCGGCGAGTTCCCAGTCGTCCTCCCAGGCCGCCTGGAGGGTCCTGATGTTGGTTGTCCGCGATTCCTGGGCCCGCCGGGAGAGCCGCCCGATCATGCCTTCCGAGAAGTCCATGGCCGTCACCTCCCGGACCTTCCGGGCCAGGGGTATGGCCAGGCTGCCCGTGCCGCAGCCGACATCCAGGACCGTCCAGCGGGATTCCGGTGCCATGACCGCCAGGAAGGCCCGGGAGTAGGCGCTGTCGGTGCCGCGGTTCCCGAAGGACTGCGCCCGGCGGTTCCAGTAGTTCGAATGTTTCTCCGTGTGCTGCCAGCGGTTGGCCGCGGCCCGTTTCCAGCGCTCATTCCAGTCGATGGCAACCTCCTGCGAATGGATCGAAGGCTCGCTCATGCCAGGGCCTCCCGGGATGCCGGTTCATAGTACCGGCCACCCGCGGCGCAGGGCCGGCAAAGCGTTTCGCCATCCACGGTCACGTCCCGCAGGTCCAGGACGGATTCCCCGCACCAGGCGCAGGGGACGCTGCGCGCGGGCCGGCCCGGCAGGTCTCCGATCCCAAGGGTGACGTTCACCGGTTGGATCCGGAACAGGTCTGTGTCAGCCATGGCCTTGAGGATCTGCAGCGCGGCCCGGGGGTCCTCGTCCGGAGGTGGCGCGGCCGGACGGTTCGTGGCGGCGATCCGGATTGCCTTGTGGCTCTCCAAGTTCAGGAAGGTCGCCGCCATCTTCCCGTAATCCAGGACCTTCATGGTCCGCTTGCCTGGGCGGCAACCGGTGACCGAGGTGATGGCGTCCGTGGCGCAGCGGTCGATCTCGACGAAGACCATGAGGTTCTTCCGATCCCTGCCCACGGGATCCCGGATCCCGATCTCCGCCATGCCCAGGAGGGCCATCCGCACCCCGATGATGATGCCCCCGCAGACATGCCCGTGAAAGGCTTCGGCCCGCTTCAGCTGGTCTTCCAGGTCAGGATAGGCGCCATTCATTTTTCGATTCTCTATTTCGATGTATGTTCTATCATACAACGAACCGCCCGGGGTTCCGCTGCCGGGCCGTCGTGCGACTGAAAGGCGGACCGGAGTTGCCATGCTGACCCATCCAACGGCTGACCTGAGGGCGGCCTGCGCCCGCATTCTCGCCGCCCTCCGGGCGGGGGAGCCGCCCCTGCCCGAGGCGTTTCCATGTTTCGCGGCCTCGGCGCTGCGGGGCGATCCGTGGGTCAAGCCGGAGGCCTGCGGAGCCGTGCTGGCGTCGCTGACGCAGACGGACATGCCAATCTTCGAGCGGGCCATCGAAGCCATCGACTCGGGCGAGCGGGCCTGGCTCGGCTTCAAGATCGTGACGGATCCCGCCGCCGCTTTGGACAGCGAGGATACCGAGGTGGCGGGCCGGCGCGGCAAGGGAAAGGGCAGTGCCGATGGGCGCCATGGCGTGTTCCTGGTCATCGATGCCCCGGGCGGCCGCGACAGCGCCCGACTGATCTTCGGAAGACCTTACAGTGAACGGGACCGGTTCCAGATGCTCGACAGCTCCCGCGGTCCGCAGATGCACAGCCAGCAGTATGCGGGTGTCGCCTGGAAATCCGTCTCGCTGCTCAAGCGGAGCCGCGTCTTCATCCTGGGGGCCGAGACGGTGAGCGCCGAGGTGGAGCGCATCGCCAACCTCGCCGAATTCGACACCCTCGTTGTGGACTTCGACCGCGCGTTCCTCAGTGCAGAGCGTTTTCCATTCTCCAACCGCATCCTCATCGACAACTTCGACACCATCCCCAACCTTGGGATCAGTCCGGATGATTTTGTCTGCATCCTCACTCGCGGCCACATGCACGATCCCCAGGCCCTCGTCCATGCCCTCAAGGCCGGGGCGGCCTACGTCGGCATGATGGGCTCCCCGGCGAAGAACGAACGGGTCTTCGACTTGGCGGAGCGGGCCGGCATTGAGCGGGCCAAGCTGCTGGCGATCCACACGCCGATCGGCCTCAAGTTCGGGGCGAGGACGCCGGTCGAGCTCGCGATCGCCATCGTTGCGGAACTCATCCAGGTCAGGCGGGACCGGCACCAGGCCAGTGCTAGGCTTCCAGTTCCGGAGGGAGCGCCGTCATGAGCAGCCAGCTTTCGCCGCACCGCCCATGGGAGGCCGGCATGAACGAGAGGTTGAAACCCTGCAGCGGGCCGGGATATGGCACGGCCCAGGTAGTCTTCCTCGCCACCATGGTCGCCCTGGACTTCGCCTTCGGGTGGGTGGCCAAGCCCCTGGTCCAGTCCCTGGGCCTGGGGGGGGTCATCAAGGTGGAGATGATCCCGGCGGTGATGCTGATGCTCCTCACGCGGCTGACCCTGGACCGGTTCGGGGTGCTAATCGCCTACCAGGCCGCCTGGGCCCTGGTCGCCATGGTCCTGATGCCGGGCGCGGTCCTTCCGGGACCTTTGAAGCTGGTTCCGCTCATGCTCCAGGGCCTGTTCCTGGATGCGATCTTCACCGGGTGCCGGCGGTGGCCGACCTTCCGGATCTTCGCCGCGTCGGTGGTTGGCGGCCTGGCGGGGAGCATTCTTGTGGGCGGCCTGCGCGTCATGATGGGAATGCCCTGGGCCAGATCCACCCAGGCCTACCTCGGCCTCCAGCTGCTCGGAAGCGCCCTCGTCCATCTGGCGGGCGCAGGCCTGGCCCTGGTGGTCTGGCGTCGCGTGGAGGCCCATCCGGCGCTGCAATGGATTAAGGCCGGTCCATGATCCGGACCGTGGGCCTCATCTACGAGGCCAACGGCCACGGTCCCCGGATCCTGAACGGAATCGGACTCACCGTGGCCCGCGGGGAACGCGTGGGCCTCGTGGGCCCTTCCGGAGCCGGGAAGTCCACCCTGGGCTACCACCTCTGCGGGGTGCATACCCTGGCGCTGAACGGCCATTCCCGGGGGACCCTGCACCTGGAGGGGCAGGATGCCATTCACGGAGGCCCCAGAGGTTTCGGCGGAATGGTGCTCCAGAATCCGGAGACCCAGCTCTTTTGCCGGACGGTGGGGGAGGAAGTGGCCCTGGGCCTCCCGGTCGGCTCCGGCGAACCCGGCCTGGGAGCCATTCTGGACCGTACCGGCCTCCAGGCGATTCGGGAACAGGAGATCGCCACACTCTCGCTGGGCTGGAAACAGCGGGTTTCCATCTCCGGGATGCTGGCCATGGCACCCAAGGCCCTCCTGCTGGACGAGCCCACCAACTACCTGGACGGCCGGGCCGCGGATGCGCTGTTCGACCTCCTGGACGACCTGGGCGACACCACGGTCATCGTGGCCGACCACGACGAGCGCCGCCTCCGGAACTGGGCGGACCGGATCATCCGCCTGGAGGACGGCACCGTGGTCCTGGACGTCCCGGCCGCGGGCTACCTGCCAAGCCCCCCCCTCGAGCGCCGGACCGATCCGGGTTCCGTGGGCGGGATTCTGCTGGCCATGGAGGACCTGCATTTCGCCTACGAGAAAGCCCGGCCGATCTTCCAGGGATTCTCCCTGGACCTGCGGGAGGGGGAAGCCGTCGCCCTCCTGGGCTCCAACGGCGCAGGAAAGACCACCCTCCTCCGCCTAGCCAAAGGGCTGCTCAAACCCGGCTCCGGGCGCATCCGGGCCGCTTCGGGCCGGCCCCTCATGAGGGAGGTGGGCCTGGTCTTCCAGAATCCGGATGATGGCCTGTTCGCCGCCTCCGTCGAGGACGAATGCGCGTTCCTGCCCCGGAACCTGGGGCTGGAACGGCCACGGGACCGTGCCAGGGCCGTCCTGGCTCGCCTGGGCCTGGCCGGCATGGCCGACCAGGTTCCCTTCACTCTCAGTTACGGGGAGAAGCGCCGCGTGAGCCTGGCCTCGGTCCTCGCGGGCGGGGCGCGGATCCTGTGCCTGGATGAGCCGACAGCGGGACTCGACCGGGGCAACCTGGAGATCCTGGCTGAACTGCTCAAGGAGTATGCCCGGGAAGGCGGAGGGGTCCTCTTCGCCACCCATGATCCAGCTTTTGCCGCTGCCGTGGCGACACGCACAATAAGGCTGGACGGCGGCAGGAGGGACCCATGACCTGGAGGCTGCCGGTCCAGGGCAGGTTGGTCGTATTCCTTGGGGCCAGCCTCGCCCTCTCGGTCGTTCAGGCGCCATGGCTCCTCTATGGCGCGGCAGGCGTCCTTTGCCTCCTGGCCTGCCGCCAGCGTCTGCCCAGGCGGATGGCGCGGCTCCTCGCCTGGACCACCCTCATGCCCTTGCCCTGGATGGCCGTGCTCTTTGTCCTGGCCGGAAGGGAGGCCACCGGGACCTGGTCCGCGGGCGCCGTCTGGGGCCTGGTCCGGCTGGCGCCCTACGGGACCCGCATCGGCTGCCTGATGCTGGCCAACCTCATGTTTCTCAATGCCACGCCGCTCCCGGAGCTCATGGCCGTCCTGCGGCGCCTCGCCATTCCCGATCGCATCGCCCTCTTCCTGATGACTCTGATCCGCTTCCTGCCCTCCGTACTCCAGGAGGTCCGGCGGGTGGTGGAAGCCCAGCGCTGCCGGGGACTGGAACGGCGCCGCCTGCTGACGCCCTCAGGCCTGCTTGCCCTCGCCGTCCCGCTCTTTCTCGCCCAGATCCAGAAATCCCACGATCTGGCGCTTTCGCTGGAAATCCGCGGCTATGCCTCATCCAAGCAACCTTGAGGGGCGATGGCCGGGGTTTTGTGGGCAGGGTTCCCAGCCGGCTCGCGATTCAGGGGGCGGCCCGGATCAACCCAGATCGAGATGGCCATGGGATGGCGCCTGGAGGGGGCAATGGCCGCAGGATTCGGAGGTCTCCACCTGGAGTGTGGTGTGGTCGATGCAGAACCGAAGCTCGATCTCATGGGAAAGATCCCGGACCAACCCGAATGGGTCGGTGCCCGGATCCAGGACTAGGTGGACGGTCAGGGCGGTGGATGTGGTGGAAAGGGCCCACACGTGCAGGTGGTGCAGCGCGCGAACCCCGGGCGCACCAAGCAGGTGTTTCCGGACGGCGTCCGGATCCACATGGGCCGGCACCGCATCCAGGGCCAAGTCCAGGGTGCTCCGAAAGAGCGGCCAGGCTCCGCCCATGACAATCCCGCCCACGACGAGGCTGATGGCGGGATCCAGCCAGTTCCAGCCGGTCAGCAGCAGGCCGGTGCCCGCCGCCACCACACCGAGGGAGACCCCGGCATCGGCCAGGAGATGCAGGAAGGCAGCCCGCACATTCAGGTCCCGGTGGCTGCCCCGGAGAAAGAAGAGGGCGGAGCCGAGGTTGATCACGGTTCCGAAGGCGGCCACAACAATCATGGTCATGCCCTGGACGGGTTCAGGGTGGTGCATGCGCCGCAGGGCCTCCCAAAGGATGCCGCCGGTCACCGCCAACAGCATTACCCCGTTCACCAGGGCGGCCAGAATTCCAGCGCGGCGGAACCCATAGGTCCTTCGCGCCGAAACTTGGCGGACCGCCATCCACGCGGCAAGCCAAGCTAGGCCCAGACTCAGGACATCCCCGAAGTTATGGGCGGCATCGGCCAGGAGCGATAGGGAATGGCTGCGCACCCCATAGAAGACTTCCAGCAGAAGGAAACCGGTATTGAGGAGGATGCTCGCAAAGAAGGCCCGGTCCATGGCCATGGGCTGGGGGTCATGGGTGTGGGAAGGCGGGTGGGTCATCTGGACACCTTTCGTCGTGATCTCCTGCCGGCCGCCCTTGAGGCTCTGCTGCGATGCGTGCCTGGATCACGGGGTGGGCTCCTTGGGAAGCAATAGGGGGGGGCCATGCCGGTGAAGCCGGTTCCGGGGGAGGTGCCGCAGTCATGGTCTAGCCCGGTTCACGTTATGAGTATATGCTCATAACCTAGAACCGATGATCATGATCACAACTGCGCACCGGGAACGGGGACCTCCAGGGGGCCACTCGCCTGTCGGCCAGGGCACCCAAACGGCGCCACTGGCCTGCGACCCTTTGGCGTAATGTGGAAGATCGAAACCGATGGACGACCATTCTGGAGATTCCGCCGTGGACATGACCGAGGTGCTTGCCGCTGAATGGAAACCGTCCCTGGGCTGCACCGAGCCGGCCGCTGTGGCCTGGGCCTCGGCGCTGGCGGCTGAACAGGGGTCCGGGCCGATCCGCCAGGTCCGCCTGGTCTGCGACCCCCGCACCTACAAGAACTGCTACGCGGTCGGGCTGCCCAACTCGGGCCGGGCCACGGGCATCTTGTGGGCCATGGCCCTGGGGGCGCAGCTGCCGGACAGCGGGCTGGGGCTGCGCAGTTTTGAAGGCGTCACCCCCGGCGCGATCGAAGCGGCGCGGCTGCTGCTGGACCGGCACGCGGTGGAGGTGGAGGTGGATGCCCGGCAGAGCACCCTGCTGGTCGATGTGACCGTGATCCGGGGTGGCGGGGTGGGCCGGGCGGTGCTGGCCCGTGAACACACGAATCTCGCCCGGCTGGAGCAGGACGGCCGCCTGATAGGAGGCACGGAATCGGCGCCGGGCCCGACTGAACTTCCCGGGGTTCGCCAGGCGGTGGCGGAGCGCTCCATCCAGGAACTCCTGGACCTGGCCCGCACCCTGAGGCCGGAGGACCGGGCCCGGCTCCAGGAGGGCGTTGCTATGAACCTGGCCATTGCCGAACACGGCCTCTCTCTCCTGCCGGCCGGGTTCATCGGGCCCGAGGGGCAGGACCTCCAGACCCGGTTGGCCCGGCTGGTGAGTGCCGGCGTCTTCGCCCGCATGTCCGGGGAATCCCGGACGGTGATGACCCTCGCGGGCTCGGGCAACAAGGGCATCACGACGGCCGTGCCGGTGGCCCTCTGGGGCCGGGGGCAGGGCGACTCCGAGGATCGGATCGAGGAGGCCTTGGCTTTCGCCTGCCTGATGACCACCGCCACCACCTGGCATTTGGGGACGCTGTCGGCGATCTGCGGGGCCGCCAATGCGGCGGGGATCGGCATCGCCTCGGCCCTGGTGCTCCTGGGGGGCGGCGACGCTCCCCAGGTGGGGCTGGCCGTCTCGAACATGGTGGGCAATGTGGCCGGCATGATCTGTGACGGCGCCAAGATCGGCTGTGCCATGAAGACAATGACCGGGGTGGACGCCGCCTTCCGGGCCGCCAGCCTAGCCCTGGCCGGAATCGGCATCCCGGCCACGGATGGCATTGTGGGCGCGGACGGGGAAACCTCCCTGGCCAACCTGGGCCGCCTCGCCCAGCACGGCATGGCTGGCGTGGATGCCGAGATCCTGCGGATCATGCAGGACAAGCTGCGGCACGCCTGAACTGTCTTGAATCGCCTCCTAGGCAAGGTGCAGATTCTTTTGCCCGTATTGATCGTGCGCGAACGCTTGCATCACCTTGATGTCGTCATCACCCAGCACCTGCGGCGTGCCGAGCAGTTTCGCAAACAGGTAGATTTGGGCATTCTTCTCCAGGACCATGCTGACCTTGAGCGCCTTCTTCATGTTCTCGCCGACCGAAAGCGCGCCATGGTTGGGCAGGATCACCGCGAACCGGTTCCCCAGGGCCTGGATCGCGACCTTGGCCAATTCCTCGGTCCCAGGCAGTTCATAGGGCTGGGCGAAGGTGACCTTGTCGCCGACGATCTGCGCAAAGTCCTCGCTGACCGCCGGAAGGTCCATTTTCACGACCCCGAAGACCGATGAGAAAACGGGATGGGTGTGGACCACCGCGTTGATCTCTGGCCTGCTCCGGTAGACCGCGGCATGCATGTGCCGCTCAATCGACGGTTCCGCCTCGCCGTCGACGACTTCGGCATTGAGTGACAGCACGACGACGTGCCGGGGTTTGATGGTCAGGTAGTCCATCCCGCTCGGACTGATGTAGATCAGATTGGTCTCCGGATCCCGGACCGAGATGTTGCCCCAGGTGCCCACCGTCATGCCGGTCTTGATCATGTCGACCCCAGTGTCGACGATCAGTTGTCTCAGTTCCGGCTTCAGAGTTGGATGCATTTCGATTCCTCCATGAACGCTAGTTGAAGTGGGCTGACAACCTTGTCTTCACTCGGCAGCGATGCGAAAACGATCTTTGAGGTCATCGTAGAGTTGCAGAAAAATCCGATAGTTCTTTTCGCAGGCCGGGTCAGCTTCGGCAACGATCGCCGGTTCGTCGGCGCCGCGCGCGGTCCTGGCCAAGGCCGCCTCCACCGAGTCGTAGACGCCGAGCGCGGTGCCGCAGAGGATGGCGTTGCCGCAGCCCGCCGGATCCTGCCGGGTGATGCTCCGGATGGGTTTCCTCAGGATGCGCGCCAGGGAAGCCAGCCAGATCTGGCTGCGGAGGCCGCCGCCGGTCGCCCGGATCTCCGTCACCGGCAAGCCCAGCGACTCGACGGTCTCAAGGTTGTTCCGCAAGGCAAAGGACACTCCTTCCATGACCGCCTTGATGAAATGGGCCTTCCTGGTTCCCAGGTTCGCGCCGAAGAACACGCCGCGGGCATTGGCATCCCAATAGGGCGTCCGTTCACCGTTCAGATAGGGCAGGAACACCAGGCCCCCCGCCCCCGAAGGCACAGAGGCGGCGCTCTGCTCGTATTCCTGGAATACATCCCCCTGGCCGTGGCTCCCCTGGCCATCCTGGTCAAAGCACCGCTTGAACCAGTTGAGCGACTCGCCCGCCGTCTGGGTCACCCCCAGGTTGATCCAGCGGTCCCGTAGGCAGTAATTCCAGCAGACCAGGCGATGCTGCGGATCGGGAATGGGGCGGTCGCAGCAGACACTGACGACGCCCGCAGTGCCGATGATCAGGGTTCCCTGGCCGGCGCCGGTCATGCCGCACCCCAGGGCCGCAGCGGAATTGTCGGAACAGCCGTTGGCCACCGGGATACCGGCGGTCAGGCCGGTCGCCGCCGCGGCGGCGGTGGACACTACCCCCATGACGGTATCGGAAGGCGCCACCTCCGGCAGCAGGGCTCGATCGACCCGGAAGAGCTCCAGCATCGCCTCGGACCAGCGGCCCTTGGCCACATCGAACAGCAGGGTGCCGGCGGCGTCGGAGTAATCGGTCACCCGGTTGCCGGTGAGCCGGAACTTCAGATAATCCTTGGCCACCAGGATGGTCCGGGTGCGCCCCCACACTTCCGGCTGCTCCTCCTGGACCCAGAGACAGTTCGGAGCCGTGTAGGTGGGGGCGGCGCTGTTGCAGGTCTCCTGGAAGACCCGGTCGGCCAGGCCGGCGATTCCGTTCCTCCGGGCCAACAGTTTGCCGGACCGCTGGTCCATCCAGGTGATGGCCGGCCGCAGGGCCTGACCGTCGGCCCCGAGATAGACCTGCGTGTGCATCTGGCCGCAGATGCCGATGCCGATGATGGCCGCGAAGTCGCCGGGCCACCTGGCCTTCAGCGTCTCGCAACACTCGATGAAGGCCCGCCACCAGGCGGTCGGATCCTGCTCGGCGGCGCCCGGCCAGGGGGTGTCGATGGGGTATTCGCGGGAGGCCCGCCCCCGTTCCGTCCCGGCCTCCGAGAGGAGGGTCGTCTTCAGGCCGGTGGTTCCCAGATCGATGCTGAGGAAAGGTCCGTTCATGATCGCGCTCCGGCTCTCCTTGATTCGGACATGTGGTTGATCACCATGACGAGGATGAGCACCAGGCCCCAGAGCGCCCGGGTCAGGAAGGCATTGGCCTGGAGCAGGTTCAGGCCGCTCGACAGCAGCTGCAGGGTGACCAGGGCCAGGATCAGGCCGAGCACCTTGCCGAACCCGCCGAACACGCTGGTGCCGCCCAGCACCGCCGCGAGCACCGTGACCAGGAGATAGGACGCCCCGTAGTCCGACTTGGCGGAGTTGAACCGGGAAATCATGATGATCGCCGCCAGCCCGCACAGCACGCCCGACAGCAGGTAGGTCTTCATCAGGATCTTCCGGTTGTTCACCCCGGCGAACCGGGTGGCGGTCGGGTTGGTGCCGACCATGTACAGCTCGAAGCCGAAGGCCGTGCGGCTCAGCAGCAGGCCCATGGCGAGCGCGGCCGCGGCGAACAGGAGGATGGGCACCGGCAGCCCGAGGAACTGGCCATTGCCGACGAACCGGAAACCCTCCGGGAATTCCGAGATCACGTAGCCCTTGGTGACGAGGATGGAGATGCCGTTGACCAGGGTCATCATGCCCAGGGTCGCCAGGATCGGCGACACCTCCACGAACGCCACCAGGAAGCCGTTGACCAGGCCGATCAGCGCCGAAACCGCCAGCGCGGCCAGGAGGGCGACGGCGACGACGCCGAAGGTGCCCGCGCCGCCCGCCTCGGCTGCCTTCATCGCCAGCGCGGCGGCGATGCCCGCGAGATTGGCGGTGGCGATGATGGACAGGTTGATGCCGCCGGTCACCATGGTGACCATCATGGCCAGGGACAGGAACCCCAGTTCGGGCAGCTGGAACGCCATCGACTTGATGTTGTTCACGGCCAGGAAGCGCACGGGGTTCAGGGCCCACATGACGAGGAAGGTGAACAGCAGGATGCCGGCCAGGGCCAGCACGTCCCGGTATTCGGATTCCGGCTTGATCCGGGGCGAAGGGGACATGGGCGTGTTCATGCGGCCGGCTCCTCGATCTCGATGACCTTGCTGCGTTTTTTCCTGGCCTGGAGGGCGTTGAGGGTCACGCTCACGAGGATGACGCCGCCGATGAGGATGTCGTACCAGTAGGAAGGAATCTTCATCAAGGTCAGGCCGTTGCCCAGGATGGCCAGCAGCGCCACCCCGAGCACCGTCCCGGTGACGCTGCCGGTGCCGCCGGCGATGCCCGCGCCGCCCAGGATCACTGCCGCGATCACGTTGAGTTCCTTGCCGACGATGGAATTGGGCGCCACGGTCTGGACCAGCAGGGCCTGGACGACGCCGGCGACGCCGGCCAGCAGGCCCATGTAGGAATAGATGAACAGATGGATCCTGAACACGTTGAAGCCGGCCCGCTCCGCCGGGCCCGGATCCGCGTTGCAGCCGCCCATGGCGTAGATGCCCCGGCCGGTGATGGTATGCCGCAGGATGAAGGCGGTCAGCAGAATGACCCCGAGCCAGATGACCGTGATGATCGACAGCCCGTACTGGCTGCCGCCCTGGCCGACCAGGGTGAACAGGCGCAGGTTGGCGAAGGTGCCGAAGTTCTCGGGGAGCGCGTAGATCCACTTCCCGCCCGTGGCCATGATCAGGATGCCGTAGAACACGTTCATCGTGGCGATGGTGGCGATCACCGTGGGGATCTTGAACCGGTAGATCAGCAGGGCGTTGCCCACGCCGAGGAGGATCCCGATCAGCGATGCGATCAGGAAGGCCATGAAGATGGAGCCATGCCAGCGCATGACCGCCAGGGCGGTGAGGTATTCGGCGACCGTGGCCACGGCGGCGAAGGACATGTCGATCCCGCCGGAGATCAGGACCACAAGCAGGCCGACCGCCAGGATCCCCAGGAACGAGTAGCTTTTCAGCAGGTCGAAGAGATTCTCCAGGCTGAAGAAGCTCGGATTGACGCAGGTGATCACCCCGGAAAAGACCAGGATGACCAGGAGCAGGTAGGTTTCGCTCTTCCGGAACAGCCGTTTCATCCTGCCATCTCCCCATGGTTGCCGGCGACGGCCCGGGCGATGGCCTGGATGGAGACGCCGGCCCCGGAAAACACCGGCCCCATCCGCCCCTTCGCCATCACCGCCACCCGGTTGCAGGTGTGGACGAGTTCATTGACCTCGTCGGAGATGATGATGATGCCCATGCCAAGCCCGGCGAGATTCCGGATGATCGTGTGGATGCTGCTCTTGGCCGCGATGTCGATGCCCACGGTGGGGTTGTCGAGAATCAGCACCTTCGGGCCCAGGGCGATCCATTTGGCCAGGACCACCCGCTGCTGGTTGCCGCCCGAAAGGGTCTCGATGCGGGCATCGGGGGATGGCACCTTGATCTTGAATTCCTCGATCCACTGCCGGACCTGCTCCCGCTGCCGTTCCGGGTCGGTGAAGCCGAACCGGGTGCGCAGCCGCCGCAACACCGTCAGCAGCAGGTTCTTGGCGACCGACTGGTGCAGCACCAGGCCCTGGAGCAGCCGGTTCTCCGGCACGTAGGCGATTCCGTGGCCCATGGCGTCGCGGACCGACCGGATCCGCACCGGTCGCCCGTCCCGGAGGATCCGTCCGGCGCTCGCGGGATTGAGCCCGAACAGGGCCAGGGCCAGTTCCGTGCGGCCCGAGCCGAGCAGGCCGGTGATGCCCAGCACCTCCCCCGGCAGGAGCCACAGGGAGATGTCGCGGAAGTTGCCCGGCAGGGAGAGCCCCTCGATCTCCAGCAGGGGGACGCCGGCGGGATCCGGCGGTTCCACCGCCTCGTAGGTCGGGCTCATCCCGGTCATGAGCTGGGACAGGCTGGCGTCATCCAGTTCGGCGGGCTGGTAGGTGCCGATCTTCTCGCCATCCCGCAGGATGGTGACCCGTTCGGCGATCTCGAAGACCTCGTCGAGTTTGTGGCTGATGAACAGGGTGGCCGTCCCGCGCCGCTTCAGGTCCAGGATCACCCGGAACAGCGCGTCCACCTCCCGGCGGGTGAGGGCGGTGGTCGGTTCGTCCATGATGAGCAGCTTCACCTCGCTGGTGAACGCCCGGCAGATCGCCACCAGTTGCTGATCGGCCATGGACAGGTTGCCGAGGAGCTCGTCCAGCGGCAGCTTGATCCCGATCCGTTCCACCGCCCGGGTGGCCAGGTCATGGATGCGCCGCTTGCGCACCAGGGACTTGCCCTGGGCGATCAGCTGGCTCATGGCGATGTTCTCGGCCACGGTGAGGGTCGGGAACAGCGAAAGGTCCTGATAGATCACCCCGACCCCATGATGGATCGCGCCGATGGCCGAGACGTGGCGCAGGCTGGTGCCGGAAAAGGCGATGCTGCCCCCCGGGTCCGGCTGGTAGGCTCCGGCGATGATCTTCACCAGGGTGGACTTGCCGCAGCCGTTCTCGCCGGCCAGGCAGTGGATCTCGCCATCCTCGATGTCGAAATCGACGTTCTTCAGGGCCTGGACGCCCGAAAAGGACTTCGTGATTCCCCGCAAGGAGAGGAAAGGCATTGCCATCGATGGGTTCCCCCAGGAAGACCGATTCCGCCCGGGGCGCGCGGCCCGGGGCGCGCAGCCCGGGCTCGCCTCGGGCGGAATCGGTGTTCAGCGCATCAGAATCCGAAGGATCCTGCGTTCGCGGCGGTAATGTCGACCATCGCGTTCGCCTTGATCACGTCGCCGGTGATGCTGACCTTGCCGACCCCGGGCAGGGTCATGCCGTCGGAAAGCTTCTTCTTGTCTAGCAACTGCTTGGCCACATAGGTCATGGCGTAGCCCGCGTCAGCCGGATCCCAGAGGATGCCGTACTTCATCGATCCGTCCTTCAGGTACTGGGCCGCCTGGCCGGGCAGCACGGTCCCCACCACGGCGATCTTGTTGGCCAGGCCCTTCTCCTTCAGAGCCTGGGCGGCTCCCGGAGGGCCCAGACTGCCGAAGCCGACGATGCCCTGGAGCTGGGGATAGGCCTTGATGAGCTCGAGGGTCTTCTGCTTGGACAATTCCTGGTCCTCGCCGCAGGGGATGCGCTCGGTCACAAGCGTCATCCCGGGATACTTGGTCTTCGCATACTTGATGCCTTCGTCCGCCCAGAGATTGTGCAGAGGCACCGTGAGCGAGCCGACAAAGATGGCGTACTGGCCCTTGCCGCCGATGTTCTTGGCGAGCATGTCCCAGGTGCGATGGGCGAAGGCCACGTTGTCGATCAGCTCGATGTCGTAGTTCTTCCCGACCTGATCGGGCGACTCGTGGGTGACGATGAAGATCCCAGCCTTCTTGGCCCGCTCGAAGACCGGACCGAGGGACTTGGCATCGTTCGGGGTCACGCAGATGGCGTCGACGCCCTTGCTAATGAGGTCCTCGATGGTGCGGACCTGCTGGGCCGGATCGGCATCGGACGGTCCAACCTGGTAGGCGTTGACGCCCAAGTCCTTGGCCGCCTTCTGCACGCCGGTTTCCATCCGGTTGAACCAGGGAATTCCGGTAATCTTCACCACCGTGACGATCTCGTAGCGCTTGGGCTGCACCGCGGCGAGCGGCAACACCAGCAGCGACATCAAGATCGCCAGGAACGGAATCCTGCGACTCACAGTCATCTAATTCTCCTTCTCATAACGAAAGGTTCTTGATAACCCCTGCGGGGTTGATGAAAAAAGCATTGTGCTTTGGCTCGGCCTATACCCGTCTTCGCGCCGGGAACGTCACGGACTTCTCATGGTCAGCCTCCTGGATGGCTTCTGAGTCTCAAGGGCGTGCATTTGATATCATTTCTTGATATCTTTGCATCACAAATTGTTGTTTTGGTTACATCATGGACCATAGGCTCACGGTGATATGGTGTCAACTGGTAATTTGGATGGGGTGGTGAATGTCCGAAAGTTCCCAAAGGCGAGAAGCCATCGAGGACTATCTCAAACAGGACGGAGCTTGGAAGCTTTCTGCTCTGGCAGCTAAGCTCAGCGTTTCCACCATGACCGTCCGGCGCGACATGGAGGTCCTGATCGAGAAGGGCAGCGCCCGGGTGTACCACGGGGTCGCGATCCTCTCCAAGCCCCAGAATTACCTGGTCGCTGAGGCCGAGTCCTTGAGAACCGAGGAGAAACTCCGCATCGCGAAGGCTGCAGCCGCCCTGGTCAGTCCCGGCGAGACCATCATCCTCGATGCCGGGTCGACGGCCTCCATGACCGCCCGGGAGCTTCCCCGGGGCATGCCGCTCACGGTCATCTGCCTGAGTTTGGACACCTTCCTGAATCTACGAGGGAACCCCGACGTCAAACTGCTGCTGATCGGAGGGATCTATCATGAGTCCTCGCGCGTCTTCGAAAGCCCCGAAGGCATCGCCCTACTCAACCGTCACCGCGCCACCAAGGCATTCCTATCGACCAGCGGATGCCGGGAAGACCTGGGAGTTACCTGTTCCAACCAGTTCGAGATCGGAATCAAGAAGGCCGCCATCCACTCCAGTGTGGAAAAAATACTAATAACTGATTCATCTAAATTCGGGAAGATCAATACCTGCTTTTTCGCTGATATCAAGGATTTCGACACAGTCATCACGGATTCCGGGCTGTCGGAATCCGTGACCCGGTCCCTGCGTGGGCAGAAAATTCAGGTCCAACTGGTATAGGGAAGTCCCCGAAGGAGAGTTGTTCAGTTGGATCCAAGAGGTCCGCCGCCCGTACCTGGCGATGGCTGTTTTCTGACTCGTGGGGGTCTCAGTCGTAGGCCAGGCGGGTCGCCTCGTCCGTGAGGGCATCCTTGATCTGCCCTTTCCACCGGGAGGAACGCCAAGTTTGCAGTTTCTGGTGGGTCAGGTAGTAATTTTGCGGGATCGGGTGGGAGCCGATGGCGACCTCGAGTCCATACTTGGCGGGAATGAATTTGGTGAAGAGGCTGAGGTGTTCGCATGGCGGGTAGCCCACGAGCATGCAGGTGGCCAAATGGATGACGTCCGCGCCATTCTTCTTCATTTCAGCCGGGACGTATTCCACGTTGCCGCCAGGACAGCCCCCGCAGTTGGCGTAGCCCACGAGTTGGACATCCTCGTCCCGGTAGCGGGCGAAGGCGCCCTCACGCTTCTGGAATGCCCGCAGGCACTTGCCGCCGCCACAGGTGTGGTAGCGATTGCAGATGATGATGCCGATCTTCTTCATGGAGATCCTCCATGCCAACTGGATTGGCCGGACCCGCCTTCGAAGCCCCACCAGGGCCAAACTGGGAGTTGTGCAGCGGATCGAATGAACTTGATTATGATCCAGCATGTTCGTCGGCTCTTCCAGGGTCAAGCCCGGTTTGGGCTGGGCGGGTCCATGAAACCATTCTCTGGAAGACGCTAAACCAGGGGCACCTTGTTACCCTGTTCTCACGCTGCAGCAGAGGGCTGGACCCACCCCGATTCCGATGCGGCCTGGCAGGGACCGCCTTTGAATATGCAGAACTGTCCAGGTGGTGCCGATAAACAACCGCTGGACGGGATGCGAATCCTGGTCACCCGCCCGGAGGGGCAGGCCGGCGCTGCCTCACGTCTTGTTCGACGTCGGGGTGCCGAGCCGGTCCTGTTGCCTCTCATCGCCATTGGACCACCGCCGGATCCCGCCCGTGTCACCGAGGCGGTACGTGCACTTCGCCTTTACGATTGCATAGCCTTTACCAGCAAGAATGCGGTTGTCCGGGTTTTCAGCGAACTCGCGGCCCAAGGGCTGGGCCCGGGGGTGTTCGGTTGTTCCCGGATAGCCGCGATCGGGCCTGGAACGGCGTCCGCCCTTGCGTTCCACGGGGTTCGCGCCGATATCGTTCCGCGTGAGTTCGTCGGGGAGTCGCTTGTGCAGGCCATTCTGGACGATGCCGTGATCCAGGCGCTGCTCCCGTCCAGCCTGCCGCGGGTGCTGGTATTCCGGGCCCTAGCTGCCCGCAATGTGGTTCCCGACAGGCTTCGCGAAAACGGTTGCATGGTTGAGACAATCGCCGCCTATGCGACCTTCCCGGCCTCCATGGCCCGGCGCGCTGAACTCATTTCCATGCTTGAGGCGCAGACCCTCGACTGCATCCTGCTGACCTCCTCGAGTACCGCTGACCGCCTCGCCGATCTGCTTGGCACGCAGGCCACTGCACTCCTGCGGCCAGTCTTCGTGGCCAGCATCGGGCCCATCACGACGGAAACCGCCGAGGCGCATGGGTTCTCCGTTGGCTTGACGGCGATGGATTGCACGGTGGCTGGTTTGCTGGTTGAGCTTGAATCCCACTTCGCGGACCACCCTGAACTCTCCACAAGACTGATGGCGAGGCGATCCAGCGCAGCGGTGCCAGGGCGGAACCCGCAGTAGGGCGGCAGTCCGCTGGGCGGTCTATCCGAAAAGGCCCCGGCCCTTGACAGTTGTGGGGTCCAGATGTTCAGTCCACCCAAACCAAACAAGTACGTTGTGCATAATTGAGCATATGTTCATTATTGTGCCATGGCCGTTCTCAATGGTTCGAGGCTGGCCCGATCGATTGCCAACCAAAGCCTTCGGGGGAGATCCCATGAGCCAGGCCTGCATTGCCATCTCTTCCGGACTCTCGGATGGCCTGGATACCGAGATCGGCCGTCTGGAGCGCTTCCTCCGGGAATTCACCCTTGGGGACGAAAACCACTGAGGTGGAAATGGAGCATTTTTTGGGATCTGAGACGGAGACGGGGCTGCCGGCCGCGGCGCTGGATGCGGGGATCCACCAGGTCCGCAAGCGGATCCTGGTGCTCTCCGGCAAGGGCGGGGTGGGCAAGACCACCCTCGCCGTCAACCTGGCCATGGGCTTCGCCTTCAGGGGACTCGCCACCGGACTGCTGGATGCCGACATTCAGGGTCCCGGTGTGCCAAGGTTGTTGGGCCTGGACCGGCTGACGATCCGGACCGAGGACCGTGTGCTAATGCCGGCCGAACTGGGTGGGCTCAGGGTCATGTCCTCGGGCTTCTTTCTGAAACCCGAACAGGCTGCCACCTGGCCGGGACCCACGAATACCGTGGCACTGGAACAGTTCGTCCGGCAGGTCCGCTGGAAGGCCCTGGACGTGCTGGTGGTGGATTGCCCGGCCGGCACGGGGGAGGCGCACCTGGCCGTCATTCAGTGCCTGGAACAGGTGGATGGGGCCGTCATTGTTTCGACCCCGCAGGAACTGGCGCTCATGGCCGCCCGCCGGGCCATCACTTTCTGCCGCAGTGCGGGGGTTCCGGTCCTGGGGATCCTCGAGAACCTGAGCGGTTTTCATTGCCCTTCCTGCGGAACCCCGGTCGCCTCGTTCCAGGCTGGCGGTGGCAGGCGGCTTGCAACTGAACTGGGCGTCCCTTTCCTGGGCGCCCTGCCGGTCGATCCGGAGGTCGCCGCCGCCGGCGAGACTGGCCAGCCGATCCTCTTCCGGGAACTGGGTTTCGGCGCCCAGAAGGCCTTCCAGCCCGTCCTCAGGCGGCTCCAGGACTGGGTCGGGGCCCGGCCGTGAGGAATCATCTTTTTTCAAGTGTTTGCTTGACGGAGAATTCAATCATTCTATTCTATGGTTGAATAGGTAAGAGACTATGCCGATGCTCCTAAGCGAACCCATGCTCAACGACGTCAGCCGGTTCTTCCGGGCCCTGGGGGACCCCTCCCGGCTACGGATCCTGCGGATCCTGCTGGAAGCCGACCACCCGCTGTCCCAGAAGGCCCTGGCCGAGGCGGCTGGGCTGACCCAGGCCAATGCCAGCAAGCACCTCATCCAGCTGGCCGGCGCCGGGCTGGTGACCCGGGAGCCCCAGGGCAACCTGGTCCTGTTCAGCGCCGTGTCCCCCCTGGTGCCGAACGTCTGCGATCTGGTCTGCACCCAGGTCTCGGCACGGATCAAGGGCATCTACGAATCGATGGCCTGACTTTTTCCGGAGTGGTCCCCATGAAACAAGCGGTTCGGTTGCTCATCCCTTGGCTGGCCTTCGCCAGTCTGTCGGCCCAGGAGTCCCTGACCATCCAGGACGCCATCCGCCGGGCCTGGACCGACCAGAGCGGGCTCCAGGCCGGCGAGGCCATGGTGGCCGGCACCCGGGCCGAGGCCGAGGCCGCCCGGAACCTGCGGCTGCCCACCCTCGCCCTGGCCGCGGGCCTCACCCGCAGCAACGAGCCCATGATGGCCTTCGGCACTCGGCTGGACCAGGCCCGGATCACCCAGGCGGATTTTGACCCGGCCAAGCTGAACCACCCGGACGCCCTCACCGGCGCCGGCGCCACCCTGACCCTGAGCCAGCCGCTCTATGCCGGCGGGCGCCTGGACGCGGCCCGGAAGGCCGGGGCCGCCATGGCCGATTCGGCCGCCGCCAGCCAGGCCCGGCGCCGCCAGGAGGTGGCCCTGGCGGTGGACCAGGCCTACTTCGGCGCCCAGGTGGCGGAGAAGGCCCTGGCCTTCGCCGAGGACACCCTGCGCCAGGCCCGGGAGACCGAACGCTTCGTCCAGGCCCGGGTCGACCAGGGCCTGCTGCTGAAATCCGAAGGGGCCCGGACCCGGGCCTTCCGGGCCCAGTCCGAGGCCGGCGTGGTGGAGGCCCGCCAGCGGGTCGCCTCGGCCCGCTCCGCCCTGGCCCTGCTCATGGGCGGAGAGGTCCCGGCCACCCTGGCGACCCCGGTGGAGCCGGCGGACGCTTCGGTGCCCGAGGCGCCCGGCGCCCGGGGCGACCTGGAGGCCGCCCGGGCCCGGTCCGAAGCGGCCCGCCAGGGGGTTTCCGCCGCCCGCGGCGCCTGGCGCCCGGAGGTGGGCCTCAACCTGGCCGCCGGCACCGCCCGCTATTCCCTGGGCGACGGCGGCAACTGGACCACGGTGTCCCTGGGCGCCCGCTGGACCTTCTCGTTCGCCGACAGCCCGCGGGTGCAGGCGGCCCAGGCCGGCGCCAGGGCCGCGGAACTGGGGCTGAAGTGGCAGGAGCGCCAGGCCGGGCGGGAAGTGGAGGAGGCCCGGCGCGGCCTGGAGACCGCCCAGGCCCGGATCGCCTTCGCCAAGGAGGCCGAGGCCGCCTCGGAAAGCGTCCGGACCATGCGCACGGCCCGGCACCGGGAGGGCCTGCTGACCCTGGTGGAGGTCCTGGACGCCGAGACCGCTCTGGCCGGCGCCCGCACCCTGCTGCTCAGCAGCCAGCTGGATTGGCGGCTCAGCCGGGCCCAGCTGGCCCTCGCCCTCGGACAACCCATCGAAGACGTCAAGGAGTGATGACCATGAGGAACCTTCAGCGCCACTTGATCCTGCCCGCCGCGGGCGCCCTCCTGGCCCTGCTGGCCTGCGGCCGCCAGGCCGCCGCGCCGGAAGCCCCACCCCTGCCCACCGCCAAGGTGCGCCTGGCCGCCCCGGCCCAGGGCGACGGCGGCGGCTGGATCGCCGTGACCCTCAGCGCCACCCAGCGGGCCACCCTGTCCACCCGGCTGGCGGCCTCGGTGCGCAAGGTCCACGTGAATGAAGGCCAGCGGGTGGCCGCGGGCGAGCTGCTGGTCAGCTTGGCCGACGACGACCTGCAGGCCGGCCTCAAGGCCGCCCAGGCCGCCGTGGACGCCGCCGGCGCCCAGTACCGGCGGATCGAGGCGCTGCTCAAGCAGGACGCCGCCATCCCCGCCGAGATGGACGGGGCCACCACCCAGTTGGCCCAGGCCCAGGCGGCCGTGGCCCAGATCAAGGCCAACCTCGGCTACACCCAGGTCCGCGCCCCGTTCGCCGGGGTGGTCCAGAACCGGATGGTCAGCGAGGGCGCCTTCGTGGGCCCGGGCGCACCGCTGGTGGACCTGGAAGGGCAGGGGGCCCTGGAACTGGTCGGCAGCCTGTCCGAGGGCGAGGCGGCGGGCCTGAAGATCGGCCAGAAGCTGCCGTTCGAGGCCGACGGCCATGCCGGCGTCGCCGAGATCACCGCCCTGGCCACCGGGGGCGACCCGGTCTCCCACCGCGGCACCCTGCGGGCCCGGGTGCTCAAGGGCAAGGACGCCCTGCGCAGCGGTTCCTTCGCCCGGCTCAAGCTGCCGGAAACCCAGGCCCAGGGGCCGGCCGGGCTGTTCGTGCCCAGGACCGCCCTGGTCCAGCGCGGCGAGCTCACCGGGGTGTTCGTGGCCCGGGACGGCAAGGCCGAGATGCACTGGCTCAGCCTGGGCGAGGCCCAGGGCGACCGGATCCCGGTCCGGGCCGGGTTGGCGGCCAACCTGCAGGTCATCGACACCCCTGAGGCGCTGGTGGATGGCCAGCCGGTCGAGGTGCAGCGATGAGTGAACCAGTCACCCACCTCGGCCTGGCCGGACGGCTGGCGAAGGGCTTTCTCCGGAGCAAGCTGACTCCGCTCATCGTCTTCGCCTCCCTGATCCTGGGGCTGCTGGCGGTCTCCCTCACCCCCCGGGAGGAGGAGCCGCAGATCATCGTGCCCATGGTCGACATCTACGTCCCCATGCCCGGCGCCAGCCCGAAGGAGGTCGAGAGCCAGGTGGCCACGCCCCTGGAGAAGCGGCTCTGGGGCATCCCCGGGGTCGAGTACCTCTACAGCACCAGCATGCCCGGCATGGCCCTGATCACCGTGCGCTTCAAGGTGAACGAGCCGCAGGTGCCCAGCCTGGTCAAGGTCCAGCAGGAGCTCAGCAGCAACGGCGACCTGCTGCCCCAGGGGGCCATGAAGCCCCTGGTGAAGCTGCTGACCATCGACGACGTGCCGTTCCTCACTCTCACCCTGCACGATCCGGCCCAGACCCCCGGCAATCTGCGGGCCCTGGGCGAGGTCCTGGCCCGGGAGCTGAGCGCGGTGCCCGCCACCGCCCAGGTCAAGGTCACCGGCGGCGCCCGCCGGATGGTCCGGATCGAGCCCGATCCCGAACGCCTGCGCAGCCTGGGCCTGTCCCTGGGCGAGCTGCAGCCCGCCCTGCAGACCGCCGAGGCCCAGCTGCCCGCCGGAGCCCTGGTGGACAACGGCCGGCGCACCGCCCTCGAGGCCAGCGGCTTCCTGATGGAAGCCAAGGACCTGCGCCGCCTGGTGGTGGCCGTCAAGGCCGGCCGGCCGATCTACCTGGAGGATGTGGCGCGGGTGGTGGACGGGCCGGAGTCCGAGCCCTCCATGGTCCTCTACGGCGCCAAGGGCGGCGGCTTCGAGCCCGCCGTCACCGTCGCCCTCTCCAAGCGGACCGGCGCCAACGCCACCCAGCTGGCCGAGCAGGTGCTGGCCAAGGTCGAGGTCCTGCGCGGCAGCCTCCTGCCCAGGTCGGTGCAGGTGGCGGTCACCCGCAACTATGGCGAGACCGCCGGCGAGAAGAGCAACGAACTGATCACCCACCTGCTGATCGCCACCCTCAGCGTCATCACCCTGATCCTGCTGGCCATGGGCTGGCGCAGCGCGGTGGTGGTGGGCGTGGCGGTGCCGGTGACCCTGGCCCTGACCCTGTTCATCACCTACCTGT
>Ga0316217_10001164_pt1 | contig 35385 bp, 27 predicted proteins | sample 1anoAmetaG_FD_203633 | JGI IMG/M metagenome (GOLD analysis project Ga0316217, IMG submission 203633) | Freshwater microbial communities from Trout Bog Lake, Wisconsin, USA - 1anoA | ecosystem: Environmental > Aquatic > Freshwater > Lake > Hypolimnion/Profundal zone | place: USA: Wisconsin...
GCGGGTCAGGGGTGAGGTGCCTCGCCTGACTCCGCGTCCGAGGAGCGCACGCGCCCTCGCGTGCCGCGGTTGACGCCCCGTCAACCGCCCCCAGCGCGCCACCGCGCAAGGTGAATGGATCGGGCCGGAGGTGAGGCGCCCCGCCGCACCATTCAAATCTGCGAAGCGGGCAGGCGCTTGAGAATGACCCGGATCATGCCAATCATGTTGTCCTTGTACTGCGGATCGCTCTGCAGTCCTTTCCATACCGGCGCGGCGGAAAACGCCTGCCAGTGCTTCTTATGCTCTTCCGGGCTCACGCCGCAGGTCATGTACATCAGGCACGGCAGATGCGAACCCACCACCGCGCGACCGTAGAAAATCGGGGCCAGCCCCACCTCTTTCATCACGGTGATTTCGCCGCTCTCGAACATCCGGATTTTGTTCAAGCCTTTGCTTTCGCTCGGGCTCATATAGGTGCGCAGCTCGAAAACCTCCGGCCGCCGGTCCGCTGGCGGGGGCACGAGCTGCTTCATGCCGTCGAACGCCACCAGCAGGGTGCTCTCAATGCGTTCATAGGCCGCGTTGGTCTTGGTTGCGCCCAGAAATTCGGCGGCGGCTTGCTGATACACCGCATCCGCCGCCAGCTTCGCCGGGATCGCGCCAAATATTTCCAGCGAGTCGCACGGAATCAGCACGTAAACTTTGTTGGTTGCGGAGGCTTCCTGCTCCGTAAAGACCCCGACCGGACGGATGCCCATGCGATTATAGGCGGGAATGGCGGCGTCCCGCCAATAATCGTTCACGCGTTGCTGCTGCGCTTCCGCGGGGGTGGAATAAATTCGCACTTCATAATACTGCGGCTGGCCGGCGTCCGCCGCGCGGGCGTCGGCGGGGCTGCCGGCAATCAGGGTAATGGTGGCGAGGGTCATGAGGGAGGGCAAAAAGAATCGTGTCGGCATAAGGATTAATGTGTGACTGACTGTATTTCGTCCGGCGCCGTTTGTCCAGCGCGCCGTTGCCGCTGTTTGTGGCGGCCGGCATCCTTACCTGCCGTAGAGCCGGTGCCAAGCCGAGGTTCGGCCTTCCCAGCCCGGCGGACCAAACCTCGCGCAAACCCAGACCCTTTGAAATATTCACCCGCCACAATATCACCCACGCCTTTTCCGAGCGGCAGAGATGCCGCCCTCCACGTCAGGCACGGATGCCTGACGCCACGCGCGAATCCTTCCTCGTCAGAGGCCGCGGCCGCGGCTAAACTGCGTTGTGCAGTCGTGGATAAACAGCGATCTCCTCCGCAAGGCGCGGATCTTTCTTCGCCGCCATTGGCAGGGTGCCCTGCGTTGGCGCCAGAAGTTGGTCTTCAAAGAGGAGGCCATCCATCTGCTGGTGGCCGGCGTGGTGGGCATCCTGGGCGGACTGGTCAATCTGTTCTTCTTCTGGGCCGGGGAAATGGTGCAGCGCACGTTCCTGGCGCAATCCGGCGATCCGGTGCAAACGGCCGAAATGTTCACCACCACGCAGCGGTTGCTGGTGCCGACGCTGGGCGGACTGGCCGCCGGCTTGATTTTGTACCTGGGTTCCCGGCTGATCCGGCCGCAAGGTTCCAGCGACCTGCTGGAAGTCGTGGTGGCCGGCGATGGCCGGCTGCCGCTCCGCACCGAATCGGTGAAGACGGCCTCGGCCCTGATGAGCATCGCCACCGGCGCCTCCATTGGCCGCGAAGGCGGCATCACCCAACTATCCGCCACTCTGGCTTCCAAGCTGGGGCAATTGGCCAAGTGGCCGCCCTACCGGCTGCGCATGCTGGTGGGGTGCGGCGCGGCGGCGGGCATTTCGGCGGCTTACAATGCCCCCATTACCGGCGCGGTCTTCGCCTCGCTGATCGTGCTCGGCAATTTTTCCATGAATCTGTTTGCGCCGCTGGTTTGCGCCTCCGTCGTGGCCGCCACGGTATCACGCAGCTTTTTCGGGATCGAACCGTGGTATCAAGTGCCGCCATTCCCGCCCAGCCCGCCGGCGCAACTCCCGTGGTTCATCGTGCTGGGACTCATCTGCGGCGGCGTGGGAGCGGTGTTTCTAAAGTTTTTGCGAACCGGCAAAGAATATTTCGACCGGTTGACCTGGCCGGTGTATGTGAAATTGATGGTCGCGGGGCTGGCCGTCGGGTTGGTGGCCGCCGCCGGCTTTCCGGGTGTGTGCGGCAACGGCTATTTCGTCACCAACTCCATTTTGCACGGCAACTACGACAAGCTCCCGGAAGCACTGCCGCAACTCAGCGGGCTGCTCCTCGCCAAATTGTTGGTCACCGCCATCACCGTCGGCGCCGGGACGGTGGGCGGCGTGATCACTCCCACCCTGTTTCTGGGGGCGACGGCCGGCGCGGTGTTCGGCATGGCGCTGCATCAACTAGGTTGCGCGCCGGGCGTGCCAGCGGGAGCCTTCGCGCTGGCGGGCATGGGCGCCACCCTGGCAGGCACCACCCGTTCGCCACTGCTGGCCATCATCATGGCATTTGAAATCTCGCTCGACTACGCCCTCATGCCGCCGCTCATGCTGGCCTGTGTGGTGGCCACGCTCGTGGCCAGGCAATGGCACCCCGAATCCATTTATACCGAGCACATGCGGCTCAAAGGCTTGTCCCTGCGCCGCGAAATCGAGCAAGCCGGCGCGGCGATGGACAAAACCGTTGGCGACCTCATGCACGCGCCCGTCCCGCCGTTGCGGGAGAACGTGCCGCTCCGGGAAATCGCCAACCGTTTCGTGGCCAACTCCAACAACTTCTTCCCGGTCGTGGATGCCCGGCAGCAGCTCCTCGGCCTGGTCGCCTTGCAGGATTTGAAAGAATTTCTGAACGACAACGGGGCCTTGGGCGGCGTGATCGCCCTCGACGTGATGCGCCCGCCGCCGCCCTGCCTCACCCCCGGCCAGCGGCTGGTGGACGCCCTGCCCTTGTTGTTGCAAAGCGAGCTACGCAACGTTCCCGTCGTCAACAGCCTCACGGAAAAGCGTCTCGTCGGCTCACTCTCACGCGCCGAAGCCCTGGCCATCTTCTCCGAAGCCATCGCCGAAAAAAGCAAGCCGGCGGGCTGAAGCCGAAATCCGAAGTTCAAAATCCGAAACCCGAAAGAAATCCGATGCCCGAAAACCGAGCAGCCAATTGTGCGTCAGGATGGACAATCTGTTACGGAAGGCAAGGCGACGATCCTGGACCAAAGGCCCGGCCCATACCAGCATAGGGGCAACGCCCCATGGTACAGTGACAATAGATCCATAAGCGCGACCGGCGGTCTGTTCCGGCGAATGTTATGCTTTACTCCAACGAGGTTCATGCAAATTCCTTCCTCTCCAACTGGCGAATCTTTGGACCGCGCATCCGATAGTCGCAATGATTAAATGTGCGCCCCTAAAGGACTCGACAGCATTCCAAGGGCCTTCATACTCTGGGCACACCATCACACCCAGCGCAATACCCACGGGCGTAACGAGTGCGAACGTCAGGAATACAATAAAAAAGACATGCCCCGTTCCCCACAAGGAAGCCAAGAACTCGCTGTTCAGCCGAAGTGCTTGGTATTCAGGGTGAGTGAATGGCTTGACTCTAAAACGCATAACGGTCATGGGTTCTGCCCATTGCCATCAGAGCAGGTCCGAATGGAACACGGAACTTCTCATCAATCCGCCAATCCGCCCCCACACAATCCGCCCCTGGTGTTCAAGTACAAACTCCGTGCCATCCGTAATCCGCGGTAAAAAAATTGTGCTCTCGTGTTAGCGGCTAACAAACGCGCCGCCCTCATCCATGCTATGTTTCTCCCCGGATGCCAAATCATGGCGACATGCGCGCAGGGGAAGAGGGACTACGGGACGACGGACCACAGGACTACGGAGCTTGTGTTCTGTGGTCGTGTGGTTGTGTCGTCGGTGGCCAGTGGTCTCCCTTGTCTGCCTTCTTGCGGCCAGAAATTTCAGGATTTCAGCATGTCAATTTCTCAGCGTTTCCTTTCATCTGGCCTCCGTTCTCCGAGCTCCGTCCGGCCGAGTCCGACCAAGTCAGGCCCTTCAGTCACACCTCACACCGTCATTCGTCATTCGTCATTCGTCATTTCCATTCCGACCACCTTTTGCCATCCTTTCTCTCGTGCCTCTTAAAATTGGTGACCAGATCACGCTCCAGATTCAGGATCTTGCCTTCGGCGGCGAAGGCGTGGGCCGGGCCGATGATTTTGTGGTGTTCACACCCTTTGTCATCGTCGGCGAAACCGTGTTGGTGGAAATCACGGAAGTGAAAAAGCACTTCGCGCGGGCCCGGCTGCTGCGCGTGGAAACGGCCTCGCCCGAACGGGTGACGCCGCCGTGCCGTTACTTCGGGCAATGCGGCGGTTGCCAGTACCAGCACCTGGCCTACCCGGCCCAGTTGCACGCCAAGCAAAAGCAAATTGCCGATTTGTTCGAGCGCGTGGGCAAAATTCCCCGGGCGGTGATCGCGCCGGCGATCCCCTGCCCGGCGCCTTACGGCTACCGGAACCGCATCATGATCCGCAGCCAGTGGAACGGTCCCGCCAAAAAGTTGGTCATCGGGTTCATCCGCGCGGACAACCAATTCGTGGAGGATATCGAGGAATGCCAGATTGCCGAGCCGGCGTTAAATGAGCAGATCAAACAGGTCCGGGCCAATCCGCCGCCCAAGGGCGGGCTCAAGGTGGTGCTGCGGGTGCAACCGGAAGGCTGGAACGTGCCGCAGCACTCCTTTTTTCAGAACAATTTCTTCCTGCTGCCCAAGCTGGTCGAGACGGTGCGCGATTTTTTGCAGGCCGGCGGCGCCCGGCATTTGCTTGATCTGTATTGCGGCGTGGGCTTCTTCGGCATCGAGGCGGCGAACGTTTTGGCATCATTCACGGGCGTGGAATACGACCAGCCGGCCATCGCCGCCGCGCAAAAGAACGCGCAGACCCGCGGGGTGACGAACGGAACGTTCCTGGCCGGCAAAGTGGAAGCCGTGCTGCCCGAATTGCTGGCCAAGCTGCCGGCGGCCCAGACCGCGGTGCTGCTGGACCCGCCGCGCAAAGGCTGCTGGCCCGAATTGCTGGAGCAATTGCGCCAGACGCGGCCGGCCCAGATCATTTATGTCTCCTGCCACCCGGCGACCATGGCGCGGGATTTGAACATTTTGTGCGGCGATGGTGTCTTTGAATTGGCGCGCGTGCAACCGCTGGACATGTTTCCCCAAACCCAGCACGTGGAGTGCGTGGCCGATTTGCGATGTCAAAAAACAACTCCCGCCCTGGAAACGGAACTTGCCAACGCGCGGTTCTTGGATTCAACTGGACAAAACTGAATGCCTAAAGACAATCAGACCGACCCCCGGACCGGCTTTGCACCGCGTTTTCTGCCCTGGCTGCTGGGCGGCGCGATGCTGGCGCTTTATTGGTTCACCTTGAATCATTGGGTGGCCTTGATGAATATCAATCAAGTGGCCTCGGTCTCGGGCTGGACCCGGCAGCCGCAGATTTTCTACCCGCTCTCATGGCTGGCCACCCTGCCCTTCCGCTGGCTGCCGGCCGCGCACATTCCCGTCGCCCTCAACTTTTTCTCGGCCCTCTGCGCCGCCGCCACGCTGGCAGTGCTGGCGCGGTCAGTGGCCATCCTGCCGCATGACCGCACGGAAATGGAGCGGCAGCGGGAACGCAGCGATTTTTCCTTTCTGACGGGCTGGGCAGCCTGGATTCCGCCGGTGGCCGCAGTGCTGTTCGCGGGCTGGCAACTGGCCTTTTGGGAAAACGCCACGAATTTTTCCGGGGAAAGCCTGGAACTGCTCGGCTTTGCGGTCATCCTCTGGCAACTGCTCGAATACCGGCTGGATGAACGGGATGAGCGCCTGTATTTCGCGGCTTTTCTTTATGGGTTCTGCCTCGTCCAAAACTGGGCCTTGCTGGGGTTTCTGCCGGTGTTTCTTACGGTGCTCATCTGGCAGCGGGGTCTGGGTTTCTTCAACCTGCAGTTTCTGGCTCAAATGACCTTGTGGAGCCTGGGCGGGCTGCTGCTAATGCTGCTGGTGGCCGTGCCGCTGGCGGCCAAATTTTCCGGCGTTTTTCCGCTGGGGATATGGGACGCGATCAAGGCCAATCTGCGCAGCGAGTGGCACGTGGTCAAGCTCCTGGGCCGGCCGGACATTCGCCACGACCTGGCCTTGCTGTCCCTGACTTCCCTGCTGCCCGCCTTGGTGATGGCAGTCCGGTGGAGTGCGGGGTTTGGTGACAGCAGCCGGATCGGCGCGAATCTGGTCAATTACATGGTGCATGCGGTCAATGTCGTGCTCCTGGGCTTGCTGGTGTGGGTGACCTTTGATCCGGCCTTCAGCCCGCGCCAATTGATGCAGGAACTTGGGTTCAGCGTGTCGGCGCTCACCCTGTATTATCTGGTGGCCTTGTGCTTGGGCTACTTCGCCGGTTACTTCCTGCTGGTCTTCGGTAAAGCGCCCACACCCACCCGGCGCAACCCCAAACCTGATCCGGCCCTGCCCAAACAATTCCTCTGGCTGTGCCCCGTCATCGTGGCCGCCGAACTGCTTTCGCTGTTGGTCGGAGCAGGCTTGCTGCTGTACAGGAATGTGCCCCTCATTCGCACGGTCAATGGCGCTGCCCTTTTAAAATTCGCGCAATTCAGCACGCAACAACTGCCGCCGGAAGGCGCGGTCTTGTTGTGCGACGGCGACGATTCGGGACAACCCCTCCGGTCGTATCTGCTGCAAACCGAACTGGCCCGCGAGGGCCGGTCCCAACAGTTCCCGGTGGTGGACACCCATCTGCTGGAGTGGCCGCCTTATCATACGTATCTGCACGAGCATTTTCCCAAGATCTGGCCGCAGACCGTGACGACCAACGATGTTCTCCCGCTGACGCCCTGGCGTGTGCTTGGGGTGTTGAGCGAACTCTCCACCAACCACCAAATCTACTATCTCAATCCCAGCTTCGGCTATTATTTTGAACGGTTTTACCAGGAACCACACGGGCTGGTTTATGCCTTCAAACCGCTGCCGGAGAATACGATGCTGCCGCCCGACTTGGCGACCAACCTGATGGCCGAAAACGAGGCGTTTTGGACGCAAGTCGTCAGCGCCAGCCAGACCGGCATTGAACAGGCCCAGCATCCGGCTGATTTGACCAAGCACGGCGGCTTCATCGGCTGGGGCATGAAGCATCTGCATGTCTTGCCGGAAGCCAACCCCAATGCTTTGCTGGCGGGAGCGTATTATTCGCGCAGCTTGGATTTCCTGGGCGTCCAAGTCCAGCGCGCCGGGGATTTGGAGCAGGCGGCCACCCTGTTCAACACTGCGGGCGCGTTAAATACCAACAATGTGGCCGCCAGCATCAACCTGGCCTTCAACAAAAATCTGCGCGCCGGCTCACCTGCCGTCGTGGATCTCTCGCGGGTTACGTCCGACCAGTTTGGCCGGTATCGCAACTGGAATGAAGTCCTGGCCGCCAACGGCCCCTTCGACGAAACCAGTTTTTGTTTTGAGTACGGCGCCTCGCTCATGCAGTCCCGCTTTCTGCGACAAGCCGCCGTCCAATTCAACCGCGTCCGCCAACTCGCGCCTGACAACCTGACCACCCGGCTTTTGTTGGCCTCCATTTATCTGGCCTACTACCACCCCGACCAAGCCCTGGAAGTGTTGCACGATCCGCTGACACGCCCGTTCCGCTTTGCCCTGACGGAATTCAATTCCACCGACTTGAACGTGCTCGCCGCCACGGCCCATTTTCAGCGGCATGAAAACACCGACGGCGCAGCGCTGCTGGAATCGGAGATGAGCCGCCATCCTGACAATGAAATCTTAATGCTGGTTTCAGCCCAGGTTTTCAATCGGGCCGGTCTGTACACGAATGCGCTCCACGCCATTGACCACAAGCTGGCCCGCTCCCCGGATGATCCCACCTGGCTCTACGGCAAGGGCCGGGTCAGCGCCCAAATAGGCGCCTATGGCGATGCCGTAACCGCCTTCAGCCGGTTGTTGGAAATACAGACCAACTTCCCCGACGCCCAATTCCGTCGCGGCGTGGCCTATTACCAAAGCGAACACCTCGATGCGGCGCGCGCCGATTTTCGCCAGCTCCAGGCCGCCTTCACCAACAGTTTCCAAATCGCCTACGGCCTGGGTGAAATTGCCTGGCGCCAGCGCCAGACGAATGAGGCCATCCGCAATTACCGGATTTATCTCGCCAACGCGCCCACCAATGCCGTCGAACAGAAAGAAGTCCGCGATCACTTGAGCCACCTCGGCGGCCAGGACGCAGAGAAGCGCTAGCGCGTGTTTTCAAATTGCGTCCAGAGCACGCCCGTCCCGGGCGCAGCAACTCCCCAATCGCCAAGCCGCTGATAATCGCCGGGAGGTGTCGGTCGTCCGCGTATTGCTGCGGCCGAGGACAGCCGCGCTCCGCAATTTGCAAACACGCCCCAGTAATTCAGGCAATGCGACTTATTCCGCCTTGAGCGAGGCCAGGTCGATGACGAAGCGTTATTTTACATCGCTTTTGAGCATGCGCTCATCGGCGGTGTTGCTCTCGTCCATGCGGATCATTGCGATGTCGCAGGTGATATTATGCTGGAATTTGTCAGGCAGGTTTCCTGATCGGCTGGACGAACTCACATGAGACCGTCGTGCCGCCGCGTTCACGCCGGACGACTTCCAGCCGACCCCCGATCAGTCGGGCGCGCGTCTCCATGTTGTGCAATCCCATACCACCGCGCTTCCGGCGAGGCGCAATGCCCATGCCATCGTCTTCGACGCTCAGCCGGGTGCGACCACGTTGGCTCGTTAGCATAATGGAGATATTTTTTGCGCGGGCGTGCTTGACGGCATTCTGTACTGCCTCTTGGGCAATCCGGTAAACCTGTTCGGCAGCCTGGTGGTCGGAAATCTTCACCGGCTTGATCTGACAGGAGCAACGCGTGCCATTCGCGTCGTCCACGCTGGCGGCAAGCAGTTGTAATGCGCCGACCAGATTGGCCGGTGTGATTCTGGCCGGATTCAAGCTGCGGGACAGGTCGCGAGCATAAGCAATCGTTTGATTCAGCATTCCCTCCAGCGTCTTTGCCTGCTGCTTTACCTCAGGGAACTGACTTTTCGAAATTCTTCGCAGGATGCAGGCGTGGTATTTGGCGCCGACCAGCATCTGGCAGAGACCGTCGTGCAAGTCGCGGCCGATCCGTTCCTGCTCGCGTTCGACGGATTTCACAACTTCCTCCTCCAGCCGCTTGCGTTCTTCAATTTCTGCCTGCAGCCGCCCGGCTTTCTCCTTGAGGAGCAGGTTGACGTAACCTTTTTCGGAGATCATCTGGGCCAAAGTACCCAAAAAAGCGGTGACGCTCTGCAGTTTGCCTTCGTCCACCACCTTGACCTTGTTGAGGGCCTCCAAATAGGCCTGTTCGTCATAACCATATAAAGCGGCTTGCCGGCGAAAACGTTCGCGATCAGGTTGCGCGAGCAGCAACTGTCCGGTGGCCAGACTGGCAATATGCCTGCCTTTGATGATGATGGGCGTTGCACAGTCCACCAGCCCGTGCTCGCATTTCTCGATGTTGGTCTGCAGCGGCCGGCTTAATTGGCCCAGGAGATGCAGATTGCTTTTTAGACACCCACAGCCCGAGATGGGATTGGCCCGATGAAATTTGGTGCATATATCCTGCCAGCCAGTGGCAATCAGCACGTTCAATCCGGGATGATCCAGAAAGCCAATGGTGAAACCGGTTGCTTCCGAAAACCCCTGAAACAGTTGTTTTAACTCCTCCACATCCACCAGGTCGGCAATGGCGTATTTGCCGTCCACCAAATGATTCGGATCTGGCTTCTGCCTCTGAGTCTCCGTGATTCGGGATCGCTGATCTGGTTTGGAATTACCCATTTGGTTCCTGGCCCGCGACCGTCGCGGGTAGCGCTTGCGATTCTCTTACCTCGCAGCGGATTTGCAAGTCATTTTGGTTTTAAAATGACTCGTTCGCCAGATTGCGCGTCGCAGCGGTATAACTCGGCATGGGAGCCTATGCCATGGCGCTATTCGTTCTGGGTTTTGGTGAGGTTTTTGGCGACCTGACCGACGCCCGTCGCGATGAGGAAGGGTTGCTTTTGGACGAAGAACGGCTGCCTAAGCCGGTGCGCATCACACCCCGTATTGTTCGTCGGTGACTTTTTCCATCCAGTCCACAGCCTTGCCGTCAAGCAACTCCGCGATCGCGATGTGCGTCATGGCCGTGGTCGGTGCCGCACCATGCCAATGTTTTTCGCCCGGCGGAAACCAGACAATATCTCCGGGATGAATTGATTCCATCGAGCCGCCTTCGCGTTGGACACGTCCGCAGCCGGCGGTCACGATGAGCGTTTGCCCCAGCGGATGCGTGTGCCACGCGGTGCGGGCGCCGGGTTCAAACGTGACGATTGCGCCGCTGACCCGCGCGGCATCGCTGCCCTTGAACTGTGAGTCAATGCGCACCGTGCCGGTGAACCAGTCGGCTGGGCCTTTGCTGGATGGCTGTGAGCCAATTCGTTTTATTTCCATAATTAGGTTGATGGGCGGTTAGCGTCCGACCAATTTCTGTAGATTTTCCGGATAGCGCGCCCCTTGAATTTTAATCCTCATTGATGAACGGATCATATACCTCGGCGGTGTCAAAGAACGTGACGCCCACTTCGACCGCCGACCGGATCAAGGAAATCATCTCCTGTTTGTCGCCGGGCGGACCATAGGAAAAACGCATGCCCATGCAGCCTAGCCCAATGGCCGAGACTTCCAGATTACTTTTTCCTATTTTGCGCTTTTGCATAATTGTATTCCTTCGCTGTTTAATTTTAGGGATCGATCAGTTTCATTCATTTGCTTTGGAGCAAGTTCGCCAAACCAATAAGCCGCCGTTACTCCACCATCCATGAGGAAGTCACTGCCGGTGATAAACGCGCCGTCAGAACCCATGAGAAGCGCACCGACGTTTCCAACCTCGTCGGGAGTTCCGGCTCGTCCAGCGGCGCACAATTCCATCATGCGGCGGTAGCCCGCGCCGCGCGGGCCTTTCAATTCGTCATTCGCCAGAGGGGTGATGATGATGCCAGGGCTGATGGTATTGACCCGCGCACCGCGCTTTCCCCAGCGGACGGCTTCGGCCATCACCCGCAAAGAGTTTCCGCGTTTTGAAATCTGATAAGCGAGAAGCGAGTCCTTCACCTTATCGAGTTGAAGCATTGGGAGTTTTAGCAACTCTTCAACTGGCGTCATTGCGAGTGCCGCATCCTGCTCGGCAGAGAGGGCCGGCAGGCGATGCCCGGACATTGACGCGATCACGACGCCAGCGCCGCCGCGTGCGATGGCCTTGCCAAATTCCTCCAGCACCAGCGCCGTGCCGTAGAGATCAACCTTCAAGATGGTTTCCGGTGACGCTTGGGAAGGGGAAACGCCAGCGGCATGAATAACGCCAGATATTTCGCCTTTGGACGCGGCCGTCTCAACCAACGCTTGAACCGAAGCACGCGACGACACGTCAACTTTCGTGGTGCTCACGTCGAAACCGGCATCGTTCAGGATCTTTGCCGCCGTATCGGCATTTTCCTGCCGTAAATCCGCGAGCACTACATGTTTGCCGGCGCTAACCCGCCGCGCAATCGCTTGACCGATCACACCAGCGCCGATAACGACGATGATATTTGTTGGTGTATTCTTTTTCATAATGTTCTCCTTTGGCTCGAGGCTGGAGTTCACTTGGCTGCTTTCTGCGTGACTTGCGCGTGCCGCCGTGCCGCTGGCGCCTCCGCGATGAGCGCCAGAACCACAAACTGCAATCCGATCAACGCGCCAGCCGACGAGCCAACGATAACGTAGAAATTTTCCCATCCATCGAGTGCAGTCATGATTGGCTTCCTTTCATTCAGTGGTGATACGCTCAGCGTCCCACCAATTTCTGAAGGTGTTCTGGATAGCGCGCGCCCTGCAACGTAAGCTTATCGGCGGCGGTGTTGATTTCACGGAGATCGTCCGGCGCGAGTTCGACGGCGGCGGCCCCGAGGTTTTCGAGCAAGCGCGGCAGCTTCGTCGTGCCGGGAATGGGAACAATCCAGGGCTTCTGCGCCAGCAGCCACGCGAGCGCGATCTGGGCGGGCGTCACCTTTATCCGCGCGGCGATGGAAGTGACCAAATCAACCACGCCCTGATTCGCCTTCCGGGCTTCCGGCGAAAAGCGCGGCACGAGGTTCCGAAAATCCGTGGCGTCGAACTTCGTGGTTGCGTCAATCTTGCCGGTGAGGAAGCCCTTTCCCAGCGGGCTGAATGGCACGAAGCCGATTCCGAGTTCCTGTAGCGTCGGGATAATCTCCGTCTCTGGTTCCCTCCAAAACAGGGAGTATTCGCTCTGCAAGGCGGTGACGGGCTGAACTGCGTTGGCGCGCCGGATGGTGTTCGCACCGGCTTCCGACAGGCCGAAATGTTTCACCTTCCCGGCCTGAATCAATTCCTTTACCGCGCCGGCCACGTCTTCGATGGGCACGTTCTCGTCAACGCGGTGCTGATAGAACAAATCAATGACCTCGGCTTTGAGCCGCTTGAGCGAAGCCTCCGCGACTTCCTTGATGTGAGCGGGGCGACTATCCAAGCCGTCCATGCGCTCGCCGTTCGGCCCGATTTTGAACCCGAACTTCGTGGCGATCGTCACCCGTCCGCGAAAAGGAGCGAGCGCCTCGCCCAGGAGTTCCTCATTCTTCCAAGGCCCGTAGATTTCCGCAGTGTCGAAGAAGGTGACGCCGTTTTCGACCGCCGCGCGGATCACCCCGATCATCGCTTGCGTTTCACCCGCCGGGCCGTAGCCAGAGCTCATGCTCATGCAGCCGAGACCGAGAGCCGAGACTTCCAAACCACTCTTGCCTAATTTGCGCTTTTGCATAATTGTATTCCTTTTTCTGGGGTACGTTGCCTACTCCGACTTGAGTGAAGCCATATCAATTGAGAACCGATATTTCACATCGCCCTTGGCCATGCGCTCGTACGCTTCGTTGACCTTTTGGATCGGGATGACTTCGACATCCGCAGTGAGGTTGTGCTGGGCGCAGAAATCGAGCATCTCCTGCGTCTCGGCAATGCCGCCGATGAGCGAGCCTGACAGGCTGCGGCGGCCCATGATCAGCGAAAAAGCGGAGATGGCGTGAGGCTTCTCCGGCGCGCCGACGAGGGTGAGGTTGCCGTCCACCTTCAATAGATTTAGGTAGGCATTTACGTCATGCGTGGCGGCGACCGCATCGAGGATGAAGTCGAAGCTGCCGGCGTGTTTGTTCATCTCATCGGCGTTGCGCGAGAGGACGACCTCATGCGCGCCGAGGCGCAAGGCATCGTCCTTCTTGCCGGGCGAAGTCGTGAAGACCACGACGTGCGCGCCGAAGGCCCGGGCGAGTTTAACCCCCATATGCCCAAGACCGCCGAGACCGACGATGCCGACTTTCTGGCCTGGGCCAACTTTCCAATGGCGCAGCGGAGAATACGTCGTGATGCCGGCACAGAGCAGCGGGGCGACTCCGGCCAGCGGCAGATTCTTCGGCACGCGGAGGACGAAGTGCTCATCCACAACGATACTTTCCGAATAGCCGCCGTACGTGGGCAGGCCGAGGTGCTTGTCCGTCCCGCCATACGTCCAAACCTGCGTGGGCGAAAACTGCTCGTTGCCCGCGCGGCAGTGAGGGCAGGACAGGTCGGCATCCACGAGACAGCCAACACCCACCAGGTCGCCGGGTTTGAATTTGGTCACGCCTGAACCGACCGTGGTGACCCGGCCAACGATCTCATGGCCCGGCACACAAGGATAAACGGTTTGCATCAGGCTGCTCCACTCGTTGCGGGCGTAATGCAGGTCGGAATGGCAGATGCCGCAGTAAAGGATTTCAATCTTCACATCCCGCGGAGTCGGCTCGCGTCGCGGAATCGAGGCGGAGGCCAGCGGTGAAGTTGCGCTTTGCGCGGCGTAGGCTTTGGTTTTGGTCGTGTTCATATTATGAATCTTTGTGCTCAAATGTTGAAAAGACTATACGACACAATGGCCAAGCTGTCGCACCCGGCTTTGCTCCACCTGTTCTGATATTGCTCAAAAGTTCGGATCGGGGAATGGCGTCAATTCGGCAAGCGTGCGGATACGATGGGTCGCAGCCGAAGAAGGGGGAACCTGAATTTCAAGAGTGACCGGCCGTGGCTGCATCGAATACACGGCAGAACTTACTGCCGCCGACCTTGCTAATGTCACAACTATTTCACAAATCGTCACCGCTGCTGGCGATAATCGCTGGGAGACAGGCCGGTCTCCCGGCGGAAAAATCGCGCGAAATGGCTGGGGTTGGCGTAGCCAACTTCCAGGGCAACCTCCACCACACTCCGTTTCGTTTCGCGCAGCAAGCGTCTGGCTTCGTCCATCCGCAAGGTCAGCAGGTAGCGAGATGGCGACACACCCATGGCATTCTTAAACAGGCGAGTGAAGTAAAATTTGCTCACCCCCGCTTGGGCCGCCAGTTGATCCAGGTTGAAGTCTTCGGCCAGGTGTTCCGCCATCCAGTCGGATATTTGCCGGAGCTTAAAACCCGGCAGAGACGGGCTGCCGCTAGGCGAATCCTTAACCGTTTCGGCATAGTTCCGCGCCAGATGGATGGCGATGGCCTGCGCGATGCCTTGCAGGTATAGCGGACTCGCTTTGCGGCGCAATAATTCCTCATGCACGCGTTCCATCAGGGAATGCAACACCGGGTCGGTGAACGCGGAAACATCTTTCAGCCTCGCATTGACTGCATCCCCGCCAAAAATTTCTTGGAGCGCGCGTTGCAGCAGCGGCAGTTCAATGAATACCGACATGGCTTGAAACGGCTCCGGGGTCAGTGCCTGCCAACGGCATTCATAGGGCGCGCCACCGGTGGTGAGAAAGAAGATGCCGCGCTTGAGCCGTTGCGTGATCCAAGGCCCTTTGCCTTCCCGCTCCTGAAACTCGACCTCACCCGAAGTGGTCCAAGCAAGGAACGGTTCGCTGACGGCGGGAAGATGCAACTCATTGACGATGCGCGGCAGGGCGACCGTCCACGCCTTAATATCCCGCCAGGCTTCGCCGCGACCTACCCGCAAACATTTCCCGCCCACATAACGCTCGAATGCCTCGGCAGACGTTGTCTCAGGAACCGGCACGACAGGAAAACTAACGATGTCCCCAAAAAAGGCGAGGCTATTTGCACCAAGAAACTGATCGTGAACTTCGGGTGCTCACTTTGCTGGAGGACTTCAACGAAACGCCCCGGCACCGTCATCCTCTGCACCCGCTCCATTTACCACTTGAAAATTCGCATCCCAAGCCCGACCCTACCCCCACAATGCGCGTCACGCACATCATCACCCGGCTCGTGATCGGCGGCGCGCAGGAGAACACGCTGGCCACCATCGCGGGGCTGCGGCAAAAACCCGGCCTCGAAATCAAATTGATCTCCGGCCCCACCACCGGTCCCGAAGGCTCGCTCGAAGCCGAGGCGCGGAAAATTCCCGGGCTGCTGACCCTGATCCCTGAACTCGTCCGCCCGGTCCATCCGCTCTATGATTTCATCGCGCTCCGCAAATTGGAAAAGGTCCTGCGGGAACAGGCGCCGGCGCTCGTCCACACCCACAGCGGCAAGGCCGGCGTTCTGGGTCGGCTGGCGGCGAAACGCGCGGGGGTTCCGGCCATCATTCACCATCTTCACGGACCCTCCTTTGGCAACTTCCAAAGCGCGCCCGCCAACTGGATATTTACCGCCGCCGAAAAGCACGCCGCCCGCGTCACGGACCATTTTTTCTGCTCCGCGACGGCCATGGCCAGACTCTATCTCGCCGCTGGGATCGGCCAGCCGTCCATGTTCACGCGCATTTTCAGCGGTTTCCAACTGGAGCCATTCTTGCGCGCCACGCACGACCCAGCCCTGCGCCGGCAGCTTGGCCTGGCGGAAACCGATTTCGTCATCGGCAAGATCGGCCGACTGTTCCGACTCAAAGGCCACGCGGATTTGCTCACCGCGTTTGCCGGCCTGCTTCCGCGCGTTCCCCACGCGCGGCTGCTGTTGGTTGGTGATGGCTTGTTGCGCAGCGAATTGGAAGCCCAAACCCGTTCGCTCGGTCTCACCGGCAAGGTGATCTTCGCCGGTCTGGTGCCGCCCAGCGAAGTGGCGTGGTACGTCGGGATCATGGATTGCCTCGCCCATTTATCTTATCGCGAGGCGTTGTCCCGCGCCCTGCCCCAGGCGCTGGCCGCCGGCAAACCCGTCGTTGCCTACGACTTCGACGGCGCGGACGAAGTCTGCCTGGAAAACGAAACCGGTTTTGTGGTGCCGACCGGCAACACCGCCACCGCCGCGCAACGACTACAACAACTGGCCGGCGATGCCGCGCTCCGGGAACGGCTCGGCCGGACGGGCCGGGCTTTCGTGCAAGCAAACTTCTCGGTCGAAAAAATGGTGGACGACCAATACACTGTTTATCTGAAACTGGCCGGGGCCAAAATGGCCAAGTCCTGAACGACCATGACTATGATTTGCGCGAGCACCGGAGTCGAATCGCATTGCGGCCGTAGCGCAGGCTTTCCAGCCTGCGGGTTCACGGGACTTTCCAGTCCCGTGTTTCTGATGGCCTTGAAACTGGCGACTGGAAAGTCGCCAGAACCCGCAGACAGGAATGTCTGCGCTACCTCACCTTCGTCATTCGTCATTCGTCATTCGTCATTCACGTAATGGTCTTCCCCTTCAACTTTTTCGCCGCCGCCTTTTTCGGGGCCTGTCTGACCTCGCTACTGGTGCTGCCACTCTGGCGCAAATGGTGCCTCCGTGCCAACATGGTGGACGATCCCGGCCACCGTAAAATTCACGCCGCCCCGGTTCCGCTCGCCGGCGGCTTTGCGGTGCTGACGGGAATTCTGCTGCCGCTGGCGGCGGGTGCGCTCCTGCTCAAGCTGGGCCTGGTCAAGCTTCCCTCGGCGGGGCTGATTGTCCACGGCCTTGACCGCCGCGCGCTCGAACTGGCCGTGCTCGCCCTGGGCGCGGTCGCCATCACCCTGCTCGGCGCGCTGGACGACCGGCACGAGCTGGCGGCGCTGCCCAAATTCATCGGGCAATTGCTCATTGCCATCGCCGTGGCCGCTGCCTGCAAACGCATCACGCTGTTTGTCCACAGCGAGACGTTCAGCTATGCCATCACCATTCTCTGGCTGCTGACCATTATCAATGCGTTCAACTTCATGGACAACATGAACGGACTCTGTGCCGGGGTGGGCGCGATTGGCGCGTTCATTTTCGCCCTCCTCGCCGCCGCCAATGGCGAATACCTGGTAGCCATCACCGGTTTCCTCATGTGCGGCGCGCTCGCCGGCTTTCTGCCGTGGAATTTTCCCGAAGCCCGCGCCTTTCTCGGCGATGCCGGCAGCCACCTGGTGGGTTATCTGCTGGCCGTCATGGCCATTCTCCCGCATTTTTACACGCGCCAAAATCCACATCCATTGGCCGTGTTGGCGCCGCTGTTCGTGCTGGCCGTCCCCCTGCTGGACCTCGCCCAAGTCAGCCTGTTTCGCACGCTCAAGCACCAGCCCTTCTGGATCGGCGACACCAACCACCTCTCCCACCGGCTCGTCCGCGCCGGCCTGAATCGCACCACCGCCGTGCTGCTGCTGTGGTTGGCGGCTACCTTGATCGGACTGTTTGCTACGTTTCTTTGAACCTAAATTCCGCGAGTGGGAAATGAACAACCAAGCAACGGAGACGAAGGCGGATTGCGGAAGGCCCCTCTGGGCGATAGTTGCTCGCCGCCGTCAAAGCCGCCATTGTCGCTGGAGGCAGCCCCACCATCATCGTTACCGAGGTTGCGCAATGCACCGCCAACCACGCCCTCCTGCGCGGTTCGGTCGCACAACGACCGCGGACAATAGCCAGCCACGAAGTGGCTGGCAGCGACGCCGACGGTCATCACCGCCGCGTAGTGCCCATCCTCCATCCTCATTTCCCTCTGCCGTCGCCTCCGGTGGCAGCAAAACGTAAATTCTGTTCGTGTTTTTCGGCCAGTTCGTGATTTAATGCCGCGGTGAAAATCCTGTTTATCGGTGACATCGTCGGCAGTCCGGGCCGGCGCGCAGTCAAAGAACTCCTGCCCCAACTGCGGGCAACCCACGGGTTGGACGTCATCATCGCCAACGGCGAGAATTCCGCCGGCGGCAACGGCATCACGCCCGATATTGCCGCAGATTTGTTTGCCTACGGCGTGGACGCCATCACCACCGGCGACCATTTATGGGACCAAAAGGAAGTTTTGGAACTGCTGCAAAATGAGCCGCGCTTTCTGCGTCCGCTCAATTATCCGCCCGGCACGCCCGGCCGCGGCAGCACGGTGTTGAAGATCCGCGATCTGCCGCCGGTGGCCGTGATGAACGCGCAGGGCCGCACCTTCATGCCGCCGCTCGAAAATCCCTTCCTCCTGGCCATGGACGATGCCAAATGGCTGCGACAGCATACCAATATCATCTTTGTGGACTTCCACGCCGAAGCGACCTCGGAAAAAATCGCCTTCGCCCGGATGCTGGACGGCCAGGTCAGCGCCGTGGTGGGCACCCATACGCACGTTCAAACGGCGGACGAACAGATTTTCCCCGGCGGCACAGCCTATCTCACCGATGCCGGGTTCACCGGCCCGCAGGAAAGCGTGTTGGGCCGCGAGATTCAGCCCGTGCTCCAGCGTTTTCGCACCGCGATGCCACAACGTTTTGAGGTGGCCCGCAACGACGTGAAGCTGAACGGGGCAGTCATCGAAATTGATAACCTGACTGGCAAAGCCACCAGGATTCAGCGAGTGTCGGAGGGCTTGTCAGGCTAAGGGGTTGTCAGAGCAGCGTGTAACGCAATCGGTAGAGCTGGTTGGTGGAGCCAATGTGGATGAACTCCCAATATTGATTCCCGGTTAGCACTGGCGGCGGGCCCACCGGGGCCCATTGCGGGAGGGCCAAGTTGGTGGAAAATTCCAGCGAGAAGCCAACCGGATCAACGGGCCAGGAGATCAACCAGGTACCGCCAGTTCGCGCTACCGCCTATGACGGCGTGACCACCCATTGATCGGGTTGGCGAGACCGACATGACCCGCGCTATGGCTTGCCTGTAATACCACATTCGAAACGCTTTGAGAAATGGTGAGCGAACCCGTCCATGCGCCTTGGATGAAACCGTCGGCGTAGCTGGGATTCACCGGGACGCCAGGGGCGGTAAGGATGGCCGTGCCGGTAAAGTTGGTAAACACCTGATTGATGGAGTCCAGCGCCTGAAAGGAGACGCCAAACGGGGCATTCACGAACCGTGGCGAGGGAATATGGCTCCAAGCGAAGTGGTCCAAGGTGTCAATCACCGTGAGGATGGCGTTGGTGCTGTTGGTCGAGCTGAAGTGATTGGCTACCAGCACAGAATAGTTGCCGGACTGGTTTGACTGGACGTTGGTCAAGATTAGTGTCGTATTGGTCGCGTTGACGAGATTGGTTCCATTGCAACTCCATTGATAGGCCAGTGGCAGCGGGCCGCCGGCGACCACCGTAAGGGCGACCGTTCCATTCACCTGAACCATCGGATTTGTCGGTTGGACGAAAATCATTGGCGGTTCTGCTATCGGGCACTTGCTATCGCTTCGAGCCTGATAAATAGTGGCGATTTCATTGGATGACACGGCGCGGTTGTATACGGAAGGCTCGTCAATCAAGCCGGCAAAAGTCAAGTATGCGTCCGGGCCGGGCCGTCTGCCCAAATACAAGCTGTAGCTTGTCTGCGGTGTGAAACGGCCCAGATTTGACTGGGCGACGACGGCCCCGTTGCAATAAATTGTCGCTGTGCCGGTCGTCTGGTCGCAAGTCAGAGCGGCATGTTGGAAAACATTGGAGGCCACAATGCCTTGGGCCGAGGAAAAGCTGTGCCACTTGCCACCGCTATCCACGACATTGGCATAGAGTGATCCGGGCCCGTCAGCGCCAATATGAAAATGCACGCCCCATTGCGTTTTCCCATCGCCCAGGTTCCATTCAAAGATCGGATTGAGCGAAACCACGTTGAAGCAATTGACCCAGGCTTCGAGCGTAAAACCACTTCCGACTCCAACGTTCAGGCTCTGGCTCGCAAGCATTTTCACATCTTCGTTGGCGTGATTGAAACAAAACGCCTGGCCGATTTTGCCGGGAGCAAACCCAAGGCTGCCCTCCAACGCACCATTGTTGATGCCAACATTGTCGAGGGCATTACCCTCCCCCGCCCACCAAGACACGATCCCGGAAGAAGCCGGATCGCAAGCAAGGACTGTCAGGGTGGCATTTGAGCTTTGCACCGCACCCAAGGCATTGGTTACCAGCACCGAATAATTGCCGCCATTGGTTAATTGAACACCGGTGAGCGTTAAGCCGAGGTTGGTGGCATTGAGGATGTTCGTCCCGTTGAAATTCCATTGAACAGGCAATGGCCAATTGCCGATGGCGTCCACATTCAACTGCGCGGTCATTCCGGCAAAAATCGCCTGGCTGACCGGTTGCACCGTAATAACCGGCGGTGACGGAGCGATTGCCAGGACTGCATTGGAGCTCGTGGCAAAGCCTGCGAAGTTGGTCACCACGACCGTGTACATTCCAACTTTTGACGGCTGCTGGCACATGGCCAGACACGGTCTGCATCTGCGCCGCGCCAACCGGAAGGACGACCCAGGCCATGGCCAGCAGGATCAGCCGAACTAGATCGGTGGGATGGCGGATTGATGGATTAGGAGAAAGGTCATTGACGCCGTGACTCCCCTCATCGTGGCCAATAAGCTGGGATTTCATATGGGGTTTCTTGCTCATGAAGGAAGTGGACTTGATCGCTAATCTAGTGCCACTCCACGAGATTGCAAGGCTAATCTCACGGTCCCTGATGGGCCGGTCTAGCAGTGCCTCTTCCCGCATGCGGCGAGAAGCTGAACGGGAGAGAATTCCGTCTGAGATGGACTGGGGTTGCGGCCCCCATTATGCCCCCCCTGCACATAGGAGTGGGCCGACACTGTTCTTGGATTACTTGAATCAGTTCGACCAGATAATGGTGAACTGGTTGGCGCCGGAAACGAAAAAGGATGCGCGCGCCTGGAGTAGGTTGGATGAGGAAGTGGGCCCCTTCATGGGCTGCCTGATGCTGACGCCGGATACAGCGGCCCGCAGCGCGTGACAGAACAAACGACGTGCCGCGAACCTCTGAAGCTCGTGCGTGAATCCAGAGCGCTGCGACCGAGGGACCGGTCGCGGTCCGAAGCAGCGCGCTATTGATGCAATTTGGACCGGCGGCGCTCCGCCGAGACGCCGCTACGCCACCGGAAGTTTCTTGGCTTCCTTGGCGGCCTCTCTGGCGGCTTCCTTGGCGGCTTCTTTGGCCGCCTCCTCGGCAGGCACGATGGCGCGCTTGGCCATGATGGCGTCCACAATCTTCTGGGCTAATTCGGGCTTTTCTTCGAGCGCCTTTTTCGCGGCCTCCTTGCCCTGACCGATAAGCGCGCCGTCGAATTGCAGCCAGGCGCCTTTTTTGTCCACCACGCCGTTATCAATACCCACTTCCAAGATGCTGCCTTCCTTGTCAATACCGTGGTTGTAGACGATGTCGAACTCGGCCTCGGCAAACGGCGGCGCCACCTTGTTTTTGACGATCTTCACGCGGGTGTGGTTGCCGTAGGCGTTGCCGGCGGCGTCCTTGAGCGTGTCTTTGCGACGGATGTCAATGCGCACGCTAGCATAGAATTTCAGCGCCTTGCCGCCGGGCGTGGTTTCGGGGTTGCCGAACATGACGCCAACTTTTTCGCGAAGCTGATTGGTGAAAATGCAGGTACACTTGGACTTATTCAGAATCGCCGTGAGCTTGCGCAAGGCCTGCGACATGAGCCGCGCCTGCATGCCCATCGTGGCCATGCCCATTTCGCCCTCGAGTTCCGCCTTGGGCACCAGCGCAGCGACGGAGTCAATCACGATCACGTCCAGCGCGTTGGAGCGCGCGAGAGTTTCGCAGATGGTCAGCGCCTCTTCGCCGCTATCCGGCTGCGACACGAGCAGGTCGTCCAAATTCACGCCGAGTTTCTTGGCGTAACCGGGGTCGAGCGCATGTTCAGCGTCAATGAAGGCCGCGAGGCCGCCGGCCTTTTGCGCGTTGGCGATGACGTGGAGCATGAGGGTGGTTTTGCCGGACGATTCCGGCCCAAAAATCTCGATCACGCGGCCGCGGGGGATGCCGCCCACCCCCAGCGCGAGGTCAATGGCCAGCCCGCCCGTCGGGATGACTTCGATTTTTGTCTGCGCGCGGGCGTCGCCCAAGCGCATGATGGCGCCTTCGCCATAGGCTTTGGTGATGGAGGAAATCGCCGCTTCGAGCTCGCGTTCGCGCGCGGCGGCGACCTTGGGGTCGGGGCCGGCGGCGGCTTTATCAGTGGTTTTATCGGCGTTTTTTTCCACCGGTTTCTCGGACTTTTCAGATTTTGCGGCCATAGATTAGAACAATGTTTTTGTGACTGCGACGGTAGAGAAGTTTGCGGGAATAGTCAATTGAAGACGGTTGAAGGTTGAGGGTTGAGTGTGGCGCAAGTTATTCGTCCTCATCCTCATCCTCGTCCTCGCTTTCCTTGGGGGACGAGGGCGAGAATGAGGATGGTTGGATGCGGTGGTTCCATGCGCAAATTTGGTTCAGGAAAGTAAAATTCATCCGATAATCAGCGAACGAGGAATTGCCAAGCCAGTTGCCGATGACCCAGGCCGGTCATCGCGCAAGGTGAGCCGCGAATTCCGCTGGTTTTTTAATGTATATGAATCCTCTCTCCATTGCCGAGTTGGACGGCTTGTTGAGCAAGCTCATTCAGAGTGCCGAAGGCATCTCCGATTTGATTTTTGTGGCGGGCAAGCCGCCGCAAGCGGAAATCTACGGCCGACTCGTCACGCCGCCGGGCTGCACGGAACCGGTGCTGGACGGGGCGCGCCTGACCAACCTCACGCACGCCATCATCGCGGGCAACGAACGGCTGCTGCAAGATCTGGCCAAGTCGGGCTCATGCGACTGCAGCTATGCGCTGGATGGGATTTGCCGTTTCCGAGTGAACATCTATCGGCAAATCGGCAACCACGCCATGGTGCTCCGGCGCCTGTCGTCCCAGGTGCCCACGATGGAAAAATTGCGCCTCACGCCGGCGTTTTACGAAATCATCAAGGAAAAAAACGGGCTCATATTTGTCACCGGCGGCACGGGCAGCGGCAAGACAACGACGCTGGCGGCGCTGTTGAACGAGGTGAACCAGAAAAGCGAATGCCACATCATCACCCTGGAGGATCCGGTGGAATTCGTGCATCCGCAGTTGAACTGCACGATCAGCCAGCGGGAGCTGGGTCGCGATTTTTACAGTTTTGCCGACGGCCTGCGCGCGGCGCTGCGGCAGGCGCCAAAAATAATCCTGGTGGGCGAGATCCGTGATCGCCAAACGATGGAGATCGCGTTGACGGCGGGTGAAACCGGCCACGTCGTGTACAGCACCCTGCACACGATCAGCGCCGGGCAGACGATCAGCCGCATTCTGGGGATGTTCACCCAGGATGAGGAGCAACAGGTGCGCGAGCGCCTGGCGGCTGCGCTGCGGTACATCGTCAGCCAGCGGCTCGTGCCCAAGCAGGGGGGCGGACGGCTGCTGGTCACGGAACTCCTGGGCAGCAGCCTCCGCAGCCGCGAGGTGATTGAGCTGGGGGAAAATGAAAACCGCCGGTTTGCCGATATCATCGAGGCCGGCGGCACGCTGGGCTGGCACAGCTTCGAGCAATCACTGACAAAAGCGTATGAGGATGGCTTGATCACGGCAGAAACCGCCATGCTGTACAGCGTGAACAAACAAAACATGCACCAGCGCCTGGATGCCGTTAAGAAGCGCCACAACACGCCGGAAACCAACGGGTTGAAGATGGCGGGAGGGGGTGAAGAAAGGCTAAAGGCTAAAGGCTGAAGGCTGAAGGCTAAAGGCGGGGGTGGTTTTTACACAACTGATCTGGGATTTAACACCAGCCAGCCCCAACCAAGCAGAAAGCTGACGCCGCCCACCGGAGTGATGGCGCCAAGCCAGCGGATGTTCGTGGCAGCCAGCAGGTAGAGTGAGCCGGAGAAAAAGATGATCCCGGCAAGAAAACTCCACCAGGCAACGGCGAGAAACGGCTTGCGTTCCGCCAGCACAAACAGCAGCACGGCGTGGATAAAATGATAGAACACCGCCTTTTCCCAGATGGCCGCCGTGCCGTATTGGGCCAGCAGATCTTTCAGCCCGTGCGCACCGAACGCGCCCAGGGCCACGGCCAGCAAGCCCGCCGCCGCCGCGATGCGCGTGGCCAACGAGGCTTTCACTTCGGTCCCGCTGCCGGCGCCGCACGCTGCTGCAATTCGCGCTCAAGATACGTGTCTTCCGGGGCCGTTTGCCAAGCCGTAAGCCAGAGGTCGCCGAGCAACTGGCCGCTCTTGACAAGCTGCGCTTCCAAAAATGCGCGGCCTTCCGCGCCGGCGGCGCCCTGGTTGGACAATTTGCCGCTTTTGTCCAATTGATAAAGCGGTTCCACCAGCCCGTTGTTGGCCACGAGGAAATTCACCGAAGTTTGGAAGATGCCGTTAGGATCAGACGACTCGGAAATTTTTTTCGCCGGATGAACATTGGCAGACAGCTTTTTGACGTCAATGCCACCGGTTTTCCGGAAGAATCCGCCGTCAATCCACTGATGAAACGTATGCTCCGTGGTGTAATGATTGGTATTCTCGCCCACCCAGCCGTTGAAATGTTTGGTGGTATGCAGCGGCTGGCTGGCATCGCCCACGAAATGGCCCATCACGCCCATGACATAGACGATGTTGGCTCTGGCGTTGGTGATTTCCTCGGGGGTGCCGCCGGCCTTTTCGAGCGCAGCGAGTGTGCTGAAGCCCGACTGCAATTTTTCGTAGTACTCGGTCATGGCCCACGGCAGAAAGCCGCTCAATTCCCGCGTGTGGTCGCTGTCCCGGGCCGGGTCAATGGCCGGAAAAACTTCGGGATGCGCCGCGCGGGCCTTTACGATGTCGGCCACGAAATCATAGCGCAGCGGCGGCAATTTGTCCGGGGTCAGCCCATAAAGCGTAATATCTTCCAAGTCCAGGTAATGATCGGGTCCACTGGCGTGACCCAGGGCGAGGCCGGTGCCGTTCCGCACGCTGGTTTCGTTGCGCCAGCGGTCCGCCTCACCCGCGAGATACTCGATGCGGACGCGCGCCTCGGGCGCCAGCACGAACGGGGGGAAATTGGTGGGCAGTGAGGCCAGCGCCAGGTCGTTGACGGCCTGATGGCCTTCATAATCCCACGCCCCCGCGGAGGAGACCAACGCGCCCACCGCGGCGGCCAGCAGAAACAGTTTTGATCGCATAATAAATCAGGTAGGTGAGGTTAGAGCAACGCGGCGCATTTGCAAAACCGAAATGGCGTCCGAAATGGCGTCCGGGGAAGCTATGATGAAACGAAGCACCTCACCCCGGCCCTCTCTGTGAACCCAGAAAACATCCAACATCCCGGGGGAGAGGATTCAGGTGCGGGCGAGCGTCAATACAAACATCTCAGTCTTTGCGCCCTACCACACGACACGCGTCAGGCGGAAATGGATTTCAAATTTCATGTTCCTTTGCGCGGAATCTTGGTTACATTTTCGCGTGATCATCATCACCGATACCGCCTGCACCGGCTACTCGCGCGCCGGGCTTCCCGAAAGCCCGCAACGCATCGCGAACACGATTGACCGGCTGAAACGCCAGACCGAACTGGAGTTGACGTGGGCGGCGCCAACCCAGGTGACGGACGAACCCCTGCTGCGCGCCCATACGCCGGCCATGCTGGCCCGGCTGGACATGCCCGAGGATTTTGACGAAGACACGCCGGCCTTTGAAAATATTTCCCGCCACGCCCGCGCTTCCGTGGCGGCCGCGCTCGACGCGCTAAAGCTGGGGCGCGCCGGCGAAAGCGTTTTCAGCCTCATGCGCCCCCCCGGCCACCATGCCACGCGCGAACGCTCGATGGGATTCTGCTATCTCAACAACGTGGCCATTGCCGCGCTCGAAGCGCAGGCCACCGGCGCAAAACGGGTCGCGGTGTTCGACTTCGACGTGCATCACGGCAATGGCACGGAGGATATTCTGGTGAACCGGCCCGGCATCGAGTTTTTTTCCGTGCATCAGCATCCGATGTATCCCGACACCGGCGCGGAGAACCGCGGCTTCAATTGCTTCAATTATCCCTTGGGCGCCGGCACGCCGCGCCTGACCTATCGCGCCAAGCTGGCAAATGCGCTGGACGATCTGCGCAGTTTCCGGCCTGACCTCGTGGCCGTGTCCGCCGGGTTCGACGCCTACCTGCGCGACCCGCTGGCCGACGGCACGCTGCTGCCGGAGGATTTTTACTGGCTCGGGCAAACCTTGCGCGCGCTGAACCTGCCGCTATTCAGCCTCCTCGAAGGCGGCTACAGCGAAGATTTGCCGGAATTGATATTCGCGTACCTGAAAGGTGTGGCGGGAAAATAATCTGCGGGTGGCGCGACGTGGTCGCAGATTAATACATCAAGTTCGCCCCAAAGTCCGGGGTTTTACCCGCCATAACTTCCGACCTCCACAGGTCGAGTTTGCCGTGGTCCTTTTTCCAGAACATCCGACAGCGCATGAAATGTTCCAGCACCGCGTCACGTTCACCCTTTCTCAGAAGGTCCAGCGCCAGGCTCAGGTTGGGACCAAAGCTATTCATCTGGGGTGAACCATTACTCTTGCCGGATGCGGCGAGAAATTTTTTAGCTTCGGCGATATTCCCCTCCCGCACCGCAAGGCGGCCCAGCACGAGGTTGGCGTCTTGGACGGCATTGCCGTAATTCCAGTCGTTGGTGTATTTCGGAGTCAGCGCCATCAATTCTTGGGCAAAATTACGCGCGTCATCAATCTTGCCAAAATCAAAACTCTCCTTGGCGGCAGCGCCCAGCGCATAAAATCGTTTCTCTTCGGTCTTGGCCTTATGCAGATCATTCAGTGCGCGCTTGTATGCTTGCTGCGACCACTCCTGCGGTGATGCAATCGAGATATTCAATGACTTCATCAATCCGTTGAGATAAAACATCTGCAGGGCGACGAACCCAGCCACGCCGAGGACAAATGCCCTCTGCAACTGCGTGGATATTGACTTTTTGACCGGCCGGATAAAAATTTCCGAGTCCAGAACCTGACCGAGCACACGGTCGGCACTCGCCGAGTTGCCGGTGCGGAACTGTTGCCACGCAAGCGTGACCGCAGCGGTCACGCACGTTTCCAAGGTTTGCAGCTCCAGCCGTCGGCTTGGGCAAACCCGGTTTAGCGTTCGTAAATCGACGGGAGCCAGGGTTGCCAGCACCGTCCCATCCGCTCGCAAGGCAAGACTGGAGCTGTTTCGGCGGAACAGCAAATACGCAAGGTTCCAGGACAAACTTTGGAAGGTTGCTTTCACCGGTGTGAGTTGCAAGCTGAGGCTGTCATTGGAGCGGCGAAAATTGCTCACCAGCCAGCGTTTCCCAAGAAAGCGGGCAAAGCGAAACCGGTCCGCCTCGGAGGCCCGGATTGGTTCCGGCGAGATGGCCGAAGTTGCCTGCCCACCGGGCAAAATCCCCTCCGCTGCGCGGAGAAACAGATTATAGTCGGTCCGCAGCGGGCGTTCCGCGTAAAAAGCCATCTGCATCACAGCTTGGATGAGGACAAAGAAACCAATCCACGTAATTGGCAACCATTGCTGACCGACAGCCAAAAGGAAAAATCCAGCCATCAGATTGGTGGCGACCATGCTGGCAAAATACCGGTTCCAAACCACCATCAGACGTCGCGCCATCCGCAGGCTCAACAGCAGGAGGATGCCCGCCACGAGGCTCATGGCGGGGTAAGCCGGGATAACCATACCGCGTGAGTCCACCGTCTTGAAAATGGATTGGAAAAACCAGAAGCAGGCTCCAAATATAACCATCACCAAAATGATAAGCCAAGTATTCTGTCGGAATAGCCTGGCCCGGAAACCATTATCATCCCGGAAGTTTCGCAAATCCAACCGCATAAACAACCAGTTCAAGGCGAATGCAGGCAGCAGGAAAAGACTGAGGGAAGCGCCCGCGAGCCATTTGAGAAAGCCAAATTTAAACAGCGCCCCGCTGACAGCAGCGCCCAAGCCGCCGGCTGTGGCGGCTTTGGCAGAGGAGGAAGCGAGCACGGCGGACATGACGACGGGAACCAGCGTTTTCGCCGGGCGCAATGTTGTCAGCGACCCTTCAAGTTTAGCTTCCAGCCGTTCGCGCATTGCGGCCCGGGCGCGATGCAGGCGCACACGCAAGGCGGATTCGGAAATGCCCAGCGCCGCCGCCGCTTCCGCGCCGCTCTTGCCTTCGAGATAAAACAGCACCAGACATTCACGATGCGCGTCCGGCATTTCCGCCAGCGTCTGCCGCAGGGTTTCCTGCGGGTGCAGCGGCCCGGTTTCGTCAGCGGAATTTTCTCCGGCAGGGTCGTCCACATTTTCCAGCGCCCAGCGTTCACGCAGGTTGAGTTCGCGGCGGTGGCGCCGGCCAAAGTTGATGGCGAGGCGGCGGGCAATCGCGTTGACCCAACCGGAAAATTTCGCGCCGTCACCCAGCAGCCACAGCTTCCGATATGCGCGGATGAACGCTTCCTGCGTGACGTCCTCCGCGAGCGCGGTGTCACCAAGCCGGCTCCACGCAACGGCATAGACGCGGCGTTCGTGGCGTTCGACGAGTTCGCGGTAACGCTCGGCATCACCGCCGCGCACGGCGGCCACGGCGGATTCGTCCTGCTGTGCGCCGGGATTGGTGTGGTCGGTCATTTCGATTGGTTTCATTTAACCGCAAGACAGCCGCAAAGGGAAATTGTTACATGCCATATTTTTACGGGCATCTGCCGGCTGGCGCGAAGCGGGACGAATGTTTAGCCTGTGGGGGTGACGGTTCTGGAAGCCATTCAAAAGTGCACTGAATTCCTCGGCAAAAAAAATGTCGAGTCGCCGCGCCTGCAAGCGGAGTTGCTGCTGGCGCATCTGCTCAAGCTGCCGCGCATGAAGTTGTACCTGAATTTTGACCGCGGGCTGTCGGCGGCGGAAACCGATGCGTTGCGCGAGTTGGTCAAACGGCGTGGACAGCGCGAACCGCTCCAGCACATCGTCGGCTCCACCTCCTTTTGCGGGCTGGAAATAGGCGTAAACCGCCATGCGCTCATTCCCCGGCCGGAAACGGAGTTACTCGCGGAATTGGGGTGGCAATGGCTGGGGCAACGAAAACAAACCGCAGACGTTCAACCTCCAACCTCCAACCTCCAACCTCCAACACCCATTGCCGGACCAACGGCGCTGGACTTTGGCACGGGGACCGGCTGCATCGCCATTGCGCTGGCAATCAAATGTCCGTGCGCAAACATCACGGCGGTGGAGGTTTCGGCCGGGGCGCTGGCGCTGGCAAAGGAAAACGCCACGAAGAACGAGGTTTATGACCGGATTGAGTTTTTGCTTGGCGACGGACTGGAGTCGCTGGGCGGCGATGGGGACTCGCGGGCGGGCCGCCCGCGCTCCTTTGATCTCATCATCAGCAATCCACCCTACATTTCGTCGGCCGAAATCGCCGGTTTGGAGCCCGAAGTCCGGGACTTTGATCCGCGCGCGGCGCTGGACGGCGGCGCCGACGGCCTGGACTTTTACCGGACCCTCGCCGCACAGGCCAAACGGCTGCTCCGGCCGGACGGCAAAATGATGCTGGAATTCGGCGATGGCCAGGCGGAGGCGATAAAAAAAATCCTGGAGGACGAAAAGTGGATTGTCGAAGCGGTGAAGGAAGATTACAGTCAGCGCGCAAGATATTTAATCGCCAAATCGTTCTCGTCCTCGTCCTCGTCCTCGATTTCTTAATCCGAGGACGAGGAGGAGGACGAGGAGGAGGAGGATAAAGCAACAAATCATGGAAAGTTTTCTCATCAAAGGCGGCGTGCCGTTGCACGGCGAGGTCACCATCAGCGGCAGCAAAAACGCCGCATTGCCGATCATGGCCGCCGCCCTGCTCACCGACGAGCCGTGCGTCCTGCACCGCGTGCCGGACTTGAGCGACACGCGGTTCATGGTGAAGATCCTGGAATCGCTCGGAGCCACGGCCCGATCCGAAGCCGGAACGCTGACGATTCACGCGCGAAAAATCAAGGGCTACGCGGACTATGACTTGGTGCGCAAAATGCGCGGCTCCATCTGCATCGCCGGACCGTTGCTGGCGCGGCTGAAGCGGGCGCGCATCTCCCTGCCCGGCGGCTGCATCATCGGCGCGCGTCCAATCAATCTACATTTAAAAGGCTTTGCCGCACTGGGCGCGAAAATAAAAATCGAGGGCGGCTATGTGGAGGCGTCCGTGCGGAAATTGACCGGCAATTCGGTGTTTCTCGGCGGCCGCGCCGGCCCGACGGTATTGGGCACGGCGAACGTGATGATGGCGGCCACCCTCGGCGAGGGCGTGACGGTCATTGAGAGCGCCGCGTGCGAACCGGAGGTGGTGGATCTGGCCAATTTCCTGCAGGCCATGGGGGCAAACATCGCCGGCGCCGGCAGCCCGACCATTACCATCACCGGCGTGCCCAAGTTGCACGGCGCGGAGCATAACATCATTCCCGATCGCATTGAGGCGGCCACGTTTTTGATCGCCGCCGGCGCCACCGACGGCGAAGTGACGTTAAAAGGCGCGCGGGGGGATCATTTGCGCGCGGTGATTGACAAATTAAGTGAAGCCGGCGTGGCCGTGGAGCGCAGCGGCGCGAACCTGGTGGCCCGGCGAAAATCGAGGTTAAAGCCGGCGGATGTGACCACGATGCCCTATGCCGGTTTTCCGACGGATGTCCAGGCGCAGATGATGTCGCTGCTCGCGCTGGCCCCGGGCATCAGCATCATCACCGAACGGATTTTTGAATCGCGCTTCATGCACGTCAGCGAATTGGCGCGGCTGGGCGCGGACATTGAAATCGAGGGGCCCAGCGCCATCGTCAAGGGGGGCCGGCCCTTGAGCGGCGCGCCGGTCATGGCCAGCGATTTGCGCGCCAGCGCGGCGCTGGTGATTGCCGGGTTGGCGGCCAAGGGTTCGACTCAAGTGAACCGCATTTACCACCTGGATCGCGGCTACGAAGGCATGGACCTCAAGCTGCGAGGTCTGGGCGCGCGCATTGCGCGCGTGGAGGAACAAGCAGCGTAGCGGCGGGCCTCCTCGCCGGCCGTAGAGCCGGGCTTCCCAGCCCGGCGGATTGAACTTCACGAAAGTCAAATCGCGTCACATGATCTGCGAGCCCAAAAGAGACCGGCGCTTTTTCCGGATGGCAGGGATGCACGCCCTCCACGTCAGGCACGGATGCCTGACGCCACACCGTGGCGGCGGGCGAGCAGCGACGGGTGACGGAAAAACGTCACTCATCGCTGGTCACGCGTCACCACATGGACGAGCGGGACTTCATTCCGCGGCAACGAGTTCGCGGCGGTGGACGTAGATGCGGGCCTGACGCTCGGCGTGCCGGAGAGCGTGGCCGAGCTTTTCCTCGAACAACGCCGGAAACACGAGCAGCGGATAGAACGTCACCCAGGCGAGCGCGGCCGCTTCATTGGCCGCCCGCCGGATCACGGGATTCAGCTCCGGCTGCGCGGTGGCGAGCAGCGTTTCGGTGAGCAGGCGGCTTTTGAGCCGCTCGAACTCGGTTTCCAGGTTGGCGCGAAACGGCGCGGGCGGCGCGGGCCGCACCTCGAAGCGCGTTTCCCGGCTGAATTCAGCCGGTAATTTATGGATCGCATGGTTCATATTGTTTGTACTTGGTTGGTTTGCGGATAAAACAAAAACCCGCGACTGCTTTGGCAATCGCGGGCTTTGAAAAATCTTTGGTTAAATTCGTTTTACATTTTCATTCCCACGACGCCAGCCGAACAAGACATATGCTGCCAGCGAGTCAGACAATTGCTGACCGTGACCTGCGTCTTAATTTGTTTATTGAACGTCGTGTTCATTTCTACCAAGCAATTAAACTCCAATCCGGCGGGTTTGTCAACGGCAATTTCCGCGCATTTTCGCTATTGTGCGCTGGCCAGATGGTGTTAAATTCAATCAACTCACATGAGTGAACCTGGCAAACCTCTGAAGATGGTCACCTGCCCGGGATGCGACGCCAAGACGTTCATCCCCGGCGATCTGCCGCCGCTGGCCACCGAACCGTGCAAAAAATGCGGCCATTCCATCATGATGCCGATGCAATTGCGGCAGTTTGAATTGCGCGCCAAGGTCGGGTCCGGGGGCATGGCCACGGTTTATCGCGCCTGGGACACGATGCTGGAGCGCTTCGTGGCGGTGAAGCTGACCAAGAAGGAAATTCAATCGGAGCCCAACGCGCTGCAAAATTTTGTGAGCGAAGCCCGCGCCTGCGCCAAGCTGAATCACACCAACATTATTCACATCTATACGTTCGACGAGTGGGAAGGCGAGATGTACCTGGTCATGGAACTGGCCGACCAAGGCAGCCTCGACACGCGGATCGAGAAACTCCGGCAGGTGGATGAATTGAAGGTGCTCGACGTGGGCATCAAAATCGCCCAAGCGCTGGACATGGCGCTCAAACACGACATGCTGCACTGCGACATCAAGCCGGGCAACATCCTGTTCAACTCCGATCACGAACCCAAGCTGGTGGACTTCGGGCTGGCCCGCAAAACCGATGCGGAGATGGAAACCGCCGAATTTACGCGGGGCACGCCCTATTACGTGGCGCCGGAAAAAATCAAGCGCGAACCGGAAACGTTCCTCTCGGACATGTACAGCTTGGGGGCCACGCTGTATCACGCCGTGACCGGCCAGGTGCCGTTTGATGCGCCCACGCCCGAAGAAGTGGTGCAGGCGCATGTGTACACTCCGTTGTTGCCGCCGAATCAGGTGGAAGGCGCGCAACATGTTTCGCTGCCCACGAGCGAAGCGCTATGCCGCGCACTGGCGAAGAATCCTGCCGAACGTTTTTTGAGTTACGATGAATTCATCATCGCCTTGGAATCCGCCCGCAGCCAGTTGCTCGTCCAGCAGAACCAGATGCCGCAAGAAGGCCAGGAGCCCAAACGCACGACCAGTTGGTGGAAGCGACGATGAGGTCGTCCGCCAGCACGAGTCGCAGTTCCTTAGCCGCGTGGCCATTTCAGGCCACATGACGTGCCGTCAGCGGTGGTTTATCTTGGCCGCATGTTCCACCCTTGGCGCAGCCTCACGAAATTTGCCGGTTTGCTTTTGCTCACGGCGTTCGCAGGAGGTTTTTCCAAACTGGTTCAGGCCACCGGAATAAGCTGGCCGGCCAACCAGTTGCTGCCGACTTTTTCCGCGCCGACACAGTTGATTGACTGCATTGACGTGAGCGGAGCCAGCGGTCCGCAGATTGACCTTTTCGCTTCCCTCGAAGGCATTGTCAACCGCACGCAGCCACGGGTGATCTGCGTCAGCACGGCTAACGGGGAAGGCGAGTTCACCTGGGCGAACCTGCACAATCTGGCCACCAACCCCATTACCGGCTTCAATGCGATTCTCAAGTACCAGACCAACTTGGCCGGGCTGGTGGTGACCGATCCCAATGCGCCAGACACGCTTAATCTGGCCACCACCATGGCCGGGGTGAACAACGAGCTGATCTGCGATCCCAGCCTGCTGGCCACCCTGACCAACAGCCCGTACAATCTGCCGATCGTGGACGACCTCCGGGGACGATTTGCCAACAAATACGCGGTGTACGGCTATCTCTACACCAACTACTGGCCGCTATGCACGCATCGAATCCTGGCGGGCTTGGGAACGAATCTCGACGGAAATCTTCGGGATTATCTCGTCGCCACGAAGACGGCCACCGTGTGGCTGGACCCGGGGTCCATTGCGCAGGACGCGACGATGATGGCATGGTTCACCTCCCAAATGACCCCGGCGAACAGCGTTTACATCGGCTGGGTGCCCAACGAAGGCGCGGACGTGCCCTGGCTGGGGACTTATGGGATTCCCGTGCTGGCCAGCGATTTTTATGGGAATGGCTCGGTGTTCAGCGGGGTGCCCTGCCCCATCAATGTGCCCGCCATACCGCCGCCGCCACCGCTGCAAAACAAAGTCTATGTGGCGCTGCTCCTGAGCGATGGTGACAACGCCCAGTACATGCAGCATGCGATGAAGATCAATTGGGGAAATGGCAGCCGCGGCGCGGTGCCGATCGGCTGGACGGTGGATGCCTTGGCGGCCAACCTCGACCCGGTGATGTTGAATTACTATTGGAGCACGGCCACCCCCAATGATTGCCTGATCTCCGGGCCGTCGGGCGCGGGTTATGCCCGCGTGGAATACTGGAGCAGCGCAAACCTAGCCGCCTTCACGAGCCTGGCAGACGGCTATCTTCAACGCAGCGGTCTCCGGGTGATCACCGTCTGGGACCGGGTCAACAGCGGCACGGCGCAAGCTTATGCGACGAATTGTCCCTCGTTGCTGGGTTTGACCGATCAAAACGGAACTTACAGCGCGGTAAACCTGGGGCTGCGCACGATTGCGGAAACCCCCACTTACGCCTCGACGGTGGCGCAAATGACGAATGCCATCACCAGCGCCGCGGCGGGTTGGAACGGCACGGCGCCGGTTTTCATTGTGGCGCAGGCGGACGCCTGGAGCCTGGTGCCATCCGATTTGCTCAACATCGCGAATATGTTTTCCACCAACGAATATGTCTTTGTCCGCCCGGATCATTTGTTCCTGCTCGCCAACAAGGTCTATGGGAATGCCGCCGCCATGACGGAACCGGCCACGAGGATCACCGCGAACACGGCAACCTTGGCGGGACTGGTGAATCCCGAGGCCACGAATGGCAGCGCCTGGCTGGAATGGGGCACCAACAACAGCTACGGATTCAGGACCGCGGCAACCGCAGTGTCTGGCACCACGTTCATGCCGGTCAGCGCTTCGCTGACCGGGCTGCTGCCGGGCACGGTGTATCATTATCGCGTCGCGGTCAGCAATGTTCTGGGATTGGCTTGGGGAGCCGATCGCATCTTCAACACAGGAGGCCGCTTGAAGGCCTGGGGCAACGGCAGCTTGGGACAGACCAACTTGCCCGCCGGCTTGACGAACGTGATCGGCATCAGTTGCGGGGCCTATCACGGACTGGCATTGAAAAGCGACGGGACGGTGGCGTCGTGGGGGCTGGATGCTTTCAATCAAACTAACGTGCCGCCCGGCCTGGGCAATGTGGTGCAGGTGGCGGGAGGGGTGCAACACAGCCTTGCCTTGCTGACCAACGGCACGGTGACGGCTTGGGGT